>Ga0187779_10000141_pt1 | contig 53577 bp, 47 predicted proteins | sample 1015_Q2_SP10_10__FD_132435 | JGI IMG/M metagenome (GOLD analysis project Ga0187779, IMG submission 132435) | Tropical peat soil microbial communities from peatlands in Department of Meta, Colombia - 1015_Q2_SP10_10_MG | ecosystem: Environmental > Terrestrial > Soil > Wetlands > Peat | place...
CAGGTCGCCCAATCCCGTCGGCGTAGACGTCTTCACGCCGAATCGGGTCTGGCGCACGCCGTAATAGACGTTGCCGTTCCCTCCGAACTCGTTGGCAAATGCCGGCAATTTCGTAGGACGCTCCACATCAAACCAGTTCGGATCGATTTGACCGAAATCGTATCCCGAGTCCAGCATGACGAAGCCGTACAGGTCCAGGCTGCTTTTGTGCTCTTCCTCCCGCACCGCCTGAGCCGGCTTCTCCGGCGTGCCTTGGGCACCGCTGGAGTCGGAATGGAGTGCGGCTGTGAGTGCAACTGGTGACCCCTGCGTCTGCTCCAGCGCGCTGATTTGTCCTTTCAGGTCTTGCATAGCTTGCTCCAATATCTGGAGCTTGTCCTTAAGTTGCTGCAGGTCTGGGTTTTGGGTTTGTGACTGGCCGTGGGACGAGGCCAGGGAAGTTAGGGTTACCAGCACCACGCAACAGTGGGTTGATATCGTCTCATAAGTATCTCCCGCGAAGAAAAACTGCCAAGAATTGCTGGGTCCGACTACTGTCACTTCTGCCAGTCGTGAGTCACGCGCCTTGTTTAGCAGGTAGAAGAAGCGGTATGACCGTCGCCCAGGCGAGGCCAGGCACGTAACCGAACAGGCACTTTTCCGCTAGGACTCCACGAGTCTCCTATATGCCATCTTGAGCAACGGCGGTGCGGCTAGCGAAGTCGTGATGACTATGAGAGTGACCACATCAGATGCGTTAGCTAATAGCACCCAAGCACAAGCTGATCTGTGCGACCACCATGCCAACTTCGCCGTTCCGCAGGCCGAGGCCGGGAAAATGATGGCATAGACATGTACTTCTTTAGTTAATCTTCGTCCGTGACCTAATCACCGTTCTCTGTGATTACATTGTGTAAAGGCCCTAGACGATGACACAACCAAATCTCTTCGAGGAAGCGCACGATTTCTCTTTGGTGCTGGGTGGCCCGCTCTTCCAGCTCCTTCGGAGGGCGCATCTCGAGGGGGATCACTTAGAACTCCTGAAGCGCAGAATGCTCGCTATCACGCTGCTCGCGTGGCTGCCGCTGTTGCTCCTCGCCAATCTCGGCTCCTCGGCAGAGAATGTCCGGCGGCTTTCGTTCCTGCGTGACGTGGAAGTGCACGTCCGATTTCTCATCGCACTTCCAGTCCTCATCGCCGCCGAGCTGATTGTTCATTCGCGGTTACGCCCCGTTGTACGCCGTTTCGTTGAGCGGCGCATCGTTTCTCCCCAAGAACTTCCCCGGTTTGACAGGGCGATCGAATCAGCCGTCCGGCTGCGCAATTCCATCCCCGTTGAGTGCGGGCTCTTGCTGTTTGTCTACACGGTGGGTCTGTGGGTGTGGAACAGTCGGATCGGACTTGACACTGCGACGTGGTACGCCCTGCCCGGCGGACGCTGGCACCTGACCCCGGCCGGCTTCTGGTACGTGTTCGTCAGCATCCCCATCCTGCAGTTCATCCTCCTGCGCTGGTATTTGAGGTTTTTCATCTGGTATCGCTTTCTGTGGCAGGTCTCCAGAATCGACCTGCACCTCGTTCCGACCCACCCTGATCGCGGCGCCGGTCTTGCCTTCCTGGGCAAAAGTGCCTACGCCTTCGGTCCCATCCTTTTCGCGCAGGGGGCCATGCTCGCCGGTGTGATTGCCAGTCGGGTCCTTTACAGAGGGGACAGCTTGCTATCCTTCAAGTTACAGGCTGGCGGCTTTGTCGCCTTTTTTGTCCTGGCCATTCTCGGTCCACTCTTGATGTTTACTCCCCAGATGGCTCGCGCAAAGAGAAAGGGATCGGCCGACTACGGCCTGCTCGCTCAGCGCTACGTCGACAGCTTCGAACGGAAATGGGTCCTCGAAGATCACGCCCAGTCTGAGGAACTACTCGGAACTGGCGATATCCAGTCGCTGGCCGATCTCGGCAACAGCTATGGCCTGGTCCGTGATATGCGTCCGGTGCCCTTCGGCCTCGAAGACATCTCCCGTCTGGCCGCAGCCACCGCAGCTCCCCTGTTGCCTCTTGCGCTGACGATTTTCTCACCGGAAGAACTCATCATTCGCATCATTAAGGTGGTGTTCTGATGGTGATTCACGTTACGGTTGCTAAACTTCAGCGGCGAACGTCGACTACATATCGTGTTGACTAAATTGCTGCCATGTGCAAACGGCTGCTCTTCGTCTGCTTGGTTCTAGCTGTTTTCGGCGCCCCTGACCGAACACACGCCCAGTTCGCTGACCCGCACACTTACGATAATACGCCCGTGGGACTCAATCAACTCGAGTTCGTTTATGCCTACGCCCACGCCAACGCCTCGATCGACACTTCGCTCATCGTCACGGGCGCAAAGGTTAGCCTCAATCAGGGAACCATTGGCTACACCCGTCATTTCGGCCTGGTTCACCGTTTGTTCTGGGTGAAAGCCAGTCTTCCACTCGCCGGCTTGAATGGCTCGGTCTCCGGCACTAACATCAGTGGTTCTACCACCGGCACCGGCGACTCCAGCTACGAGGTAGCTGCGCTGCTGAAAGGAGGTCCGGCGCTCAGCGTGGCGGAATTCGCAAACTACAAGCCGACTACCACCGTGGGCATGCGCCTCACTATCACCGCACCCACCGGGCAGTACAACCCCAACAAACTTCTCAACCTTGGTGCAGATCGCTGGTCGTTCAAACCGGAAATCGCTATCACGCATCCATTCGGGCCTGAACAGAAGTGGGAGGTCGACGGCTATGCCAACGCCTATTTCTTCACGGACAACACTTCTTATCATGGAGTGGAAATCCTGCGGCAAGGTGCGCTGCCCGGAATCGAAGGACACATTAGCTATTCCTTCACCAACAACCTCTGGGCCTCTCTTGATACGCGCTACTCCTTTCGCGGCACGACCTTCGTCAACGGCGTGAACCAGAACAATGCGCAACAGAATTTCAGCCTGGGCAGCGAACTGAATGTTTCCCTTAATTCCCGGAACACGCTCGTCTTCGAGTTCGACAAGGCACTAGTGCACCAAAACGGCCCATCCTTGGCCGGCTTCGCCGTGAAGTACAACTACACTTGGGGCAAGGGCTACTAGTTAACCACACGTTAGCTTCCGCCGGTTGGTAACCCGTGTTCGACCTGGCGTAGTCTGCCTTCAACTTCTTGCTAGCTATAGCTAGAGTCTCCGGATCATGGCGCCCAGGTTGGAGGGAACGCGGCACTCCGCTGCGCGGTGCGTGGATGGGGCGGCCTGAGGTGCTGAGCCCCTGAGGGAGTCATGAACCGACGCCCACTCGGACCACCGCACGATTTCGCTCGCTTTTCCCAGAAATTGGCGAATTGAGCGACACATCATAACCAGTCTGACGACCAATATATTCGGGGCTCCGGCCCTTAAGGCTAGGATCTTTAGAGAATTGTGTGTCTCTCCGCAAACATGGCGATGTTGGCTGTGGTGACGTGGAGCAATTCGAGGCTGTATATTGCTGACAGGAGACGAGCCGCTGGCATGGTGAGGGTCTTGAACTCTCTGGAGCCCGAGTATCTTTGCTGGCCAACCTCCTTAACAATGCGGAACGCATCTCGACGAGTTCCGTGCGGGTGCCTGGCTATATTGGCAATTCTTGATCTTCAACCAAGAGCTGCGGTCGTCGTCCGAAATATAGTTCCCGCGCCTCCACTTCGCCAAATCACGCTCACCTTGGGTTTTGCCAGCCGGAGGCCAGTGCTCCAACAATAGGTCTTGCATTTCGGGATCGGCGTCGGTAGCCTGCGCCGATAATCCCGTTGTCTTAAGTGAATCCAAGGTAACCCGGCGGAGAAGAACACGATGGCAAGGATTCTTGTGCTAGTGATGGCTTTGTTGGCGGTGCAAACGAAATCGGCAGCCGCTGCGAATCCTGACGCCCCCATGAAGGTGGGAATTGTCGGGCTGGTGCACGGCCATATCGAGTTTGCCTTCAGGGGAGGTTCGCTCGCACCAGCCGGGGGACTTCTGAATCGCTCCGATATTCAGGTTGTCGGCATCGTGGAGCCTGACCAGCGGCTTTTTGACTCCTATGCACAGCGCTGGCACCTGCCCGCGAGCATGTACTTCCGAAGCATTCAAGAGATGGTCTCCCAAGTTCACCCTCGGGCAGCCTTGGTGTACACCAACATTCGGGACCACAGAAGAGTGGTTGAGGAATGCGCGGCTCTAGGCGTTCACGTGATGGTGGAGAAGCCTCTGGCGGTCAGTTACGAGGATGCGCTCACTATTCAAAACGCGGCGCAACGGGGCGGGATTCATGTACTGGTCAACCTGGAGACGTCTTGGTACCCGAGCAACATGGAGACGCTCGATCTGCTGAAACAGGGTGCTCTCGGGCCAATCGTAAAGACGATTTTTCGTGACGGTCATCGTGGGCCAAAGCTGATCGGCACGATCGGACCGGAATTCATCTCCTTTCTGATCGATCCTAAGCAGAACGGTGCCGGAGCCCTTTATGATTGCGGCTGCTACGGAGCAAATCTCATGACCTGGCTCATGGATGGCGAAGCTCCACAATCGGTGACTGCAGTCACCAGGCAGCTGCAGCCCGACCTTTATCCCGATGTGGACGACGAGGCGGAGATCATTCTCAACTATAAGAACGCGGTGTCAATTGTTCAGGCTTCCTGGAACTGGCCTTTCGCAGTGAAGCAGATGGATGTCTATGGGCGTACGGGCTATGCGAAGACGATCGATTCGGACAGACTTGAGATACGAAGGGCGAACGAAACGGAAGGCCAGATGATGAAAGGACCGATGCTCAGTTCCCCGCACGACGATCCGCTGCATTACCTGGCCGCGGTCCTAAACGGAGAAATCCCGGAAGGAAATAGCCCGTCGTCTCTGAAGAACAACATAACCGTGTCCGAAATCCTGGATGCAGCTCGCCAGTCCGCCCGGACTGGCGTAAGCGTCAAATTGCCTTTTAAGAACTAAATCGGATTCGGGATTTCATGTCGGACTTTGAATGCGGGCTCCAATGGTTTCCGCGCCGCTGACCGCGCCGCGTCCAATACAACTTCGCCCTACCGAGGCCATGCGTGGATGGAGCCACGCAAGAACATGCCGGCCGCCCGCTGCTATATCGATCGCGGGAATGTTTAGGAGATCCTAGTCGTGGTCTCTCAAATGTTTCAGACGTATTGGCGCTCGGAGTCATCCCATAGCTAGTTCCTCTTGCGCAGATTCTGGCGAATGTCGGGCCAAAACTCCTTTACCACGATCGTCAGGATGTCGTACCCAACCTGCGTCCCCCATACGCTGGCAGCGTTGGCCAAGTTGCGATCGCTCTGGGGATGATAGCTGTAGGTCGAAATCCCGGCTGCCAGCGCACTACCAAAGATCTCAGAATAGTTGAACTGCCGCAGTCCCGAATCAGTGCGCGTGACAAAGATTCGACTGACTGCGTAACCGGTCCGACGACAGAACCCTCCTTGCCCCTCCTGAAAATAACGAGGGTCCTGATGGAGGACGCTAGGCAGGACAGCACCGGTGAGATAGTTCTCGATCGTCCCATCCGCAAAGCTTGCCGCAAAACGCTTGCCGTAGCCCGCAGCACCCTGGCCATAACCGGGTTCGCTATTTTGAGCCTGGCCCACCCCGGCCAGAGCCGCATACCAGGGAATTTCAATGGGGTCAAACGAGCCCCGGGTCACCACTTTGAATTTCTGCCCAGACGTAAGAGGCGGGACATTCTTGGTCTCTACCGTGAGGAAATTTGGCAAAGTATAGAAAAGCCTGTCGTTGGACGTGCCGGTCTGTTCCTGCCTTCTTATGTCGCTATTGTTCGTTCTCTGGTCCTGAAGGCTGTACTTCGGCGGTTGAGAGGAGTCGGAAGCTGGCGAGGGTGCTGGCAGGGTGGTTTGCTGCGCCGCGGAACTGGTGGCCAGCAGGATGGCAGCAAAGGACAAGAGAGAAAGGCGAGCTACCGAACTCTTCGAGACAGTCTGAATTCTCATGCACAACTTTCGCGACCAAAATCAATTCTCTTGCGCAATCCCAGCGCAGCAAACTGCGAACCCAAACGGTACGAATGTGGACCTATTTACGAAACCTTACACATGGAAGCCGCAAACCAGCTCGCTTGTGACCCGTGTGAGAGTCATACTCAGGTCGACCTCAATTCGAAGACAAGGTGAGTATGGCAGTGTTCGCTTCCCTTGCGAAGTTACGATGGTGGCGGTCCCTGACCATGCTTGACCACGACGGAGTAGGGCCTTGATTCGTACCATGAGTTCGGCGAAAGCGAATGGTTTCGTCAGATAGTCGTCTGCACCTGCTTCGAAATGCTCGACCTTATCGCTCAGAGAGTCACGAGCCGTCAGAATCAGGACGGGGACCTGCGACTTGGATTTGCGAATTCCTTTCAGCACTTCGCCACCCGCCAGCTTGGGAAACATCAAGTCGAGGATGACGAGGTCATACTGATAAGTCTCAGCGAGCTCCCAGCCGGTCTTTTCCGTCACGCACCACGTCGTGCAAAGGGCTCGGAGGTTAAGCCCTTGACTACGAATCGGGAGACTTTTTCCTCGTCTTCTACCAGCAGAATGCGCATAGTGGTTATGAGCTGAACAGTGATCCGTTTCTGTTTGTCAATCTTCCAGCGTCGGCAGGGTCTTCAGGACATCGGCAGCCCTGGGCCGAGCAGACACCATCTCGTCCTTGCGGATTGTGCCATCTCGAAATACCAGCACGCGTTTAGCGAACTGTGCAATGTCGTGTTCATGTAGGGTCCGAAGCGAGGCGACTTGCGGGAGCAGGAGTCTCGTCCGAGTCTGCCTTATTGTTAGGCGCAGCAGCAGATTGAGGGCTTTTCTGCTCCGGAGGGTCTGCCGAGTGAGACCGTGTCTTCAAAAAGCGGTGAAAGCACCAGGGAAGCAGCGCGGCGCCGCATAGGATGAAGACAATGTCATAACTGCCGGTGCCGACCCCGAACTCAGAAAATACGTCGAGGAGCCACCGCGCCACGAACGCCCCGGTAATTCCCAGCAACATGTCGGTGGTGCCGCCGAAAGTGTGAGTCGCGCTAGATCGTTTCACCGAGATGCCGATGACGGCGCCCACGATCACTATTATCAGACTGTCCAAACTCTTTACACCCCCAACATCGGTATCGAGTGGGGCCCGGAATGCGATGCGTTGTGGCGTCACGCTTTCGAGTGGTTGTTCCCAGCTTAGTTGGTGTTCTTATTGTCCAGTTCATAGCAATCGCGCAGCTCACGCAGCGTGTATAGTGCATTATCAACAGCTTGTTCTTCTTCGATGTTGTCACCAGCCATCGTAAGCAGTTCCCACGCTCGTCGGATAAGCACCCTCTCAGCCTGTGCGATGCGCTCCGGCTCTTTGCCTATCTCTCTCAAATAGCACGGCTATGTACAATGCGCGCCAGTTCTGCACACCGGGGGGCTGCAGAGCGTAAATTCCGATGGGTCATAAGGGGTCGTCGCCCGCTCCAAACGATGCAATAACAGGTGCGTCTTGTGCGAGGAGTCTTAATTCGTCATCGGAGAGAGCGAACTCCGTGAAGCCGCAGTGCAAACAGACCAGAAGTTTCGGGAATGCCAAAATTGGGGGCTTGTTCAAGTAATCAACTCGCCCGACAGTTGAAGGGCTTTGCCTCGCCGACACCGGTGCGCATTGGAGCTAAGACCGCGAAGGGATATCACGTCTCAGTTCTCGAGCGAGCTTTTGACCGCTATCTACCTCCCTTCCCCAATCCAAACCGTCACACCGAAACATATGGTGACGACAAAGGACTTAACAGCAACTTCAAACCGAAACAAACAACCCAAAGTTTCGCTTTGAAAGATGAGGTAACTCCTTCCTCATCAATGAATGTTTCGGTGTGCCACTTTGAAGGCGGGGATATAACCGCAGGCGACCTGGAACGGCAGCACCCCGACCTAGTAACGCAAGAATGCTCATCGGAGCCGGTAGCGATAGCGGGTTCGATCGGCCTGCTCCCAGATGATGCAAAAAAGGCGCTGCCAAGTTGCCCAGCCTGCGGGAGTTATTACCTCCGTCCGTCTTCCGATGGCAGCCGCGAGTGCCAGACGTGTGGAGGCTCGATGGGAGTGTGCTGACGCCAACACCACAAAAGAAGACCGATTTTGGAAGGATTCAGCTGCTCCAAACACAGCGCTTACTCCACGGCGATAACGGAGTTTTTAGAAGGGAACAGCTTCAAGAATCAAATGTTTTCGGTACGGAGTCTATGGCAACGACCCAGAGAGCACAGTATCGGTTTCGGTTGAGAGAGGGGCCAGACCTCACACATGAACCCCGACCAGGCGTAATTGAGCTGGTTACTGCGCTGTTCATTAGGGCCGAGCCCTGCGATAGGACGCCCGTGTCTCAACTTCCTTTGCGGGAGCCTGACTTTCTAGCTTTTGACCTGCCATTGGGGACTTCATTCGACAAGGCCCAACGAATCGCCGATTTCATGAATCAGAATTTGCTATATGTCTCCATCTGTCGGTTCGGCGACGCTGAAGACGCAGTCCGAGACGTAGCGCTATCGGAACGAAGCGACGATTCGGCGCGCTTTTTTCATGTGATCTGTGATCTGAAGACCAAACTCGAGGCCGGCGACATGGTCGGCGCAATCAACTCCATTAAGTCCGTCGAGTACCTAGCTGGGGAGTTGGTTAGGCAGTGGCGCAAGGCGCTCGGTCTCGCCCGGGAAATCCTGCGAAAGTTTGGCCAGGACAAGGACCCTGATGCCCTTGTCTAAAAGTCCAAAGCGCCGCTCGGCCAAGGAGGGAGGCTCTAGAGTTCCAGATTCGACCTCCCGGGTCTTGTCGGCACCACCGTGAGAGCGCGATCTGCCTGGATGAATTGGCGAACAATGAAAACTCCCAACAGGGAAAGAATGCTTCACGTCAGACAGTTTGAAGAGGAACGCATATGACTTTTGAAGAGCGAGTGAACGAGAACCTGGCAGCGAACAGAAGGACACTAGTCGCAGCCTACTTGATAGTAGCCATGAATTGGGCTGGCGTTGACGGTTTCGAAGCAGACCTGAAACCGGAAGGATTCGTAGCCCTTCAACGTGCAATCAGTGGCGGGCTAGCTCCGTCAAATGAGGAACTTCTTGCTATAGTTCATGAACTTCCAGATTTCTATCTTACCGAAGAAGCCTGCAACAGAATCTTCAACCACTTTCGAGCACTCGTAAGTTCCTCTGGACTTCCTGCAAGTCTAGCGAACTTGGACGCTTCCTCCTGCTGTTAGCGAACCGTCGTTTGGGCGTGGTCGGTCCTTTGCACGCTCGCTTTCCGAATTCTTGGCAGGAAATCTGCGATGCAGCAGTTGTTTCTCTTGAACGCGAAGTGAAATCGCTGGGAAAGGAAAAACAGGTTAGTCAAGGGAACTTTGATGGCAACACAAACAACAATGGAGGAGATTGCCCGCCGCCAACAGTACGAATACCTTGACTGCAAGCAACTGGCGGGCCGCTGGAACCTGCCGGAGTCATGGGTGCGCGAGCAGGTGCGGTCGCGCTCCGCAGATCCGATTCCACATGTCAGATTTGGCAAGTACATTCGCTTCCGCTGGGGCAGCCTTGAGCTTGAACAGTGGGCTGAGCGGCGTATCATTACCGCCAGCAACAGGAAAGCGGGGCGGATTCTCGGAAAGGAATTTCAATGAAGAGAACCCGCCACCAAAAAGGCTATCTGTACAAAAAGGGCAACCTCTGGCTGCTGAGATATTACGACAATCAGGAGTTGCCGGATGGAGGAATTATCCGCGTGCAGAAGGCGCAGAAACTGGTCGAAGCTGTTGGCGATTACCGCACGAAGGCATCAGCCCGCCAGCTTGCCGATGAGTTCCTTGCGCCTCTGAACGATAGCAGAATGACGCCACAGAGCGTGATGTCACTGGGACGGTTCGTGGAAGGCAGATACCTACCTTTTGTGGAGACACACAAGCGGATCAGCACCTACCACGGATACCGCAACACGTGGAAACGCTACTTGCAGCAGTATGGCGGAATCGCTCTCCGTGATTTCAGGACTGCGGATGTCGAGCGCATTCTGGAGAGCATTCTCCGGGCAAACGACTTGACGAGCACGACCCTGCAACACATCAAGGCGTTTATGTCGGGAGTCTTCCGTTATGCGAAGCGGCAGGGGGTGATTCACTCCGATAACCCTGTCCGCGATGCCGTTCTGCCGAAAGCGAGGCCAGCGGAGGACACCTTCGCCTATTCGCTGGAGCTGATCACGCAGATGCTCCACGTCCTACCGGAACCGGCGGCAACGATTGTCGCGGCTGCTGCGTTTACCGGCGCACGTAAGGGGGAGCTGCGAGGCTTCCGCTGGGAAGGTTACGACGGCGAGCAGATCCGGATTTCGCAGTCGTACTGGCGAAGCCACCGGCAGGAGCCAAAGACTCGCAAGAGCCGCGCACCTGTGCCGGTCATCACGCAGCTTGCTGAGCGATTGAATCTGCACCGAGAGTTGTCAGGAAACCCCAGCAGTGGACTGATATTCCAAAGCCCTGCAGGGAAACCGATGAACCTCGACGCCCTGGCAAGAGATGTGATTCGGCCGGCTCTTAACAAGCATGGGCTTGAATGGCACGGCTGGCACGCTTTCCGCCGCGGCCTGGCGACAAATCTGCATCGACTTGGGGTGCCAGACGAGACGATCCAGCGCATTCTGCGGCACTCCACCGTTGCGGTAACCCAGAACTGCTACATCAAGACCGCGGACGCAGATGCAGTTGCGGCGATGCGTTCGCTGGAAAATGCACCTAGTATGCACCTCGGGAGCCCGAAGCGACCGCAGGTCATGTGACACAACGTGAAGGAACCGAACCGCAAGTGCTTATGCTGAGGATAGTTAGAAGGACCTGGCGGAGAGGGAGGGATTCGAACCCTCGATACAGGTTTTAGCCCGTATAACGGTTTAGCAAACCGCCGCCTTCAGCCTCTCGGCCACCTCTCCGGCGTGCGGAACTCCAGTTTACCACGGTCGAAATGAGTGCGGTCACCGCTTCAATCATAGACAAGCGATCGTGCTGTTCTTGTACGGCCGGGACGCGTCTACTCAGGAGGTTCAAGCCGTCGGGGGAGCGACACTAAGGAGGCGCTCGGACGCCTTACCCGAGAGTCGCTGGTGAACCTCTTGTTGTAGTCTCTGACACGAATTGCGTGACCAGCCGGAATCGCACGCAAGGTAAAGATCCTTCCTCAACACAGCCAATCGCCCATACAAAGGCGAACGACTCCAACTCATGCCGACCCATTCACTTGCAGCTTTCTTGAGCGAGCACTATAGTGGACCCCGTCATCAGCTTTCAAACGCTATTTCCCTGGCTCTTTTAGGAGACCCTGGGAAGCCGCGGATTCCTGGTTAACGTTGGCCTCACATTTGTTGCGCGTCAATTCCGTGCTGTCGTGGCTTATTTTGTTTGCCCGGGCTCAGCAAGGGGCACAATGAGCGGCGGTAGCTACGCAGCTACTACCTGTGAGAATTTAGGTCACGCCTGCGGGATCATCGGACGTTGCGGCGCATTCGACACATCTTCTAGAGTCGACAGGCACCTCGATGCGGGCAAATTCAGATCGCGCCCCATACAGGTCGGAGACAAGGCTCAACAAAATATTGGCGACCAACAGGAGAGCACCGTGAAACGGTCTAAGACGCTGTTGACTCTGCTTAGTATTCTTGGTCTTTTGACACTGGGCGGGCAAATCGCACGCTCACAAGAAAAACCCGCCTCGAACACGGTTCAGGTTCACCTGGTTATCACCGACGCAGCTCTAAGGGATGGTGCTGAGCTCTCGCCTCTTCAGAAAGAAGATGTGAAGGTCAAACAAGGCCGGAACTTCCTTCAGGTAACGCAACTGATTCCAGCCCAGGGGGACAACGCCGCGCTGCAGTTGATGATTTTGATTGACGACACCCTCAACACATCGGTTGGGAACAGTCTCAATGACTTGAAGAATTTCATTAGCGCTCAGCCGCCGTCGACGGTCATCGGTGTCGGCTATATGTCTAACGCGGGCGTTAACGTCGCTCAGAATTTCACTGCTGATCACGATCTCGCGGTGAAGGCAGTCCGTCTGCCTCGGGGTGCTTTGTCGACAATGGACAGCCCGTACTTGTCGCTAATCAATCTGGTGAAGGGGTGGCCTCAACAGAACGTGCGCCGCACGGTCTTGATGGTTACCGACGGGATCGATCGGCTGCGGGGCGAACAGCCCCAACCTTCCCGTATGGGGCCAAACTTCGGGACTGTGTATCACAGTTTGCCCACCATCAGTACCGACGCGACTTCAGCCAGCGAAATCAGCCAGCGCTACAACGTCATTGTGTACTCCATATATGCACAGGGCGTCGGCCGAACTGGCCGAAGTTCGTGGGACCTTCAGGTGGGCCTGTCTGGCCTTACCAAGATCGCAGAGGAAACAGGTGGGGAATGCTTCTCTCTCGGCACGTCCCAGCTGGTCAGCTTTCAGCCACATCTGGAGCGCTTGCAGAAGATGCTTTCCAATCAGTACTACGTCGTGTTCCAGGCTGTGCCAGGAAAAAAGGCGGGTTTCCAGCGCGTCAATGTCCAGACCGAACTCTCGAATTCCGAGATCCTGGCTCCTGACAATATCTGGGTTCGCGCGGCCGAGTGATCAAAAGAGGTGAAAACCTACGATTGAAACGGGAGGAAACAATGAACAGAATTCCACAAACTAACCGGCCTTTAGATCGGCGCAGTTTCCTCGGCACCTGTGCCATTACTTCGCCCCTAGCGTCTCTGTTTATGCAGCTCTCAGTTAGTCTGAGCACGTCCCTGACAAAAGAACAACGTGACAGCATGACGCCGGCGCAAATCATTGACGAGTTGAAGAAGGGAAATGAGCGATTCCGTTCGGGAAAGATGGCCCCTCGCGACTATTTAGCGGAGAAACGATCGAGCGCAGCGGGGCAATACCCCGCGGCTGTCGTACTTGGCTGCCTCGATTCCCGAGTGCCCGCCGAGATCGTATTCGATGTCGGTATCGGCGACACGTTCACCGGACGTATCGCAGGCAACGTGGTAAACGACGATATGTTGGGGAGCATGGAGTTTGCCTGTGCGGTCTCCGGTGCAAAAGTTGTGCTGGTCTTAGGACACACGGCGTGCGGGGCGGTGAAAGGCGCAATTGACGATGTCGAGCTGGGCAATCTGACAGGACTGCTGGCGCGAATTAAACCGGCGATACCGACGACGAAGTTTGACGGAGAGAAGTCGAGTAAGAATCCTGCTTATGTTGACGCGGTTGCTCGCACAAACGTGGTGCTTGGAATTGCTGCGATTCGCAGGCGCAGTCCCATCTTGGAAGATCTGGAGAACAAAGGAACGATCAAAATCACCGGGGCTATGTACGATCTGGCCACTGGCGTCGTGGAGTTTGTTGGCTAGTCGCACAGAGAGAACCGCTACACCTCATCTTCCCTTAGGTGGTTCTGTGAGTCAGAGAGGCAAAGGAAGCTCGCGCGCAACAGAGGCTGGTGGAACCGAACTGTGCGTGTGCAGAAAAGTTTTTCGAGTGCTGACCGACGCCTCGAGTGTTGGGGAAATCGCTGTACAGTAGCCAGTTAGGTCCCCGAGATCTTGTATCTGCATAGCACGCCCGCGACGGAGGTGTTTTCGCGTAGCCGACGCGATTTCAGTGCCGGATGTATTCGCGTGGAAAAGCCCGCCGAACTCGGAGCCTGGGTGCTACGCAACAATCCAGGTTGGACGCTCGATCGGGTGCAGCAAGCCATGCAGAATGGCAAGGATAACGTCACCGTAAACCTGGCCCAGCGGGTGCCGGTGTTCATCATCTACGGGACTGCCATCGCCTACGAGAACAATGAGGTCCGTTTCTACGATGACATTTACGGCCACGACGCAAAGCTTACCCATGCCTTGGCCAAAGGCTGTCCGTATCCGTGACGACTAGTTGAAGCTTCCTGAGCAGGCGCAAGGCGGTCTGCTTGACCGTTCTACGTCGTAAGGCGCTGATTAAGAATCCCCGGCATGGGCCGTTGTGGGGACCTCAAAAGGTATGCTTGCGGACCATTTTCACCGAACCTCCCTTGGTCAAGTTCTTAGGTTTTGGGTCAAAGTGTTCCTCTCAATAGCGCACCGATGAGGTCGTTATTGCCCCCATTTCAATTGTGTTCTTGCCGGGACCTGCCCTCGAAGGGCTCCACTAGCGCGCTGTATACCCCTGATCCGACATTCCCAATGGGCGAGGGGTGCGCACGAATCGTCTTAATCCTTGTCCTTTTTTGGTTGAGGCAACGACTTCAAGAATTCAACCACGTCAGACTTATCCTGGTCAGACAGGCCCAGGCTAAGACAACTGTCGTAGTGATTAACCACATCCAGCAGGGTGGCAAAACGCCCGTCATGGTAGAAGCCGCCTTTCGCATGCGTCCAGAGGCCGTTCAAAGGGGAGGTGCGGTAGCGTTTATCCGGAGCACGATCCGCCTGGAAACTGTCGACACAGACTTCACTCGGAGTATGCATGTTCCATCCCGGCTCCGTGTATAGGGGAGGAACATGGCAACCGGAGCACTTGGCACTTCCGTTGAAGACAGCCTTACCCCGCTTAGCTGCTTCTTCATCGAAAGTTCCTTTGGGAGGCGAAGGGGCTGGGATCGCCTGTTGATAAAAATGTAATGATGCCAATCGCGGAGTAATAACGTCGGGGACATTTTTCACGTGTCCGACTCCAGCTTTAGCAGCAACTGGGAATTGTGCAGCATCGTCCAGCCGCGGATCGAAAAAGGTTCCCCTCCCGTGCATTTCGAGGTTGGCAACGAACGCGTTCCAATAGGTTAGTGAGCCCCAGCCTGTCCAGGTGTGAAGGTTTACGCCAGCGAGTCCGAATGCAGGTGGGATCAGTACCGCGGAGGTTTTGCCGTCAGGCCGGAATGCCTTTCCATCTAAGGCGAGTTCAGCATCGAAGTGGCCGGAGCCCCAGCCTTGCAATACCTTACGCACGGTGGCTGGTTCAACACCCAGCAAATCGGCGAAGGGCTGTAGATTCGGCGCGAGCGATACAATGGCACCGACGTTAAGATCACGGTTTGCCCATCCATCAAGTCGATGCCCAATGCCTTGAGTCAAAGAGTTGTCGACTGTAGAGTGGCAAAGCGCACACTGAATTCCCACTGATTTCAGGCTGCCGTCGGGATGAAAGAAGCCCGTAACACCGACCATAGAGTTGAGCTTGAGCAACGCTAGAGTGACGGCAGGGTCGTCCAGGTTTACCGCGCCCTGCATCAGTTGGTCGACGAGGGGGGTGGGAAGAGCGTCCACATCCACTTTGAGGCCGACGGCCAGTGCGGCTTTGGGACTCAAACCAGGGCCGACACCTCCGAATTTCGTTCCCTCGATCGCCTGATGGAGTTTCAGTGCATCGCCCCAGAAGGTCTGATCATCGAAGGTGTCGAAGCGGAACGCCTGTTGCCCTTCCTTTATCATGCGTTTTGAGTTGTTACGAACCATAGCCTCGAATTGCAACAGCGATGCTCCCCTGTCCTGAGCCTGACCTGAAGCTCTCTGTATCTCCATCAGCTGATATGCGCCGATTGCCAACCCTGTGAGAACAACCAGACCGATCACAATCTTCAGGCTTTTCATCGAATCGCCTCAAATTGAATTGCCCGGTGTCGCCTACTCTTGCGAGGCAGGGAGGACACGATGGCCATGTGATAGGTACCACCGGGAAACGCCAGTGTCAGTTACGCGGGTAACAGGGTTTGAAATTTGACAAAGATTTGACAAATAAGGGAGGCGCGCTGATCGAACTTAGTCGGTGTAATTCTGGAGAGCCTGCAAATCGAGAACTAAATACCCCCGGTGGGAGTAGTCCACCATTCCGCGGTGGCGCAGGAGATTCAAGGCGGTTGACACTGTTTCCCTTCTTGCTGCAACCATCTGGGAGATCTCTTCCTGCGTCAGATAGGCCGACAACTCGGTCTTTTGCCCGGAGCTGTGGCCGAGTTGCATCCCGAGTCTCAGAAGCACCCTAACTAGGCGACGCACAGTGTCACTAAAGGCCAACGCATTCAATCGATCATATGCGTCTGCAAGAGACTCGCAACATATCTGCAGGAGTTCCTGCAGAAGATCTCTGTTCTTCTGCACGATATCGAGAACCTCACCGAGAGGAACCGCAATGACCTCGGTTCGCTCAAGGGCTACCGCACGGTCCCGCCGCCGCTGACCGGAAGCACAAAGCTCCTCCACAATATCGCCTGTCTTGCGAACGTCGTAGATGAGTTCGTGGCCATCCTCAGTGATACTTCCAACCTTCACGAACCCCTTCCGGAGGAAGAAAAACGTCTGATATTCGTCCCCGACCTCGTAAATTACCTGGTCTCTTTCGAAGATCGTCACGCTGCGGTTCCACGGGATGACATCACAAAGCTTTCCTCGAAACATGGTAGCCAATGCCGATGAAAGAGTTCCGCTAGATGTTACGGAGCCCGTAGTGGAATCCATTTGACTGTGGCTCATCAGGGATTCGCGAGGATCCGTCTTCTGATTGGGAAGGCCAATACGCATCGAGAATTCTCTCCAAGCTGGGTTGCAGCGCTGCGAGCAACCAAGGTGCTGACTTCTCAGCTAGAACGCACTGGGTGGTGGGGGAATCAGCGCCAAGAACTCCGTGCGGAATATAAACGATGTGGACCTTGCCGAAGAACGGCAAAAGGTGGTGTTCGCACAGACTAAACATCTCAATGTCCTTGAGACGATCACCAGCTCGTCGTAAGCTACATCGAACATTGCACCCAGCAGAATCCCCTCCAGGTTCTCCTGGTAGCCTTTGGTCAGATATTGCATTGATCGTTCCATGCGCGCGGGAGTATCTCGCAGGCCATCACGCTCTGGGTCTTCGCCGAGACGGAGAAGTACCTCCCTAATGAGGTTCTTCAAGTTTGAACGGGCTAGCGACTGACGTTCAACTATCGTTCGCATCTGTTCTCACCAATACGGCGTCTAGAAACTGTGAGCGCGTGGCAACTGTTTCCGGAAATGGCATGACCCCGATCATCAAACGGCAACAAGCGCGTTGGCATTCCGTTCCGGCCGTAGGGCACTGCTTAAAGCGTCGGAGCGGGACTCAGTCATGCGTGCAAGCACAAAAGCCGCCAAGGCCATCTCCACCTCGCGCACAGCGACATCAGAAAACATACCGGTCGAGACCAGATTGATAGCGAGAGCAATCAGCCAAACTGAGGCAACGTACGAGCCGAGACGAGTTCACTTGGTCAGAATCGCCAGTCCCACGATCGTCTCCATCACGCCAACGATGTGCATGAAGGTTTTGAGTACTGAATGGCAGAATTAGGGCCAATGGACTTATGTATGCGGGCCAGTTGGCTAAGAAGTTGAAGAATTTGTCCAGACCTGCCAGGAACGGCCCTACCCCAAGCCCTATCCGCAGTGCCCACCAGGCCTGGTCCAACCGTGAATCAAATGCCTTGTGCATATCTCCCTCCTTCACGACAATGGAGTGTCTGGGTGCCGATTGGTTACAGCTTGACGCAGCAATTCCCGCACCGAACTGCCGCGATTTCATTTGTAACCTTTATTGTGGTCGTGACTCATTCATATGGAGAGCTTGTATGGCTACCCCCACGGAAACGCTCACTTCCCAAGATCCCTTGAGTGACGACCAAGTTGTAGCCCGAGTGCGGGCCGGCGAGACGAATATGTTCGAAATCGTCATGCGCCGTTACAATCAGCGTCTCTACCGCGTAGCTCGGGCGATTCTGGGCAATGACAACGAAGCCGAGGACGTCATGCAGGAAGCCTACGTACGCGCCTACGAGCATCTGGACCAGTTTGCCGGGAAAGCAAGGTTTTCCACCTGGCTGACCCGGATCGCTGTGCACGAAGCCTTAACGCGACAGCGTCGCGGACATCGATATCAGGAGTTGGAACCAATGTCAGAAGACGACAAAGATCCCATGGATGGCTTTGCCTCGCTGGCCCTGAATCCGGAACAGCAAGCGTCGAACTCACAGATTCGCAGGCTTCTTGAAGAAGCGGTGGAAAGATTACCAGATGCTTATCGAACGGTGTTCATGCTGCGCGACGTGGAAGAAATGAGCACGAGCGATACCGCGAATGTCCTTGAGATCACCGAAGAAAACGTCAAGGTTCGCCTCCATCGAGCGCGGGCGTTGCTACGCAAGACGCTATATGCCAGTGCAGGAATGGAACGAAAAGAAGCGTTCAACTTCCATGCCGTTCGATGTGACCGAGTCGTAAAGAATGTGTTTGAGCGAATTCAGAAGCATTCGCGGTAAGGTTGTAGTGACTGCACCGCTGGAGGAGGGGCTGTAACTCCGGCTATGTGATCCCGATTTCCGCAAGTGTGTCTACTGGGCTGACTAGTTACCTGTTGTGTCCTCTGATGTCCTCAACCAGCGGCGCGTTCCGCCGGCTCGCCATCTCTTGAGCAATCGCCGCCTTCTCGGTTTTCGATAGGAGTCGCTCTGCGAGCGGGAATACCAACTTGTCCTCAATCCCGATGTGTTTCTGGTACATCGAGGCAAGACTAGCAACCGAGCTGCGGAACTCTGCGACCTCCGCATTCGTCAACTTGCCGGTCAAGAGATATTGCTTGCCCAACCGCTCCACTGCAGTGTGCAATGGCACAGCCCAGTGATGATCTGCTTCCAGTTTGTCCAAGCTTGAAAAAGCAGATTGAACTTCAGGGTCGTTGATCTGACGCAACCGCGGGAAGAGAGATTTCTCCTCGTCGGCCGTATGCTTCGGCGCTGCCTGGGCGAAGTAATGGAGGGCAGCCTCAAGTGATCGCTTCGTCTCCTCCGCAGGCGGCTGGGCAATAACATCGGCCACTGCCTTCAGCGAGCTGAGGAACATCTCGACACGGCGATGACAGTCCGATAGCAGGCCAGTGGGGTCGGCAAAGTTGCGGGTTGTAGCTCCAATGTGAACAGGCACCGATTCATTCTATCGTTCCCGGAACACGAGTGCTATGGCGGAAGATTGATCCGCGATGCGGTTTGCGACGTCGGGCGACGTGCAGATGTAAACTGCGGCTCGCCTCACGCGCATGTGCACATCATGGGAAGACCCGGAGGGAATCAATAACCATCCTCGCTCGGTCGACCTGAACCTCAGCGCTGAGCGTCTTTTATCGGTCGCGATCCAACAAGGCCCAGTCCAGCATTCTCCTTGTCTCATCGACTAATTCGTTCAGTGCGAACGCTTGATCAGGACTGCGGTGAGATCGTCCTGCTGCGGTGTGCCCTGGGCAAAATTCAACACCGAGTCGTAAAGTTCGGCGATAATGACCTCCGGTTCGCGATCGCTGGATCGTCTTACAACTGCCGCCAGGCGGTCGGTACCGAACTGTTCTCCAGCGCTGTTCTCCCATTCCAAAAAACCATCGGTGACGAGGATCACGATATCCCCTGGTTTCATGGGCAGTGTGACAGGTGCCGCTTTCCACAAATCCGGGAGGATTCCCAAGGGCAGCGCCTGTGCTTCCAGAAAGCGCAGGGATTGGTTTTCCGAGGAGTACACCAGGATCGGCCCATGACCTGCAGAAAGCAACTCCACCTGGTCGCTGCCCTCCTCGCACACTACCGCGACGAAAGTCGCGAAGCGTTCCGGGGTGAGGTCCTCGGCAAAGGACTGGTTGATGTTCTTGAGCACTGTTTCCAGCCGATCGCGGATATTAAAGCTGGCACGCGAATACGCGCGGCACACCGATGCAAGGATTGCAGGCCCGATGCCGTGACCAGTGACGTCTGCCAGGACCACGACCCAGCGGCCGTCCGGCAATCTCTTCCAATCGTAGAAGTCCCCGCCGGTGTCATCGGCAGTTCGACTCCAACCGGCTACTTGGAATCCGGCAATTTGAGGCCGAACTTTTGGCAGGAGCGATTGCTGAATGGAGCGGGCAATCTGCAGTTCGTGTTCAACCTGTTTCAGTTGATGCCGGGTTTCGGCTTCGCGAAGTGCGGCCTCGACATGGGTGCGGATCTCGGCCGTCACGCCCGCGGCCAAAGCCCCCATCACAAGAAGCACAAAGGCGAAGTAGATCACGGCGGTCTGAGTGACCGTGAAACCATCCGGGCCCGGGCTGAAGCGCCAACCCGCAACGTAGGCCGCCGTCAGATATCCGAGCGTTGAGATAATTCCCGAGACCCCGCAGAGTCTCGGGCTCAACCTTAGAACGGACAACAGGATAAACGGAAAGAAGGCCAGCACCCAAGGCGTGGCCAAGGGCCGATAATCGGGCAGCAGGCGGCTGCTCGCCAGAAAAGCGACACCCACAGCGGGAAAGAAGGACTCCAGGACAATGCTGAAGTACCACACTGATTCGGAGATATCCCTGCCGGACCGCAAGGCCTGGTTGACTGCTCGAAGAAGGCCCAGCTCGAATACGATCACCAGGGCCGCAACAACCAGACCCCAGCGGCTCATCGCCGAGCCCAGCAGGAATATGCGCACGCTCGCCAGTACGGCAAAAAAAGCGACGAACAAAATGACACCGACGATTCGTCTTCTCTCGCTCTTAAGCAGTGCTTGGCGGAATGCCGGTGATGCCTCGTGCATTCGTTGAATAGAATTGATCATCGCGGTAGTGCAGGATGGTCCGGCCGATCCTCGGGCAGAAATCTTAGGTCTCGAGTTGGGGCAAGTCAATGAAGGCTAGGCAGTTGGAGGTGCCGACGGCGCCAGGATCAGCTGCTGTTTCAGGTCGGCCGCCATTCAGCCAATGCCACCGGGCAGCGCCTGTTGGGTGTGATGATCCATGCGCAGTACGAAGAATGCATCCCCCCGCGCCTTGGGCCAACCTGCGGGGCGTCGAAGGCCCCTGGGACGCCATGCGATGAACCACTACGTTCAAGGCGCGAGTGATAGTGGATCTTACGATCTCAACCGAGCCCATGCGGTTCTACACAGGCATCGCAGTACATTATTTATGCAGGCGACGGTCAAATCCCTAAATGCATGACCGCCGTGGCTCAAAGCCCCTCAATCGCCCGCGCTTTCCGGCACAACGGGTAAGGCCACCTTGTTTACGGTTGACGGATCGTCCCGCAATTTGATGTACAGCAGAGTTCCATTCGGCCGGGGAACGCTCAACCCCGAGTCCACAAAGCTGCCCGGAACCACCACCGTGTGCACAAATTGGGGGTCCGAAGCGACCGAGTCCAGAAGAAATAGACTTTGCCCGACCAACGTGCAGGGCTTATCCAGGCTATCTGGGCACCGAATTTCCTTCAAAATTGGAATGCGGACGAGCTTCACCAGCGGTTGCCAATCACCCATTTCACCATTCCCGCCAACCGGGCGAAACCGCAGAGGTCCGAAAACCGAAGGCCCGAAGCTTTTCATGGGCTGCAGTGTAATGAGTACAGTCTGGGGGTCTTCCAGGAACAAGGTTCCGTTGGCGAGGCTGAAGAGAGCGCTGGTTGCGCCGTCCTCGGTCCCGACCTCGATTTTTTCGTTACGTGGAAAGGTAGTGGGTACTTCTGTCTTCAGGAAAAAGGATATTTGTCCGTCCTGGGGGAGTTCCTCTGAATTCGCGAGGCGAATGGCGGAGGGAGTCGGACCGTTTTGGATGGTCTTGCTCAGAAGCACGACGCGCGGACGTGGGGGATCGACAGTTGTGTCGAGATTGAGCACTCTTCCATCTTTGAGAGTTACGTGGGCCTCCAGCTTTTGGCCCTCTTTTAGCGCGGCTGTCGCGGCCGGGTCCGGGGCCGACAAACGCAGCGCATCCTTTCCATCGGCACGGGAAAGGCCTGCAGGCACAAAGTGGACGCCACCCAGTTCCACCGCTGCAACCTCATCCAATCGCGCCCCGATCAGAACACCCTGTGCATCGCCGGCGGCGAAGGCAAAATGATCCAGGTGGGCGGCCTCGGAATAGGTCTGCATTACAACCTCGTCCGGCTTGGCCAGCCCGGACTGCCCCACCAACACAACCACCGGCCCCGAGGCTTGGCCCTCGAGCGGGACGTTCACCTCCAGTTCGTCGGATTTCAGCAGCTTCCAGGATGCTTTCAGCTCGGTACCACGCCCGTCCTTGATCGTGACCTGCTCCACGCACGGTGCTTCCTCCGACTGCAGGTGGAAGGAGTCCTCGCGGCCGAGAATGAGGGCGGTCGCGTCGGCGGAGGCCAGGGTCCACTTGACCGGACGCGAGAACTGCAATTGGAAGGTCGGCCCGGTGAAAGGTTCGAAACCCCAATATCCACGCAGCATACCTGCAACTTCACCATCGAGACTGCCCGGGTGGAGCATCTTCGTGTCGACCACAAAACCGCCACGGGCAGCGTCTGCGGTGACCGGGAGATCGATGGCAAGACCCGCTTTGTTCTGGACGTGCAGAACCATATCGTGTGCGTACTCGGTCGAGAACGCCAAAGGGGCACCATCAACCGGAAGCACGAGGCTTGTCTGTTGCAGGCAGGAAACGTGTGTCGGCTCAAGAGCGCGAAGTGGAGGCAGCTGAGCCGCTTCAATCGCCGGCAGAGCGGCCACGAGCACCGACATCGGCTTATGAAATGACGGCGGGTTGTTCAGCTTTAGATCCAGCTCGTCGTGCTGCGGCATAGCCAGCGCAGGAATGTATTGATAGTCGGCCGTGTGCAAACTTGCCATCATGCGGGCCAGGTCCACGACCGCGCCAACGTACGGACTGTAGGCTCCCCCGCCGGCGATTTTTGTAGTGCTGATAGCGCCGACCAGATCTGAGCTGGCGCCGGAAGTAAGAACCGCGACCATGGATTGGCTGTGCCCGTCGTTGAGAACCAGCTGATCCGAGTTCCGCATGAGGCATGGGCCCTGCTCTCGCGTCGGCTTATCGAAGCACTGTTCGTCGACCTTGATTTTCAGGCTGCGGGCCAGGACGAGGGACCTCTCGTGAAGCGCCTTGGGGTCGGTGTCCGATGCGTCGCGGATGCCTGCCAGATACTTATCCAATCGCGAGCGATCCAGCGCCGCCTGATCCAAATCCTGGGAAGCGCGAACGAAGGCCCCCGGCTTGCCACGAACCGCCGAGCGCAGGGACCCAAAATCGCCTCCGGTTTCCGGGGCCAAGAAAAACAGCGCCTGCTCTGCGCCCTGCGGCGCGGTAACGACGATGCCTTCCTGCCTCACCCGTTTGTTCCAGGTTTCAGCCTTCGTGAACCACTGCTCCGGCGGGGGATTGGTGGAGCCACGAAGGAAAGCGACAATCAACAGATAATGCACCGATGGTTCGGCGGGCACGACCGGATGGAGCCAAAGGCGGTCTCCGGCCTGTAGATTCGGGACCTCGGAAATGGGCAGGGTCTTCCCGGACCTCGTGATTTTCATTTCGATCTGTGGTCCGGGCAGGTCGAAGGCGGCACTATCGGCGAGGGCGCAGCTCGACCCCAGCAACCAGACAACGCAGAGCAGGGTTGACGGCGACCATCGCGCCCAGCGGGGTCTTCTCGATGCATTCTCTAAACAGCGCTTTAACGGCATGACTTTCGCACCTACGCTTAATGTCTGAGTAAATTGTCTTTCAGTCCCCAGCAAATTCCAATTACGAATCAGCAATTGAGGATGCGAGGAAATTCGAAGCTTATCTGGCATGGTACGGAGGACGTGGGCGCGCAGCAGGACTTGGCAAATACACGGGCCGCTTTGCGCAAGGCACTAAAGACAATTCCTAGGAAAAGCAAGCCGTTGTGGGCCGACCGCATTTCAGCGGCAGGTCCGTTCACGGTTGAGAAGGGGCCGGTGGTGGCCGGAAACGGGAACATAGCCAAGACACACCCACCAACCAGAACGAAGTAGAAGCGCCCGATTCGGGCGTAAGCCAACATTATTTATACAGTGTGCCGCCCTACCTATCTGCGGTCAAGGACTCGGCAGGACACGGACGTCGGGTCATCGACCCTGCCGAACGGCCCGCTCGATTCCCGCCAGTTCACCAGTATCACCGAACGCCTCCTGAACGCTTGTGGGCACGCGAAAACCGGGGTCCCCGCCCTGTACAAAGCCTGCGCCTTGGCATGAAAAAATGATAATCTCCGTCAGGAACTTTCCTCTTCGGGCGACTCCTTGTTCCTCAGGCCCACAACGCTCTATGACGCCACCCGGGCCCTCGCGGCGGGCGGCCAGGTGCTCGCCGGCGGGACCGACTTTTTTCCAGCTCTGGGATCTTGCCCGGCCAACGGCACAATCATCGATGTTTCGCGGATCTCCGAGTTGCGGGGGATCCGAGTCGCCCCGGATCACGTCCGCATCGGCGGCGCCACAACCTGGAGCGAGATTGCTTCTGCTCCGTTGCCCCGTTGCCTCAATGCGCTTCGCTCGGCAGCCCGTGAAGTTGGCGCCGTGCAAGTACAGAATCGCGGCACCATCGCCGGTAATCTGTGCAACGCCTCGCCTGCCGCCGATGGTGTCCCGCCGCTGCTCATTCTCAACGCGGAGGTTGAGCTGGCTTCGGCGGACGGGCGGCGGCGGCTGCCACTTCGGGAGTTCCTTGTGGGGAATCGCAAGACTCAACGTCGGCCGGACGAGATATTGTCGGCGGTGATCCTTCCCTCCAACCTGTCCGATGCGCCCTCCGTGTTTCTTAAGCTCGGCGCCCGTCGTTATCTGGTCATCTCGATCTCCATGGTGGCGGCGCTTCTAAGCCGCGACCGTGACGGCCTGGTCGGAACGGCCAGGATCGCTGTCGGTGCATGCTCGGCCACCGCACAGCGCCTCACGGAACTGGAACGGGATCTGGCCGGTCAGCCCCTCGGGCGCGAACTTGGCAGCATCGCGGCCCCGCGACACCTTGCCCCGCTCTCTCCCATTGATGACGTTCGTGCCACGGCCGCCTACCGTCGCGACGCCACCCTAACCCTGATTCGCCGTGCCCTGCACTCCTGCGCGGAGGCGCTGGCATGAGCGCTCCTTCGATCATGGATCAGCACACCGTAGCGCGTCTTACGTTCGTGGTGAACGGGCGCGAGGTGTGGATCTCCAGTCCGCCCGCCGCGCGCCTGTCCAAGGTTCTGCGGGAGGATCTCGGACTAACGGGCACCAAGGTAGGTTGCGACGCGGGGGATTGTGGCGCATGCACGGTGCTGATCGACGGTACGCCCGTGTGCTCTTGTCTCGTGGCTGCCTCCCAGGCCGATGGTTGCCAGATCACCACGGTTGAAGGCCTCAAGCATCGGGCACCCGTGTTTGACCGGTTGCAGAAATGCTTTCTGGCTCGAGGTGCGGCGCAGTGCGGCATCTGCACGCCCGGCATGCTGGTCACGGCCACCGCTTTGCTTGAGCGCAATCCCGCCCCGACGGAAACCGAAGTCATGGACGCCCTCGGCGGTGTCCTCTGCCGCTGCACCGGCTATCGCAAGATCATTTCAGCCGTCCTGGCTGCGAACGGGGTGGGGGATCCGCCGGCCTCCCCTCCCGCTGGCTCCGCTGTCGGCCAGCGACTGGTCCGCCTCGACGGCCAGCGCAAGGCCGAAGGCACGGAGATCTTTGGCGCCGATGAGACTCCAGCGAAGGCATTGCTCCTTCGCGCGATCCGCAGTCCGTATCACCACGCCAGGTTCAGCTTCGAAGACATTGGCTCCTACCTGGCCGCCCACCCCGGCGTGAAGGCGGTTTTCTGCGCCCAGGACGTTCCCGGCAGGAACTGCTTTGGCGTAATCCCACCCTTTGCCGATCAGCCCGTATTTGCCCAGCACGAGGCCCGCTTCCGCGGTGAGGCCGTCGCCGCGGTGGTGGGAGAGGAAGAAGTTATCGAGCGCCTTGATCTCAGCAAGTTCCCGGTCACGTGGGAGGAACGCACGGCACTCACGACCATCGAGGAGTCTCTCGCAGCCGGGGCTTCGCTGGTGCATGCCAACCGTCCCGACAACGTCCTGGTCCGGGGACGCGTCGTTCGCGGCGATGTCGATCAAGCGCTGGCTTGCGCAGACGCAGTGGTGGAAGGCGAGTACGAAACCAGCTTCGTGGAACACGCTTGCATCGAACCTGAAGCTGGCTTTGCCCGGCCGGTGGGCGATGGTATCGAAGTGCAAGCCTGTACCCAGTCGCCCTATATGGATCGTGCTGACCTTGCCGCGATCCTGGACATTCCGCCCGAGCGCGTTCGCATCATTCCGACGGCCGTTGGCGGCGGTTTTGGGTCCAAGCTCGATCTTTCTGTTCAGCCTTTCGTCGCGGTCGCTGCTCGGCACCTGAATCAGCCCGTAAAGATGATCTACTCGCGTGTCGAGTCGATCATGAGCACCACGAAGCGCCACCCCGCCCGTATTCGTGCGCGTGCGGGTGCTACCAGGGACGGGAAACTCGTCGCCATGGACCTGGCGGCGGATTTCAACACGGGCGCTTATGCCTCCTGGGGGCCGACGGTGGCCGCGCGAGTTCCGGTGCACGGCTCAGGACCGTACGTCGTGCCTCATTACCGCGCACTCACACGAGCCATCCACACCCACCTCGTACCGGCCGGCGCATTCCGCGGATTCGGTGTACCACAGTGCACCATCGCGCAGGAGCAACTCTACGATGATCTGGCCGATCGCGTGGGCATGGATCGACTGGAATTCCGTATCCTGAACGCCTTGAGCGACGACTCTTTAACCGTTACCGGTCAGGTGCTGGGGGAAGGCGTCGGGATTCGCCAATGCTTCGAAGCCTTACGCCCTCGTTGGACGGCGGCACGCGCCGAGGCGGCGGCGTTCAACCTGGCAGCCACAATCCCGTTTCGCCGTGGTGCTGGGGTCGCGGGCATGTGGTATGGATGCGGGAGCACGTCGCTCCCGAATCCCTCCACCATCCGCATCGGCCTGAAGCGTGATGGACGAATCGTGCTGCATCAAGGCGCGGTCGATATCGGCCAGGGCTCGAACACGATCATCGCGCAGATCTGCGCGGACGCTCTGGGAGCGCCCTTCGCGCAATTCGATCTGCTTTCCGGCGACACCGCGATCTCGCCCGATTGCGGCAAAACATCGGCCTCGCGGCAGACCTTCGTCACCGGAAAAGCCGCCTATCTCGCAGGGCGGGCGCTGCGCAAGCGACTCCTCGAGATCGCGGGCGCGTGCGACCGCGCCACCCTCACGTTCCAGCCAGGTAGGGTGGTCGCCATGGAGAGCGGTGAGAGCCACGCCGTTGACCTTTCCGTTCTCCCACTGGACCATAACGGCTACGTGCTGACCGCGGAGACGACCTTCGATCCGCCCACCACCCCGCTCGACGAAAACGGACAAGGCAACCCTTACGCCGTGTACGGCTTCGGCGCGCATCTGGCGGAAGTCGAGGTCGACACCGAGCTCGGCACCGTGCGCGTATTGAGGATCACCGCCGCGCATGACGTGGGCCAGGCGATCAATCCCACGCTGATCGAGGGCCAAGTGGAGGGCGGTGTCGCGCAGGGACTGGGCATGGCCTTGATGGAAGAATTTACCCCCGGCAAGGGCGAGAATCTGCACGACTACCTGATTCCTACGATCGGCGATATCCCGCACGTCGAAACCATCCTCATCGAAAAACCGTCCTCGGTCGGGCCATTCGGCGCCAAGGGCGTTGGCGAGCAGGCGGTGATTCCCACTGCGCCGGCCATTCTTAACGCGATCCATGATGCGATCGGCATTCGCCTTCGCAAGGTCCCGGCGACACCGGACCGGATTCGCGCCGCGATTCTGGCCGCGCGCCGTTCGGAAGGACCGCATGCCGGATAGCGATGCCATCCGCTGTGATGCCTGCCCGGTGCTGTGCTACATCAAGCCGGGGCGCACGGGTGCGTGCGATCGCTACGCCAACCACGACGGCAAGCTGGTGCGCCTCGATCCACACCTGCTTCTCGACCAGGCAGTCGCACGTGGGGAGTCGGTGGTGCCCTTCCTCGAACGCGACCGCGAATGGGGAGGCAATCTCGTCCAGCCTAGCGGCACGTTTGTGACAGCCATCGGTGCCGGCACGACCTACCCGGATTACAAGCCTGCACCCTTCATCATCTCCGCCGAAATCGAAGGCGTGGATATGGTTACCGTGGTCACGGAGGGCATCTTCAGTTATTGCGGCGTCAAGGTGAAGATCGATACCGATCGCCACCTCGGCCCCGAAACCAGCACGGTGCGCGCGCAAGGCGAGGCCGTCGGCCACGTTACCACCAGCGAATACGGGTCGCAGATGCTGTCGCTGGGCGGCGTACGCCACCTTACCGGTGGGAGCCGGCGTGAAGGCAGGGTCACCTGCGACACTCTGCTCGACCTCTGCAATGGCAAGCCCGCCGAACTCCGCATCGAAGGCGGGGCCAAGGTGATCGTGCAAGCCGGCAAAGCTCCGCTTGTCGATGATGTGCGGGAAGAACGGATGCGTGTAGGCTGCGGATCGGCGGCTATCGGCATGTTCGCCAAGCAGTGGTTCGGCCAGGTCGATGAGGTGGTGGTGGTGGATGACCACATCACGGGAGTTCTCTCCGAGCACCAGGCGGGCAAACTGCTTGGCGTTCCCGAGACCGGCATCCGGCTGAAAGGGCGCCGCTCCACCCCCGGCCGCTATTTCCAGGTTGCCGAACCCGGCACCGCCTGGGGCGGCACGAACCTCGACGATCCACGCGCCATCCTCCGGCCGTTCAATCCCAAGATGGCATGGCCTGGGCTGCGCTTGCTCATGGTGAGCACCACTGGCGAGCACTCGATCTATTTCGAGCTCGATGGCAATCTGGAGCTGGTCGAAAAGGATCTGCCGCCGCCCCTTCAACTGTCAGTGGCTCGCCTGAAGGAGAACTGCGAACCTGCGCTCTCGACCGTGCTCTTTATGGGCGGAGCAGGCGGCTCTTTGCGCGCGGGTGTCACGGAAAATCCCGTGTGCCTCACGTACTCGGTAAGAGACGCGCTTACCCGCGTCACTTGCGGCGGCGCGCCCGCCTACATCTGGCCGGGGGGCGGCATCACTTTCATGGTCGACGTCAGCCGAATGCCCGCCAACGCATTCGGATACGTGCCCACGCCGGCGATCGTCGCGCCCATCGAATTCACCCTCACGTTGGCGGACTACGCAGCTTTGGGGGGGCATATGGATCACGTGCGTCCGCTGGCCGCGATCGCGGCGGCCAACGATCACATCCATAACCTTGCCAACCCGGAAAACCCCTGGCCGCTGGAGCCGGCGAAACCGAAGAGGCAGCCGCGATGAGAGTGCCGCCGCAAATCCACTGGCTCGCTGATCGCCGCCGTCTTCATCTCAGCGATGGGCCGATCGATCTGATCGTGCAGGCCTTTGGCGGCGGCGAGCAGGTGCGCGCCGCCTACAGAGCCGCAAGCAATCGCTTCATGACGCTGCTCGACGAACTCTGCCACGAGCTTACGCCGCTGCGGCTGCCCATGAGGAAAGGCAACCAGGTCTTCGTGGGTGTCGTGGCCCGCCGCATGGCTCGCGCGGTGGAGCCTTTCTCGAGCCGTGGTTTCATTACGCCTATGGCGGCGGTGGCGGGAGCTGTAGCCGAAGAGATTCTGGAAGCGATGGTCGCGGCCGGTCCGCTTGCGCGTGCCTACGTCAACAATGGTGGCGACATCGCTTTTCACCTGTCGCCCGCTGAGCATTTCGTGGTGGGCATGATTGAGCGTCCCGACCGGCCCTCCCTGTTCGGCACCGCGACACTGCGAGCGGCCCAGCCGGTCCGCGGCATCGCGACCAGCGGCTGGCATGGCCGAAGTTTCTCGCTGGGGATTGCCGATGCGGTCACGGTTCTCGCCGGGTGCGCGTCTGCGGCTGACGCCGCCGCCACGGTCATCGCCAATGCGGTGGATCTCCCGGGCCATGCCTCGATCCTGCGCCAGCCTGCCTGCGAGCTGGCTCCGGACAGCGACCTCGGCGCCATCCCCGTGACCCGCGCCGTGGGCGAGCTCAGCGCGGCGGAAGTGGGCTTCGCCCTTGCCTCGGGGGCAAAGCTTGCCGAGGAGTTGCGGGCAACCGGCCTGATCGAAGCCGCGGCGCTGTGTCTGCGCGGTCAGATTCGAATCGTCAGTTTCCGTGCCGACAACATCTCTGATTTCCGGAGCCTGGTTCATGCCTGAGGTTCGGGTCCGCAAGAAGCTGACTATCGTCGAAGAGATCTTTCATGAAGGTGGACCACCCGTATCGCCACCGCTACGCCGTGCCGCATCGCTTGCGGTCATTCACAACCCGTTTGCCGGCAAATACGTCGAGGACATCGCCGGCTTCATGGATGACCTCAAGCCCCTCGGGCTGGAAATGGCGAAGTCGCTCATCACCATCCTGGGCGGTAACCCGACGAGGGTCGAAGGCTACGGCAAGGGCGCCATCGTCGGCACTGCCGGAGAACTCGAGCACGGCGCGCTGTGGCATGTTCCGGGCGGCTACGGCATGCGCGAACTGCTTGGCGGAGCCAAGGCCATCGTCGCCTCCACCAAGAAAGTCGGACCGCCCGGTACCCGGATCGACATTCCTGTCACCCACATCAACGCGTCTTATGTGCGCAGCCATTTCGATGCGATGGAGGTTGGGATCACCGATGCTCCCCGGGCCGACGAAATTCTGCTGGCTTTGGTCATGACCACCGGCCCGCGGGTCCATGCGCGGGTGGGCGGTCTCAAGGCATCGGAGATCAAGGGAGAGGACGGGCTCAGATGAAAGCGAGGATCCGAAAGATCGCGGTATTCCTGGAGGAAACCCACACGGAGATGGGACGTGCTGTGAACCCGCCGACGCGCCGCGCCGCCGCCGCCGCCGTCATCGAGAACCCCTACGCAGGCAGGTATGTTGAAGATCTCACTGAGTTGATGGATATCGGCGCCGAGCTCGGCGAGTTGCTCACCGAGAAAGCCGTCGCTGCTCTTAATATTCCGGGCAATACCGCGGAAAGCTACGGAAAGGCGGCTGCAGTCGGCGAGAACGGCGAACTCGAGCACGCCGCCGCGGTTCTGCATCCCAAGCTGGGCGCGCCGGTCCGTCGCGTTCTGGGCAAAGGCGCCGCGCTGATTCCCTCGTCCAAGAAGCGTGGAACCTGCGGCGTAGCCCTCGACATCCCGCTCGGCCACAAAGACGCGGCTTTTGTACGCAGCCACTTCGATGGCATGGAGATCCGCATCAACGACGCACCCCGCGCGGACGAGATTTTGGTCGCCATAGCCGTGACCGATAGCGGGCGACCTCTGCCGCGTGTGGGCGGCCTTACCAAGTCGGAGATTAAAGGTGAGGACGGCTTGCGCTAGCAGCGAGGCGAGCCTACGCCGCAACAAGTTCGGGCATCCGTGTCGCCGGCGGCGTGTTCCGGCTGCGCTCGACACTTACCCGTCCCTCGACGACTACCATGCCGATCCCCGGCAAATCTCCGAGATGAACGCTCTGCAACAGGTTCTGCCCTGCCGAGTGCTGCGCCTTGTCCATCAGCACAAAGGTGGCTGGACGTCCCGGGGCCACCAGCCCGCCATCCAGCTTGCGAATCTTTGCCGTGTTGCCGGTGGCAAAGCAGAGCGCAACCTCGGCCGGCACATCCCCCAGCGCCGAAAGCATGGCCATCATCCGCAGGATTCCCAGGGGTTGAACCCCCGAGCCCGCCGGACAATCCGTCCCCAGGATCACACGATCCAGCTGTTTCAGTTCCTTCGCCGTGCGTAGGGCCAGCAAGGCCGCGCGCTCATTGCCGTTGTGCACGATTTCGAGGGCGCGTGTGGATTTCTCACACAAAGCGACGATCTGGTCGCCGGGCAATGCCGTGTGTCCACCGTTGATGTGCCCGATGACATCTGCGTCCGTCTCAAGCACGATGTCTTTGTCTATCAGGCCTGACCCCGGGATCGAAGGTCCCCCAGTGTGAATTGTGCTTTGGATGCCGTACTTCCTCGCCCATGCCACCATCTGCCGCGCTGTTTTGCCGTCTTTCACGCTGCCCAACCCAACCTCACCGAGGATGGTCACACCCGCTGCCGCCAGCTCCTTGAAATCATCTTCGACCATGCCGTGCTCGATCACCGGGGCTCCAGCATGAACGCGCACCCCACCCGGCCGAAATGCCTGGAAGGCGCGCTGGGCGAAAACCGCCATCGCCTTCAGACCCAGCAAGTCTTTTGGGCGCCCCGGCGTGTGCACCTCGCCCGCCGATACCATGGTGGTGACGCCTCCATGCAAGCAGCTATCGATCCAGCCGAGTTGGTTCTGGCGCGGTGTCCAGTCGCCGGCCACCGGATGCACATGGCTGTCAATCAGCCCGGGCGCCAGTGCCGCGCCTTTCGCATCGATGGTCGTGGTCGCTTCGTCCACATCCACATCCTTCTGCTTGCCGACCGCCGTGATCCTGCCTCCCACCGCCATCACCGTGTCGGCATCCAGAATGGGCTTCTGCAAGTCGCCCGAGAGCAACAGCCCGATGTTTCGGATGACCAGTTTGGTGTCGCCCGCCGCTTTCCTCTCGTCCTGTAGCATGGCTTGAGCCTCTTCCCCCGAGAGTCCGGCCGCGACTTTGCCGACGGGCGGGTCGCGAGCCTCCCCTCTTTTCGCGCCCGCTAGTATACAGAGACTACTGTGGTTCTCGGCGGCGTGGAGCGTACTTGAGGGGTACGTTGGCGGTGGTTCGGCTTCCAGTTCCAAGCGCCCAAGCTCGCCGCACCCGCAACCTGCCGGTGGTTCTTGTGGCCACCCTTGCAGGGAAGTTGCCAACGGACCGTGTGACTGATCTCCCGGACGGGGAGAATGAAACCCCGCTGCATTTGAGGTATATTACGAACACTTACTTTTGGTTTCGTTCGGGAGTGAGTCCACCATGAAGTTTGGCCATCCCGCCCTGGCTTGGGCGGCAGTCGGGAGGTTCGCGGAGAACGCTTGAAAATGCCGACCGTGAGCAAGACGCTTAAGAGACGGTCAGACGGGCTGCGGTCGCGAAAAGCCTAGAGGCCGGCCGGGGTAAGGGCAGGGCCCAGAGGGGCGTATTGAGAGCGACAGGAATGGAAAGCAATCGAAAGCGCGCCAAGTCGGGCTGAAATCGCTAGCGCCGGCACCGGGTGTGACCTCAAACAAGGGGGATCCGTGAATCTGAAGTTTCGCCGTGCTCAGGCTCTCGTTCTGGCTGGATTCTTGCCCGCCGTCCTCAGCTGCTCCCGGTCCCAGCTCAAGCCGAAGGTCGGGGGAACGACTGCCCGCCCCGCCGATATCCAGGTCGAGATAACGTCTAAAGGGCTGCTCACGCTGACAACCAGCAAAGCCAACTTCGAAGTCTCCCCCAACGGCTATATCAAAGCTTTCCTTTTACACGATGGGCGGCGCCTTACCCTCGACGATCCTGCTCTCCAACCCGACGATGGCGACTACGTTGTTCACCATGGCAGGGCAATCCACTTCGTCTTGGATTTTGCGCGCGCCCAGGTCTTGGATTCCAGCGGCAAGCTCGGCCCTGGGAAGCGCATCGAGATTCCCGCTCACTTGCCGGGTCAGGCCGGGCTGGCCATCGAGCGGGTCTTGACCCTCGAAGCCTACGAGGATTTCCCCAACCTTCTGCTGTCCACGGCTGAGTACAAGAACGCAGGGACCACGGACCTCACTCTTGACCAGGTCATCGAGCAGAGGCACCGCTTGAGCGCGCAGCGCTCCGATGCCAGGGTGGCGCCGTACGATATGTGGGCTTTTCAGGGGTCGAGCTACGACTGGGGAAAAGATGCCATCTTCAAGCTCACTCGGGCTTCCACGCAACCGAACGCCATGGGTGAATCGGTCAAAGGCGGTTACGGAGGTGGCATTCCCGTGGTTGCGTTCTGGACGGGTAATGTCGGCGAAGCCATCGGCCACATCGAAACTCTACCCCTGACGCTCTCGCTGCCCGTGCAGGTGGGGACGGATCAGCGCGTCGAGGCCGCGCTCGACATTCCCGCGAATACTACCTTGAAACCAGGAGAGTCTTTCTCCACGCCGCGCAGCTTCGTGGCGGTTTTCCACGGCGATTTCTACCAGCCTCTACGCATGTGGTCGAGCGTCCTGCAGAAAGAAGGCTGGACCCTGCCCCAGCCCTCCGCCGAAGCCTACAAGGTGAGCTGGTGCGGCTGGGGCTACGAATTCAATGTCACCCCTGCTCTGATGGAAGGGACCATCCCCAAGCTAAAAGAGTTTGGTGTGCGTTGGGCCACGCTCGACGACCGCTGGTTCGACTCTTACGGGGATTGGAATCCGCGTCCGGATACCTTCCCCGGTGACTCCATCAAGACCATGGCAGACGACTTCCACAGGCAGGGGATGTTTGTGCAGCTGTGGTGGCTGCCCCTCGGTGTCGAAGACGGTCAGGGCAGGTGGGAATCTCACAAATACGTTGTGTCCAACGTTGTTCGTGAACATCCCGACTGGCTGATCCTGGACAAAGAGGGCAAACCTGCCCGCATGACCCGCAACCTGGCGGCCCTTTGTCCGGCCGTTCCTCGAGTTCAGGCCTACTACCAGCAGCTGACCCAGAAATTCATCCGCGATTGGGGATTCGACGGATCCAAGCTCGATAACATTTACTCTGTCCCCAAGTGCTACAACCCGGCGCATCATCACAAATCCCCGCAAGACTCGGTGAATGCGGTAGCCGACGTCTACAGAATCATCTTCCAGACCACGCGCGCGCTAAAACCCGACAGCGTCACCCAAAGCTGTCCGTGCGGCACCCCGCCCTCGCTGGCCTGGCTTCCCTATCTCGACCAGGCCGTCACCGCTGACCCGGTCGGCGCCACGCAGGTCCGCCGGCGCATCAAGATGTATAAGGCGCTACTGGGACCTGACTCCGCCGTCTATGGTGACCACGTCGAACTCTCCGCCATGGATCGCATCGGTGAGAAGGGCTGGCGCGAGCACGGAGAAGATTTCGCGTCCACCATCGGGACGGGCGGGGTGGTGGGCACGAAATTTGTGTGGCCCGAGCTGGGAGCTCACTACAAAGACGTCAACCTCACCCAGCATAAAGACGAGGTCTGGAAAAAGTGGATCGCCCTCTACAACCAGAAAATGCTGTCGAAGGGCACTTTCCTCGACCTCTATACCTACGGCTACGACCTACCCGAAACGTACGCGATCGAGAAGGACGGCCGGATGTACTACGCCTTTTTTGCTCCTCAGCCGAACGGCGGATGGAAAGGCGAGGTCGAACTCCGCGGCCTGGAGCCCGGCACCTATCGCGTCACCGACTACGCCGAAGGCAAGGCGCTGGGAACGATCGAGGTAGACAGCAGCCAACCGGCCCGGCTTGCCACCAGCTTCAAGGGCCATCTCCTGTTGGAAGTTAGTCGTTAGCAGGTTTTCGCGAGTCCTGAGCGAGACTCCTGCGCGTGTTCTCGGAAGAATGCCTCCACGGCCTCTCGGTTGCGGAACGCCTCGGTCCCGCCCGGCTGTGTGGTCGACAGAGCCCCGGCCAGGTTCGCCCAGCCGAGGCAAGCTCGCAGGTCCGATCCACGCACAAATTGCGACAAAAAGCCCGCATCGAAACTGTCTCCAGCCCCTACCGGGTCCACCAGCTTGACTCCAACCGCCGGCATCACAATCTGCTCCCGTCCTCGTCGTGCCAGGGCGCCTTCTTCCCCCCTCTTCACCACCAGCAGAGGTACTCTCTTGGCGATCCGCGCTACTGCAGATTCCAAGTCGTCCGTGCCGGCGATCCGCTTGAGTTCGCGCGCATTGGGGAGAAATACGTCCACATATTGCAGCACGTCGATCAAACCGCCGCCCCACGTGTCATCGGGATCGTCATTCGTATCCAGAGAAATGGTCAGCCCCGACGCTTTCAATCTCCGGAACAGTTCGCCCACGTGCGGGGTGAGGCCGCGCTGCAGATAGAAGGAAGAAAGATGGAAGTGGGATGCGTCCGTCAGATAATCAAAATCCAAATCCGCGAGCGTAAGGTCAAAAATCGTTCCCGGATAAGTCAGGATGTTGCGCATCCGCTCCCGCTGCAGGATCACGGTCAATCCGGTTTTCGTCTCACCTTCCACCCCATGGATTCGGGAGACATCCACACCACTGGCCGCCAGTCTGCCGACAGCGATTTGGCCCAGCGGATCATCCCCGATGCGTGACACGAAGCCGACCCGACTGCCCAGCGCCGCGAGATTATGCGCCACGATCGCCGACGAACTTCCCAGTGTCAGCGTCATCCGTTGCGCCAGCAGTTCGCGTTCTTCGGGCAGCTCTTTGGGCAAGCCGTACAGAATCAGGTCGAGATTCAATTCTCCGGCGATCGTAACGTCAAATCGCGGCATGTTCCGACTCTTCCGGCGAGTCTTCCTCTTCGAGCACAACAACGCGGCTCAGGTTCCGTGGCTTGTCAGGGTCAAGCCCTTTCTCGAGCCCGGTATAGAGTCCCATCAACTGGCCAACCAGCAGATAGAGGGGAAGCCTGGCCGTTTCCGGCCCGGCAGCCGCCAGTTCGACCAGCAGGTCCGCGGCGGCGCGCACGCGCGGTTGCGCCCGATTGGTGACCACCAGCGTGGTTCCGCCCAACCGCTTCACTTCCTCCAGTACATCCAACTCCGCCAGGTGAGCCCTCTCCGACATCAGAAACAGGATGAGCGTCTTAGGGCTCACAATCGACTTCGGTCCGTGCCGGAACTCCAGCGTGTGAAAGCTCTGCCCGTAGGAAACGGACATCTCGGTAAGCTTCAGGGCCGATTCGCAGGCGATGCCGTACAGCGGACCCTGTCCCAGACACACGTAGTCCTCGAACGCATGAGCGCGCACGAACTCGCGCACGCGGTGGGGCAGCGAGTGCAGCAGTTCATCCCCTGGCCGGGGCAACCCACGTTGCGCGGCTAGAAAGTCCATTTTGCCGGCGACCGTCGCCGCCAGGGCCTGCAATGCCAGCAGCATGGAGGTGAAGGATCGCGTCATGACGGTGCTCTGCTCGTCGGCGGCAGGCAGCACGATGGCTCTCGCCACCATCTTCTCGAGCGCCTGGCCCGAAGCACAGCTGATTCCCAGGGTCACCATGCCGCGCCCGCGCACGAACTCGCCAGCCCGCAGCACTTCCGAGGTTCGTCCTGATCGCGAGATCAACACAATTTGCTGGTTTGCCGTGAGCGCCAACTCCGGAAACAGAAGCAGCTCCGAGGCCGCCGTCGCAAGCGCGCGCACCCCCGTCAGTTCCGTCATGGTGGCGGCTGCAGATTGGGCTACGTAATAGCTCGAGCCACACCCGACGAAGAGCCACTCCTGGGTTCGAGCGAACTGCCGAGCCACCGCTTCCAGGGTTCCACTCTGCTCGAGGTCATCGAGCGACTTTGCCCAGCACGCAGGTTGGCTCAGGATTTCCGAAAGGGTGTGAGCACCTTTCGGTGACGTGGGTTGCCCGCCCGGGGCTGTCTCAGACAAGGGTCACCTCGATGCCTGCCTTCTTCAGGGTCCGCACATTGCCCTTGGCCACATTCTCGTCGGTAATCACCTGGTGCACAGCCGACGGCGGCACAATCAGCGACAGGCTCCTGCGTCCGAACTTGCTCGAATCACACACCGCCACGGTTCGCTTGCTGACTTCGACCATCACCCGGTTCACCTTCGCTTCCAGCAGATTGGGGGTGGTTAGCCCGTACTGCACGTCGAATCCATCTACGCCCAGGAACAACACGTCCGCACTCAACCGGTGCAAGGTTTCCTCCGCGACCGGCCCCACCAGGGAAAACGAATTCTTGCGCAAGGTCCCCCCGGTCAAGATGAGCTCCACGGCCGACCCGGAAAGATCCGCCGCAATGTTCACGGCGTTGGTTACGATGGTGAGATTGTGGAAGTGGCGCAGCGCTCGGGCGATTTCCGTCGTGGTGGTGCCCGAGTCGAGAATCACCACCTGGCCTTCCTCGACGATGTGCGCAGCGGCTTCCGCGATTCGCAGCTTCTCCTTGCGGTGCAACTTTTGCTTCTCGCGCAGGCTGGGATCTTCCAGGGCTCCGTCGTGTGCGGGTAGCGCGCCGCCGTGGGTGCGATGGATCAACCCGTCGGCGTGCAGTTCGTCCAGATCTTTGCGAATCGTAACCTGCGACGTTTGAAAGCGTCTCGCCAGATCCAGCACAAGTACTCGACCGTCACGTCGCAGAGTGTCCAGGATGGCTCGTCGCCGCTCTTCGTTGAGCAAGGAGACTCCGGTCAGAAGACTTTCCTTCGGCTTTCTTTTTATATCGTTTACTTTCGTTTGTCCAGCGAAAAACGTCGCCCGCCGCAGCCCGGTCAGATCAGATCTGGATTTTATCAGGGCCAGGTGCCGCCGGACTGAGCTTGGCGGGCCGGCATCCGAACGGATCAAGGCGGAGAGGCCGGAACCCCGACAAAGACCGCGAGGACGGCGCGTGCGCGCTTGCGATCTGTGTGAAGATGGGGGAGGGGGTATGATGTTCTGAACAAGGGCGTGGAATGAAAAAACTCGGGTTTCTCCTGTCGTTAACCACCAACGACAACGACTACCAGATGGAACAGGCGGCAGCGGGTGAAGAGGCGGCGCGCCGGGCAGGCATCGAGCTGCGGATCATCTATGCCGATAATGACGCCATCAACCAGAGCCAGCAACTGCTGAAGATTATCCAGTCGTCGACCGAGTCGCGGCCGGATGCCATCATTCTTGAACCTGCGGGTTCGACCGCGCTCCCCCAGGTGGCGCGTGCTGCGGCCTCGGCCGGGATCGGTTGGGTCATCCTGAACCGCGAAGCGGACTACGTTGCCGAACTGCGCCGCACCTACCGAGTTCCGGTGTTTGCCGTCACCTCGGATCACGTCGAGATCGGGCGGATTCAGGGTCGGCAGATGAAAACTCTCCTCCCCCAGGGAGGCTCCGTCTTGTATATCCAGGGTCCGGCGGGCAGCGATGCAGCCCAGCAGCGTACCGACGGGATGCAACAGACGAAGCCCGACAACATCCAGGTCCGGCTTCTCCGAGCTCAGTGGACGGAAGGCAGCGCATTTCAGGCCGTCAGCGCCTGGCTGCGGCTTTCGACCTCGCGCGAGTTGCCCATGGACCTGGTGAGCGCGCAGGACGACTCGATGGCGATGGGGGCCCGGAAGGCTTTTCAGGAGATTTCTGACTCTCAACTGCGGGATCGCTGGCTGAGGGTGCCCTTCACCGGCTGCGACGGCATGCCGAAGACCGGGCAGGCTTGCGTACGCAGCGGCCTCCTGGCCGCTACCATCGTGGTTCCGCCCAATGCCGGGATGGCAGTCGAAATGCTGGCCAAAACCATCAGTGGGGCAGCGACGCCGCCCGAACGCACATTCGTCGACGTACGCTCGTTTCCCTCAATCGAAGAGTTAGTAAAGCCAGGGGGAAAAAAGCGGCCGGTCTAGACTGCAGGCTGCACTCTGGCGAACTGCGTCAAGCACGGTTCGCGACGGCCCGCTTCTTCCTGCCAGGACGGACTGCTCCCGCAATCTCCACGCGATTCCGCCCGTTCGCCTTCGCGCGGTAAAGCGCCTTATCCGCTTGCTCGATGATCTCAGCCACCGGAAAGGTCTCGCCGGCCGATTCGGCGACGCCGATACTCACCGTGACCGAGAGTTCCCGGCCAGCCTCCGATTCGAACCGCGGTCTCCACCAGCGAAGACCGGAACGCGTCGTACTCCTCCGGCGATCAGGACCGCGCTTGGCTTTGCGTCGGTCCGCGACCCGGATACGGAAAGTGGAGTGCTCGATCAAGGCGCGCAGTAGTTCGAGATGCTCCCCTGTCTGTTCCGCGTTTCTCCCCGGGAACAGAATGGTGAACTCTTCGCCCCCTATCCGGTAGGCATGCCCGTAGCCGGTCACCTGAGCCAGCCTTCCTGCGACCATGCGCAGGACCTGGTCCCCTGTCTCGTGCCCGTAGCTGTCATTGAACTTCTTGAAATGATCGATGTCCACTGCCGCGATGGTGTAAGGCGCTTCCAGCGCGGCAATGGCGGCGTTGAAAGCCCGCCGGCTGGGCAAGTTGGTGAGATCGTCGTGATAGGCCATCAGGTAGGAGGTCTCGACGACGGATATCACCAGGATGACAGCTGCTGTCGCCATGAAGGCGCGCGAGACCGGACCCCCGGCTCCCGTTTCCAGCGCGAGGAATGCGCTCAGCAGAGCCCAGGCCGAGCCGCTGTCCACTGGCTTTTGGGACCGCAGGAATCGCACCAGAAGTAGCGAGAGAGTGATGACCAACGCCAGCCAGGAGACTTGGGGGATCCTGGTAGCGGATAGCCACGCGGGGTTGGGCAACCAACCGCGAAACAGATGGGAGCCGGCAGCAGGACGGGGCCGGCAAATCACGGCCACGAAAACCGACTGGCAAAACAGAGCCACAAGACGCAGAGCAACCGCGGGAGATACGAAGCCACGCTCCGGGGCCAGGGCGAGCAGCGCGAAATTGAGCGGCAACAGAAAGGAGATGGCCTCAAGGGCAGCCAGCCCCTGGCCAGCGGTTTCGACGCCAGAGAAAAAAATCACCGTGCGATCGGCCAGCAGCAGCAGGAGCAGTGCCGAAAAGACCCGGCTGGAGTGAAAGCGCCAAGCCAGCCCGAGCCCGGCTGCGAGTGCCGCATAGTAGCAATAGTCGATGAGGGAGACGTGGCTCCTGGGAAAACCAGTGGCCAGCACCAGGTAGCCGATGATCAGAAGTACGACACCCGGCAACAGCAACCGCTTGAGCGACCCTTGCGTCCAGAAGCCCACCCCGTCCCTTCTGACAGCTGAAAATGCCACCGGCATCAATTATCAACGGCCAGGAAAGGGACATGGTTGACCTTCCGGGTTCTTGCGGACCTTCGCAGGCTTTGTTTGGACGGCGGTCACACGGGAGCCGAGAGGGTCGTAACCGGCTTATGACAGGAGTGCGCTGCGAAACTCCTCCGGCAGAATCCACATCTTCAGGATGACTCCGATGTCAGGAAGCGGCCCCTCCCAGACGGTACTTTTCCGGCGCTGGTAGATTGATCTGGCGGGCGAACGGCCCGCAGATCAGGGCACAAGCCGGCGAAGGTTCGCGAAACGTGGCCTGAGCTGCGGGAAGCCACGATGTCGCGCAGGCAGTCTCGCACTCCCTTCGCGACACAGCCACCGCCCTGTACAATGACGGCAGACATGGCCGCGATTTCGCAACTGGTTCAAATCGAGCTTCACCCGCCCTTGCGGCAACCCAAGCCAGAGTGGCTTCGTGCCCGAGCTCCGGCAGGGGAAAACTTCCACCATCTAAAGAAGCTGGCCCGCGGACTTGGACTGCACACGGTGTGCGAATCGGCCCACTGTCCCAACATCGGAGAGTGCTGGAACCATCGCACCGCCACTTTCATGCTGCTTGGGGATGTCTGCACCCGGCGCTGTGGCTTTTGCGCGGTTCCCAAGGGGAAGCCCGAGGCGATCGATTGGCAAGAGCCGTCACGCGTCGCCCAGGCCGTCGCCGCGCTCGGCTTGAAGCACGCGGTCGTGACCAGCGTTAATCGCGACGATGACAATGTCGGTGGCGCCCGGGTTTTTGCCGAAACCATCCGACATATCAGGTTGTTGGCACCGGGTTGCCGCGTCGAAGTGCTGATTCCCGACTTCCAGGGATGGGAGGAGCCGCTGCGTATCGTGCTGGACGCCCAGCCGGACGTTTTGAGCCACAATACCGAAACCGTTCCCCGCTTGTATCGGGCTGTGCGTTCCGGCGCCCGCTACCAGCGCACGCTCGACCTTCTCGCCAAGGCCAAGAAGTTTTCACCGGGGGTCGTCACCAAGACCGGGGTTATGCTCGGCCTGGGAGAGACCGAGGAAGAGTTGATCGCCGTGTTCCGCGATCTCAGCGAACGGGGTGTCAACCTTCTCACCATCGGCCAATATCTGCGTCCATCGCGGGATCACCTGCCCATTGCCCGTTTCTACACGCCGGAAGAGTTCCGGCGGCTAAGGGAAGAGGCGCTTCATTTCGGCTTTCAACACGTGGAATCTGGACCGCTGGTACGTTCCAGCTACCATGCCCATGAACAAGCTGAGGCGGCTTGGAGCGCCGAGTCGCGAGCATAGCATTGTGGGCTCGGGTGGTTGCTGGCTGGCGAACCAGAGTCCGCATCAGGACGAATCTTACTCGGCCGGTCGCTCCGCCAGCATGGTTTTCTTGGCTTCCTGTCCGTCGGGCACAGGCACAGAAGGAGCGGCGTTCGCTGCCGCCGATCGGGCCGCTTCAGCCCGCGCCTGGGCGGCGCGCTCATCCCACTTGCCGAAGATCATCTTTCCGGCGGTGGTCTGCAGCACCGAGGTCACGGAGATGTCGATGGTCTTGCCAATCATCTTGCGTGCGTTGTCGACTACCACCATCGTGCCGTCGTCCAGGTAGGCCACGCCCTGGCTGTATTCCTTACCTTCTTTCAGAATGAATACCCGCATGGTCTCGCCTGGAAGCACGATCGGTTTCAACGAATTGGCCAGCTCGTTGATGTTCAGCACCTCCACACCTTGGAGCTGCGCAACCTTGTTCAGGTTGAAATCATTGGTAATGATCTTGCCTTCGTACAACTTGGCAAGTTCGATGAGCTTCAGATCCACTTCCCGAACCGTCGGGAAATCGTCTTCGACAATCTGGATGTTCAGCGAGGCGACTTTTTGCAGCCGTTGCAGGATGTCCAGCCCCCGCCTTCCGCGGTTGCGCTTGAGCGAATCCGCGGAATCTGCCACCAGTTGCAGTTCGCGCAGCACGAATTGGGGGATGACAATCACTCCGTCCAGGAAGCCGGTTTCCGCGATATCCGCGATCCGGCCGTCGATGATGACGCTGGTGTCCAGAATCTTGTAGCTCTTCTTGGATTGCTTCTCGCCGCCGAAAATCCCACCCAGGGCAGCCAAATTCAACAGATCGCCCTTGTTGGCGCCGACGATCAGCCCCACGTAGGCCATCAGCAACATGACCATGATTTGCAGGAAGCTCTGCGTGTGGCCCGGCGGAACACTGTTACGGATGACCAGCGCAAACAGATAGGCTCCCGCGATACCCAGGATGCTGCCGATCGCGGCTCCGATCAGCCGCTTCAGACTCACCAGCCGGAGGCGCCATTCGAACAGAATCACCCCGAGGCCGATAACCATGCCTAGGCCAGCATCCAGCTTGGAGGTCAACCCAAAGGGCTCGATAACGTAACAGGCAACAGTAACGATGAGAACAAATAAAAGCCTTACCACAATCAGGTCCACGAGTATGGCCCTCCCCAGGAAGCTCCAAACCCTCTCGAGCGCTTCCCGCGTTGGCCTCGCCCCGAAGGGAAGTCAACGATCTAACGCGGGGCTATGAATGGAATGATCGTTGCCCCGCCGCAGTTGGCCGACCGTTGAGTCGGAAACCGATAATGTACACCGGCAGTATATACCGGGCGTCGAACCCCAGAAAAGGATGTCCCACACCGCCGCTCGCCGCGCCCTGGTCCGCTGCGGTTCCGACCTTGCTGATACACTCCTTTCCATGAGGGCTATCGTTGTCACCCGCTTGGGTGGTCCGGAGGTTCTGGCCGTGCGGGACGTTCCCGAGCCAGTGGTGGCATCGGGACAAGTCATGGTTCGGGTTCGAGCCGGTGGGCTCAATTTCGCCGACATCATGACCGCCCACGGCGGGTATCCGGGAACACCGTCCCCGCCATTCGTGGCGGGGCGGGAGTTTGCCGGAATCGACGAGACCACGACCCGCCGGGTCATGGGATATACCCAGTGGTCGGCCTTCGCGGAGAAAACGGCTGCGCGTCCCGCCCTGCTCTGGCCGGTGCCCGAGAAATGGAGCGACGAACAGGCCGCCGCTTTCCCGGTAAACTACTTCACAGCGTATTTTGCCTACTGGGAAGCCGGCTTCTTGGACCAACCTTCTGGCAGCAGAAGGCGCCGTGTCTTGATTCATGCCGTCGCCGGCGGAGTCGGAACCGCTGCTGTCCAGATTGGTCACATCCTGGGAGCGGAGATGTTTGGCACATCTTCCTCAGAAGACAAACTGGCACGGACAAAAGAGCTCGGGTTGCAACACGGAATCAACTACAAGCAGCACGACTACGAGCAGGCGATCAACGATCTGACTGGCGGCGAAGGTGTGGACGCAGTTTTTGAGATGCTCGGAGGCGAACACACCGCCAAGAGCATTCGCTGTCTGCGCGATTTCGGGAAGGTCGTTCAGTACGGAACCGCAACTGGGAAACAGCCTCACCTCGATCTTCGTGCGCTCTACGCGAAAGCGGCAATGGTACAGGGCCTGTGGTTGACCTACCTCTCAGGTAAACAGGACTTGATGGACCAGGCATGGCAGCAGCTCTCAACCTGGGTGAACGACGGCCGATTAAACCCTGTGGTAGGCCATGTCCTGCCGGCGGAACGAGCCAGTGAGGCGTATCAGTTGCTCCTGGAGCGAAGGAACTTCGGAAAAGTTGTTCTTAAAATCGCCTAGATCACTTGATGCTCTCGCGGCACCGCCCGCGCACTTCCGCCCCACTCCCCTTTTTGTGCTGTGCGCAATTACACAACATTCTCAGACACTCACACTCGCAGACAGTATGTGGTTAGGCCATAGTTCGAGGATCCGCTAACCACCCGCCTGGCCTGCCGTCCAAAGATGTAATCCTCGACGAAGTGAAATGGAACTTCTCGTTGGGATCGAACGTATGAATGCAGGGGCAGAGGATGGCAGGGGCTAACGCGTCACTGCTTACTCTTTCCACTTAGAAGCACGGGGTGCAGGGGATTGCCTCAGCTTGGTTTGGCGGCCCAGATGAGACAACCCCCCGGGAAAAGAGCTTAAGGTCTAGCGGCCCGGCCCTCTTCGTGTGACCCCGCTGCTGCATTGTATGCCAAGTGCGTGCAAACGCAAGCGTGTCGTCGTCAGACAAGAACCAGGCCGCCCAGAACACCACCCGATGCGATTCGGGAGAAAAAGGAGAGTTGCTATGAAGCTGTCAACCGTACCCAAGAGCTTGTTCCTGGGACTGGCCGTGCTGCTGGCCGCGAGTGCCTTTGCGGCGAACAAGGGGACTCTGGAAGTCCAAGAAGCCATATCGGTGAGCGGGACCCAGCTCAAACCCGGCGAGTACAAAGTGCAGTGGGATGGTGCCGGGCCAAACGTGGAGTTAAGTATCCTCCAGGGAAAAACGGTCGTTGCCAAGGTGCCGGCTCACATGGTGGATCTGAGCGAGCCGTCCTCCAGCAACGCTGCAGTGGTGACGCAGAACAACGACGGCAGCAAGTCGTTGTCCGAAGTTCGTCTCACCGGAAAGAAATTCGCATTCGCTGTGGGAGAGGAAGCGGCCAAAGCTGACGCCACGAAATAGCCGAGGGAACTTGGGGGAGTCCTTCGCGGCTCCCCCTAATCTTTGAGGTCTTCGACCGAACCGAGAACAGGCACTCGAACGGCCGGGATGGAGCCTTCAATACTTCGGCATCTTGGGATCGACCCGGTCCGCCCAAGCCAGAATGCCTCCCGCCAGGTTGTGAACCCTTTTAAAACCCGCCTGGCGAAGGAAGTCCACCGCCTTCCCGCTGCGCACGCCGGAACGGCAGTGAGCCACGATCTCACGGCTCGAGTCCAGTTCATGCACCCGCTTGGGCAGATCGCCCAGCGGGATCAGGTAGCCACCGAGGTTGCAAATCTGGTATTCGTGCGGTTCGCGCACGTCGAGCACAAAAATGTCTTCCCCCGCATCCAGCCGCCGCTTGAGTTCCTCGACCTGCATTTCGGGAATGCCCGTCGCCACCGGTTTCTCCTCCCCACGGATTCCGCAAAACTCATTGTAGTCGATGAGTTTCGTTATGGTGGGATGCCGGCCGCAGGCGGGGCAGTCCGGATTCTTGCGCAGCTTCAGTTCGCGGAACTTCATGCCGAGTGCATCAATCAGCAGCAACCTCCCGATCAGCGGCTCGCCTTGGCCCAGGATCAGCTTGATCACTTCCGTCGCCTGCATCACGCCCACCAGTCCGGGCAGGATGCCTAGGACGCCGCCCTCAGCGCAGGAAGGCACCAAGCCCGGCGGCGGTGGCTCCGGATACAGACAGCGATAACAGGGGCCCTCCTTGGTGGCAAACACACTGGCTTGCCCCTCAAAGCGGAAAATCGATCCATACACGTTGGGTTTGCCGCTGAGCACGCAAGCATCGTTGACCAGGTAGCGCGTGGGGAAGTTGTCCGTCCCGTCGGCTACGATGTCAAACTCGCGAAAAAGCCCGAGCGCGTTATCGCTGGAGAGCCTGGTCTCAAAGGTTTGCAGGTTGATGGAGGGATTGATCGCCTTCAGCTTGTCCGCCGCCGATTCCAGCTTCTTCCGACCAACGTCGGCCGTGGTGTGAATGATCTGGCGTTGCAAGTTGGTGAAGTCCACCACGTCGAAGTCCACGATACCCAGCGTGCCCACGCCGGCCGCCGTCAGATACAAGGCGAGCGGCGATCCCAGCCCGCCCGCTCCGATGCAGAGCACGCGCGCCGCTTTCAGCTTCTGCTGTCCTTCCATGCCCACCTCGGGCATGATCAGATGGCGCGAGTAACGAAGAATCTCGTCCTTGCTCAGGATCGCGGCTTCGGGCTTAACATGGGTTGTGGTGGCCATAAGAACCTCGATTGTCAGAATGAAATGCCGAAAGGCCAGACCGGAGGACTATCGACAACCGCCGGGCGGACAACAACATGAGCGGGTAATGGGGCAGGACATCCCGGTTGTCATTCGCAGTTCATCGATCAGCGCCCTCCCGCGATGGAAGGGACAATCGAGATAGTATCACTGTCTTTCACCGGCGTGGCTTCTTTCTGCAAATAGCGCACGTCTTCGTCATTCAGGTAGATGTTGACGAAGGAGCGCAGCTTGCCATCCTCCGTATAGAGATGCCTTCGCAAGTCGGGGTGCTGGGCGACAAGGTCGGAGAGCGCGTCCGCCACCGAACCCGCTTTGACCTCGACCGCCGGTTGTTTCCCCGCATATTGCCGCAATGGTGTGGGGATATGGACTTTGGTCATAGATTTAAATGATGCATTAAAAGGAGATAAGATTCATCCCGTCAACGCCCCTGGTTCCGGGCGGCGAGCAATGGCCTGAAACAACCCATGAATGCCGCACAAACCGGCGGGATTCACCGCCACAGGCGCGTTCTCGTTCTTCGGTGGCGCCCAGGCCGCGTCCCTGAGTTGTGAACTTCGACAAGATGGATCCGGAGAATCACTCCACTCCGATTGGCTCGTCCGCAAATTGCTTATCGCTCTCGTCACCGCCGGTCAATTCGAAGGAATTCGTCATGGCGGCCTTTCCCCGGGCAACACTTGTAATGACGTAGGAACAACCGAACCAGTGTGCCTCGGCTACATCGGTCTGCGACCAGATTGCGGGATGATCTGGATGGGAATGATAAAAGCCCACGATGTCCTCGCCCCGCTCGCGGCCTTCGCGCTGAATGCGGACCAGCTCCTTCGGATCGATGTGATAGCGATTGCGCGGAGAATCCGTGCGCGTATTGCCGCAACGTGCGGTCGAGGTTACGACGCGAACATCGCCATTCATTTTCCCCAGCAGAACCCCGCAGCACTCATACGGGTACGCTTCTTCGCCGTGGCGGCGGATGGCGTCATAATCCTTTGCGCTGATTTTTAGCATGAAAAGCCGGTTCGCCATCGTGACCGAGGCATCGACAAGTGTTCCCTGTGCCCTGGGCGGTGAACCAATTCCCACTCTACCCCTGTTCCCAGAAGCGTTCGCTGAGATACTTGTCGCCGGAATCGCAGAGGATGGTGACGATTACCCCAGGCTGCCCCCGCTTCAGGTTTTCCGCGATCCTCAAGCAGCCTACTACCGCCGCCGCCGCCGAGATGCCCACCAGCAGTCCCTCTTCGCGCGCCAGCCGGATCGCCATCTTGTAAGCGTCCTCTGTGGCGATGCCCAAGTCCTCGTCCGCCAGTCGCGGATCGTAGATGCTGGGCACGATCGCGGAAGCCATGTGTTTGGCCCCTTCGATGCCATGGAACGAGGAATCGGGCTGCAGGGAAACGCATCGGACAAGCGGGTTAAGTTCCTTCAAGCGGCGCGCGGTGCCCATGAAAGTGCCGCTGGTGCCCAGCATGGCCACGAAATGCGTGATACGTCCTTCCGTCTGTTGCCAGATTTCGTTGGCTGTGCCATGGTAATGAGCCTGCCAGTTGGCGTCGTTCGAATACTGGTCGGCGTAGTAATAAAGATCGGGATGCTGGGCGGACAAGGCCCGCGCCATCCGAATCGCGCCATCCGAACCCTCGCCGGGATCGGTGTAAAGGATGTTTGCCCCGTAGGCCTGCAGGATGCGTTTGCGCTCCGCGGAAACATTCTCTGGCATGCACAGCGTAACTGGAATGTTTTGGCTGGCCCCGATCATGGCGTAGGCGATGCCAGTATTGCCGCTGGTCGAATCCAGCAGAATCTTTCCCGGCGAGAGTTTTCCGGTTCGGCAAGCCTCGGCGATGATGTTGGCCGCGGCCCGATCCTTGACCGACCCCCCGGGGTTGTACCATTCGGCCTTCCCCAGTAGCGCAATGTTGGAAAGGCCGTTGGCAACCCGGCCGAGACGCAACAACGGAGTATTGCCAATCCGTTCCAGCGTGTTCTGGCCCAGACACTCAGGTGCTTTCTTCGCATCCGAAGAGGGAGCGTCTGCGGGTTGAGGACGAAGCTGCGCCATCGGGCCCGTCGTGACTATGGTAATGTGCCAGGTCAGAAAAAAAGGACTACGTTTAGCATAGATTATAGAGAAGGTTCTGGAGATCCGGCGAAGTTTTTATCCCCGCGTAGTCTTTTCGTAACAACGTGCATCTAAGCCAGTAATGCTTATTGAAGAGGTATAGCAATCAAAATGGCCAGTAAACTGGAAAAGAGGTCCTACGAAGACGCCGTCAGTTGGCTGCGCGAGCACGGCTTTGACGTGCTCGAGGCGCCAGGAACGGCCGGGCGCGTCTTCCTCAAGAAGTACAACGTTTCCGCCGCCATCCAGAAAACGCTCGACGAGGGCGTGAAGATCTTTGCTTATCCCGGCTATCTCGTAGGCAGCGAGATCTCCAAGCTGGTCAACAAGGGATACCAGCAGTTCCTGAAGACTTCGAAGACCGAGGTGCCCGCCACCGCCGACCACCTGAAAGCCCTGCACTCGTTCACCGAAGAACTAAAAGAGGCCTTGGGACTGCCCAGTCTGTACAACGAATCGCTGGGAAGCGTGAGCGAGTCCTACCACTACGATCGCATTGTCGATCGCGACAAGCCGGAGCCGGAGCGGAAGAAACGCCCGTGGGAGCTGACCCCGGCGCCTGCGCTGGCAGCAAAAAAGGGCGGCGCCTGAGACCCGCGATACCGCGCGAGTCCGCCAGGCCCTCTCAAAATTCCTTTAACTGCTTTGTGCAAGACGGTTGCACCGCGAAGGAGCAACATGCGTATCTGCCTGGCACCCTTGATCACGGTCTGTCTGCTGCATTCCTTACCCGCCCGTTCCGGAGAAAATCCCAACCAGCAGGTGAGGGCCGAGGTGGGGCAAGTATTGCACGCCCAGCAGGAGGCATGGAACCGCCACGATCTGGAAGGCTTCATGGCCGGATACTGGAACTCTCCGGATCTCACCTTCTTCTCCGGCGGCCACGTCGCCGCCGGGTGGCAGGCCGCCCTGGAGCGCTATCGTAAGAACTATCAGGGAGAAGGTAGGGAAATGGGCAGGCTGGAATTTTCCGATCTTCGCATCGAGCCGCTCGGACCCGACTCTGCCTTCGTGCGCGGCACTTGGCATCTCACCCTGTCAGAGGGTAAAACGCCGCAGGGCCTGTTCACCCTGGTTTTCCGGCGGTTTCCCGATGGCTGGAAGATTATCCACGACCACACCTCAGCCGCTGACTAGCGGATCCCGTCGCCCGATTCCGGCGCCTGGCGCCGACATCTTGCCCCTAGCACCCCGACGCCAAGCTGCTTAGGTCAATCGTGTCCACTCGGAGCGGCCTTCGCCCCAGACGCAGCCGGATGAGGGGCTCTACGCTGGATTTCTAGCGCCGCACTCGCACTTGAACTCGTGTCCCCTCCGGCAACGTCGCACTCTCCAGCACAATCACCCCGTTGCGGACGGTCCCGTTGAGGTCCTGACTTCCTACGCTGGCCGCGGGAGAGACCCGGCTTTTCCCCATGCCTTTGTCCATCGCCTCGTTGGCCAGCCGATCGGCTTCGCGATTGCTCTCGCGCAACACGTGCTGAATGGAAAACCATTCGAGTCGGGCGATCATTTCCCGGGCTCGTCGATAAAGCTCCTGGAGGGCCGGGCTCTTGACCTTGTACTCTCCGCGGATCTGTTTCACCAGAAGCTCCGAGTCGGCAATCACCTGGAGCGCACTGGGCGCATGCGTCAACGCGTAGTCCAATGCGGCCAGCAACCCCTGGTATTCGGCATAATTGTTGGTCTGGCGACCCAGGTAGTCGCTCAGGGAAGCGACCTCGTGCCCATCACGGTTCGTGATGAAGACGCCGTATCCGGCGGGCCCGGGATTGCCGCGCGAGCCTCCGTCGATATGAGCGACAAGGTAAGAGGCGGGGGGCGTAGTCCTCGGACCGGAGAAGAAATCGCCCCTTCGGCTGCGGGGAGACGATGGAGATCCTTGCATTTACGCCTAGTGTACAACGCTATCGTCCCGCCGCCAGCCGGGTGGCCAGCCGTTGCGGAAGGTTCGCAGCCAGAATCCGATCCTGCGAATTTTTCAGATTGTAAGGCGTGCGCCGGAAGGTGACGATTCGTGATTCCGTGTCAAAAGTCGCAAAAGCAGCGCGCCAGTCGCCGTCGCGAGGCTGCCCCACCGACCCGGGGTTGATCAGGTAGTGCACCCCTTTCCGCAGGGGAAACTCCGCTGCCTCTGTCTTGGCCACGGTCCGGTACGGTGGTCGGTAGGTGTCGCCGACGGTGGTGTTGAAGGAAAACGCCCCCTGCAGGTGCGTGTGCCCAAAAAAGGTGATCGGCACCGGATGCACGGCGAGCGGTTCGAGTGCATCGTGAATGGTCACGAGGTACTCATCTTCATCAATGGGCGAGCCATGGACGAACTGCACGTCAGAAGCGCCGGGAATCTGAATCGGGCCCTGCGGCAGGGCGCGCAGCCACTCCAGGTTTTCTGGCGTCAGTTGATCGCGCGTCCAAAGGGCGGCAAGACCCGCCATCGGATTGAAATCGCGCAGGTCCATCAACCCGGCGGCCGCCTTGTCGTGGTTGCCGCGCACAAAGTACTCGCCCAGGCTGCGCGACCGCTCGATGACCTCATTGGGGCAGGCTCCGTAACCGACGATGTCGCCAAGGTTGACGACGACCTCGTAAGGCCCGGCCGCTTCGAGGCAGCCCTCCAAGGCATCGAGGTTGCTGTGGATATCGCTGAGGACGAGAATGCGCACAGGCCACCGGACAAAGTGGGCATTATAACCCCTACCCTCACCTCAATGCGGTAGATTGACCACGGGACAACGCGCCCAGTGACCTGGAGCAACTTCCACCAACGGAGGAAGAACGCGGGAACACTCCTCCACGCGCTCCAGGCAACGCGGTTCGAAGGGACATCCCGGAGGCAGTTGGGCGAGGGTGGGAACGTTGCCCTTGATGGTGACCAGCCGGCGGTGCCGGTCAGTCTCGAGCGTGGGTGCTGCCGCCAGCAGCCCACGCGTGTACGGATGGGCGGGTGTCTGGAAGATTTCGCGTTTGCCGGCCAGTTCCACCAGGCTGCCGGCATACATCACGGCCACGCGATCGGCGACCTGCGACACCACGGCAAGGTCATGCGAGATAAACAGCATCGCCAGGTGAAACTTCTCGCGCAAGGTTGCCAGCAACTCCAGGATTTGTGCCTGGACCGTCACGTCGAGCGCAGTCGTAGGCTCGTCCGCAATGAGCAACTGCGGATCATTCACGATGGCCATGGCAATCATGATGCGCTGCCGCATCCCGCCGGAAAGCTGGTAGGGGTAGTCCCGGGCACGACGTTCGGGCTCGGGAATCAAGACGTCCCTCATGCCCTCGACGGCACGCCGCCAGGCTTCCGCTCTGGAAACGTCAGCGTGCGCACGCACCGCCTCAGCGATCTGCTCGCCGACCCGCATCACCGGATTCAGCGCGGTCATCGGCTCCTGAAAGATCATGGCCATCCGTGACCCGCGTAGCTTGCGTACTTCGTTCTCGGGAAGCTGAAGCAGGTCCGCGGTGGAGCCGTTCTGGCCGGCCAGGCGGATTTCGCCGGAGGCTCGAGCCTGGGGCGGGAGCAGGCGCATGATGGCAAGCGAAGTGATCGACTTGCCCGATCCGGACTCACCGACCAGGCCCAGCACCTCGCCCGGTGCGATGGCAAAGCACAGATCGCGCACGGCCAGCCAAGCCGGCGGCGCTGGGGCGTCATCTCCCGAGCCGGCCCGCACCGAGCCCGCCGGTGGAAACTCCACGCTCAGGTTGCGAACCTCCAGCAGCGCCGTCACGCGGTTATGGTAACAGCCGGCTTTTCGATTACTGGCCCAGGATCAGTGGCAGCCCGTTCTTGGGGTTGCCGATCACAACCACTTTTGCATTGCCGCTCTTCGCCAACGTTTCGGTGGCTTCGATGCCCTTCCACTCCAGTAGCTGCGGGCTGATACCCTGGGCCACGATCTGTTGGAAGTCGCGGATGCCCCCCGCTTCAATGCGCTTCCGTTCCGCCTCCTGTTTTTCCTTCTGCAGGCGGAAATTCATGGCCAGAGCCTCCTGCTCAGCCTGCTGCTTGGCTTCGATCGAGGCCTTGAGCGTCTGCGGCAGTTGAATGTCCCGCAACAGCACGCTTTCCACCGTCAGGCCGCGTTGACTCAGTTGGGCCGTGAGCTGCTCGCTGATCTGTGTGGCGACCATCTCCCTTTCTCCGGTATAAAGGGCATTCGCGGTATGGGACGCGGTGCTCTCGCGGATCGCCGCCCGCAGCATGGGCTCGATCACCACGGTTTCGTAGTTGGGCCCAATTTTCTGAAACACCTCAGCCGCTTTCTCCGGGTTCAGGTGATAGATGAGCGAGGTATCCAGGTTGAGGACCAGGCCCTCGCTGGAGGGCACCGCCGCCGACTCCTTGATGGTTTGCGTCTGGATTGACATTTCGTTGTTGGTCTTCAGCGGATTAATCAGGTGCATGCCCTCCGGCAAAACCTCGCCGGTCACCCGGCCGAACAGGGTCAGCACACCGACGTGGCCGGTCCGGACCTTGGTGATGCAACCGAACAGGAGAATGACCCCAAGGAAGGCCGCTATCCCGAGCCCGACAAGCTTCAAAAGCGGATTCCCGCCGGCCTCAATCACTTTGCCCCGAGCGTCGCTGTAAATCGTCATACAAGGCACTCCTCCCTGGACCAAGATTCTAGGATTAACCCGCAGAATGTCGTAAGTGACTTCGCGGCGTCGGCGGAGAGGGCTCGGCAGGCGCCGGCGTCCTCGGGTGCATGATTGCTGCGGCCTGACGCATTTTCCACACAGGAAATGGTCACCCTCGCCGGGCCAAGCCGCAGGGTTGTTGCACTCGGGGAGATGCAACCACGCGCCCGGCGTGGTTTTCCGCCTTTCGGCTGGGTCCGGAGCTGCACCAAATTGCGGCATGGCCCTGTGCACGGGCTGCACTCCGTTGATTCTGCGGCAGATAGGGGCGTGCGCTTTTTGGTTGACGGGGCAA
>Ga0187779_10000144_pt1 | contig 52995 bp, 50 predicted proteins | sample 1015_Q2_SP10_10__FD_132435 | JGI IMG/M metagenome (GOLD analysis project Ga0187779, IMG submission 132435) | Tropical peat soil microbial communities from peatlands in Department of Meta, Colombia - 1015_Q2_SP10_10_MG | ecosystem: Environmental > Terrestrial > Soil > Wetlands > Peat | place...
ACAACCGCAAAGCCGTGAAAAAGATTACCGATATCTTCCATTCATTCCGTCTCTAGATTCTTCGTGTTGCCCCGAAGTCACCGACCCAGCCACCGGTCTTCGACTTTTAGAACCCAAGCATGTTCTCGACCGGTCCTTTGGGTAGCGGGACCAAAAACCAAGTCTCGAACATCAGGAACGTCAAAATCGGGACGGCAACTGAAACTGCCGCGGTCACCGGCCAACCGTACCGGCCGAACAGACGCATGAAGAACGCGATCAGCAGAGCCGATGAGACATAGATTCCGAGATATGGAATCACGCCTACATAGACGATCGTCGGCACCAGTACCGACAGGACCTGGCGAAGTTGATCCCACTCGGCGAATAGCCGCCCCCTATCGCTGTTGAACACCGAAATCAGATTGATTGCACAGGAGACCAGAACAACCAGACTGACATAGAACGGAAAGAAGCCGGCGCGCGGTCCTTCGTCGCCCCAACCGATTCCGACTTTGATGCTCCCGTAGATTCCAATCAACGCTAGGAAGGCCATGAACCCGGCCACCCCGATTTCAACACTCCGGTGGGACGGACCCGTCCCACCGGTCTCTTTGGCTGTCTGGTTCATTCTAGTCTCGCGATTCTGCGGCCGAGGCCACCACCGGATTAGTTGGAGGTGGCGAGGAAGCCGGCTTCTTTCATCAGGCCTTCGTGCAGCTTCTCCGCATCGGCCACCCATTTGGCGTATTGGTCGCCGCTCATGAAAGTCGTGTTGAAAGCGCCGTCGCTCATCAGTTTTTTCCACTCGGGCGTTTCACGCACTTTCTTGAACAGGTCGACATAGTAATCGACCTGTTCCTTAGTAACGCCGGGCGGCATGAAGTAGCCGCGCAGCATCAGGTATTCAACATCAAGGCCCTCCGACTTGCAGGTCGGGATGTCCTTCCACGACATGTCGCCGGAAATTTTTTCGTCGTAGTCGAGCTTCTTGCTGTCGAAGACGCAAAGGGGCCGCAATTTGCCGGCGCGCCAGTGCGCCACTGCCTCAATCGGATTGTTGACCGTCGAGTCGACGTGACCGCCAACCAGCTGCACCGCAACCGCACCGCCGCCTTTGTAGGGAATGTAGGTCATTTTCTTGCCGGTCGCTTTTTCAAGCGCGACGGTGATGATCTGGTCTTCCTGCTTGGAACCGGTGCCACCCATCTTGAACTGGTTATCGGGCGCGGCCTTGATGGCGTTGATGTAATCTTTCGTGGTCTTGTATGGCGTGTCGGCGTTGACCCAAAGGATAAATTCGTCGAGCGCCATCATCGCGACCGGCGTGAGATCCTTCCAGTTGAAGGGAATACCGGTGGCGAGCGGTGTCGTGAACAGGTTTGACAGCGTAATGATCAATTTGTGGGGGTCGCCTTTGGCGTTTTTCGCTGCCAGGAATCCCTCGCCGCCCGCGCCACCGGACTGATTGATGACGACAACCGATTGCTTGGACAGGTTGTGTTTGGTGATGATGCCCTGCATGACACGCGCCATCTGATCAGCGCCGCCACCGGTGCCTGCCGGAACTATAATTTCGATGGGCTTGGTGGGCTCCCATGCCCGGGCCGGCATCGACAACGCGACCACCCCGCCCAAACACGCAGCAGCAAAGCCTAAGGTCTTGCAGTTACTCCGCATTTTAACTCCTCCCTGAGTCCTCCGTTCGGCCGATCTTCTGCCGGCTCGGCGACTATTTAATCACCCTTGATCGTATCGTAGCGAGAATAGGCCAAAGCATAAATAGTGCATATTCGCTAGTCGTTATCGTCGCACTATTGCGGGGCTTTTTGCCACCCTTTCTCGCAGCGCAACAAGCGTGCGCCGTTCCGGGGCTCAAGCCGGCCGCGGCAGGAGTAAGGAGTAATAAGAGGTCAACGCAACTCGCGGCCAGCAACCTGTAGATTCTTCCTTGATCTCGTCTTCAAGATGTTTTCGCAATCTTCGTGAGATCACGCGTATTCGTTTTGTCGCGTGGTTTTTAAAAGATCGGCGCGACTTGTCTCGCCAAACCGCTGCAAACTGATCAACGTCGACAAGCATATCCAAATTTTAGGCACGCCACCTCCTTCGGCACAGTCGAACGTGCCGTGAATTCACTTTTGAAATCACCCGGTAGAAGCCGGCTTACACCCGACTTTAGTGGTACTTGGCTGCCAGCCCTGACTGCAATGCACGCATGCCTCGCTCGATCTCTCGCCATTGTGATCACTGAGAACTGTCGCGGGCGTGCAATATTACTGACCGAAAATCTGTAGTGGGGAGATCAATCACAGCAACCATATTCGGAGAAAATTTCTTTCGATGAACGCGGCGTAACGCCCGACAATAAGATTTGGGAGGGATCAGAGTCCGATGAGTTGGGTCGACAGGTCGTTGCCGGCGGCGCGTTCAATCGAAGATGTACAATATCTTTTGCAAATTACGCTGCTGACGTTCTTTGCGTACTTGGTCAGTGCGGAGCTGGGGTTTTTCGTCGGCACGCTTTCCGACAAGATTTTCGCACCGTTTTGGCCGCCCAATATCGTTTTGCTTTCCGCGCTGCTGCTTGTCCGCCCGGGTTGGCGCTGGATCAGCATTGTTGCAGCATTCTCCGCGCATGTGATTGCCGAGACAAGAATCGGCATGCCGGCTACCCAACTCATGGCCGCGTTTGCCACCAATTTCGCGGTTGCAGCACTCAGCGCCGCTGCGATTCAACGGCAACTCCGCACAGGGCCATTGTTTGCAACATTTCGTGACACGGTAAATTTCGTCGCAATCGTCGGTTTCATCTGTCCCGCTGTTGTTGCGCTTGCCGGCGCCTTCGTTCCGATTCTCGGTGGCGGCGCGCTGGGTGATTTCTGGAATTTTTGGACGCAATGGTTTGCATCAAATGCGTTAGGCAACCTTACACTTGGCCCACTCGCGCTTGTGCTCATAAGCGAAGGTCGACGCACGTTCTGGTCGGCGGGCTCCGCGCGACAAGCGGAAGCGCTGATGATCGGCGCACTTCTTGTCGTCGTATGCTCAATCGCCTTCGATCGATCGGCCGGCCAAATCACGCACTCGTTCCTGCCGGCTCTACTTTACCTGCCAGCCCCTCTCGTTCTTTGGTCTGCATCGCGCTTCGGCGTCAAAGGCGCAAGCACGGCAATTCTTATTGTGGCGATCGTTTTGATCTGGCGATCTCTTAATGGCTCCAGTTTGTTTCTGACCGGTACGCCCGAAGCAAATGTCTTCGCGCTACAGGCTTTTCTCATTTGCCTCGCCATACCGGCACTGTTGCTGGGCTCTTCTATCGAAGAAGCACGTCAGGCAAACCAGCAACTGCGTCAAGACGAGGAGCGGATGGCTTTCGTGGCGGCCGCAGCCGATATTGGCCTCTGGCAGTACAATTCCCGCATCGGCTCTTGTTGGGTTACCGATCACTGCCGCGCGATGCTTGGTCTGCGAGAAGATTCGCCGGTCACACGCGACGCCATTCTTTCTGTCGTTCATCCCGATGATCGCAATTTGGTGCACGATGCCATTATTGGTATCCGTGACGGCGGAGTACCCTTGGAATTCCGAATTGTCATGCCGAACGGCCAAGTGAAGTGGCTTCTGGCCAATCGCTCGATAAACCGCGATGCTGGCGGCACAGCCCTGAATACAAGTGGAGTTTTCACCGACATAACGATGCGCAAGAAGGTCGAAGCCGAAGCCGAATCGCAACGGCGGGAACTCGCGCATCTTATGCGGGTGTCGCAGGTCGGCGCTCTCTCGGGCGGCTTGGCACACGAACTCACACAACCGTTGACAGCGATCCTCGCGAACGCTCAAGCCGCGCGGGCCATGCTGGCGGGCAAAACACGTGACTTGAAAAATCTGGCTGAGGCTCTTGACGATATCATCGCGGAAGACTTGCGCGCCGGGGAGATCATCCAGCGGTTGCGAACCTTACTAAAGAACCGAAAGGTGGAGGCCGAGGCAATAAACATCCATGATCTGATCGATTCGACACTGCACATTCTCAATAGCGAACTCATCAGCCGACATGTCAAAACCAAAGTGCTGGTCGCCGACGATGTGACTGCTGTCGACGGCGATCCCGTTCAGCTGCAGCAAGTTCTGCTAAATCTCGTGATGAATGCATTGGAGGCCATGGCGAAAACGGATGCCCGGCGTCGTATACTCACCCTGACGTCCCAATCTATCAATGGCCAAATCGAAGTCAGCGTCATCGATCGGGGAACCGGCATCAACGCCACCGACGAGCCCAGGTTGTTCGATGCTTTCTTCACGACAAAGGAACGCGGACTGGGATTGGGCCTGTCAATATGTTCGACCATCATCGAGCGGCACGGTGGCGCGCTGAGCTTGCGCAACAACGCCGACGGTGGCACGACCGCACGGTTCTGCTTGCCAGCTCGATGCGCGAAAGGCGGTTAGCGTGGCCACGGCAGATTTTGCAGTTTACCTGATCGATGATGATCCGGGCGTACTGAAGGCTCTGAGCAGACTGCTTCAAACCGCAGGCTACAAAACGAAGGCCTTTTCTTCCTCGGAAGCATTTCTTGATGAGCATGACCCGTCAGTACCTGGTTGCGCGGTACTCGATCTGGCGATGCCCGGCCTCGACGGACTTGAGGTCCAGCAAACTCTGGCGCACCAAGCGGCCGACCGGCCTATTATTTTTCTCACCGCGCACGGCAACGTTCCAAAGAGCGTCCGAGCAATGCGGGCGGGTGCGGTAGATTTCCTTCTAAAGCCGGTCAAACGCGACGATTTGTTGCAAGCCGTGAAGCGGGCCGCCCACCAGGACAGGGTCACGCGCCGCGCCGAAGCAGAACGCAAGACAATTCACGCGCTGCTTGAAAAACTGACACCGCGCGAACGGGAAGTTCTGACCCATGTCATCGCGGGACGCCTCAACAAGCAAATCGCCGCGGATCTCGGGACGGTTGAAAAGACAATCAAGGTTCACCGCAGCCGTATGATGGCAAAGATGGGGGTGCGCACAGTGGCGGAACTTGTACGCCTGACGGAAAAAGTCTCTCTGCGACCTCGACTGCCGGCGACCGATTTGGCCTAAAGGCCAACTCGACGAGTCGGCTGAAGAAGGCGCAAGTTTCCGCCCATGCTGATCGCGATCGTGGACGATGACTCATCGGTGCGCAAAGCGCTTGCCCGCGTGCTATCGACCCGTTCATTCGAAACCGAAATATTCAGCTCTGCACGCGAATTTGTAACCTCTTCCCGGCTCAGCAGTTTCGATTGCCTTATTCTGGACCAGCATATGCCCGACATCACCGGGCTCGACCTGCAAATGCACCTTCGCCGCATTGGCGTTGTCATTCCGACAATCGTCATTTCAGCGCACAACGAAGCGGGGGTCCGCGAAAAATGCATTGCAGCGGGCGCCAATTCCTATCTTGTGAAACCGATCGATAGCGACGACCTGGTCGACGCAATCAACAGCGCCCGCGCACAACTTAAGGTCGGCGGGTCGCGCTGACGTCCCATCTTTTTTTCGGCGTGCACCGATTGGACCACAGTCCAATAGCGCCGTTATGCCCCACCAACTAGCGTAAATTGGAGCAAATTGAACCGGTTACGTCTGTATTTGCGACAGTGGGACCAACCCACTGCCAAAGGACATTGGTCAACGGCATCCGCCACGTCCGCAAGACGGGACAAACTTACGTAAAGTCGCGACAAATAGGTCACGGCGACAAGCGACGGGGTCAACAATGTCCATTCGCACTCTTCACAGTTCCGCAGGCAATCGTGCGCTTTCACATACTTTGGTGATGTTGGCACTGCCAGCGTTCCTAGCGGCGTGCAAGCCCGCCGAGGAAACGGCAGCCCCGACGGCCCGCCCTGTTCGGACTGTCACGATCGACAAGCGTCAAGCCGGCGTGCCGATTACCCTGACTGGCCGGATTGAAGCAGAGGACGAGGTCGCACTCGCATTCCGTATCTCGGGGCGGGTGCTTGAAAACGATCGCAAGCTTGGGGATCGAATCGAGCCCGGACAGGTGGTGGCGCGACTCGAATCGCAGAACGAGCGCAATGCCTTGCGAGCAGCGCAGGCCAACCTCGTTGCGTCCGAAGGACAATTGACGCAGGCCCGCAATCATTTCGAACGGCAAGACACCCTTCTCAACCAAGGCTGGACGACGCGCGCAAACCACGATCAGGCCAAACAGGCCCTGCAAACCGCCGAGTCGCAGGTCGATGCCGCAGAAGCCCAAATGAAGACGGCATACGACCAGGTAAGCTTTACCGAGCTAAAAGCGGACGCACCGGGAGTGGTCACGACAGTCGGCCCCGGCGCGGGCGAAGTGGTGCAGGCGGGACAGATGATTGTCAGGGTTGCACGCCGCGATGGACGCGATGCGGTATTCGATGTTCCCGCGCAAGTGATCCGGACAGCGCCAAGCGATCCCCGGATCACCGTGTGGCTTACCGAAGACCCGAAAATAACGGCAAATGGTCGCGTACGCGAAGTTGCACAACAGGCCGATCCTGTAACGCGAACTTTCGCGGTCAAGGTCGGTCTGAGTGATCCTCCCCCGGCAATGCGGCTTGGCGCAACAGTGACAGGGCGCATGGAAGTCGATTCCGTTCCCATCATCGACATCCCCGCAACGGCGCTGACGAAATTCAATAGTCAGCCGGCGGTCTGGGTCGTCGATCCGTCGAACCGCACTGTCTCAATGCGCAGTATCGACGTGCTGCGTTACGACCCGGCAAGGGTCACTGTCTCGGGCGGGCTTACGGTCGGAGAAGTAGTCGTCACCGCCGGCGTGCAGGCCCTGCATCCAGGCCAGAAGGTCCGCCTGCTCGGGTCGGAGCCGTAATATGGGCTTCAATCTTTCGGAGTGGGCGCTCAACAACCGATCACTGACCGTCTACCTGATGATCGTGGCAGTCCTCGCCGGCCTTTTTGCCTTTGTCAGGCTGGGGCGCAATGAAGACCCTTCATTCGTCATCAAGACAATGGTGGTGCAGGCTGCATGGCCCGGCGCCAGTGTTGACGACACGCTCAAGCAAGTCACCGAGCGGCTCGAGCGCACACTGCAGGAAACACCAAAACTTGACTTCTTGCGCAGCTTCACGCGCGCCGGCGTGACCACAATCTTCGTCAATCTCAAGGACAATACGGCTGCCAGGGAAATTCCGGACATCTGGTACCATGTCCGCAAGAGCATCGGCGATATGCGCCACACCCTTCCCGTGGGCGTCATCGGGCCGGGCTTCAACGACGAATTCGGCGACACGTTTGGGATCATCTACGGTTTCACCGCCGACGGCTTCACCCACAGAGAGCTTCGCGACTATGTAGAGGACGTTCGCTCGAAGCTGCTGCACGTGCATGACGTTTCGAAGATCGAAATTCTGGGGGCCCAGGATGAAAAAATCTTCGTCGAATTCTCGATAGAAGAACTGGCCAGCCTTGGCATCGACCGTTCCGCTTTGGTTTCGGCGCTGCAGGCGCAGAACGTCGTGCAGCCGGCGGGTACGATACAGACCGGGAACGAAACTCTGTCACTTCGTGTGTCGGGGGCGTTCCGGTCCGAGCAAGACGTGGCGAACCTCAATTTCTCGTTCGGCGGGCGCATGCTGCGCCTGAGTGACATAGCGAAGATACGACGCGGCTTTGCTGATCCTCCGCAGCCACTGTTCCGAGTCAACGGTCAGCCAGCCATCGGTCTCGCCATTGCCATGCGCGAGGGTGGCGACATCTTGGCTCTCGGCAAAAACATCACGCGCGCGGTTGCCGAAGCCACGGCGAATTTGCCGGTCGGCATAGAAGCGAAGCTCGTGGCCGACCAGGCAGCAACAGTCGATAGCGCCATTTCTGAGTTCATGACGTCGCTGTGGCAAGCAGTTGCGATCATCCTTGTGGCGAGTTTCGTCAGCCTCGGTGTCCGTCCCGGTCTGGTGATCGCGACTGCCATCCCCCTGACGCTCGTCGTGGTCTTTTCCGTGATGCAGATATCCAGCATCGACATGCAACGCATCTCGCTGGGCGCGCTCATTATCGCGCTTGCTCTGATGGTCGACGATGCAATGACGACCACCGACGCCATGCTTACGCGTTTGGCGCAAGGCGACGACAAAGTGCAGGCCGCGACCTTCGCATTCCGTACCTATGCCTTTGCGATGCTCGCCGGGACACTGGTGACGATCGCAGGCTTTGTCCCCGTTGGTTTCGCGGCCAGTGGCGCGGGTGAGTATACATTTACACTCTTTGCCGTCGTCACGATCGCATTGATTGCGTCCTGGTTCGTCGCCGTTCTGTTCGCCCCGCTGCTTGGGGTCGCCATTCTGACCCCTCCCAAGACTGCGAAATCATCAGAGCCCGGTTGGGTATTTCGGACCTATCGGGCATTCCTCACTGCGGCACTGCGTGTGAAATGGCTGACCCTCGCGATAACCCTCGCGCTGTTTGCGGCATCCATACTCGCGATACGGCTTATCCCAAATCAGTTCTTCCCCGCGTCGGATCGGCCTGAACTGCTGGTCGACATGACGCTGCCGCAGAATGCTTCGATCTTCGCCAGCGAAACTGTCGCGCGCCGTTTCGACGAGGTCCTTAAGGATGACCCGGATGTCGCGCGCTGGAGCACCAACGTCGGGCGCGGCGCAATCCGGTTCTATCTGCCGTTGAACGTCCAGCTTCCGAACAACTTCTTCAGCCAGGCGGTCGTCGTCGCCAAGGACGTCCCCGCGCGCGAGCGTCTGAGAGAGAAGCTTGAGAAGATTTTGGCGAACGAATTCCCCAGTCTCACCAGCCGTGTGTCAACGCTGGAGCTCGGCCCGCCCGTCGGATGGCCCGTGCAGTATCGTATCAGCGGACCAGAGATCCCGCAGGTGCGAGACATCGCCCTGAAGCTGGCCCAGGTCGTTGCAACGAATCCTCAGGTCGTTCACGTCAATTTCGACTGGTTCGAGCCGGCGCGGCAGGTGCGTATCCAGATCGACCAAAACGAGGCACGCCTGTTGGGCTTGAGTTCGCAGGCGCTCGCGGGTGTGCTCAATACGGTCATCTCAGGTAGCGCCGTCACTCAGGTACGCGACGACATCTATCTGGTCGACGTCGTCATGCGCGCGACCGACGAGCAGCGCGTTTCGCTTGAAACGCTGCGCTCTATTCAAGTTCCGCTGCCGAACGGACGGACGGTACCCCTGAGCCAATTTGCGACATTCGCATACGATCAGGAGCAACCTTTGGTCTGGCGTCGCGACCGCGTTCCGACCTTGACGGTGCAGGCAGATGTCAAAACAGGCGTGCTCCCGGAAACCGTGGTCGACGCATTGGCGCCGTCCATAGCGGAGCTGTCCAAGACGCTGCCGCGACCCTACCAGATCGTGGTCGGCGGCGTCGTTGAGGATAGCGCGAAGGCGCAGGCCTCGGTGATTGCGGTCGTGCCGGCGATGTTCATCATCATGTTCACCGTCCTGATGGTCCAGCTGCGGAGCTTCGCGCGTCTCTTCATCGTTCTCAGCGTCGGACCGCTCGGATTGATTGGCGTGGTTGGAGCACTGTTACTGTCCGGCAAACCGCTCGGATTTGTCGCGATCCTAGGCATCCTGGCGTTGCTGGGGATGATCACAAAAAATGCCGTGATCCTGATCGGGCAAATTGAAGCCGAGCGGAGCGAGGGCAAAAGCGTTTGGCAGGCAACGGTCGACGCGAGCAGCACGCGCTTCCGCCCCATCATGCTGACGGCAATCTCGACAGTCCTCGGCATGATTCCGATCGCCCCGACAGTATTTTGGGGGCCGATGGCTTTCGCGATTATGGGAGGATTGTTGGTTGGAACAATTCTCACGCTGATCTTTTTGCCGGCACTGTATGTGACCTGGTTCGGCGGAAAAGAAAATTCCTCAGAAAGTCCAGCGCGTGCGTGAGGCTACAAAAGAGGTAACCGCAAACGACCGTTTACACACATTTTACTGCTTAGACACCCGATTTGAGCGCTCCGATCATGTCTGAACTTACAATCGTTCTCGTACTGCTCGCCGCCGCGATCGTAATGTTCGCGATCAACAAGCCTCGGCTGGATGCGGTGGCGCTGATCATGCTCGTGGTGTTGCCCTTCACGGGCGTACTCACGATGGGTGAGGCGCTCGCCGGCTTCAGTGATTCAAATGTGGTCCTCATCGCCGCACTGTTTGTGATCGGCGACGGTCTGGTGCGCACGGGCGTTGCACAGCGACTCGGCGACTGGCTGATCGCAAAAGCGGGGAGCAACGAAGTTCGACTGATCGTTCTTCTCATGATGGTCGTCTGCGCGCTTGGCGCGACGATGAGTTCAACGGCCGTCACAGCAATTTTTATTCCGGTTGCGCTACGCATTTCACAAAGCACCGGGATAGGACCAGGCCGTCTGATGATGCCGCTCAGTGTCGCCGCGCTCATTAGTGGCATGATGACGCTTGTTGCGACCGCTCCGAACCTCGTCGTCAACAGCGAACTCGAACGTCACGACGTGCCGGGCTTTCACTTCTTCAGCTTCACGCCTTTCGGGCTGCCCATCCTCGTTCTGGGCATCCTCTACATGACTTTCGCGCGCCGTTGGTTGCCCGACGCGGGCCGCCAGACGAAAGCCGCCGACCGCCCGAGCTTTTCCACCTGGATCGAGGAATATCGGCTTGCCGACCGCGAATACCGTTTGGGGATAACGGATCAGTCGCCGCTCATCGGCAAGACGCTTGAGAATCTGGAACTGCGCCAAACGTCCGGTGCAAATATCGTCGCCCTCGAACGTAACCGCGGATTGTCGCGCGAGATACTTCGGCCGTCCGCAAAAATGCAGCTGCAGGCAGGCGACGTACTGTTGATTGATCTTTTCGAACCTGGAAGCCACATCGAAGCGCTGCGCAAGCAGTACGCGCTTGAAGAAATGCCGCTGAGTGGAGTTTATTTCACAGACCGGTCGCAGGAGATCGGCATGGCGGAAGTCATCCTGCCTGCGAGCTCGGAGCTGATCGGAAAGTCAGTGGTTGAAGCGAGGTTCCGCAATCGTTTTGGAGTGACGGTGATCGGATTGCGGCGCGATGACGTGGCGCACGACCGTGATCTCCTGAACGAAGCGCTTGCGATTGGCGATACGCTGCTTCTGATCGGCTCATGGAAGGATATCGAAAGGTTGCGATCCGACACACGCGATTTGGTGATCATCAGACTGCCGGCTGAGCTCGCCGAGGTGCTTCCGGCGCCGAACAAGGCCCTGCACGCACTGGCCTGTCTGCTGCTCGTCGTCGGACTGATGGTGAGCGGCGTTATCCCGAACGTCCAGGCGGCCCTGATCGGTTGCCTGCTGATGGGCGCGCTGGGCTGCATCGATTTCGCAAGCGCCTACCGCTCGATCGACTGGAAGACCATCGTGCTCATCGTCGGCATGTTGCCATTCTCGATCGCCTTGGAACGGACGGGTGGCGTCGATCTCGCGGCCGATGGTTTGCGTGCATTGACGAGCGGGGCCGGAACGCACTTTTTGCTCGCCGCACTTTTCGCCATTACCGCGCTTCTGGGAATGTTCATCTCCAATACCGCCACTGCGGTGCTGATGGCTCCCGTTGCACTCGCGGTTGCCAAGGAGATGCACGTTTCTCCTTATCCCTTCGCAATGATCGTGGCGCTCGCCGCCTCGACGGCCTTCATGACACCGGTCTCTTCGCCGGTGAACACGCTGGTCGTTACTCCCGGGCACTACAAGTTCGCAGACTTTGTGCGCATTGGCGTGCCGTTTTCAATAATTGTGCTGATCGTTTGTGTCGTACTTGTCCCTTGGCTGCTGCCGTTGTGATGCGTGAGACAACCGCATCCCGGCATACCATGAAAGGAACGCCGTCATGAGCAAATCCCGCCGGGTAGTGAAGACGGAAACGTCGAAGACCGTGATGCAGAGCATTCTGGACACGGTCGAGAGAGTGGGGAACAGCGTCCCTCACCCGGTACTGATTTTCTTAATTCTCATCGCAATTGTGATCGTTCTGTCTCACCTCCTCTACATGATTGGGGCATCGGTTTCCTTTCAGGTCATCAATCCGGACACGGACAAGGTCGAGAGGGTGACAACTGCCGCCAACAGCCTGATGACGGGGGAAGGAATTCGTCACATCTACACGCGACTTGTTCCGAACTTCCTGGGCTTTAGCGCCGTCGGTCTGTTGATCGTTGCCATGATCGGCGTGGGCGTCGCCGAGGAAGCCGGGCTGGTGAATGCGCTGATCCGAAAGCTGGTGGTTGTCTCCCCGGCATGGGCCCTGACCTACATCCTGGCATTCGTCGGAATCATGTCGAGCATCGCGTCTGACGCCGGCTACCTTGTGTTGATCCCATTGGCGGGGACCGCGCTCATGAGCGTCCGCCGCCATCCATTGGCCGGGCTGGCGCTCGGATTTGCCGGCGTCGCCAGCGCATTCACCGTGAACATGTTGATCAAGCCGCTCGATGCCGTGCTCACGGAGATCACCAACGACGCCATTCACATGGTCAATCCCACTCTCTCGCTCGATCTGACGGCCAATCTCTGGTTTTCAATTGTGTCGGTTGCGGTCCTGACCATCGTGATCGCGCTGGTGACCGAACGCACGATAGAGCCCCGACTCGGCGAATATCACGAAGAGCAAGCCGAAGGGGACCTGCCGCCCCATGACCCCGGACGACTTTCTGCCGCAGAATCACGGGGGCTGCGTTACGCGGGCCTCGGATTCCTGGCGATCATTGTCCTGTTCGGACTGTTGACGATCCCATCGGGAGCGCCGCTGCGTAATCCAACAACGGGCACGCTGATCGGAAACTCGCCGTTCATGGCAGGTCTGATTGGCGTCATCATGCTGTTGTTTTTGGTGAGCGGAATCGCTTACGGCGTTGGCGCAAAAACGATCAAAAATTCGACCGATGTCATTAATGCCATGACCAAGGCGGTGTCGGGATTAGGTGGCACCATTCTCCTGTTCGTCGTCATCAGCCAGTTCGTGGACTACTTCAACTACAGCAACATGCCGACCCTCATGGCAGTCAAGATGGCCGACTTTCTCAAGAGCACGAACATCGGCGCGATATGGCTGCTGCTCGGCTTCATTATTGTGGTCGCGATCCTCGATCTATTCTTCACGCCCGCGATCGCCAAGTGGGCCATCTTCGCACCGGTCTTCGTGCCGCTGTTTGTGCAGTTGGCTGTCGATCCCGCCGCGGTCCTTGCCGCCTACCGGATCGGCGACTCGCCGATGAATTCGATCACGCCATTGAACGCGTACTTCGCATTGGTGGTCGGGTTTGCCCAGAAATACGACAAAAACGCCGGCGTTGGGACAGTCGTCGCACTGATGTTGCCCTACGTCATATGGATCACGGTCGTTTGGATGCTGCTCTTCGTTGTGTGGTACCTGCTGGGCCTCCCCTGGGGGCTGCACTGACGGATGACGCGTAACACAGAGTACTCGGAGGTTATCTATGACTGGCAAAACTCTGCCCCTGAATGTCAAAACTGCAGAATCCCATCTGATGAAATTCCTTTCAGTGGAAGGAGTCACAGGCGAGGAGAAAGCCATCGCAGCCGCTGTATCGTCCGAATTGAAAAAAGTCGGCGTGCCAGCGTCCGCTATCCGCTTCGACAAGGTGAACAAACGCATCAAGCTGCCGACTCAAACCGGCAATTTGATCGTCAACCTGAAGGGAACGCGCAAGGGTCCGCGGATCGCATTCTCCACTCATCTCGACACTGTGCCCCTATGCGCCGGCGCAAAGCCGAAACGCAAGGGTGACCGGATCGTGTCCGATGGCAAAACTGCGTTGGGTGGCGACAACCGTACAGGCTGCGCGGTGCTCGTGACGCTTGCCGAAACGCTGATCAAGCACAAGCTGCCTCATCCGCCGATCACGCTGCTCTTTACAGTGCGCGAGGAAAGCGGGCTGCACGGCGCGCGCGAGCTAGACGTCGACGAGTTGGAGGGTGCGACGATGTGCTTCAACGTCGACGGTGGACCTTCAGCCGAGTTGATCACGGGCGCCGTCGGTCAGGAAAACTGGGAGGCCGAGATTCTCGGAAAAGCCTCGCATGCTGGAGTGGCCCCGGAAAAGGGCATTTCAGCAACGCTGGTGGCGGCGACAGCGCTCGTCGAAGCCCAGCGCGGCGGCTGGGTTGGCAAGGTGACCAAACCGGAAGGGCAAGGAACCAGCAATCCCGGCATTTTCGGAGGGAAGGATGGCAAAGCGGCCGGCGACGCCACCAATGTGGTCACCGACTACGTTTACGTCAGGGGAGAAGCGCGAAGCCGCGATGAGAAGTTCGCGGCTGCGATCGCTTCGGCTTATGAGGAGGCCTTCAAGAAGGCCGAGACCGCCGTCAAAGATTCTGCCGGCGAAACGGCCAAAGTAAAATTCAGCAAGCAGCACTCATATCCGCCTTTCAATCTCGATGAGGAATCCCCAATCCTGACCCACGCCAAACGCGCTGCGGAGTCGATAGGCTTTGTCCCGAAAGTCGTTTTCTCGAACGGGGGCCTGGATGCCAATTGGCTTGTGAAGCATGGCATTCCGACCGTCACCTTCGGAGCGGGCCAGAACGAGGTTCACACGATCAAAGAGTATGTAGACTTGAAGGAATTTGCGAATGGCTGTCGCATGGCTGTGGCGCTGGCAACATGGGAGGGCTAGCCAAATCCACGAACCGCTCTGTGCAAAACTCAATCCGCAACTCGGCGCGCATTAAATTTTTTGACCGGTTGCATTCTGATCGGTGCGGTTTGCGGCTAACCAGCAATTCTTGCGGGAGCGGAGGCCATGAGTAACAGCGCAACTGTCTTCGCGATTGTAGCCGGCATCGTTGTTCTATTCGTCTGGAATCGCATTCCGGTTGTGCTGGTGGCGATCGGCACGGCGCTCGCATTGTACGCCACCGGCGTGCTTGATCTCGGGCAGTCACTCGCCGGATTCGGCGATCCCGCCGTTATCTTCATTGCATCTCTGTTCGTGGTCAGCGCCGGACTGGATGCGACCGGCGTGACGGCATGGGCGGGGCAGCTTTTGATCAACCAGGCGGGACAGAGCCGCGTTCGGCTGTTGGTCCTCACATCAGTGCTTGTGGCGTTGCTCACGGCGCTCATCAGCCTCAATGGCGCAGTTGCGGCGCTTTTGCCTGTCGTTATCGTCACAGCGATCCGTGTGGGCCGCTCTCCCTCACAACTGCTTATGCCGCTCGTATTTGCGGCTCATTCGGGGTCGCTGCTCGCCCTCACCGGCACTCCCGTAAACGTGCTCGTTTCTGAAGCGGCCGTGGACGCGGGTGGAGCACCGTTCGGCTTTTTCGAATTCGCTATTGTCGGCCTACCCCTGCTTGTTGGAACGATCGTAATCGTGGTGCTGTTTGGGCAACGCCTGTTGCCGGAGCGCGGTGGGCGGACGATCCCTGCCGACCTCAGCAAGCATGCCCGCACGCTTGTCGAGCAATACCGGCTTGATGACGGACTGTTCCAATTGCGCGTGCGTCCGCAGTCTCCGTATGTCGGTTCGCTGCCGACGGACGTGAACCTGAGCGGCTATGCGGGCCTGACCTTGGTCACGATCCAGGCCGGCACCGGCGGCGGACCGGTGCGGCAAAATGCAATCGCCCCGGGTGACATCCTGATCGTGCGTGGCAGCGCGGAAGCCGTTGGTAGTCTCGCTTCCGACAAGGTGCTGGCCTTGCGGACGGAGGATGCACCCGGAGTCACGGATACGCTGTTCAACCGGACCTCCGGCCTGGCGGAGGTGGTTATCCCGCCTCGCTCCGGCATGATCGGGCAAAAAGTATTTCCGGGCATGGTCACGCCCAGTGGCAATCTTGTCATTCTCGCCGTACAGCGGAGAGGCGAGAACCTGGGCCCGGAAGAAACTGTACTCGCGGCGGGCGACATGCTGCTGCTTCAGGGGACCTGGAAGGCGCTGGATGAGCATCTCGACGATCCTGACGTACTCGTCGTCGACTCGCCGGAGCTAGTGCGTCGTCAAGCGGTTCCGATGGGAACGGGTGCAAAGGAAGCGAGCGCCATACTTGTCGCTATGGTGATCCTGCTCGCGACCGGCGCCGTACCGTCGGTCATCGCCGGGCTGGTCGCTGCATGCGCTATCGTCCTGCTGGGAGTGCTCACAGTTGAACAGGCTTACCGCGCCATAAATTGGACGACTGTCATCCTGGTCGGCGCGATGATTCCGCTCTCGACCGCCATGGATACATCCGGTGCGGCGAAACTTATGGCGGGCGCGTTGATCAACCTCGTTGGCGATGCCGGTCCGTATGCCCTGCTCGCCGGGCTGTTCGTGTTGACGGCAATACTTGGACAGCTCATCAGCAACACGGCGACGGCACTTATTGTTATACCAATCGCGGTGGCGGCTGCGACCGAACTCGGAATGTCCCCACGACCCGTACTGATGAGCGTCGCCGTTGCCGCAGCGGCTTCCTTCCTCACTCCTGTTGCCACACCGGTCAACCTGATGGTGATGGGGCCGGGCGGCTATCGTTTCGGAGATTACTGGAAGCTCGGATTGCCGCTGCTCCTGCTTTTTTTCGTCGTGGCAACGTTCCTTGTTCCCGTATTCTGGCGATTCTGATTCAGCGGTTGAGTGGTAATGCCGTCTTTCCGCTTTCTCAGAACCGTGCAGTGACGGAACCAACGACCCGGTTGGCCGTAGCGAAGCCGGAGCCCGCCGTGCCGGTAGCTGCCGAGCCACCCAATACGTCGCGGTGCATGTAGACATATTCAAGTCCGACATCGAGCCATCCTGTCGCTACAGTGTTGCCACGCATTTCCGCGAACGGACTCCAGATCAGGTTGCCGATCACTTGCTGCATTGAGTTGTTCAATAGAACGGCTGAGGATGATCCCGGCACAAACATCAGCGCGTACGCCGGGTATTCCTGCCAAGCCGCGGAATAGGCGAAGTTGCTGCGAAGCTGTGGCGTCCAGAAACGCCGGTAAGCCGCGGTCACGCCATAGGTTGTGAGCGGGTCGAGGGAAAAGTCGGTGGTTGTGCCGGGCAAGCCGATGTTGGACAGAGCATCCTGACCGAAGGTATTGCCGCCGAAATAGCGCCCGATGCCTTGTCCATAATAGGCCATGCCAAGCAGTTCGTCCGGGCCAAAAGCCGCGGACAACCACCGCATCGGAAAGCGGGCTGTTCCAGCCACTCCCCAACCGACGGCGTCTTTCGTGAGCGCCGGTGGCGCGGCAGCGGTCCCCTCAGTGCGGACGCTGAGTTCTCTCAACAGGCCCCGCATGTCGAGGAGCAAGCCGTTATTGGTGTACGAGAGCCGCCCGAGCAGGTCGGGCAATGAAGTAAACGCCGGGCTGAGCCCGGAAAAACCGGTCGGCGTGCTGTTTTGTGTGAAGACGCCAGCCACCGAGGTGTATTGCGTATCCGGCATTTCGAGCGAGACTTGGCCCGTCAAACCTGGCGCCAGCGTTCCGGTCGCGCGAATCTGCGGTTGACGCACGAACGACTGATTGAGATTGGTCGAGAAGTTCACCGTTTCGTACACGCCCTCGTTCCACAAGCTGTTCGCCTGGCCGATCAGCACGCGAAACTGTTCGGTGCCGAGTTCGCCCCAGGCCTGGCGTAAGCGAAAAGTCGCGTTGGTGGAGGTCGGCGCGCCGCCGCCGAAGTCACCCTCCAAGCGGGTTTCGAGCGTGCCCCAGCCTGTGAGTGTCCGTGTGTCGATGCCCAGGCGGCTGAAACGAGCCGACAAACCGAAATCGCCTCCCTGCATGGCGGCAGGGCTATTGGCGAGTGGAATCGTTTGCACGGTCGGCGCGTCGGTCTGATTACGGGCATTAAAATCGCGGTAGCCATTGACGTTTGCAAAGCCGTAGACGCGCACTTCGGATTGGGTGCCGGGAATGCGGAGTGAAAGGCCGGGAAGATCGGAGCGCAACGCGTCATCGCCCTCGCCGCCCTCGTTCGGACGACCCATCGGCTCGGGGGGAAGCAGGCCGGGAATGTTCGTAACCGGAGGCTGCTGTGCGTAAGCGGGCGTGCTGGCTACCGCCTGCGGTGGCGAAGATCCGGTGGCCGTGCGCGACCTAGTCGACTCTGTTGCCGCCTGATTGGCGGTGGCTAAGCGTTTTTTTTCCGCCCGCTCGCGTCCTTCAAGTTCATCGACGCGGCGTTGTAACGCATCGATTCGTCGAATCAGATCTTCCATAGACGGTTGCTGCGCCGTGGCTGAGCCAACAAACGGAATGGCGGTCGCAGTGATTGATAGTGCTGCGCAAAATGCCCCAACGCGAAGTGGTGTCATTGGCTCGCCCCCTATGTTTTGCCGCGATTACGTGGCCGGCGGATAGATAAAAAGAACGAAGCAAAGGTGCAACGCTACGGACGCTCACACTTCCGGTGCCGAGACAAACAGATCCATGCCCAGGCGCTGGGAAAGAAACTTGGCGGCGAGCTGTCCTTTGACGCTGTTACCGGCGCCATCGAGCGGCGGCGCGAACGTACCCAGTCCGCCTTTGCCGGGCGAGACCGTAACGATTCCGCCGCCAATACCGCTCTTGCCGGGAAGGCCAATGTCGTAGAGCCAATCGCCCGAAGTCTCGTACAGCCCGGCGGTCGTCATCACCGCGAGAGCATAATGGCAGACGCTCGGGTCAACGACACGCTTTTTGGTGAGCGGATTGACTCCCCCGTCGGCCAAAGTAGCACCCATAACGGCGAGGTCCTTCGCGCTGACATTGAGAGAACACTGCTTCGTGTAGAGATCGGTGGCCTGCGCGGGATCAAAATAAATCTTGCCATAGCTCTGCAGCAGGCGAGCGATGCCCTGGTTACGGTAATTTGTCTCCGATGCGGAGGCGTAGACTTCCTCGTTCAGGGGAAGCTTGCGGCCGGCAAAACTGGACAGGCCATCGTTTATGAATCGCCATTTTTCCGCCAAGGTCGCGCCCGGCACGAGACTCGTGGTCGCTATTGCGCCGGCATTGACCATCGGGTTGGTCCGCCCGTCGGAACTGCGTTCGATCGCGCCAAGCGAATTAAACGGCATGCCGGTTGCGTTGGCTCCTAGCTTCGCGCGCGCCTCTTCCGGACCCATTTCCTGACAAACAAGCGCGAACACGAAGGGCTTGGATACACTCATGATCGAAAATTCGTGATCGGTATCCCCAACCGCGTGGATATTTCCGCTCGTTCCGACCACACAAATCCCGAACAACTCGCTCGGCACCCGGGCCAGCGCCGGGTAGACGCTCGAATTTTTTCCCTCGGTATTTGATTTGAAGCGTCGGTGAGCCTCAGACACCAGTGCCTTCACCTTCTCAGGGGTCGGCAAATGTCCAGTTGAGACATAGGCTTCATAGCTATCGGGGCGCGCGCTCAACCATTCCTCCCCAACGCCATGGACGGGTGGCCCTGCTCGATACTGTGCGCATTGGATCGCGGTCGCCAATTGGACCACGGTCCAATAGCCCCTGGGATTACCGAAATCGGCCTGTTATCGCTAGAGATGCGCAGGTTTTGTTCGGCGGAAGACCACTTGCCGCCTAGAACGATCCGAAAGCCGACCCGAGCACGATAACCGCCACCAGCGCGAGAATCGCGCTGACAATCCCAACCATCACGATATCGAAATAGCTCTCGCGGTGCGTTGACCCGCAAACGGCGAGGAGCGTCACCACGGCTCCATTATGAGGCAGACTATCGAGAGTGCCCGACGCGATAACAGCGACTCGATGAAGCAAGGCTGGATCCATGCCGATTTCCGCCGCGCGCGCCATATAAGTGCTTCCCAGAGCATCAAGTGCGATCGTCAAGCCGCCTGAGGCCGAACCGGTGAGCGCGGCAAGAACATTGGTTGCAGTCGCAAGGGAGACAAGCGGACCTCCCGCGATGCCGAGCACCCAATCGCGGACCGCGGCGAAGGCCGGCATCTCAGCCACAACGGCGCCAAAGCCGACGAGACTGGCCACGCTCAGCGCGGGAAGCACAGAGGCGTTGGCACCCGCATCTACTGTTTCACGTAAAGTCGGCAGCCGGCCAAAATTCACAACCAACACCGTCACTATGGCAGCGGCCAGGGCCGTGACGACCGCCCAGACACCGCCGACGGCGGCCAACGACGTTTCGCCCCAGCGCGGTTCGGCGAGGTAGGAGACGTCGAGCCTCGGCAGAATGACGAGCGACATCGCCATGTTGACGCCAATCACGACGACAAGCGGAAGCGCGGCCGCTGCCGCCGACGGCGCAACTTCGGCGGTCTTGCCATGCTCCAGTTCGGCTGGATCGAATTCATGTGCTGTCGTCGCGCGCTCCCGCGCGATTTTCGCCCTTTCAACCTGCTCGTGCCGCCCCGCGGCACCGCTGTCGCCGGAATTCCGGCCGGCATGACGCGCTTTGGCCTCGGCGCGGTTGAGCCACCACATGCCAAATCCGAACATGATAACCGAAGCAATAATTCCCAGGCCGGGCGCCGCGAACGGTGTTGTTCCGAAGAATGGCATCGGGATCGCGTTCTGGATCGATGGCGTCCCCGGCAGAGCCGACATTGTGAAAGTGGACGTCCCCAGGGCAATGGCGGCAGGCATCAGGTGACGCGGGACGCTGGCAGCACGAAAAAGTTCCTGCGCCATAGGACCTATGACAAAGAACGCAACGAAGAGACTGACGCCGCCATAGGTGACAAGGGCGCTCGCAAGCACAACTGCGAGAGTCGCGCGACCGTGCCCAAGCTTGCGGATGATCAGGTCGGCGATAGCGGTTACCGATCCGCTGTCTTCCATCAACTTGCCGAAAAGCGCACCTAACAAGAACAGCGGGAAGAACTGTGCAAGAAAGTTCGCCGCGCTGCTCATGAACGTTTGCGTCCAATGGGCCAGAAGCGGCTCACCCGAGAAAAGAGCAGCGACCAGCGCCGCTATCGGCGCAAGAAGCAGCACGGACCAACCTCGGAAGGCGAATCCGACCAAAAGGCCCAGGCCTGCCAGAATGCCCAACAAACTCATGGCTCAGCACTCCGACAACAGAACATCAATGTCGGCGGTGGAACGATGACCGAGATCATCGGCATGCGCATCGAGAAATTCGCTGGCGGCGCGACGGCCCTCGGTTCGCAGCATTGTCAGGAACTCCCATTCGGCATTGAGCTTCGAGGAGTACCCGAGATCTTTCATCATTTCCGTCATGATCCTGTGCGTGCGCATCCCGGCCCAGCGAGCACCTTCGCCTTTTCCCGGATCGGCCACTTCGCGCAGGAGCGCAATCATGCGCAGTTCCTTCATCAACGGCGAGTTGAATGATATTTCGTTCAATCGATTGAGAATCTCCGCAGCCGACCGCGGCGGTTCCGGCCGCTCACGTGGATTGATCTGCACCAGGATCGAATCGTGCGCGTCGCTTTCGCGCACAAGCGGCGTAATGGTTGGATTGCCGGCGAATCCTCCATCCCAGTAGGGCTCGCCATCGATCTCGATCGCCTGAAACATGGTCGGCAAACATGCAGAAGCCAGCAGCACGTCAGCCGTTATCTCCGAATTGCGAAAAATGCGCCCGCGGCCGGTCCGCACATTTGTCGCAGTGATAAACAACTTGATCGGCGAACGGGCCAACCGGGCAAAGTCGATACTCTCCGCGAGAATGTCGCGTAAGGGATTGAAGCCGCGCGGATTAAGATCGTAGGGAGAAAATAGCCGCGTCATGAGATCCATGGCGACGAAGGCAGGAGACCAGTCGAGCGTCCAGCGACCTGTCAGCCGGTCAAAGGGCGTGCGCTGTAACGGACTAAACGCTGCCGCGCGCGATACGCGCTTCCAGTATGCGTCGAGCGCGGCGCGTGCGCCTTCCGGCCCACCGGCGGCCCATCCGTCGGCGAGCACGGCCGCGTTCATCGCACCTGCCGAGGTGCCCGAGATCGCAACAATTGGAAGCCAATGCTCTTCGAGGAGACGATCCACAACGCCCCAGGTGAATGCCCCATGCGAGCCACCACCCTGCAGGGCGAGATCGATCGGCAGTGAACTGCGCTGACTCTTTGACGGCATCGGCTGTGTACCTACTGTTGGCGTCGTAACGGAATTCCGCCCACGGTATTCTGAGACCGTCGTCCTGGCCGGGCCGCGTTACGCTAGTAACCGGTGAGCATTGTTCCAATGAGAATGACGGTCAACGCCAGAAGCAGCACACCAGCTATTTGCCATTGACGCAGATACGAGTCTGTCCGCTCGGCGAGCGTGCCCAAAATACGAGCAGCGCGCGTCGCACTGTTTCCCGCGGCGAGGACGTCTCCTTCCGGTATATGCGGCAGCATGTACCCCCAGCGCCAAAGTCCAATCGCCAAGACCCCACCGATGAGAGCCGGCCAAAGTGCCGCCCAAAGCTCTTTCGGAGCGAGAGCATCGAGCAAAGGTCCGTCGCCAGTTTGCGCGAACAACACCCAAGGCAACACGATGGCACCGACTGCAATCGCGAGCCAAGGCAACGCGGCCCGGACGGATGTCGCTGTCTGCGAAGCGTTGAGCACGAGGCAGCGCAAGAAATGAAACATCAGGAGCGTGCTTCCAATGGCTGAAAGGATGGCGAACGTGCCAACGACGCCGTCGCCCAGCGGAGCCTTTACCGCGAGTTTTGCCAACGCACCTCCCGTCAAAGGCAGGCCACCGAGTCCGATCGCCAACACGGCGGAAGGCAACAGCACCATCCAAAAGCCGCGCACTCTGTTGGGCATGCCGACACCGAGCGCGAGGAACAGCCCGCCTTTGACCAATATGTGATTGGTTGCATAGAAGGCCGCGGCGACAGGCACGCCTGAATCAGCTGTCACAAGGCCCATACCGAAAACAGTAGCAAGCATCCCCATCTGGCTTACGCTGGAATATGCCAGCACTGTCTTTGGATTTGACTGGGTTATCCCGACCGCAACACCATAGAAGGCCGAAAACAAACCCGCGCCGACAAGTAACTCGCCCCAACCCGTCAGCGCGGCGTCAAACGGCAGAAAACGAATGAACCCGATCACGCCGGCTTTTACAGCTGCTCCACTGAGCACTGCTGCGGCGGGGACCGGTGCAGCCGTATATGTCAGCGGCATCCAAACATGAAATGGGACGAGCCCGATCTTGAGACCGAACCCCAGGATGAGGAATGCCAAAGCGGGATTGCACCAAGCCGACGTTGGTAACGCAGTTACCGCGTCACGAATAAGCAGGCTGCCATCCGGGCTCCCCACAGCCAGAAACACAAAGCCCATCAGCAGGAAAGCCTCGCCGAGCACGGCCATAGAGATATAAAGCGCCCCCGCTCTCCTGGCGGCGGGGGTATCGTCAAATACGACAAGCCCGTAGGCGGCGAGACTGACCAGCGTGAAAAACAAATAGAAGCTCACCATATCGGCGGCCATGAAGACGCCGAGACTGCCCGTCAAGGTCATCAGCCACCACGTCGCAAAGCGTCCGCCGTTCGACTGGGAGCGCAGCCAGGCCCCTGCATAAACACCCGCTGCAATCCAGAGCAGCGCAGCCGTTCCGAGCAGCATAGCTCCAGGCTTATCGATCGAAAGCGTCAGGCCGAGCAGCGCTTGTGGCAGCAGCAAAGTCGAACCATCGCTCGAAAAAATCGCAGCCATAAGCGCGGGCAATGGCGCAAGCGGCAACAGCGCCGTCATTCGAGCGCGGATGCGAGCTGATACGCATGCCGCCAGCATTGCCAGCGGCACCGCGATTGTGAAAGCGAGTAGCGTCTCTGCGCTCATCGCGCGATAACTCCCAGAACTTCCGGACGGCCGACTTGAAGCAGTTCGGACGGTTGCAGCGGAACCAGACCGAGCAGAACCGCGCATAGCGCGAGCGTCAACGCCACGATTTCACGACTTCGAGATACCGGTGTTGCTATCTTCAGTGGAGCACTGGCATTACCAAGCGCTTTCCCCAACACCATGAAAACGTAACCGCCCGCGAGCAAGCCACCCACGAGCATCACGACCGCCCACCACCATTGCCCTTCCATGACCGTCGCCAGCAACAGCAGCCATTTCGCGACGAAGCCACCGCTCGGTGGCACTCCCATGAGAGACAGACCTGCAAGTCCGAGGGCGATCACGGTGATTGGAATCACGCGGCTGATGCCACCAAACTCCGCAATCCGATCGTGCCCAAGGGTTTCGGCAATCAGCCCTGCGGCCATAAACATCGAGGCTTTTGCAAAGGCATGCGAGAAAAGTTGCAGCCAACCACCGGTCCAGGCGACGCTGTCCCACGGTTCATTTCCCGCGGTGAGCGGAAAAATGAAAAACAGGTAGCCGATCTGGGCAATCGTCGAGTAGGCGATCAGCAGTTTCAGCCGTTGTTGGCGCAGCGCGAGGACGCTGCCGAAAAGGACTGCGCCGCCACCGAGCGTTCCAAGAATTTGGCCTGAAGCAAAATTCATCAGACCGGGCATGGCGTCGAACCAGAGCCGCACGATCAAGAAGAAGGAGCCCTTGACGACAAGCGCCGAAAGCACAGCACTGCCGGGCGCGGGCGCGCCGGCGTGGGCCGGCGGCAGCCACAGATGCAACGGGAACAGCGCCGTCTTTGCCAGCAATCCCATTGTCATCAGCGAGGCCGCGATCCAGGCAACTGGCTCCGGATGCACGCGGCTGGACAGTATTGCAATGTCGAGCGTTCCGTAGGCGCCGTAGATCAGCACCGTACCAAGCAGGTAAAGGACGGAGCCGAATAGCGCGAAGAGCATATAGCGCAGCGCGGCCTTGATGGTTTCCTTGTAACCTTTGAGGGATACGAGCGGCACTGCGGCAAAGGTCAGCAGCTCGAGCGCGACGTAAAGATTGAAAAGATCGTCGCCCAGCACGACCGTATTGAGCCCGCTCCAGATGCCCAACAACAGAATCCAGAACACCTGCGAAGCACGGGTCTCGGGGGACCCGCGCGGCTGGCCGAACTCTCCGCGGGCAAAGAGCCCGGTCGCACAAATGACGATGGCTGTTGTGAGCATCATCGCCGCCGAAATGCCATCGGCGCGCAGCGCAATGCCCAGCGGCGGGTGCCAGCCTCCGACGATGTAAACGAGTGACTGCTGGTCTCGCCAAACCAGACCGAAGACCGCGGCGGCTATAACGAGGCCCACGGGCAGCAGAACCATCGCAATGCGTTCCACATACCGCCCACCAGCCGCTAGGGACAGCAGAATGCCTATCACCGGCAACATAATCGCCAGGACAAGCAGATATCCGTTCGCTGTCGTCTGGTCAGGCATCACTAACGGCCCCCATCCGTGCCCGCGTTCGGCGGATCATCCGAGTCGAGGGTCGCTTCGCCTGTCTCCGCATAGAGGCGCAACAGCAGAACAACGGCCATCGTCGTAGCCGAGAACGCGACAACAATTCCGGTGATAACCAGAGCCTGCGGCACGGGGTCACTAGGGAGGCCGGCTGCCGCGCCTCTTCGCGCAATGACACCGAACAGGAGAAACACGCCGGTCCCAAGAACGTTGAAAGCGAGAATCTTTCGCAGCACCTGTGGCTTCGTGATGAGGCCAAATAATCCGAGGCCCACCATGGCTGCGCCGCAATAGGCAAACAACGCGATTGAATTCATGGCTGCAGCATCCGGTCAGGCGGACCAGCGACCAGCAGACCAAGCGTTACGCCAATAGATAATGTCAGTGTCGCCTCAGCGGTAATAATCAATGGCTTGGCGTAGTTAGCCGGATAGGCGAGAAATGCGTCGGCAACTACAAATCCTAAAAGTCCTATTGCAACGAAGATCACCGGCCCCACCACCAGCAGCAACCGTATGCGGCGCAGGCTGATCGCGGGGACAGGTTGCAGACGCGCAATCATCACGAGGAGCCACATCGCAGCCAGCACCGTGCCGCCCTGGAAAGCGCCGCCCGGATAACTGGCGCCAGTCCAGAACATATAAATTCCGATCATGATCCCAATTGGCGGCAGCAGCTGAGCCAGAAACACCAGGATGCTGCTCGGTTCGGCATACAGTCGCAGTCCAGGCACCCCGCCCCACGCACGGTCTGGCGCCAAAGACCAGACACCGATCAGTGCAAGCAGCAAAACGACCTTCTCAAGCAACGTGTCGAATGCGCGAAAGACGAAGAGCACAGCCGCGACCGGATTTCCGAGAGCGCTTTGTGCCAAGTTGTCCATGACCATCGGAGCAAGCGAAGGCGCGACCTCGGGGCGGGAGAGAACGAGGGTCCCCAGCGCAGCAGATACCAAGACGCAAAAAGTTCCTGCCGCCAGCAGCGTGGGCAACCCGGGTTCCTCTCCGGAGCCCTCGGATTCCCGTAAGCGCGCGACCGCGCCGAGCAGCAACATGCCGGTCAACCCGCCGCCGATCGCGGCTTCGGTCAGCGCCACATCCACTGCGGAAAGCCTGACCCAGGCGATTGCGATCAGCAGTCCGTAAATCATGAAAAGCAGGACGGCAGTAAAAGCGGTGCGTGCGACAAGGGTCCCCACCGCAATTGCGAGGATCAGTATGACGAACGCGATTTCAAGGATGAACGGGGGTGTCATCTCTGCTGTCCGTCCCCGCGCGCCAACTGTGCAACAAGCTGCGATACGATCGCGCCGGACAATTGGACAAAGATCCAAACGCAGAGCAATTTCAGCACAGCAAGCAACCCTTCGGCCTGCGGCAATAGTCCAAAAACAATCAATCCCAGACCAAGATTGTCCACTTTGGTCAGAGCGTGGAGGCGCGTCATGGTATCCGGGAAGCGCAATAGCCCGATGGTGCCGGCCATGAAAAAGAATGATCCCGCCGACACAGCAACGATTGTGAAAATGTTAAGTGCGAGCGTCATACGCGGTCCGTCGCGTTTGGAGGCTTGATCTGCGAGCTCGATGCGTCGCGAAGAAACGCAACTGCTGCGAAGACGGCAAGCAGCGCAAGCATCAAGGCGACATCCACAATCGAGGGGGTTCCAGTCACAGTGGCCACGAGAAGCAACACAGCCACTCCGCCCGAGCCAATCAGCTGAGCCGACAACATGCGGTCGGTGTCGCTTGGGCCGCGAAGAACGCAAAGCAAGCCAACTGCAACCATGGCCAATACAAAGCCTGCGGCGCCAAAAAGAAAGTTAGCCATCGCCATTTCCTCCCAGTGCGCTGGTCAACAGCGCTTCCTCGGCTGCCAATTGCTCGGCGACCGGCTGGGTTTCATCGAGGCAATGGACAACGAGACCGCCGCTGCCATCCGGCCCCGACGGTAACGTGCCCGGCAGCAGGCTCGTCATCGTGCAAAAAGTATTTTGCATCGTGCCGGGCCGAAGACGCGGCCGGTAGATCACGTAGCCAGGTCGCAACGGCAATCGAGGGTCGAGCGCGCGCCGTGCGACGTCCACCCCAGCGACAATCGACTGGTACAAAAAGCGCAAAACGAGTTTGGCTAGCGCAATGGGACGAAGACGGATTGTTGCCGGCGGCAGCAAGCGCAGGCTAACCCAGGCCACAATCACCGCAGCGAGCAATCCTACAAAAATATCCACAGGCTTCGTGCCTGCGACGATAATCCAGAACGCAAAGAAGCCCGCAACCCGCACAAGCGCAACGCGGAGCATATTGCCTCCAAAATTGCCTTCGCGCCGGCCAGCCGGAAATGATCGCCCGGGCTTTCTTGCCATAGAATTTTCCTAAATCTAGTCGCGGGGAATCTCCGCAGTCTATTGGACCCAAGGCCTAGTGCATTGCCGTTTAGCGCCGCGGGCACGGATTTTTCTATTGAGGCAAAATCCAGAGCATTCGGTATCAAATTGACTGCATATCGCCGTGCCGGTTGCAAGGTCACGTCCCCATGCCCGCCAACAGCGTAGAATTCCTTTGAGGACCCAATCGCCGCGCGATAGAACCATAACAAGCCGCGAACCCGCCTTATCAAACCGCAACAATGACTGCGAACACCAACCAACAGTCCCCAATGGCGATCGCTTTTCCCATCCTGGCGATCGCATTTATTTTTTTGGCACCATTGATCGGCTTCGATGCCGGCGCGCAACCGCCATCAACCTTGTCGCTTGCACTTTCAGCAGCGATGGTTGTCATTATGCTCGGTGCTGTTTTTGCGGCCGTGCATCATGCCGACGTCATTGCCCATCGAGTCGGAGAGCCCTTCGGAACGCTCGTTCTGACACTGGCCGTCACCGTTATCGAGGTTGCCCTCATTGAGTCGATCGTGTTGACGCCAGGCAGCTCGCCCGCATTGGCTCGCGACACTGTGTTTGCCGTCATTATGGTCGTATGCAACGGCCTGGTGGGCTTGTGCATTCTTTGGGGCGGGCTGCGCCATCACGAGCAGGAATTCCAAGCGTCCGGCGCCAGCATTTACCTCACCGTGCTCGGCGCGCTTTCAATTCTCACGCTTGTGCTTCCTAATTACACAGCCACGACAACCGGGCCTTACTTCTCGAACGCGCAATTGGTGTTCGTCAGCATTATAACGATCATTCTTTACGCGGCCTTCTTGTTTATCCAGACGTCCCGGCATACGGACTATTTCCGCGCGGAGACTGATACCGCCCCCAATGAACATCACATCTATCCATCGAACAGGACCGTCGCAGTCAGTGCGATCATGCTCTTGGTGGCATTGTGCGGCGTGATCCTCATCGCGAAAAAATTTGCGACCATTTTGGAAATTGGTCTTTCCCATATTGGCGCACCGCCAGCTGTCGCGGGCATTGTCATCGCCGTGGTGGTATTGGCGCCCGAAAGCATTACTGCGGTTCGCGCAGCCCAGCGCAATGAACTGCAGAAGAGCCTCAATCTCGCGCTAGGCTCCTCGTTGGCAACGATCGGCCTGACAATCCCGGCCGTTGCAATCACCAACGTCTTTATCGGCAAACAGATCGAGATAGGCCTTTCAGAACGTGATACGTTGCTCCTTGGGCTCACACTCTTCTTGAGCTTGCTCACATTTGGTTCTGGCAGGACCAATATTCTTGCCGGGCTCGTTCACCTTGTCGTTTTCGCGACTTTCCTGTTTTTGGTCTTCGTTCCGTAGTCGACCGCGCTGCCCGCTCTAGCGCATAAAGCTAAAATATTTTTCCCAAAAAGCATTACGAGAATGAAATGCCGCCGTACCAGTCGCAACAACGGCAACCAGCAAGAACAGCGTGATGGCGTACTTGACCCACGGCCTCGAAGAGCCAGCCGTTTGAGGTCGTTTTAAATCCGGTCCGGGCACTTACGCTCTCCCCAACACGCACGGCCGGGGAGCGAGACGATTGCCCCAAAGGCCAACGACATTCTTTCAGTCTATCGGATAGTATACCGGACATTGCAGCGCTTAGGGTAACTTGAACTCACAATGTTGCGGGTGCTCCAAAAAGCCTTGCGGCCGTCGCGAAATGACAGCCTCGCCCGGGCGTTTTCGCGTTTAGGCTGGCTTGGCTTCTGGATGCAGGTTGCCATCGGCGCGATCCCGGTGGCCTTTACCATCTACGCCCTTGCATTTGGCGCGACGCGGCCGGCGGGGACGCGCAGTGGCTTTCCGCTGATCCAATATCTGACGATTGCCAGCCTTTTGGTGCTCGCATTCACCACACTGTGGTTTTATCGATACACGCGCCTTGCGACGAAGCTTGCGGATCCTGCGCGGCGCCCGACCGAATCAGCCGTGCAACGGACGGTATGGACGGGTATTACGGCAACCACATTGGGCATCACGTTCTCGATGCTGGTCATGCTTTTTGAAGTGGCGCAGCTCTTGATTTATTTTCTCCGCGCGCCGCAAGCGGGCATTCCCGTCGTCCAAACGACTGCAGGCGCGGCAAGCTGGGTTTCCGCAGCTGATATTCTGAGCCTCATGGCCCTCCTCCTCACCATGTTCGTTGAGGTCGCCGTCCTGGCTTTCAGCCTCTGGCTTCTGCTTCGTACAATGGTGGCGTCCGTCGAATTTCCTCACATCGGCGACGAAGAAAGCTAAGACCTGAGCGCCGACCCATGAAGCAGGATCGCGCAGTAAGAATATCGCTTATACTCTGCACCTCCATTCTTGTTCTGGCTGGTTTATATTTTTCGCGTGCGATCATCGCACCGGTCGTATTTTCGCTATTCGTTATTGCCATTGCCTGGCCGCTTCAGAGTGCGCTTCAGGCAAGAATTCCAAAGCTCCTGGCACTCCTCGTCACTATCGTCGTTACCATCACAGTTATTGCCGCGCTTGTGTTTTTGGTAGTCTGGGGATTTGGCTTGGTGGTCAAATGGCAGATTGCCAATACTGACCGCTTTCAATCGCTCTATCTGCAAGCCACTGACTGGCTCGACGGACACGGCGTTTCCATTTCGAGCCTGGTGGCCGAGAGCTACAATCCCGGCTGGATTGTAAGTGCCGTTCGAGAAATCGGCGGACGAGGGTATGGCCTCGTATCCTTCATCGTCATTGCCTTTGCCTTCATCGTGCTCGGATTGCTTGAAGTCGACATTGCGCGAAGGAACATCGAACGACTCAATAACGCAACACTTCGCCGGTCACTTTTGTCGGCCGCCGAAGATATTGCGGACAAGTTTCAAAAATACATGGTCGTGCGCAGCACGATGAGCGTCTTGACCGGCGTGGTTGTATGGAGCTTTGCGCTGGTTGCCGGCATCGAATTGGCGACCGCGTGGGGCGTAATTGCATTCGTCTTGAATTATATCCCCTTTATAGGCCCTCTCTTTGCGACGGTCTTTCCGACACTTTTTGTTCTTGTGCAGTCCGGATCATGGCAAGCATGCTTTGCCGTATTTGTATGCCTGAATTTCATCCAATTTTTTATCGGAAGTTATCTGGAGCCACGGATCGCGGGCGCCGCGTTGTCGATTTCTCCATTCATCGTCCTGCTTGCGGTATTTTTCTGGAGCTTTCTTTGGGGGATCGCCGGCGCCTTTATCGGAGTACCGATCATCATTGCAATCCTCGCGATTTGCGAGAAACACAAATCAACTGAGTGGGTGGCATCGCTCTTGTCTGGACACAATAAGAAGCTGACATAACCGCTGATGGGTTGAAGGAGATGACAATGGCAATGGCAATATTCCTTTTGCTTCTCATAGCAGCGTTTGCCGGCATCGTTTTCTGGGTGTTCGGGCGCAGCCGCAAGGCTCGATTTGCGGAAGATGCCCGCATTCCCCTTGAAGATGACAGAGATCGCTGACGGTTGCGTGGCGCAAAAAGATTTTTGGCCGACAACGGCATACCAATTGACAAAAAGACTGATGCCCTTTGGTCCAATTGGCGCGTCAGCCTGACAGCGCAATGGTGGCAGCCGACTCTACGGCTGGTCGGCGGCCCATGACGGGCGCGATCGCATTGCAGGCGAAGATGCAAAGACTTGCCGAAACACACTGGTCGGGAGATTGTCTTGCAAGAACGATCGAATTCTAGCTCAGCCCGGTTCTGCACGGGAACTTATTCGCGGATCACCGTGGCCGCCCTGTTGGCGTGGACAACGATTGTCGATCCGATTATTGCACAAACATCTCAACCCCCGGACGCGGCGCAGTCTCCCGCAACGGCACCGCAATCGCCGGTCTATTCGCTCACAGACCTCGAATATCTGCTCGGACCGATTGCTTTATACCCCGATCCTCTTCTGTCGCTCATCCTCCAGGCGAGCACATTCCCGCTGCAAATTGTTCAGGCGGACCGCTGGCTGGCCAGCAATTCGGCTGATGTGAAGCGGGGCGACTTCTCGAAGGTCGACGGCATGCCGTGGGACACGTCAGTGCAAGCCCTGACGCGTTTTCCCGATGTAATCCACATGCTCGCCGATCATCTCGACTGGACGCAGTCACTGGGGATGGCGTTTTCGCTCCAGCCCGACGACGTAGCTCATACGATACAGTTGCTCCGCGCCAAGGCCGAGAGCGTCGGCAATCTCAAATCGACCCCCGAACAGGTGGTGACCTCACGCGACGAAGGCGGATCGAGAATTATCTATATCGCGCCGGCTAATCCCGAACGGATTTACGTGCCGGTTTACGATTCCTCGGTCGTCTTTTCTGACGTCGTAGCAGGAGCATTGATATTCGGCGCCGGCGTGCTCGTTGGCTCCGCCTGGAACAACCGCTGGGGTTGGAACAACCGGCGTTGGAATCAGGTCTGGATCAATCCGCCTGTGTGGCACGCACCTCCACCGAATTGGCGCCCGCCGGGTCGGCCCGGCACGCGGCCTCCCGGTGTCTGGCGGCCGGACCGCCCGGGCGTCGGTCGGCCTGACCGTCCCGGCGTTCGGCCGGACCGCCCTGGTCGGCCAGATCGTCCCGGCGTTCGACCGGATCGCCCCGGCACCGGCCGGCCGGACCGTCCTGGAACCGGACGGCCAGAGCGACCCGACACTGGACGTCCAGAACGTCCCGGCGCCGGACGGCCAGAGCGACCCGACACTGGACGGCCAGAACGTCCCGGCGCCGGGCGGCCCGAAAGGCCTGGTGGGCGCCCGGATACGGCGCGGCCCGAGCGTCCCGCATCGCGACCGGGCTCAACCGAACGCCCGAGTACTCAGCGTCCGCAGACGTCCCGACCGCGACCTCAAGAGCGGACCCGTCCTGCGCAAAGTGCGCGGCCACAACATCGAGCTCGCCCTGCGCAAGGCGCGAGACCGCAATCCCGTCCGGCGCAAGGCGCGCGGCCGCAACAACGAGCTCGTCCTCAGCAAAGCGGCGCGAGGCCGCAGCAGCGGGGGGCCCGTCCTCAGCAGGGTTCGCGTCCGCAACGCGCACGGCCTCAACCAGGCGCAACGTCGCAATAAGACGTGCGTAAAACTCGAGTCCGACGCGGCTTGCTGGCCGCAAGCTGTGTCGGACGTAATTAAAATAAGTGTAAGGTTTAGCCGTGCTGTGTCTTGCAAACGGCAAACGAATCTTCACAGCGGTTGCGACAGACTCGAAGCGCCCTCTTGCTTTCGTATACAAGATTGCAATGACTGTTGCATTTTCTGAGATGCGCGTTGCATTTCGCAGCTATCCTGTGCTCCGAGCCATCTTGTTGCGCGGAAGCGGAATATCCCGCGAGGATCAGAATCGAGAACGCCAGCATTGCGGCGGCAGCCAGTTTCGAACAATTCATGCGACACCGCCTCGGCACCTGCGAGTCCTTTGCAAGACACTATTACAGGGGTTCAAGCAGACATATTGGACCTGGGTCCAACGTGCCGGGCGGCCGCGGACCGCTAGAAGGACCTTGACCCCGCGCGGCAAGAATCCATTGTGGTGCTGCTGAACCTGGGAGCACTAATTTTGCTTGAGACCTTTTTATTGGTACTCGCCGCCCTCTTTCCGGTGGTCAACCCTCCGGGGACGGCACTTGTATTCCTGAGCATGACAAAGCGTGCTCCTGTCGCCACGAGACGCAAGCTTGCGCGACGAGTTGCCATAAATTCTTTTTTTGTCATGGTGGCATCGCTTTTGGTCGGTGCTTTCATATTGAAGATTTATGGTATTTCCGTTCCGATTCTTCGCGTTGCCGGCGGGCTGGTCGTCGCAATCTCGGGTTGGAAACTTCTGAACGAAGGTAGCGTCAAGGAGGTTTTGGACGAAACCCCAACACCTGAACGAAAAACTGAATATATGAGTCTGGCGTTCTATCCGTTGACGCTGCCCCTTACGACCGGTCCCGGAACGATCGCTGTCATGATCAGCCTTGGACTTTCGCGCGCAGGCTATTCCGATTACGGCCAGGATTTCAGCTTTCTCCTGGCGGGCTTGCTTGCGACAATCGTCATCGCCGCAACAATTTACGTCTGCTTTGCTTTTTCGGATTGGGTGCAAGGCGTGCTCGGGCATGCGGGCACGGATATCGCCGTTCGCCTTTCAGCTTTTATTTTGTTTTGCCTCGGTGTTCAAATTATCTGGACCGGCGTCAGCGACCTGCTGGGGTGCGTCGGCGGGTCATGCGCGCCAATGCAACACAAGAGCTAGCGTAAAGATATTTGCAGTCCGCTCAATTCGGTGGTGGGTTTAACGCCCCCTCGCCCACGCAATTCCAAAATGACGCCATGCCAATTCTGTAGCCGTACTATTGTTGGCCTGCCTTCCGCTGGCGCGATGGTGGAGTAGATACCGTGGATGCTCGCCGCGGTCTGCATATTGTAGGCGCGGCCCACCAGGTCAATTCGTGGCGCTCCAAAAGGTCCGACGCTGACGCCTCCGACGCGGAGCTGATAGCGCTTGCCCGCGAAATGCAAAGTGCCGCTGCCCCCGCCGACGATGAAATTTGCCCTGCTGATAATGATACGGACCGAGCCCGTCGCCGCATGGCCCGGCGTCGACGTCCCGGCCAGCAATGCCGACGCCGCAATAACGGCAAATCCGAACCCTATTGCTCGAATGGAACCAAGCATCATCATCTCCGGCCCGGCCTGCGCGGCAGTCTCGCGCAGTCGCTGAGAGCAGCGTATTACAGCTCGACGAATTCGGTAACGTCAACTAATAGTGACAACAGCTGACTTGGCAATTGTATATGTTCGCCAACGGCGGATGTTCGATAAATGCAACGAGTCCGATCGAACGTAGCACCATAAAAACAGGGAGAGACACATGTTGCGGACAGTATTTGCGATTGCTGTTGCGGGACTGGTTCTTTCGGCCGCGTCCGGGACGACGCAAGCGGCACCGGTTGCGCCAATATCTGCGGCCGTCACGGGCAGCCTGTGCAATTTGACGGATGTTTCTTGGCGCCGTTGTTGGCGTGACCGCTGGGGCCGCCTGCATTGCCGCCGCTGCTGGCGCGACGGCTGGGGCCGCGTGCGTTGCTGGTGATTTCACCTCGCGACCGGGCCGCCACCGGTAATCCCGGCGGCGGCTGTCTGGCAGAAGCGAACGAGCGGAAGCTTTTGTGCGCCCCTACGCAACCAATTTGGCGCGCAGACGTTGGAACTCGGCCTCGCTTATGGATCCGGCTTTCTTGAGCTGATCGAGCTTGGCAATTTCATCCGCGGCGCTGTAGCCGACGACGCGTCGTAGTTCGTCGCGCGCCTGTTGGGCTTGTTGAACGTTGCGCTCGGCCATGCCTCTTCCTTGGGTGATCATGTACGCGAACACGCCAAGGTAGGACGTCAAAATCAGCGCGAGCACCCAAATCGCCTTGACCCAACCGGAGATGTCGTGACGGCGGAACAGGTCGCCGAAAATAATAACGAGCAGCCAGAACCATACGACAAATGCGAAAATCGCCAGGACGTCGGTCAGAAAATTCCAAAAGGTAAAGCCTCCGTCGAAGAGCATCGCCATCCTCCTCTGCTTAAGCCTCGAGAAACCGTTCAGAAGATCGGGCTACTTACTGCACTTGCCAGATCCCGTATCGCAATAATACCCCGTATGGCAGAAGTGATAACGGCCTGATGTCCCCCTGTGGCACTCACAGGTTTTTTTAGAGACAAGACCGTCGGGGCAGTGCGGAAAGCGCTTAAACTTGATTGCAGCGTGAGCGCCTTGAGCCATCACACACGTGAGGGCAAACGTGAGCACGACAAGGGTCTTTCTCATTGGCGATTCCGAAGCCGATAATGTTGCGGGAGTTCTATTATACCTTGAGTGTCAGGCCGTTCGTCGAGTTGGCCTTTGGGGCAAGGGAGTTCACAAGCTGGTATGGCTCTAAAGATATCTTTTCCGTCATTCGCACCAGTTCTGCCACGCTGCTCACCCCCATTTTTCCCATCACGCGGCCGCGATGCACCTTGATCGTTTTCTCCACTGTTCCAAGCGTGGCGGCGATCTGCTTGTTTCGCAGGCCGGAAACGACATGAGTAAGGACCTCTCTTTCGCGTGGTGTAAGCTCCTGGATCAGCGCCCGGACCGCCCGGCATTCCGCCTCATTGCGGCGCCGTATTCTGTCTCGCTCTTCCGCGCGCTTGATCGCCTGCAAAAGCTCTGATCGGTTGACGGGCTTGAGAAGCACATCGATCGCGCCTGCCTTCATTGCCTGCACGGTCGCGCGGATGGTCCCATGGCCGCTGAGGAATATGACAGGTCGGTAGGCGACCTGATTTATCAGCGCCTGCTGTACTTCCAGTCCACTCAAACCCCGTATGTGAAGGTCCAGCACCGCGCAGCCGGGCGCCGATGCATCGTGCTCATCAAGAAATTTCCGCGATGAAGAGTACCCGCGGACCCTATATCCGGCAGAGCGAAGAAACCGCGCGAGAGCCTTCAATACGCGTGGGTCGTCGTCGATCAGAAAAACTGCAAAGTCTGCGGTGGCCATTTGCTCGCCCTCAAAGTCGACCAGGCGACACCGCCGTAGGCGTCGCCTTGTGAAAATCGAACTCGCGCTGTTGCACGCCCCGTGCCAGACGTTTTTCGCGCCTGCCGGCGGCTAAACGTTTGATCTGAAGCCAGAAACCGCCTCGGCAGCGCATTGACACCACATGACCACGGCGAATAATCTTATTTTTGCAAAATTTTTCTCATTAATGAGACGACTATGCCGTTTCCGGATTGGTTTCACTCGGGACAGAACGAAGCGACATTTCTGCGCCGTCTTCTCGATCACGTGTCGGATTGTCTCGTGGCGGTCGACACCGATGGAAAGGTCGTGCTCATCAACCAGCCGTATTGCCGCCTGCTGGGTGGGAGTGAAGATGAATTCATTGGGCGGCACATAACGGACGTCGTCTCCCCCAAGACCAAGCTGCATCTCGTTGCCAAAGGAGAGATGGTCATCAAGGGCGCGCCATTGGAAGTTAAGGGGCACCAATTGTTTACGCGCCAGGTCCCAATCTACCACGACGGCAAAATCATCGGGGCCGTGGGGACTGCACTCTTCACGAATGTAAGCTCTCTAAAGAGAGCGGCGGCCGTGGCGGCTCGTGAAGAACTGTCCATCCAGAATTCACTCAAGGGTTGGGTCGTGCCAACGGAGGAACACTTTTTCTCGACGAAATAGGCGACATGCCTGTCCACCTGCAAGGCAGTCTGCTACGCGCTGTGCAGAATCAGGAAATTGTGCGCGTAGGCGGAACATCACCTATCTCGATCGACACGAGGATTATCTGCGCCACGAATCGCCCACTCAAGGAATTCGTCAATCTTGGCGAATTTCGCCTCGATCTCTACTATCGTCTCAACGCTTTCAATATCCGGGTTCCCGCTCTTCGCGAACGGGAGGATCTTGAATACCTCGTTGGTAAGTTGCTGAAACGCATTGTGCAAAAGGAAAATCGTCCCGCTCGAAAAATGCCGCCAGCAATGCTTTCAAAATTCCTGGCATATTCTTGGCCCGGGAACACGCGTCAGCTGGAGAATGCGCTGTTGCGCTTTTTGATTTCGGGCGACGCAGAACTGGACGCGGAGTTTGACGCGGACTCCGATATCGACCGCAAGAATAACGCGGCCGGACGCCGCACGTCGCTGGATCTCGAGGAGCATCTTGGTCGTCACCGCGAGGCACAGATCCGGCGGGTGCTGGGCATCACAAATGACGACAAGGACGAGGCCGCTCGTCTCCTTGGGATAAGCAGAGCGACGCTGTATCGGGAGCTTCGTCGCATGGATCGCGGCGTTCTGCCATAGCAACCGCACGGCCAGAATATTATGGACGGCTATGAGCCACTATCGGCTGGCGTGTCTGGAAATATCTTAAGATCGCAAGGCAGGCTGCGGCAGCAAAGAGATGCTTGAGAGTATGACCGCTCAAAATGGATCCCGCCGAAAAAATTCCGTCATCATAGAACTCAAACACCTTCGCGAGAGCATAGAGCGCCGCGGCAATAAGCCAGTAGGACGTACCGCTATATTGAGCCGGTAACAGAAGGAAAAGCATCGGCAACACGAGGCAGGGAAAGAATTGCACCCAGCCGTAGAGCCTGAGGTCGCCAGTCCAGCGCCACACCAATATGCTCAATACGCCGGTCGCGATGAGCGGCCACAAAAGAGCCGCTCCCGCCTTTGCGTCAACCCTCTCTTCAATTGCGACCGCAAGGATGGCCATGAAGGTGACCGTCATAGGCAATCTATCCCAAAGTAAAGTGCGGTCATTGGGATCGAGATGGTAGTAGCTCGAGCCGAAACCGGTCAGAAAAATTCCCAAGAAAAGCATGACGACCGCCAGGTTGCCGCGAAATTGCCACAGCCCCGCAGCGCCAATCGCGACAAAGGGAATATTCGAAATGACATTCAAAAAATTCGGCGTATTGAAGAATGTTCGTTGATCGGCAAACTCGTGATAGCGCTGATCCTGTGTGATCGGAGGTAGAAGCAGCAGGCCCGCGAGCGACGCAATCATTAAAACGAGAAGGACGAATACGCGGCGACGGTTGTTCGCGTGACTAACTTGCATTTCACCACGATAGCACAGCACGTCATTGAAAGATCATGGAAATTAGGTGAGCATGCCGGCAACTTAGCGCTTGGCAATTTGCACGATCGTCGTCAAACAAAACTCGAAATCCGCAAGGCCTATGGCCTGGGGGTGCATCTCCCTTGGCGGCATAAAGAGGATCAGAAGATGTGGGCCAAACTCGTCAAGTTAACGAAGTGGACGACGATTCTGCTGGTGATCCTCGCCATCACCTTTTTTTCAATTCGTATTTACGACACCCGACGCGGCCCGCCCCTTTCCGTGTGGCACACATTCGCGCCGCATGAATTGAAAGCAAAGGATCTCGATACAGCCGACTGGAAAGAATATCTGGCTCACGAGGCCAAGGTTTTCGAATCGGTGAGGTCCGAGGTGACGCAGAAGCTTGATCTGGACGATCGCGTCCCAATGAATCGATACTTCGACGGCAGCCCGATATACCCAGGGCATTTTTCTCAGGACTTTAACCGTTCATTTGTGCTGGAGCCGAAAGATCCTCCCGTCGGCGCAGTCGTGTTACTGCACGGCCTCACGGATTCACCGTACAGCCAGCGCCATATCGCACAGGTCTATCGCGATCACGGCTTCGTGGCGATTGTCATCAGACTGCCTGGACACGGCACAGTTCCGGCCGGCCTCACGGACGTAACCTGGGAAGATTGGGTTGCGGCGACGCGATTGGCCGTAAGGGAAGCACGTAGACGTGTCCCACCCTCGGCCCCTTTGCATCTGGTGGGCTTTTCCAATGGTGGCGCCCTTGCGGTCAAATATGCGCTCGACGCGATTTCAGACCCCAAACTGTCTCAACCCGATCGCCTAGTTTTGATTTCGCCGATGATTGGCATCACGCGCTTTGCGCGTTTCGCCGGGTTGGCCAGTTTGCCGGCTTTGTTGCCGGCGTTCGCCGAGGCCGCATGGCTTGGCGTTGTGCCCGAATTCAACCCATTCAAGTACAACTCATTTCCGGTCAATGGCGCAGTCCAATCCTATCGGCTAACTCAAGTCATTCAGCGGGAAATTGCGCAATATGCCCGTAACGCGGGCCTCTCCAATCTGCCACCGATCATCACATTCCAATCCGTCATGGACTTCACAGTCAGCACGCCTGCCATTATTTCAGCCCTCTATGCTCACCTGCCCTCGAACGGAAGCGAGCTCGTCCTTTTTGATGTAAATCGCACCGTCAAGTTCGGCGCGCTCTTGCGCCCGACCGCTGACACCGCGCTCGCTCAGCTGCTGCCCAAAGCAATACGAAGCTATCGAACTACCGTCATTACCAATGCCGATGTCGTCAGCGGCGAAGAAGTCGAGCGTACGATCCCGGCCGGTACTGTGGACGAACGCGATCGCGCCTTGGGGCTGGTCTATCCTGCAGGTCTTTATTCTCTTTCACACGTCGCCTTGCCGTTTCCGATGACCGATGCCCTATACGGATTGACCCCCGATTCTGCGGAAAACTTCGGCCTCAACCTGGGCTCGCTCGCGCCTCGGGGCGAGCGAAACGTCCTGATCGCGAGCCTGGATTCTTTGCTGCGTGCTTCCTCCAACCCGTTTTTTTCGTACATGATTGAGAGAATAAACGAGGGCATTGACGGCCGGCCGATCTCGGCGAAGAAGGCCGTGGTGACATCCGCGCCGTCGCCTGAAGTCGAGGCCGTCGGTTTCTGGTCGGGCTGGACGTTCAGAGGGGCGCTCGCGTCCATCGTGGCATTCATGCAAGGCCGCTCCGAACCCGCACCCGACGCGCCTTAAGACATCCCGCGGCGGCTGGTTAGAACTTTAACCGGATGTCGTGACGCCGGACCCTCGCGTCCCGCCCCGCGTTGCGTAAACTCCATTTTTGTGCACAAAAGACCGGCGGGCTGAGCCGAGCGGTGCCGCAATGCTTTGCTTGAGGAGGGCTTCCTTGCCCGAAACCGCCACCGCGATCGCTGCCGCCCACCGGGCCGGGGCGCTCACGCCCGAGCAGACTGTCGCGCGCTCTTACGAGCGCCTCGCCACGTATCGTGACCCTGCAATGTTCATTAGTGTCCGCGAGCGAACCGAGGCGATTGCCGAAGCGCGCGCGCTGCCGAAAAAAGGCGACGACTTGCCGCTCTATGGAGTCCCTGTCGCTGTCAAAGACAATATCGACGTCGCGGGATTGCCCACTACTGCAGCCTGCCCGGCTTTTGCGCATACGCCAAAGCGCGATGCAACCGCAGTCGCACGTTTGCGCGCGGCGGGCGCGATCGTAATTGGCAAAACCAATCTTGATCAGTTCGCCACCGGCCTTGTCGGTGTGCGCTCTCCGTACGGCGTGCCGCGTAATACATTCAAAGCCGACCTGATCCCCGGCGGTTCGAGTTCAGGTTCGGCCGTTGCGGTCGCCGCCGGTATTGTACCGCTGGCGCTCGGCACCGACACCGCCGGTTCGGGACGCGTGCCGGCGGGGTTGAATAACATCGTCGGCCTCAAACCAAGCCTTGGCCTAGTCTCGACGTTTGGCGTGGTGCCCGCCTGTCGCACTCTCGATTGCGTCTCGATCTTCGCGCTCACCGTCGATGACGCCTGGACGGCCGTGGAAACAATCGCCGGGCATGATGCGCAAGATCCGTACTCACGAAAGCGCCATTTTGGCGTCCCAGGCGCGATGCCAACACGCGTGCGACTGGGAATTCCGCGACGGGGTCAACGGCTGTTCTTCGGCGACCGCGATTATGAAGCCGCGTACGATGCTGCGCTGGCACTCATGGTTCGCCTGAGTTGCGTAATTGTCGAAACCGATATTGAGCCATTCTACGAAACAGCGCGGCTGCTCTACGACGGCCCTTGGGTGGCGGAGCGCACGATTGTGGTGCGTTCGCTCCTGGCGTCGGACCCCGAGGCAATTCATCCGGTGACGCGTGAAATCATGCTGAGTGGCCTGCGGCCGACCGCAATCGACGCATTCTCGGCGTTTTATCGGCTGGAAGAGCTCCGCCGCGTCGCAGACCGGACATTCGATGAAATCGATGTGTTGGCGCTGCCGACCGCGCCAACCGCATACTCGGTCGCGCAGGTTTTGGCTGACCCGATCCAGCTCAATAGCCGCCTCGGCACTTACACGAACTTTGTCAACTTGCTCGATCTTTGCGGCTTGGCGCTGCCAGCGGCGATAACGCCGCTCGGTACGCCTTTTGGGATTACGCTCCTCGCACCCGGCGGCGAGGATGCAAGACTCGCCGAGATCGGCCGCGTCTTCCATGCCAATACGCAGCTTCCCCTAGGCGCGCTGAAGGTGCCTCAGCCGATTCCGGCTTCCGCATAGTCACAACGCCCCGTGTACTGCTCATATTCTTCGCGGACCGTGATGATATGTGCGAACATTGTCTTCTCGGCCAGGATCCGGTCGCCCCGAACAATCGCCTGCACAACACGGTCATGCTCGGCGTAGGACTTGGCCAACCGCCCGAGATTGCGGAATTGGGCGCGGCGGAACGGCTGGACGCGCGCGCGCGTTGAGAGGGTCAAATCCGAGAGATAGCCGTTGTGCGCTCCGCCATAAATGACAGCGTGAAAGGCTTCATTGGCTTCGTGATAGCGTTGCGGATCGCCGCTCTTGATAAGTATGCGTAGATTTTCATGAGTGGTTTCCAGCTCACGGCGCTCAACGCCCGTCATGCGTTCGGCGGCATATCCCGCGGACAATGACTCGAGCTCAGCCATTACCTCGAACATCCCGGCAAGCTGTTCCGGCGACGGCTGCGCTACCACTGCAGCACGGTGAGCACGCACGAGAACGAGACCACTCGCGGTCAGCATACGGATTGCCTCGCGCACCGGTGTGCGCGAAACATTGAATCGGCGCGCAAGCGCGATTTCATCCAGCGTCGCCCCCGGCGGCAGCGAGCCACGCACAATATCGTCGGCAAGCTGGAGCCGCAATTCCTCAGCCCGCGTACGACGCGGCCAGGAAGAACTAGCAGATTCCTGAAATATCGATGTCAGACTCATGACGCGCCTAGAGCCTCGGCCTTGGCGCCTCGACCGCGCCCATTTGCTCAAGTGCACGCCCGATACGCAAAGCGATATCTTCACGCCACGGTGCAGTGATGATCTGCACCCCTATCGGCAGTGGCTTGAGCGACACCGGCACGGCAACAACGGGCAGGCCGATAAACGAGATCGGTTGGGTGTAAATACCGAGGTTAGGACGCAGTGGCATCCTGACGCCATCCAGCGAAATGGTTTGCTCGCCAATCGCGGGCGCCGTGCAAGGCGTCGCCGGCGCAATCAACGCATCCCACCGCTCGAATAGCTCGAGCGCACGGTCACGATACCAGCGCCGGAAAATCTGCGCCTTGTTGACCAACGCTGCCGGCACCATTGCCCCGGCGATAAGGCGGTCACGCACCGCCGGGTCGAAATCGCGCGCCCGGTTCCGCAGCCGGTCAATATGGAGTGCCGCGCCTTCGGTTGCGGTTATGACGTAAGCAGCGGAACGCGCGCGGTGCACTTCCGGGATGTCGATTTCATCACGCGCATTCAGTGCAATTGCGACGCGGTCGACCGCCACGAGCGCCTCGGCGAACGCACCCTTGCGGAAATAGCCTCCGGCTACCGCGATACGCAGGCCCCTGATGCCGCGTTCGAGTTGGGCCGACACCGGCTCTGCCGGGCGCTGCGCGCACGCCGGATCAGTTGGATCCGGACCCTGCATGGCATCGTAACAGATGGCGAGATCGCGCACCGACCGCGCGAAAGGGCCGAGATGATCGAGACTCGCCACGAATGGAAATGAACGCGCACGGCTCAGCCGGCCGTAAGTCGGCTTCAAGCCGAATATTCCGCACAGAGACGATGGCACCCGGATCGAACCGTTCGTGTCGGAACCGAGCGCCAGCGGCACCAAACCTCCGGCGACCGCACCGCCCGAGCCGCCCGACGACCCGCCTGTCATGCGGGCAAGATCGTGCGGATTGCGCGACGGCCCGTCGTGGATGTTCTCGCCCGTGAAATCGTAAGCGTATTCGCCCATATTGAGTGCGCCGACCAAAACCGCACCCGCGGCCTCGAGCCGTTCTATCAACGGGGAATCGTGCTTCGCCGGCGCATTGGCGCGATTGATCTTGGAGCCGGCGAGCGTCGCGAGCCCTTCGATATCGAAAAGATTCTTGACGGCGAATGGGACCCCCGCGAGCGGCATTTCCGCCTTGTTCCGGGAAGCATCGATTGCGCGTGCGCGCGCTCTTGCTCGTTCTTCGGTAAAAGCGGTGAAAGCGTTGAGCCTCGGATTGACCCGCGTCATCCGAGCCAACGCATTATCAACGACTGCCGCCGCGCTGACCTGGCCGCCGGCGACAGCACTGGCGATCTCGGCAGCGGTCGCCCAGGCCGTATCGACGTGTGGCGGTGTGACCAGCGCCACGTTGTCAGGCCTTGAACACAGGTGCCGGCTCGGCGTCGTCAGGCAGTCTGAAGCCGGCCACCGTGTTGGCGTGTTTGAGTGTAACGTCGAGATTGGCCGCCACCGCGGCCTTCCATTCGGGCTCCAGCGGCAGCCCCAACGCGGCTGCAGCGGCCTCGACAAATTCCTCAAGCGGCTTGTCGATCACGATCGCCCCATTTCTCCGCCTAAAGCGGTGGATGCGGTATGGCCGCGAGCAGATCGCGGGTGTAGTCCGCCTTGGGTCGCCCCATAACCCGTTCCGTTGGCCCCTCTTCCACGATTTGTCCGGCGCGCATGACAATGACGCGATCGCACAAGAGCCGCACGACGTTGAGATCGTGCGAGACGAACAGATAGCTCATGCCAAGTGAATCTTTGAGATCCTGAAGCAGATTGAGCACAACCGCCTGCACCGATACGTCGAGTGCCGCAGTTGGCTCATCCAGAATGATCAGATCCGGTTTGAGCGCGATCGCGCGCGCGATCCCTACGCGCGCCTTCTGTCCACCCGAAAGCTGATGCGGGAAGCGGTCAAGCAGATCAATCGGCAACCCGACCTGTTCAGCCAGCTCCTCGCAACGTTCTCGCACCTTGTTGGCCGCGATGCCGCCAAGTTGACGGATCGGATCAGCAATCGCTCGACCCGCAGTAAATCGCGGATTAAGACTGTCGGTCGGGTCCTGAAACACCATCTGAATGCGTTTACGCAGTGGCAACTTGGCGAAATTTCGCGCCGGGATTTCCCCGATGTCATCCCCGTCGAACATGATCAGACCCGAGGTCCTGTCGATCAACCGCATTACCATGGTCGAGGTCGTAGACTTCCCGCAGCCGGATTCCCCGACCAAACCGACGCTTTCGCCGCGGGCAATGGAGAAGCTGATTCCATCCACGGCCCGGAATGTCTCCTCTTCCGGCGGCGGCTTTGGGCCGAATAATTTTGTCCAAGGTGCCGAGGAACTGTTACGCGGAAACTCCTTGACCAATTTCTCGACCACCAGCAGAGGCCCCTGCGTGCCATTGGATTTGCGCGATCGGATTTTCGTGACAGCATTCTCCGGTTTGGGTGCGTCAGCTGGCAGAAGGTCACGCAGCGAGACGCCTGGCCGGGGCGTGGCGCGCATCAGCTTGCGCGTATACGCGTGCGATGGTTTTTTAAAGATGACGTCGGATTTTGCGTTTTCGACGACGTGACCCTTCTCCATAACGGTAACCCGGTCGCAATATGTTGCCGCGAGACCGAGGTCATGGGTGATCAGGATCGTCGACATGCCACGCTCGCGGGTGAGATCGACCACAAGATCCATCACCGCCTTTTGGGTGGTGACATCCAGGCCGGTAGTTGGCTCGTCGGCGATCAGCAATTGTGGCCGGCACGCCAGGGCGAGCGCAATGACGACGCGCTGACACATGCCGCCGGAAAGTTCGAACGGATAGGCGTGATAACGTTCGCGCGGGCGCGCGATGCGGACTTGCTCGAGCATATCAATTGCACGCTCGCTCACCGCTTCGCTGTCGACTTGTGCGTGCTGCAACAGAACATCTTCAATCTGACGGCCGATCTTGCGGATCGGATTGAGTGCGGCTCGCGGGTTCTGAAAGATCATGGACATTTCGCGGCCGCGCAGGTCGCGCATGTCATCTTCCGGTGCATCGCGCAAATCGAGCCCGCTGAACATGACTGAGCCGCCCGCGATACGGCCGGCGCGATCAAGGATACGCATCATTGCATAGGAGGTGACTGATTTTCCCGAGCCGGACTCGCCGACAATGCCGAGCGTTTCACCTTTGGCAACGGTTATGTCCACATGTTCGACGGCGCGCACTATGCCGCGTCGGGTGACGAACTCGACCGTCAGATCCTTTATGTCCAGCAGCGGCCGCGCGCCGGAAGCATCGGGGAGAGCCGGTGCGAGTGGTTTATGGAGTTTCTTAGCCATGTCCGGTCTTACGTTCGCCTTTGCGGATCGACTAGATCGCGTAATCCGTCACCCAGCAGATTGAAACAGAACACCGCAATCATAAGCGCCGCACCGGGAAACAGCGCGATCCACCATTCGCCGGAAATGATGTTGGCGGCACCCTCCGCCACCATGATCCCCCATTCCGGCGTGGGAGGCCTCACACCGAGACCAATGAAGGACAGGCCTGCCGCGTTCAGGATGGCGTACCCCATGGTGAGCGAAATCTGCACCATCATGATTGGCATGATGTTGGGCAAAATATGCATCAGCAGAATCCGGTATTCGCCATTGCCCGAGAGACGCGCCGCCTGCACGAAGCCGGCCTCGCGCCGCACATTGGCTTCGGCGCGCGCGACGCGCACATAGAGTGGAAAATTGATGATTGCGGTGGCGATGACGATATTGGTTACGGTGTTGCCAAGCGCGGCAACGATTCCCATCGCGAGCACAAACAGCGGAAATGCCATGATGGTGTCGGAGATACGGCCGACAATGCGGTCGGTCCAGCCGCCGAAGAACCCGGCGGCGATGCCGGCAAGACCGCCCATCACAAAGACCAAAGCAACCGATGACAGGGCGATAATCATGTCGAGCCGGGTTGCCACCACCACGCGACTGAAGATGTCTCGACCGGTTTGATCGGTACCGAACCAATGCGACAAGGAAGGCGGTGACAGCGTGGCCGGCCCGCTCGCCAACGGATCGTAAGGCACCACATAGGGGCCGATCAGCGCGCAGAGTGCGAGTAACAGAAAGAGGCCAAAGGCCATGCCGGTCACGGAATTTTCCGAGATCACATACTGCGCGTGACGCAGGAGCGAATTGCTGACCGGCTTTGCAGCGGAAGGCGGCGCGGCTCGAACAACGGTGTCGGTCATCCTTCGAGCCTCACGCGCGGATCGATGACGCCGTAAATAATGTCGATCAAAAGATTGAGCACGATGTAGAGGACTGCCATCGTCAGTACGAATCCCTGCACGGGTGCGAAGTCCGATTGCAGCAATGCCTCCACGGCATAGGAGCCGATGCCGGGCCAGGCGAACACCTTCTCGACCAGCACATTGGCGCCAAGCAGAAACGAGAACACCATGCCCAATGTGGTGACCACCGGAAGCATGGCGTTGCGGAAGGCATAGGTAAGGATCACCGTGCGCGTGTCGAGCCCGCTCGCCCGTGCCGTACGGACGAAATCGGAACTCAGTACAGCAAGCATTGAAGCGCGTGTCATGCGTGCGATTGGCGCCAGCGAAAAAATGCAGAGTGTGAGCGCCGGCAGGATCAACTGGCTGAGCGAAGCACGAAAGGTCTCGAAATTCCCGCTCACCAGACTGTCGAAGACATAGAATCCCGTGATTTGCGGCGGCGCCGTTGCAAAAGCGTCAAGACGGCCGATCGGGGCCGGCGCCCACCCAAGCAGAAAGTAGAACACGTAGACCAGCAACAAACCGGTAAAAAACACCGGCAATGACACGCCTGCGGTCGTTACCACGCGGCAGGTATGATCGATCCATGACCCCTGTTTGACCGCAGCGAGGATCCCGAGCGGCACCGCAATCGCAATGGACAAGAGCAATCCGCTCAGCGTGAGTTCGGCCGAGGCCGGCAGCCGGCTGGTAATCTCGGTGACAACCGGCCGGCCAGTCGAGAGCGAATTGCCCAGATTGCCATGCGCAAGATCGCTGACGTAACGCACGAACTGTTCCGGCAACGACCGGTCGAGACCAAGCGATTTGCGGATATCGGCGATGGATTGCGGCGTGGCCGCCGGTCCGGCGAAATACACGGCTGGATCGCCTGGCAATACGCGCGTCAGCAAAAAGGTCACGACAACGACCCCAATCACGGTCGGGATCACTGTCACCAGACGTTTACCGATGGTCATGAACATGATTTTCAACCCGTTACACCGACGGCGCGCGACATGCGCTCTCGATGCGCGAGAAGCCCGCCGTCACGCCTTGACGAGCGAGCGATAATCGACCTGCCGGTGGAACCAGTAGCTGTAGCCGGAGATATTCTTTTGCGCAGCCACGTTGAGATAGGGCTGGAACAACGGCACGCGCGGGACCTCGTGGTAAGCTTTCGAGATGAAGCCCCTCACGTCGGTTGAGTATTTTTCCTTGTCGCCAACGGCGGCCGCGCCGCGCGCGCCGTCGATGAACGCATCCATGTCCTTGTTTACATAACTCGGTGTATTGAAGATGGCGTTTTGTCCGGAGTAGCACCAGAAGAAGAAGTACTCCGGATAGTCGAGCCATCCCGAAAAGAAGTTCACCATCATCGGCATTGTTTTTTTCGCCATCTCGCTGCGCCAGTTTGCGCCCGGCACCTTGTTGATGGTGGTTTTGATGCCTATTTGCGCGAGATTTTCCTGGATCAGCACGGCGATCGGCTCCGAGTTTACGCCGTCTCCGAGGTCGAAGGAGATTGTGGTGTCGATCTCTCCCGCGCCTGATTCCTGCATCAGTGCTTTTGCCTTGGCGAGATCGGTCGCATAGCTGGTCGGCTGCGGCCAATTTGTCGCTGAGACGTCGTTCGATTTGCCACCGAACAGCGGGTTGGCGACGCCGAACATCGCAGCGTCAACGATCTTCTGATAGGGGATAGCAAAAGCCACCGCATGCCGGACCTTTTCGTTGTTGAACGGCGGGTTCTTGACGTTCAATTCGAGGCTGTACATGCCGTTGCCAATCGGATTGGAGATCATCTTGAGCTTGCCCTCCTTCTTCATCTCGGAGAAATCTTTGGCGGGCAGGTCGAAGGAAATATCGGCATCGCCGCGTTCCATCAGTGCGCGACGGTTGCCGGACGACGGAATGGTGCGCCAGATCACTTTTTTCAGCTCCGGCAGCTTACCGCCGACCCAATCGTCGTTGCGCTCGTAGATTGTTTCGACTCCAGGCTTCCAGCTTGTGACCTTGAAGGCACCACTGCCGGCGGTATTGCTTTTTGTATATTCGAGTGCCCACGGATCTTTCTCCGTGGCGTTTTTCTTGAGGAGTTCGGAGTTATAGATGCCAGGCACGATGACGGCGAGATCGGGAATTGTCAGGCGATCCTTTTTGATGAAATCGACGCGGAACGTATTGTCGTCGACCGCAATGAACTGTTCCTTGTTGACCAGCGACCCGGCCTTCATCTGCACGGTGGGGAAGCCGCCGACGCTGACGGCACGATCGAACGACCATTTTACGTCTTTTGCCGTAACCGGCGCGCCGTCCTGAAATTTGGCGTTCTTCTTCAGCTTGAAAGTGACCGACATTTCGCCGATTTGCATGTCGTCCGCCAGTTCGGGCTTAAACTTGTCGCGGTCATAGGAGACCGACCCATCGGCCAGTGTTTTCTTCTCGTGGGTGATAAGCCGGTCGTAGCAATTCCACGACGCCTCGTATCCCGGTCGGTTGGTGCCGACGCCATGAATGTCGAGATTGTTCGGACCATTCTCCGTCACCAAAAGCAGAGTTTCTTTGCGCGACTGCGCTTTCGCTCCCGACCAGATCGCCGGTGCGGTGATGGCGGTACTTGCGGCAAGCGCTGTCATCGATTGCAGGAAATCACGACGCTTCATGGAAAGGCCTCCCGATCCACCTGAACGGCATGGGGAGATTTCCGCAAAAGGCGTGCCAAACTTCGGACTCGCCAAACAAACATCGCTAATTTGCTGATTTGCTGGTGTTATTGGTTGTAGATTGGAAATTGAGGGTTGGCATTTTCGGCGCGGACGATTGCATACAATTCGAAAAACTGGCCTAAAAATTGGGCAACCACAGTTTGCCGGGGGCAACATGCGTCTGAGAGATTGTGTGAATTTTCACGATTTTCGTCGATTGGCCCGACGGCGAGTTCCCGGACCGATCTTCAACTACATCGACGGGGCGGCCGACGACGAAACAACGTATCGGAGAAATACGGCGGCGTTTGAAGAATGCGACCTCGTGCCGAATGTTCTGACTGGCGTCGCACAGGTCGATTTATCGGTCACCGTCATGGGGCAAAGGCTCGCGGTGCCGTTTTATTGTTCGCCGACCGCCTTGCAGCGTCTGTTTCATCACCAGGGCGAACGCGCGGTCGCAAGTGCGGTTGAAAAATTCGGAACGATGTTTGGCGTCTCATCGCTGGGAACAGTCAGCCTCGAAGAGCTTTCATCCCGTTTCTCGTTCCCCCAGGTGTATCAATTTTATTTCCACAAAGACCGGGGCCTCAACAAAGCCATGATGGAGCGCGCGAAGGATGCCGGCGTGCAAATCATGATGCTAACCGTGGATTCGATTACCGGCGGCAATCGTGAGCGCGATCTGCGCACCGGGTTTTCCATCCCGTTCCGTCTGACTCTGCAAGGCATGGCCCAGTTTGCTATCAAGCCGAAATGGGCAATCGACTATCTGATTCACGAACGGTTTCGATTGCCACAGCTGGAAGAGCATGTCGACATGGGCGGAGGTGCAACCTCCATCGCCGATTACTTCACCAATATGCTCGACCCTTCGATGAACTGGAACGATGTAGCGGAGATGGTCAGGCACTGGGGTGGTAGATTTTGCCTGAAAGGCATCATGAGCACCGACGATGCCAGAAAGGCCGTCGATATCGGTTGCGCCGGAATCGTCGTTTCGAATCATGGCGGGCGTCAGCTTGACGGCTCGCGCAGTTCTTTCGATCAGTTGGCGGAGATCGTCGATGCCGTGGGTGACAAAATCGATGTTCTCCTTGACGGCGGAGTCCAGCGTGGAACCCACGTGCTGAAGGCTCTGTCGGTTGGCGCCAAGGCGGTGGGAATCGGGCGTTATTATCTTTTCGCGCTGGCCGCAGCAGGTCAATCGGGTGTGGAGCACGCGCTTCAACTGATGCGTACAGAGATTGAACGAGACATGCGGTTGATGGGCTGCGCGTCCATCAGCCAATTGTCGCGGCGCAATCTCAGATTCCGCAATTAGCTGTAAGCCGTCATTTGCCCAGCTACGTATGTTTGCGTATGGGCAATTTGGCGCAACAAAAGTTTTGATGTAGCGCAACGCCGGCAAGTTTAGCTCCCGCTAGACTTACAAAAAATCATGATTCCGCGTGGAAGCCATGAAGTCAGCCGTCATCAAGCGCTCCATCCGCATCAATGGGAAAAAAACGAGCGTTTCTCTCGAAAATGAATTTTGGAGCGGATTGCAGGAAATCGCCAAATCCATTAATAAAACGACAGCGACGCTGGTAGGGGAAATTGTTCGCCAGCGCAGGTCAGTTAATCGATCATCCGCCATCCGTATTTACGTCTTCAACCATTTTCGCGAGCAAAGAGAAGCGAGCGAGCCCGGTCATCGTCAACCGGACAGCAAGAGTCTAAGGATTCGAGTCGAAGAATGTCGCGCGTTGGCGGGAAGGCTGAAGGGTTCGGAAGCGCAAACCGCGATGCTCAAAATGGCTGATGATTATGAGCGGATGGCCGCCAACGCAGAACGACTGGAACGTGCAGCCGAGCCCGATTAGCGCCTTAGTAGATAGACCAGCGCCCAGCAGATACCTGCTCCCAGCTTTGTGAATGAGCAAATCCCACCTGCCGGCGGTATTCGGCGCGACATGGGCGGGCAAACAATGGTAATCCGGCGGTCAGCTGGACCAAAACAATCAAACAGAGCATGAAGTCGGCAGTCATCAAGCGTTCTATATTCATAAACGCAAAGAAGACGAGTATCTCGCTGGAAAATGAGTTTTGGTATGGACTGCTCGAAATCGCACTTTATAAAAAAATGTCCGTCCCTGAGTTAGTGGAGCGGATAGACGATACCCGTAAGACGATCAACCTTTCGTCGGCAATTCGTATATTCGTATTCAAATACTTCAGAAGACATCCTCGAAGGCGAAAAGCGCGTCGAACCCCGCGACGCTGACATCTCCCCAAAATCAATAGTAACGCGCCCACGTTGGAATAAACCGCAAGAGAGCTGCCGGCGCGGCGTCATACACACCGCGCCAAAATTTGACATGAATCAATGTCGATGAAATCCGAGGTTTTATAAATGAGTACAAACTATCAGGTGCCGACATGCGCGGTATCGACGAAATCGGAAAGCTTTTCGCGGCCATAGGAGATTTCCTGGTCGGACGGTCTTCCCCCCGGTTCAGCTGCGGTGATTGTGACCGAAATGCACAGTGCGGTCTCCCGCCTCATGACGATTGCCTGTTCAGATTGACCCAAATAGCCCGTGATGGCGACCGCCCCTTACGACCGCCTGACTATCTTTACCCGGCAGCTTGGCCGCGCGCGAGCACGCGTTATGAAATCAGTCGTTATTAAACGCTCAATCCTCATAAATAGGCGCAAAACAAGCGTCTCGCTGGAAAACGAATTCTGGAATGCATTACGCGAGATTGCCGGCCCTGGGAAATTCGCACTGGCCACCCTGGTGGAACAGATCGACAGAGAGCGCAATAACATCAATCTTTCATCTGCCATTCGAGTATTCGTATTCACTTACATACGAGAGTTAAATGGAAGGAGGGACGATTCGGGTCGACGCAGCGCGGAGAGCCTGAGTTTGTTGGCCCGGGCGGAAGAATGTCGTGCGCTGGCCGAAGGGCTTAAAGATTTGGAGATCCGCACCACAATGCTTCGGGTCGCCGCCGACTATGAGTTAATGGCTGAACGGCTCAAACGCATCGTGGGAATCGAGCATCAGCACATAGAAAGCGCATAGTTCGACGCATCACAGCCTTCTTCAAATGCCCCGTGACGCATCGACTCTTTTGACGCAAATCAATGCCGGTCGAACCGGAGCTGTTGTCATAGGATTGCAAAGGGGGAAGTCATGGACAAGCAGTCTACCCCGCATCCGGACTATGAAAGTCTACAGTCGATCTTAAATTCCATCGCAAGGTGGGTGATGAAATACCGCTGTGCGCGCGGCATGCGTGACGACTTTGCGAACTGCGGCCCTGACGAAGTCGTAAGAATTGCCCGCGATCTGAAGATCAATCCGGCCGAGCTTGCTACGCTGGCAAAGAAAGGGCCCGACGCTGCGGATCTTCTGCAAAAGTTGCTCGTTGCCCTTGGCGTCGATGCAAAGGGCCTCGAACATGACGATCCAGCGGTTATGCGCGACCTCCAGCGGTTGTGCACGACCTGTGGCGAAAAAAAGCGATGCGAGTTTGATATTGCAAACAGTGTGAGCGTTGATAATTTTCGTGACTATTGCCCGAACGCCTTTACACTCGACGCACTACTGAAGGCGAAACAGTAGCAAGTCTGTGGAGAAAATCATGAGTGCGCCTTTGATTGCGCTCGCACTGGCCGTGCTCGGCGGATTGTTTCTCTCCGCTTCGGCCTTTCTTGGAGTTACGACGATCGCCGATTGGACAATGTTCGGTGCAGAG
>Ga0187779_10000145_pt1 | contig 52887 bp, 63 predicted proteins | sample 1015_Q2_SP10_10__FD_132435 | JGI IMG/M metagenome (GOLD analysis project Ga0187779, IMG submission 132435) | Tropical peat soil microbial communities from peatlands in Department of Meta, Colombia - 1015_Q2_SP10_10_MG | ecosystem: Environmental > Terrestrial > Soil > Wetlands > Peat | place...
CGCAGAGGCGGAACGCCGCGGTCTCAAGCGCGCGATCGTCTCCAGCTCCTCGCGCGCCTGGATCGACCTGCACCTCGCGAGGCTCGAGCAGGACGTCGGCTGGGACGCGATCGTCACGGCCGACCACGACGAGACGCGTGCGAAGCCGCGGCCCGATCTCTACCTCGAGGCGCTCTACGTTCTCGGCGTCGCAGCGGAGGAGGCGGTCGCGTTCGAGGACTCGCCGAACGGCGTGAGCGCCGCGCATGCGGCGAGGATCTTCTGCGTTGCCGTGCCGAACCCGGCGACGAGCGGGCTCGAGCTGGACGACGCCGACCTCGTGCTCGGCTCGCTCACGGAGCTGCCGCCGGCGGAGCTGCTCGAGCGCTTCTCCTAGGTCAGCAGCCGGACGAGCGCGGTCGCGCCCGCGCCTGCAACGACCACGACCCAGATCGGCGCGCGTAGCACGACAGCCATGGCGCCGGCGGCGAGCCCGGCGACGCGCGCGTCGAGCACGAGCGAGCGGCCGCTCGCGAACCCCTCGTCGATCACGAGCGCCGCGAGCAGCGCCGGCGCGAGCATCGACAGCAGCTCGAGCAGCCGCGGCGGCAGCCGCCGTCCCCCCACGACGACGGGCCCGACCGCTTTCAGCGCAGCTGTGCCCGCGCCGACCGCGATCACCGAGGCCCAGGCGGCGCTCAGGCGCGCCTCCACCCGGCCAGCGCGGCCGCCGTCGCCGCGAGGATCGGGATGCCCGGCGGCGTCACCGGCGTGAGCGCGACCGCGATCAGCGCGCCGCCCGCCGCCGCGGCGAACGCGCGCCGGCTCCGGAGCTGCGAGCCGACGAGCCCGAGGAAGAGCGCCGCGAACGCGCCGTCGAGGCCGAACGACTTCGGGTCGCCGATCACGCCCCCGAGCAGCGCGCCGGCCGCGGTGCCGCCGGTCCACCCCACCCAGAGCGCGACCCCGGCGCCGAGCAGCACGCCGCGGTCGAACGCGGCCGTGCCGCCGCGGGCGAGCGCCCACGACTCGTCGACGACGAGCTGCGCCTCCGCCAGCCGGCGAAGGAAGCGCCCGCGGAACGACTCTGCGATGCTGATCCCGATCGGCGCGTAGCGCGCGTTGAGCAGAAGCGCCGCCACCACGGCGGCGGCGACGCCGCCGCCGGCGCCGAGGACGGAGACGGCGGCCACCTGGGCCGAGCCGGCGAACGTGGTCGCCGACATGACGACCGCCGCCACCGCACCGACGTGCGCGGTGCGCGCGAGCACGCCGAAGGAGGCGCCCAGCGCGGCCGCGGCCGGCACGAGCGGCGCGGCCACGCGCACGCCTCTACCCACGGCGCTCCCGGAAGGCCCGCGCCTTCGCCCGGTTGCCGCAGACGCTCATCGAGCACCACTGGCGGGACTGGTTGCGCGAGCGGTCGACGAACGCCCACCGGCACGTCTCCGAGCGGCAGGCCTTCGCGCGCCGCCACGAGCCGTCCGCCATCGCCTCCCCGGCCGCGCCGAGCACGACCCCGAGCGCGCCGCGCACGCCGCGCTCACGCGGAACGAGCCGGATCGAGCCCGTGTCGAAGCGCACCGCAAGCGCCGCGCGGCGGCCCGAGGCGTCCAGCAGCGCAGCGGCCGCGGCGCGATCGGCGGGGTCGCCGCTGTTCGCGCGCATGAGGTCGCGCAGCGCCTCCCGCAGGGCACGCGCGTCGGCGGCGTCGGCATCGGTTGCGCGCGCATGCTCGCCTGCGAGACCATGCGACGAGAGCCAGCGCACGAGCCCGCGTCCGTCGGCGAGCTCGTCGCCTCCGCCCTCGAGCTCGACGCTGTTGACGAAGTCGCACACGAGCTGGAGGTCGGCGACCACGTGTAACCCCCTGACACGCTTGACCGGTTACGTAACCACCAAATAGGCTATCAGCAGTTACCTCGTCAAGGAGGCCGGCAATGAGCGCATACGAGACAGCGCACCTCGACGAGATCGTCGCCGAGAAGTGGCCGTACTGGGCGCCGATCCGTTTCCACTTCGACATCCGCGCGTTCGGCGCAAGCGCCTGGCGGGGCGGGCCGGGCGACGAGGTGATCAAGCGCCACGCCGAGGAGGAGGGCGGCCACGAGGAGCTCTACCTCGTGCTCAGTGGCCATGCGACGTTCACCGTCGGCGGCGACGAGGTGGATGCGCCGACGGGCACGCTCGTCTTCGTCCGCGAGCCGACGACCGAGCGCGTCGCGTTCGCGACGGAGGCGGACACGGTCGTGCTCTCGCTCGGCGGCTGGGCCGGCAAGGCGTTCGAGCCGTCGGAGTGGGAGATCCAGTCGTTCGCGTCGTGACGAGCGTCCTCGGCGAGCTCGCGCTCGTCGGAGGCGGCGGCGAGCCGGTCGACCTGCGCCGCACGCTCGCCTCGCACGGGGTCGCGTCGCTGCCGCCTCAGGTTCTCGACGAGGAGGCGTGGACGCTCGAGGCGACGCTGACCGCCGGCGGCGGCGGGGCGCGCACCGTGCGCGTGCTCGCAGGGACCGTCGGACACGCGCGGGTGGAGCTGCTCGGCGGCCGTGCCGCCGCGGCCGAGCGACGCACGCTGCTGGCGACCGTGCGCCACATGCTCCGCCTCGACGACGACCTCAGCGGCTTCTACGACGTCGCTGCCGCGGATCCCGAGCTCGCCTGGGTCACGGCGGGAGCCGGCCGGATGCTCCGCAGCCCGACGGTCTTCGAGGACGTCGTCAAGACGGTCTGCACGACGAACTGCTCGTGGGCGCTGACGACGAAGATGGTGGCGGCGTTCGTCGAGCACCTCGGCGACCAGTCCCCCGACGGACGGCGTGCGTTTCCCTCCGCCGCGGCGATGGCGGCCGCGGACGAGGCGTTCTATCGCGAGGTGGCGCGCTCCGGCTACCGCGCGCCGTACTTCCGGCAGCTCGCCGCGTCGGTCGCGTCCGGCGCGGTCGACCTCGAGGCGCTGACGGATCCCGAGCTCCCGGACGACGAGGCCGCGGCCCGCCTGCTCGCGCTGCCCGGAGTCGGCCCGTACGGCGCGGCGCACGTGATGCTGACGAGCCTCGGCCGCTACTCGCGGCTCGTGCTCGACTCGTGGACGCGGCCGACGTACGCGCGGCTGAACGGGCGCAAGGCGAAGGACGCGACGATCGAGCGGCGCTTCCGCCGCTACCGCGAGTGGGCCGGGCTCGCGTTCTGGCTCTATCTCACGCGTGGCTGGGTGAAGGAGGAGGCGTGATCGCACGGGTCTGGCGGGGCGCGACGCGCGCCGAGGACGCGGAGGAGTACGCGGCGTACCTGGGGGAGACGGGGATGAAAGGCGCGCGGGCGATCGACGGCAGCCGCGGCACGCTGGTGCTGCGGCGCGTGGACGGTGACCGCGCCGAGTTCGTGACGATGCTGCTGTTCGACTCGCTCGACGACATCCGCGCCTTCGCGGGTGACGAGATCGAGCGCGCCGTCTTCTTTCCGGAGGACGACCGCTATCTCGTCGAGCGCGACCTCCACGTCACGCATTACGACGTGGACGCGCAGGTGTCCGGCTAGGCTCCGGGCTGGAGCGGCACGGGCCCGGTGGCCCAGCCGGTCTTCAAAACCGGTGAGGTCGTGTAACCCACGGCTGGGTAGGTTCGACTCCTGCGCCGCTCCGTCTCACCGGGCTTCCGGGAATCCGCTCACGCGGCCTCCTCGATCACGACCATGTCGCCGTCGATGCGCTCGACCTCCGCGGCCCGAACACGGGCCGGCCTGACGACGACGGCGGCGAGCAGCGCGCCCAGGATCAGCAGCGCGACCAGCGCGTAGAGCGCGGTCTGGAAGCCGTGGTCGAGGGCGATCCTGCTCGTCGACGCGACGACGGTGCTCCCCCGCGCGTAGCTGTTCGTCGACGCGGCCGCGATCGCGCTCACGGCGGCGAGGCCGATCGCCCCGCCGACCTGGCGACTCGTGTTGATCAGCCCGGAGGCGACGCCCGCGTCGCTGCGCTCGACGCCGCTGAGGCTCGCGATCGTCACCGGCACGAACGAGAGCCCCATCCCGGCGCCCCCCAGCACGAACCCCGGGAAGAGATCCCAGAAGTAGTGGCCGTTCACCGGCAGCCGCGTCAGCAGCGCAACCGACGCGGCGGAGACGAGCAACCCTGCCGTGAGCGTCGGCCGAACGCCGATCCGGCCCACGACCACCTGCGCGACGTTCGAGACGACGACGACGGTCAGGGCGAAGCCGGTGAACGCGACGCCGCTCTGCATCGCCGAGTAGTGCAGGACCTCCTGCAGGTACAGCGTCAGGAGGAAGAACTCGGCGAAGGCCACCGCTCCGACGATCGCCATCGTCGCGTTTGCCGCCGAGACCGTCCGTGAGCGGAAGATCCGCAGGGGCAGCAGCGGCGACGGAGAGCGCATCTCGACGGCGAGGAAGGCGAGCACGAGCGACGCGGCACCGGCGAGCAGGCCGAGTGTCGTGCCCGAGCCCCAGCCGTCGGTGGTCGCGCGCGTCATCGCGAAGACGAGCAGCATCAGTCCGGCGGTGACCGATGTGGCGCCGGCCAGGTCGAAGTGACGATGCGGCAGGTCTGCGCGGCTCTCCCGGAGCAGCAGCGGAGCGAGCGCGATGGCGGCCGCGCCGACCGGGACGTTGATGAAGAAGATCCACGACCAGCTCAGGTAGGAGGTGAGGAGTCCGCCGAGCAGGACGCCCGCCGCGGCGCCGCTGCCTGAGGCTGCGCCGTAGATCCCGAGCGCGAGATTCCGCTCGCGACCCTCCGCGAACGTCGTCATCAGCAGCGAGAGCGCGGCGGGAGCGAGCAGCGCGCCGCCGAGCCCCTGCAGGGCGCGAAAGCCGATCAGCGAGCTCTCGGACCAGGCGAGGCCGCAGAGGAGCGAGCTCGCGGCGAACAGGGCAAGGCCGGCGACAAAGAGCCGACGGCGCCCGAGCAGGTCGGCCAGACGGCCGCCGAGCAGGAGCACGCCGCCGAACAGGATCGCGTAGGCCGAGATCACCCATTGCAGGCTCGTCTGGGAGAACCCGAGATCGGCCTTGATCGACGGGAGCGCGACGTTCACGATGGCGACGTCGAGGATGACCATGAACTGGGCGGTGACGATGAGAGCGAGCGCGCTCCAGCGCCGGTTCGTGCGAGTGAGAGCTCCAGCCACTAACGTGTCCCCCTTATAACCGTTGTCTGCATCAACTATATATCTTGCCAACGCTTGACCGCGCTACCCTATTCCCCGTGACCGTCACGAATCCGGAGACGCCCCCCTCGCCGATGCCCCCCCGCTGCCCCGAGGAGCTCGTCGCCTCGACCGCATTCCTGCTCAAGCGGCTCGGCTTCGCCGCGAAGGAGCAGGCGATCGAGGCGTACGAGCCGACGGGCCTGACCCCGTACCACCACGCAATCCTCGTCACGCTCGACGAGGGCTCGCGCGAGACCCAGGGGGCGATCGCAGACGCGCTCGGCTACGACCGTGGCCAGCTCGTCGGCCTGCTCGACGAACTCGAGGAGCAGGGCCTCGTCGAGCGCCGCCGCGATCCCGGCGACCGCCGCCGCCACCTCGTCCGCATCACCCCCGAGGGGAAACGGGCGCTCGGCCGGCTCCGCGCGCTGGCGCGCCGGCTCGAGGACGACCTCCTCGCCCCGCTCGACGAGCGCGGCCGCGAGCAGCTCCACGCGCTTCTCCGGCAGCTCGCGGAGCAGCACCTGCCGCACCTCAGGGGAGCGGCTCCGCCTGCGCCCTCCCGCTAGCGGATCGCCGGCCGGGGCTCGGCTCGGCGGCTCTCGGGAATCTCGGCTACCGTGGCGGGCGAACGCGTGGGTCGGATGGTCGGGGCATCCGCTCGTCGCTCGCCCGATCGCGCTTCAGTAATCCGCTGCGTATTCCGATCCCACAGGACGTGAACGCCGTATGACCTCGCCGGGCCGCGGGCTGCTCTCGTGCCTCACCGATCTTTGCCTGCGGCACCGCCGGTTCGTCGTCTACGCCTGGGTCATCGCCGTCGGGCTCGGCATCGCCGGGTCTCTGCGGCTCGGGCCGCTGCTCACCAGCGGCTTCTCCCTGCCCGGCACCGACTCGGCCAGGGTGAAGCAGATACTCGTCGAGCATTACGGCGTTCGCTCCAACGCCGTCTTCGTGCTCATCGCCGAGGGCGACGATGCGCTCGCACGCGACCGCACCGCCGCAGCGAAGGCAAGCCGGCTCCTCCCGCGCGGCAGGGTGGACAGCGTGACGCGCCTGCCCTCCGGCGCCGCGGCCACGTTCGTCACGTCGCAGCTCAGCGGCGCCGCGGCCGCTGCGGAGATCGGGGCGCTGCGACGGACGGTCGGCCCGGCGGTCTTCGTGACCGGAGACGCCGCGATCCAGCACGACATGGGGCCGGTGTTGTCGCGCGACCTCCGCGTCGGCGAGCTCTATTTCGCTGTTCCCGCCGCGCTCGTGATCCTGCTCCTCGTCTTCGGCACGGCGTCGGCGCTGCTGCCTTTCCTGTTCGCGGCGGCGACGATCCCGCCCGCGCTCGGCATCGCCTGGGGAGCCGCACACGTGCTCGAGCTCAGCGACTACCTGCGCAACATGGTCCTCATGATCGGGCTCGGCATCGCAATCGACTACTCGCTCCTCGTCGTCAACCGCTACCGCGACGAACGTCGGCACGGCCGTGCACACGACGAGGCGGTGCGGGAGACGATGGCGCACGCCGGCCGGACGATCCTCTTCAGCGGCCTCGCCGTCTCCGTCGGCCTCGCGCTGATGCTGCTGCTGCCCGTGCCGTTCCTGCGCGGCTTCGGCGTCGGCGGGCTCGTCATCCCGCTCGTCAGCGTGATCTGCGCCCTTACGCTGCTGCCGGTGCTGCTCGCGTCGCTCGGCGACCGACTCGAGCGGATCCGCATCCTGCCGCGCGGCCTCGCCGAGCGGCGTCACGCCGGCGAGCTCCGCCTCTGGGCGGCCCACGCGGGCTGGGTGATGCGACGCGCGAAGGTGCTGACTCCCCTCGTCGCAACAGTGCTCGTCCTCGCAGCGATGCCCCTCATCGGCATCCGCGTCGGTCCGGGATCGAACAGCAGCCTGCCGCCGGGAATCCCGGCCATGCGCGGGCTGGACGTCCTCCAGCATGCGAGCAACAGCGACTCGCTCGACCCGACGACCGTGATCGTCGACACCGGCAGGGCCGGCGGTGCGTCTTCCGCGTCGGCCCCGGTGCGGAGGCTCGACCGGCTCCTGCGGTCCGACCCCGAGGTCGTCCAGGTCTCGCGCGCGGTCCCGGCCGCGAGCCACCGCTACCTCCGGATCCAGATCGTCGGCCGTGACGACTCGGCGAGCCCGAAGGCGCAGGCGTTCGCCAATCGCCTGCGGAGCCGGCTGATCCCCGCCGCCCGCTTCCCGGCGTCCATGCGCGTGATCGCCGGCGGCGGCGCCGCCTCTGCCAGCGACTTCGTCTCGCGCACGCTCGGGTCGTTCCCCTGGCTCATCCTCGGCGTGCTCGGCCTCACCTACCTGTTGCTCGTGCGGGCATTCCGCTCGCTCCTGCTGCCGCTGAAGGCACTCGTGCTCAACCTGCTCACCGTCGCGGCGGCAAGCGGCCTGATGATCGCGGTCTTCCAGTGGGGATGGGGTAGCTGGGCGGGCTTCCTGAAGGTGCCGCAGATCGAGGGCTGGATCCCCGTGTTCATGTTCACGCTGCTGTTCGGGCTCTCGATGGACTACGAGGTGTTCCTGATCACGCGCATGCGTGAGGCGTGGGACGCGACGCGCTCGAACACGAGCGCGGTCGCGCACGGGCTCGCGCACACCGGCCGGATCGTCACCGCCGCCGGACTGATCATGGCGGCGACGTTCAGCGGCTTCCTGCTCGGCTCGATCCCGCCGATGCAGCAGCTCGGCTTCGGGCTCGCCGCCGCGATCATGATCGACATCACGCTCGTCCGCGGCCTGCTGCTGCCCTCGACGATGGCGCTCGTCGGTCGCTGGAACTGGTACCTGCCGGCCTGGACGGCCCGCGCCCTGCGCGTCAAGCCGTAGCGCCGCCGCCCGGCGGCGTCTCGCCGCGAACGACGAGCACCGGGCACGGCGCATGGTGCAGCACGGCGCCGGAGACGCTGCCGAACAGCAGCCGCTGCACCGTGCCCCAGCCGTGCGAGCCGATCACGATCAAGCTCGCGTCACGCTCGCGCGCGACCTCGCAGATGTCGTGCGCCGGCAGGCCCTCCACCAGCCGCGCGTCCGGCTCGAGCCCGGCCGCCCGGGCGGTCGCCGCCGCCGTCTCGAGGGCGAGCCGCGCCCGTTCCTGCACCGCCTCCGCGACCTCCGGCACCGACACCAGCGGCTCGTAGGCGAACCCGCTGACGGGAATGTGCCAGACGGTCAGGATCGTGAGCGGCCAGCCCGTCGCCCCGGCCAGCTCGACCGCCTCGCGCGTCGCCGCTTCCGCCGAGGGAGATCCGTCCGTTGCAAGAAGGATCCGTGCCATCGCTCCTCCTTTCCCATCGAGTCTCCCTCGTGCAGGTGCGGCACCCATCGGGACCGCAGCCGATCGGTCGTACGGCTTTCCCGAAGAGCGTGGGCGCGGGCGGCGGACCCCGCCGCCCGCGCAGAGGTTCCTAGACCGGCATCGCCGGCGGGCCCGTCGAGGCCGGTGTCTCGGTGCTCGCAGCGCTCTCGCCGGCGTCGCCCTCGGCGAGCTTCGCCTTGAGCGTGCGGATCTTCGCGACGAGCTCGTCGAGCTCCGGCTTGACGAGATCGCCTGCCTCGACGAGGTCGAAGACCTTCGTTCCGAGCTCGCCGTACGCCGCATTGAGCTCGCGCTTCGTCTGCACCTCCTCGACGCCTTCCTTCGCCTTGGTCGCGGCCTGCTCGGCCGCGAGCTTCGCCTTGTCCAGCAGTTTCATCTCTCCGCTCCTTCCTAGCTCATGAGCGTGCTCAGCAAGCCGCCCTTCTCGTCCTGTCCTCTCCCCGCCGCCGCCAGCACGCGCCTGGCGGTGCGTGAAAACGGAAGCGTCTGCAGCGTCACCTTGCCCGGCCCGGTGAAATGGATGATGAACAGCCCTTCGCCGCTGAAGAGGCTCTTCGCGACACCGCCCAACAGCTTCACCTCGTAGCGGACGCTCGGCTCGACGGCGACCATGCAACCACGGTCCACCTGCAGCAGCTGGCCGTCGGCGAGGTCGAAGTCGATGAAGTCACCGCCGCCGTGGATCCACACCGTCCCCTTCCCCTTCAGCAGCTGGAGGAAGAAGCCCTCGTGGCCGCCGGTCATGCCGGCGCCGATCGACCGTGCCGTCACCGCCGAGATCTCGACGTCTCCCACATGGCCGAGATAGGCATGGCGCTCGCAGATCAGCTCGCCGTCGAGCTCGACCTGCCGCACCGAGCCGGGAAACGGCCCGGTGATCCCGACGACGCCCGCACCGCGCGCCGTGTACGTGGTGAGGAAGATGCTCTCGCCCGCGAGCACCTTGCGCTTCAGCCCGCCCACGAGGCCGCCGGGCATCTCGACGTCCATCGTCACGTCGCCGGAGATGAACGTCAGAGCGCCCGCATCGGACCACGCCTTCTCTCCCGGGGCGAGCGAGATGATCACCGCGGGCGCCTGCCCCTCGCGAATCGTCGCATCCATACGGGTCTCCCTTGTCTAGGCCTCGGAGGCTACTACTCCCCTGCGTGCATCTCGTCCAACACGGCTCGACCCTGCTCGTGCACGAGGTCCCGGCGGGCCTCCGGGTCGAGCGGCTCGGCCTCGCCGGCCGGCTCCCCGTCGCCCTCGCGGGCTTCCGCGAGCCGCGCGCGCAGCTCGTCCGCCCGCGGATCCGCACTCTGTTCCGCACGCGGTTGCGGCTCCGGGCGGCGGCGCCGGACCGCGCGGTAGGCGGCGAGCCCTCCCGCCGCACCTGCAAGCCACGCGTACAGGCGACGCATGACATCGATGCTACACTTGCCGCCGCTTCCTGCCCCGTCATCGCGCCGTTCCGTCCCGAGCGGCGCCCGCAGTCGGGGCCGACTCAGACCATGGGAAGGAGGTCATCGGGACTGGTGGCGACGTACGAGATTCTTCTCATGCTGGACCCCGAGCTCGCCGAGCAGCGTCAGGACGAGCTGATCGCGCGCGTCCGGGAGCTCGTCGAGAAGTCCGGCGGCACCTGGCGCAGCCACGACGCGTGGGGCCGGCGCCGCCTCGCCTTCGAGATCGGAAAGAAGACGGAGGGTGTGTATCACCTCGTCGTCTTCCAGAGCGGCACCGAAGCCCTCGACGAGATCGTGCGCGTGCTCAAGATCGACGACGCCGTGCTGCGGCACATGGCAACGCGTCATATCGAAGGCTCGCGTACGAGCGCCCCGCGGGACGACACGCCGCCGCCCCCGGTGGCCGTCGTCCCCGAGACGGCCGCCGTCCCCGAGGCGGAGTACCCTGAGGCGAACACGCGTTCGGACGAGGAGTAGGAGGAGCCCCATGGCGAACATCAACCGCGTCGTGCTGGTCGGGAACCTGACGAAGGACCCCGAGCTCAGGCACACGCCGAGCGGCAACCCGGTCTGCAAGCTCCGCATCGCCGTCAACACCCGGCAGAAGGACGCCGCGAGCGGGCAGTGGGGCGACAAGCCCAATTACTTCGACGTCACCGTCTGGGGCAACCAGGCCGAGAGCTGTGCCCAGTACCTCTCGAAGGGACGTCCCGTCGGGGTCGACGGGCGGCTCGACTGGCGCGAGTGGGAGGCCCAGGACGGGTCGAAGCGCCAGGCCGTCGAGATCATCGCCGACACCGTTCAGTTCCTCGGCGGCCGCGGCGAGGGCGGCGGCGACGGCGGCGGCAACCAGTTCGTGCCGGCAGGCGCGGCGCAGGAGGGCGCCGACTTCCCGGCGGCGGCCGACGACGACATTCCGTTCTAGAGGAGAGAGAACGTTGGCGAGAGAGAAACCACAGCAGCAGCGCAAGCGCCCGGGCGGACCTGCAGGCGCGATCAAGCGCCGCAATTGCTACTTCTGCAAGGACAAGGTCGCGGAGATCGACTACAAGAACGTCAATCAGCTGCGGCGGTACATCTCCGAGAAGGGGAAGATCCGCAGCCGCCGCATCACCGGCGCGTGCCGGCGGCATCAGGTGCAGGTCGCGCAGGCGGTCAAGCGGGCCCGCGAGATGGCGTTGCTGCCGTACGTCGCAGAGGGCGTCGAGGAGCGCAGCGAGCGCGGCCGCGGCCGTGACCGCGGCGATCGCGGAGACCGCGACCGCTGATGGACGTCATCCTGCTCAAAGACGTCGAGAAGGTCGGGCTGCGCGGCGACGTCGTCTCCGTCGCTCGCGGTTACGCGCGTAACTTCCTCCTGCCGCGCCGGCTCGCCGAGGAGGCGACGGAGGCGCGGGTGGCGGAGCTGCGCAAGCGCGACGCGCAGCGGGCACGCCACGAGGCGAAGACGGCCGAGCAGGCGCAGTCGATCGCCGAGACGCTCTCGAAGACGGTGCTCCGCTTCGAGGTCAAGGCGGGACCGACCGGCTCGCTGTTCGGCTCGGTCACGCCGACCGACATCGCCGACGAGATCTGGCGCACGCGCAAGATCCGCGTCGACCGGCGAAAGATCGACGTCGACAACATCAAGCGGATCGGCCGCTACGACGTACCGATCGACGTCTTCCAGGACGTGCGCGTCGAGATGAAGACCCTCGTCGTCCCGGAGGGCGGCGAGCTCCCCTCGGACGAGGAGCTCGAGGCGATGGCGGCCGCCGAGCTGGCGGAGCAGCAGGCCGCCGCGCCGGCCGCGCCGGCCCCCGTCGAGTTCGAGTACGTCGAGCTCGACGAGCCGTCCGCCGACGTCGTTTCCGCCGCCGAGGCCGGGGCGGAGAACGACGCCCTGTAAACAAACGTCCACAGGCTGCCCGACGCCTGTGGAATCGCCGTTGAACTTCACGCAGTGAGCGGGCCTTCTGTCCACAGAGGCGCCGTCCGACGCCCCTGCAACCATGGCTTTTTCCCCTGCAAATCGGGCGAAAAGACATGTTCACAACAGACCCTTCGACACCTGGCGGCCGGTCCGCGCGCATGATCGAATCGGGAGCGATGGCGCAGCTTGCCCCCGTCCCCACGAGCGCGCCGGTGCCCCCGCAGAACCTCGAGGCCGAGGAGTCGGTGCTCGGGGCGATGATGCTCTCCCCGGGCGCGATCGGAGCGGTCAGCGAGATCGTCGATGCCGGCGACTTCTACCGCGAGTCGCACGCGAAGATCTACCGGGCCGCGCTCGCCCTCTACGCGAAGGGCGAGCCGGTGGACGCGATCACGCTCACGGACGAGCTCGAGGAGCGCAGCGAGCTCGAGGCCGTCGGCGGACGCGTGCGGCTGCACGAGCTGGCGGCGCTCGTGCCCGCGACCGCGAACGCCGCGCACTACGCGCGCATCGTCCACGAGACGGCGACGCTGCGCGGGCTGATCCGCGCAGGCAGCGAGATCTCCCGCCTCGGCTGGGAGCGCCCCGGCGAGACCGGCGACCTCGTCGACCAGGCCGAGCAGATCGTCTTCGATCTCTCGCAGCAGCGCGTCACGGGCGAGTTCACGCACATCGACCAGCTGCTGAAGGAGAGCTTCGAGCGGATCACGTCGCTCTACGAAGCCGGCGAGGAGATCACCGGCACGGCGTCGGGCTACAAAGACCTCGACCGCCTCACCGCGGGCTTCCAGCCGGGCAACCTGATCATCGTCGCCGCCCGCCCGTCGATGGGGAAGTCGGCGCTCGCGCTCTGCATGGCGGCGAACATCGCCGTTCGAAAGGGCATCCCGGTCGGGCTGTTCACGCTCGAGATGTCGAAGGCCGAGGTGACGCAGCGGCTGATGTGCAGCGAGGCCAAGGTCGAGTCGCAGCGGCTGCGCACCGGGAAGCTCGCGCCGGACGACTGGCCGCGGCTCACCGCCGCGTGCGACAAGCTCGCGAAGGCGCCGATCTACGTCGACGACACGGGCTCGATCAACATGATGGAGATCCGCTCGAAGTCCCGACGGCTCAAGTCGCGCCATCCGGACCTCGGGCTCGTCGTCGTCGACTACCTCCAGCTGATGAGCTCCGCCGGCAACGCGGAGAACCGCGTGCAGGAGGTCTCGCAGATCTCGCGCTCGCTCAAGATCCTCGCGCGCGACCTGGAGGTGCCGATCGTCGCGCTGTCGCAGCTTTCCCGCGCGGTGGAGCAGCGCACCGACAAGCGTCCGATCCTCTCCGACCTTCGTGAAAGCGGTTCGATAGAGCAAGACGCGGATCTCGTCGCCTTCATCTACCGCGACGAGTACTACAACGAGGAGTCCGATCAGCAGGGGCTCGCGGAGGTGATTCTCGCCAAGCATCGAAACGGACCTACGGACTCCGTGAAGCTCTCGTTCCTCAAGCGCTACGCGAAGTTCGCCGACCTGGCAGCTGCCTGACGACGGGGTCAAGGAGGTACCAGATGGAGGGAGGAGGACAGGTGGTCACGATCGCCTCCCGTGCGACGTCGTTCACTGCGGTGTGCGAGCTCTGCACGGCGGTCGACACCGATGCCGGCTGGGCCGGCGCGACGTTCGCGGGACGGCTCGACCTCGACCTCGGCCACGGGACGTTCCTCTGCCGCCGCGGCCACTCCGTCCGCGTGGAGCGCACCGCGCCCCGCGCCGGCGCCGCTACGTCCGCCGCGGCATAGCGCGCGGCGGAAACCGATCCGCCGGTCCCGGCGTAATCGCTTCCATGAACGCTCCGGGAGCGGCGCCCTATCCGCTTCCGGCTTCGCTCTTCGTCGGCTTCGCCGTCGCCTCGATCGGCGGCCCGATCGCGCTGCTGACGCTCTTGCCGGGCACCGCCGGCGACGGCGTCGACTCCGCCGGCCTCGTCGTCGCGCTCGCGCTCCTCGTCTTCGCGGCACCGCTCTGGATCTGGCTCGCGTACTCGGGCACGATCGTGACGCCCGGCGGGCTGAGTGCGTTCGTCGAGGCGGCGGCCGGCCGGCGCGCCGCGGTCGTGCACGGGTGGATCTGGGCGCTCGCGTACTTCCTCTACCTGCCGTACACCGTCACGTTCGTCGTGTACGACCTGTTGCCGCCGGTGTTCCCCGGCATCCATCCCTATCGGGCGGCGCTCGAGCTGACGCTGCCCGTGGCGCTCGTCGTGGTCACGCTCGCGCCGGTGCGGTGGGTGCTCGCCGGGCTCGGCATGCTCGCGGCAGCAGAGATCGCAGGCCTGCTCGTCCTCGGCGGCCTCGAGCTCTCGCACGCCGGTGTCCGCTTCGCCTCGCACCCGAGCGTGAACGACACCGGCCGGGCGGCCGGCGGCGCAGCGCTGCTCTTCGTCTGCGCGAGCCTGCCGCTCTACCTCGGCGCAGAGGTTCGCGGCGGCAGCCGGACGGTCCGGCGCGGCCTCGCCGCCGCCGTGGCCGTCGTCGGCGCCGCGCTCCTCGTCGCCGCGATTCCGCTCGCTGCGGTTCCCGACTCCCTCCGGGACGCGGCCGTTCCCGGCGCCGCGATCGCCCAGGCGTACGGGAGCCGCGGGCTCGCGGTCGCTGTCGGGCTCCTCACGGCCGGCGGCACCCTCGCGCTGATCGTCGCCGAGTACCTTGCGCTCGGCCGGCTCCTGCACTGGCTGCACGGGCCGCCGGTCCGCAAGGCGCTCGCCTGGATCGCCGTCCCGTTCCTCGCCGCGGACGCGCTCTCGCTCGTGAACCCGGACCGCTTCTACGACGACCTGCTGAAGCCGTCGCTCGGGGCGCTGTTCGTCTCGCAGCTCGTCGTCTTCGTCGTCTTCCCTCGCTTCCGCCGCGGCGCGCTCGCACTCGGTGCGGCGGCGGTCGCGTCCGGTCTCGCCGCCTGGGGCTTCTACACGCTCATCGCGGGCGGCGTCTCCACGTAGCCGCACGTGCAGGCACAATCCGCCGGTGCCCGCGACCGTCATCGTCGGCGCGCAATGGGGCGACGAAGGCAAGGGAAAGATCGTCGACCTGCTCGCGCAGCACTCGGACGTCGTCTGCCGCTACCAGGGCGGCCCCAACGCCGGGCACACGATCGTCCTCGGCGGCGAGACGTTCAAGATCCGGCAGATCCCGACGGGCGTGCTCGCGGGAAAGACGTCGGTGATCGGCGCGGGCTGCGTCGTCGATCCCCAGGTCTTCCTCGACGAGGTGGACGACCTCGCGGCACGCGGCTACGAGACGGCCGGGCTGGTGCAGCTGTCGGGCGACGCGCACGTGATCATGCCCTGGCACGTCGCCATCGACCAGGCGAGCGAGCGGCGGCTCGGCAAGCTTCGGATCGGGACGACGCGGCGCGGGATCGGCCCCTGCTATGCGGACAAGGCTTTGCGCATCGGCATCCGCGTCCAGGACCTCCTCGACCCGAAGATCCTGCGCCAGAAGATCGCCGTCGCTCTCGCCGAGAAGAACCTCTGGCTCGAGCGCGTCTACGGCGAGCCGCCGCTCGCGCTCGACGAGCTCACGGCGCAGCTCGAGACGCGCGCACGGCGGATCCGACCCTACGTCGCCGACACGTCGCTGCTCGTCGACCGCGCGCTGAAGGACGGACGCCAGGTGCTGCTGGAGGGTGCCCAGGGCACGCTCCTCGACCTCGACCACGGGACGTATCCGTTCGTGACCTCGTCGAGCACCGTTGCGGCGAACGCGGCAGGCGGCGTCGGCATCGGCCCGAACCGCATCGACCGTGTGCTCGGCGTGGCGAAGGCGTACGTGACGCGCGTCGGCGAGGGGCCGTTCCCGACGGAGATCGAGGGGCCGGATCACGACCGCGTGCGCGAGATCGGGCACGAATACGGCACCGTGACCGGACGCAACCGCCGCTGCGGCTGGCTCGATCTGGTCGCGCTGCGATACGCGGTGCGCGTGAACGGGATCGACCAGCTCGCGCTGACGAAGCTCGACGTCCTCTCACACTTCGCCGAGCTGCCGGTGTGCGTGCGCTACCGCCTGCGTGACGGCTCCCAGAGCGAGGAGTTTCCCGCGCATCAGAGCGACTTCCATGCAGCCGAGCCGGTCTACGAGACGCTGCCCGGATGGCAGGAGGCGCTCGACGCGTGCGCTTCCCTCGCCGACCTGCCCGACTCCGCCCGCCGCTACGTCGAGTTCGTCGAGCGCGCGCTCGAGGTCGAGGTGACGCTGATCGGCACCGGCGCCGAACGCGAGCGCGTGCTCACGCCGCGTGGCGTCGACGCGATGACCGGCGTCTAGCGACCGATGTGACGCTCGCAGACGTCACCCGAGACGGCGAAGGTCATCCGGCGTATTCACGTTGATGAGGAACGCCGGGTCGAGCTCGACGACGGCCGCATCGAGCTCGGCGAGCGCCTCGCGAATCGCGAGCCGGCCGCCCGCCAGTGCACGCTCGAGCGCCGGCAGCGCCGTCTTCCGGTACGCACCCGGGAGCGGGCCGGTCGGAACGACCGCCGCATCGCGGCACGCATCTGCCAGCCCCTGCAGCGCCGCCGCCGTCATGCACGGCGCGTCGACCGGCAGCACGACCGCCACGTCGTGGCTCGCCGCACGCAGGCCGGCGACGAGGCCGGCGAGCGCGGCACGCACGTCGGTGCCGTCGTCGAGGAGCGGGAAGGGCAGCTCGAGCCCGTCGGCGCTCTTCCCCACCGCGAACCGCTCGTCACACGTCTCGCCGAGCACGCGCCACGCTCGTTCCGCGAGCGTCTCGCCGCCGAGCAGCGCAAGCGCCTTCGGCGCGCCGAAGCGCGCGCTTGCGCCGCCGACGAGCAGCACTCCGCTCAGCGCGCGATCCGCCACGCCTCGGTGTAGACGTTGGCGAAACCGTCGCGGACGAAGCCGCAGAGCGTGATGCCACGGTCGGCGGCGAGCTCGACCGCCAGGCTCGACGGGGCCCCGACCGCGACGAGCACCGGACACCCGGCAACGGCGGCCTTCTGCACGAGCTCGAACGAGAGCCGTCCGGAGACGCAGAGCAGCGATTCGGCGAGCGGCAGCCTGCCCTCGCCGAACGCCCAGCCGACGACCTTGTCCAGTGCGTTGTGCCGCCCCACGTCCTCGCGCGCGCAGAGCAGCTCGCCGTCGGCGGCGAAGAGGCCCGTCGCATGCAGACCGCCGGTGACCGCGAACGCGGCCTGCGCCTCGCGCAGCAGACCAGGCAGCGACGCGACGAGGGCGAGCGGAACGCGCAGTTGCGACTCGGCGCGGGGCGCGTCGACCGCGACCGCCTCGAGCGCGCCCTTGCCGCAGATGCCGCAGGACGACGTCGTGTAGAAGCTCCGCTGGAGCCGTCCCGGGTCGAAGCCGGGCGCGTCCACGTCGACGGTGTTCGCTGCGAGGTCGTCCGGCAGCCGCGCGCTCGCCGGCTGCAGCCCTTCCGTCAGGCAGAAGCCGAGCGCCAGCTCCTCGTCGTGACCCGGCGTACGCATGGTCACGGCGACCGGCCGGCCGCCGATCCGGATCTCGAGCGGCTCCTCGACCGCGACGAGGTCGCGCTCGCTTCGACCGTCCGGCAGGCGGACGACACCGACCGCCGCGGCGGAGTACGCCGGAGCCTCCATCGGGGTAAGCGTACGTCCGGGAGCATGCTCGCATACGATCGCCGGCGTGAAGGTGCTCGTCGTCGGGTCAGGCGGTCGCGAGCACGCGCTCGCGTGGGCGCTCGCTCGCAGCAGCGAGCTGACGGAGCTGCACGCGGCGCCCGGCAACCCGGGCATCGCCGAGCTCGCCGCCTGCCATCCGGTTCGCGCGGGCGACCCCGCGTCGCTCGTCCCGCTCGCGGCGGAGCTCGGTGTCGACCTCGTCGTCGTCGGGCCGGAGCTCCCCCTCGTCGCCGGCCTCGCGGACCATCTGCGCCACAGCGGCATCGCCGTCTTCGGACCGAGCGCCGCAGCCGCGCGCATCGAAGGCTCGAAGAGCTTCGCGAAGGACGTGCTCGACGCGGCCGGCGTGCCGACCGCGCGCGCGCTGGCGCTCGCCCGCGCGCCGTGCGTCGTGAAGGCGGACGGGCTGGCCGCGGGCAAGGGTGTCTGGGTATGCCGGACGCAGGTGGAGCTCGACGCCGCCCTGCGCGCGGCCGAAGCGCTCGGCCAGGCGTTCCACGTCGAGGAGCTGCTCGAGGGCGAGGAGGTGTCGCTGTTCGCGCTCTGCGACGGCACGGCCGCCGTGCCTCTGCCCGCCGCCCAGGACTACAAGCGGATCTACGACGGTGACGAAGGCCCGAACACGGGCGGCATGGGCTCGTACTCGCCCGTGCCCCGCCTGCCCGCCGCTGCCGCCGACGAGCTCGTCGACGAGCTGTGCCGGCCGGTGCTCGCGGAGCTTGCCCGCCGCGGTGCGCCGTTCACGGGCGCGCTCTTCGCCGGGCTGATGCTGACCGAGGACGGGCCGCGCGTGCTCGAGTTCAACTGCCGCTTCGGCGACCCCGAGTCGCAGTCGCTCCTGCCGCTCCTCGAGGGCGACCTGCTCCCGGCGCTTGCAGCAGCGGCCGCCGGCGAGCTGCGCGGCGTCGCGCTGGAGGTATCCGACCGGTCGGCGGTGACCATCGTCCTCGCCGCCCGCGACTACCCGGGGCGCGGCGACGTGGGTACGCCGATCGCGGGGATCGAGGAGGCCGAGGCAGCCGGCGCGCTCGTCTTCCATGCGGGAACCGCCCTCCACGCCGGCCGCCTCGTCACGAACGGCGGGCGCATCCTCGGCGTGACGGCGGTCCGCGATTCGCTCGGCGAGGCGCGCGCTGCTGCATACGACGCAGCGGCATGCGTAGATTTCGCCGGCGTGCGCTATCGCCGTGACATCGCCTCCCTCGCCCATGCCTGAAGTTCGCGTCGGGATCCTCGTCGGCTCCGAGTCCGACCGCGAGCGCATGCAGGCCGCCCTCGACGTGCTCGACGGGGAGGGAATCGGCTACGAGCTCGAGGTGCGCTCGGCGCACCGCACCCCCGACGCGGTCGCCGAGTACGCGCGCACCGCGCGCGGGCGCGGGCTGCGTGTGCTCATCTGCGGCGCCGGCCTCTCCGCCGCCCTGCCGGGCGTCGTCGCGGCCCACACCGACCTGCCGGTGATCGGGGTGCCGCTCCGCTCGAGCCTCAGCGTGCTCGACGGCCTCGACGCGCTGCTCGCGATCGCGCAGATGCCGCCGGGCGTGCCCGTGGCGACCGTCGGCGTCGACAACGCGAAGAATGCGGCGGTGCTCGCCGCGCGCATCCTCGGCGCCTGACTCTTGCCACGAACCCGGCACGAAGCTGCGAGGAACGTGCCGGCGTTTCGACCCGGTGCCTGGCACCGAGCCTGGCACCAGGGGTCGGAAGCGCCGGCCTCAGTCGCCTCTAGACTGGCCCAGGTGATCGCGCGCTACTCCCGCCCGGCCATGTCCAGGATCTGGTCGGACGAGGGCAGGCTCGCCTCCTGGCTCGAGGTCGAGCTCGCTGCGACGACCGCCTGGGCGGAGCTCGGCGTCGTCCCGGCGGAGGCGGCCCGCGCGCTCCTCGAGAACGCCGCCGTGCCGGCGACGGAACGTGTCGCGGAGCTCGAAGCCACCCTCCACCACGACACCGCCGCGTTCGTCGACGCCGTGACGGAGCGTCTCGGCGAGGAGGGCCGCTGGTTCCACTACGGGCTCACCTCCTCGGACGTCGTCGACACGGCACTCTCGCTGCAGGTGCGCGCGGCGGGCGCGCTGATTCTCGAGGGGATCGAGCGGGCGTGCGCCGTCGTGACCGCGCGGGCGGAGGAGCATCGTCTGACGTTGCAGATCGGTCGCACCCACGGCGTGCATGCGGAGCCGACGACGTTCGGCCTCAAGCTGGCCGGCTGGGTGTTCGAGCTCGACCGCAGCCGCGTGCGCATCGCGCGCGCGCTGGAGGGTCTCCGGGTCGGGAAGCTCTCGGGTGCGGTCGGCACGTACGCCGCGACGGATCCCGAGCTGGAGAGGATCGCCTGCGAGCGGCTCGGCCTCGAGCCCGCCCCCACCTCGACCCAGATCCTCCAGCGCGACCGCCACGCGGAGCTGCTCGCGACGCTCGCCGTGCTCGCCTCCTCGCTCGACACGTTCGCGCTCGAGATCCGGCATCTCGCGCGAACGGAGGTGGCCGAGGTGGAGGAGCCGTTCGCCCGCGGCCAGAAGGGCTCGTCGGCGATGCCGCACAAGCGCAACCCGGTCGTGGCCGAGCGGATCTGCGGGCTCGCGCGCGTCGTGCGAGCGGCGGCGCTCGTCGGATTCGAGAACGTCGTGCTCTGGCACGAGCGCGACATCTCGCACTCGTCCGCCGAGCGCGTCGTGATCCCGGACGCGTTCCTCGCCCTCGACTACATGCTCGACCGCTTCACGTGGCTGATGGAGGGGCTCGTCGTGAAGGCGGAACGGATGAAGCGCAACCTCGAGTCGAGCCACTACCTCTTCTTCAGCCAGCGCGTCCTGCTCGCGCTCGTGGAGGCGGGCCTGGCCCGGGACGACGCGTACCGGCTCGTCCAGCGCAACGCGATGCGCGCCTGGGACGAGGAGCTCGACTTCCGCGAGCTCGTCCGCTCCGACGACGAGATCGCCGGCAGGATCGACCTCGATGTCGTCTTCGACCTCGCTGCGTACACGCGGCACGTCGACACCGTCTTCGCCCGCCTGCACACCCTCGCCGGCAAGGAGGAACCGATTCATGCCTGAGGCCACCCATGTCGCGTCCGGAAAGGTCCGCGAGCTCTACGCGCTCGACGACGAGCGTCTGCTGCTCGTCGCCAGCGACCGCATCTCCACTTTCGACGTGATCCTGCCGACCGAGATCCCCGACAAGGGACGGGTGCTTACCGGGCTCTCCGGCTTCTGGTTCACGCTGCTGCGCGAGATCGTCCCGAACCACATGCTCGCCATCCGCGACGACGGCCGCTCGATGGAGTGCCGCCGCCTCGAGATGCTCCCGATCGAGTGCGTCGTGCGCGGCTATCTCGCCGGCTCGGGCTGGAAGGACTACCGGGCGACGGGGGCGACCTCCGGTCACGCACTGCCGGCGGGCCTGCGCGAGTCGGACCGGCTGCCGGCGCCGATCTTCACGCCGGCGACGAAGGCGCAGACGGGCCACGACGAGAACATCGACCGCGGCCGGGCGGCGGAGCTCGTCGGGACGGAGCGGCTGCGCGAGGTCGAGCTCGTCTCGCTCGCGCTCTACACGGCGGCGGCCGAGCACGCTCTCGCGCGCGGGATCATCATCGCCGACACGAAGTTCGAGCTCGGGCTCGACCTGGACGGGAGGCTCGTGCTCGGCGACGAGGCGCTGACGCCCGACTCGTCCCGCTTCTGGCCGGCCGACGCCTACGAGCCGGGGCGCGCCCAGGACAGCTTCGACAAGCAGTTCGTCCGCGACTACTGCGAGACGACCGGCTGGGACAAGACATACCCGGGCCCGGAGCTTCCGGACGACGTCGTCGCGGGAACGCGTGCGAAGTACGCCGAGGCGTTCGAGCGGCTGACGGACATCGCCTTCCAGGACTACGTCGACGACCCCGCGGTGGTGGTGCGATGAGAGCCATCGTGCTCGTGCGGCCGAAGGAGGGCATCCTCGACCCGCAGGGTGCGGCGGTCGAGAGCGCGCTCGGGCATCTCGGCTTCGCCGTCTCCGGAGCCCGGGTCGGCAAGGTGGTCGACCTGGAGGTCGACGCCGCAGACGAGGCCGAGGCGCGGACCCAGGTCGAGCAGATGTGCGAACGGCTGCTCGCGAACCCGCTGATCGAGTCCTACGAGATCGAGCTGCACGGTTGATCCCGCAACCGCGGATCGGCGTGGTCATGTACCCCGGGTCGAACGACGACCACGACGCGCTGTGGGCGCTCGCCGCCCTCGATGCGGAGGCGGTGCCCGTCTGGCACGACGAGCCCGAGCTGCCCGAGCTCGATGCCGTCGTCCTGCCGGGCGGATTCTCGTACGGCGACTACCTCCGGTGCGGTGCGATCGCGCGCTTCTCGCCGGCGACCGCGGCGGTGCGCGACTTCGCGGAGGCCGGCGGGCTCGTGCTCGGGATCTGCAACGGCTTCCAGGTCCTCTGCGAGGCGGGGCTGCTCCCCGGCGTGCTGCTCCGGAACGAGTCGCTGCGGTTCGTCTGCCGCGACGTGCGGTTGACCGTCGAGCGGGACGACCTGCCGTTCACCGAACGCTGTATTCGGGGACAGCGGCTGGTGCTCCCCGTCAAGCACGGCGACGGCCGCTGGTTCGCGCCGCCCGAGCTCGTCGCCGAGCTGGAGGCGAACCGCCAGGTCGTGCTGCGCTACGCCGAGCCGTGTAACGGCTCGGTCGCCGACGTCGCCGGCGTCTGCAACGGGCGCGGCAACGTGATGGGCCTGATGCCGCACCCCGAGCATGCGGTCGATCCGCTGCTCGGCTCCGCCGACGGGGCGCTCATCCTCGCCGCGCTCGTCGACGCGGCGCGTGACCGCACGATTCTCTCGATCTAACGCCAGTCCGTAGAAAACCCGTAGGGCTCGACGGCGCCTTCCCGATGTGAACCTCGCGCTCGACCTGTCAGGGTTGCGGCGTGGCGCTCGACCTCGCACGCTGGCAGTTCGCGGTGACGACGCTCTACCACTTCCTGTTCGTGCCCGTCACGATCGGGACGGCCTGGTTTCTCGTCGGCATGCAGACGGCGTGGTATCGCACGGGCGACGAGCGCTGGCTCCGCCTGACGCGCTTCTTCGGGAAGCTGTTCCTGATCAACTTCGCCCTCGGTGTCGTCACCGGAATCGTCCAGGAGTTCCAGTTCGGGATGAACTGGTCGGCGTACTCACGCTACGTCGGCGATATCTTCGGCGCTCCGCTCGCGATCGAAGGCCTGGCAGCGTTCTTCATCGAGTCGACCTTCCTCGGGCTCTGGATCTTCGGCTGGGACCGGCTGAAGCCGAAGGTGCATCTCGCCACGATCTGGCTCGTCGCGATCGGATCGACGGCCTCGGCGTACTTCATCCTCGCCGCGAACTCGTGGATGCAGCATCCGGTCGGATACAAGATCAATCCGGTCACGCACCGCGCCGAGCTGACGTCGATCGCCCAGCTCTTCACGAACTCGACGCTCGTCAACGCGTTCGCGCACACGATCGCCGCTGCCCTGCTCACGGCGGCGATGCTCGTCCTCAGCGTCGCCGCCTGGCACCTCCGCCGCGGCGGCGAGGTGCCCATGTTCGCCCCGGTGGCGAGGATCGCGCTCTGGGCCACGCTCGCCGCCGGCGTGGCGACCGTCCTGCTCGGGCACGCGCAGGGCCAGCTGATGACGAAGCAGCAACCGATGAAGATGGCCGCCGCCGAAGCGCTCTACACGACCGAGAAAGGCGCGCGCTTCTCGCTGTTCGACATCGGCCCCTGGCAGAAGCACCCGACGAAGAGCCTCGTCAGCATCGCGATCCCGCACGGGCTCTCGATCCTCGCCGACAACTCGTGGGATGGCACCGTCGAGGGGATCAACGACATCCAGCGGCAGTACGTCCAGAAGTACGGACCGGGTGACTACGAGCCGATCGTCGGCGTCACGTACTGGGGATTCCGGATCATGGCGGGGCTCGGCTTTCTCGCCATCCTGATCGCGATCGTCGGACTGTGGCTCGCGCGGCTCCCGGGCCGGCTCGAGCGCAGCAGCCGGTTCCTTCGCCTCGCGGTCGCCGGGGTCGCGCTGCCCCTCGTCGCCAACCTCGCCGGCTGGCTCTTCACCGAGATGGGGCGCCAGCCGTGGATCGTGCAGGGGCTCCTGCTCACGAAGGACGCGGTCTCGCCGAACGTCGGCGCCTGGTCGGTCGGACTTACGCTCGTCGGGTTCACCGCGCTGTACGGGATCCTCGCCTTCATCGAGGCCAAGCTCATGATCGGCGCCGCCCAGGCCGGTCCCGACCCCGAGGGCACATACGCCACCGACTCCGCCGAGCCCGCGACCATCCCCGCCCTCACCTACTGATGCTCATCGCCTCCACCCACGGCTACTGGAACCTCCCGACGCTCTGGTTCTTCCTGATCGTCGTCCTCTGGGTCGGCTACTTCGTGCTCGAGGGCTTCGACTTCGGCGTCGGCATGCTGCTCCCGTTCGTCGGCCGGAACGTTCCGGAGCGCGGCACGCTGATCCGGACGATCGGCCCGGTGTGGGACGGGAACGAGGTCTGGCTGCTCGTCGCGGGCGGCGCGACCTTCGCCGCCTTCCCCGGCTGGTACGCAACGCTCTTCTCCGGCTTCTATCTCGCCCTGTTCCTCGTCCTCGTCGGCCTGATCGTCCGCGGTGTCGCGATCGAGTACCGGAACAAGCATCCCGAAGAGCACTGGCGCGCCCGCTGGGACCTGACGCTCGCCGTGTCGAGCGCGGTGCCCGCGTTCTGTGGGGTGTCGCGCTCGCCGACGTCGTGCATGGGGTACCCGTAAACGCGCACGGCGACTACACGGGGAACCTGCTCAACCTTCTCGGCCCATACGCCCTCTTCGGCGGCATCACCTCACTCCTTCTCTTCGCCTTCCACGGCGCGCTTTTCCTGACGCTGCGCACCACCGGCGAGTTGCACGAGCGTGCCCGCGCAACCTCGGTGCGACTTGCGCTACCGGCTGCCGCGCTCGTGTTCGGCTTCCTCGTCTGGACATACGTGAATGCCGCGTCGGCGCACGACAAGGGACTCGTCCCCGGGATCATCCCCATCGCCGCGATCTGCCTGCCCTTCGTCGCAGGCGCGTTCACCCGCGCAGGACGTGAGGGACTCGCGTTCGCCTCGACCGCCGCCTCGATCGCGCTGATCACGTTGACGCTGTTCCTCAACCTCTATCCTCGCGTGATCGTCTCCAGCACGAACAACGCGTTCAGCCCGACGATCTTCACGACGAGCTCGTCGCACTACACGCTCACCGCGATGTCGATCGTCGCGCTCGTCCTCACGCCGCTCGTACTCCTCTATCAGACGTGGACGTACTGGGTCTTCCGCGCCCGCCTCGGCGACCTCGACGCCGCGGAGATCCGCTCGCCGCTCGACCTGCTCGAGCGATCGCCGCTCGGGCGCGGCCGCCCCGACCCCGGCGGCTGATGCGTCCGCTCGATCCGCGACTGGTGCGGGAGGTCCCGGCCGCCCGCCGCTTCGTCGTTCTCTGCATCGTCCTCGCGCTGGGAACGGCCGCGGCGATCGTCGCGCAGGCGGCGCTCCTGGGTCACATCGTCGCAGCCGCGTTTCTCGGCCACCGCAGGCTGTCGCAGCTCGAGGGGCCGCTCGTCGTACTCGCGGCCGCCTCGGTCGCCCGCGGCGCCCTGGCGTGGGCCTTCGAGAGCGGTGGCAGCCTCGCCGCGGCCGGCACGGTGACGACGCTCCGCGAGCGGCTGCTCGCGCGCCTCGTGCGCGCGCGGCCGGGAGGCATCGGCGCCCTCAACGCAGGGGACGTGGCCGCGACGGCGTTGGAGGGCGCCGAGGCACTGGAGCCGTACTTCGCGCGCTTCCTGCCGCAACTCGTGCTCGGCGCCTGCGTCCCTCCGGTGCTGCTCGTGTGGGTCGGCCTGCACGACGTGCCGTCGGCGATCGTCCTGCTCTGCACACTGCCGCTGATCCCGATCTTCGGGATCCTGATCGGCCGGGCGACGGAGCGCGCGACGATGCGCCGATGGCACGCCCTCTCGCTCCTGTCGGCGCACTTCGTCGATGTGGTCCGCGGCCTGCCGACGCTGCGCGCCTACCGGCGCGGCTCCGCGCAGACGGAGTCGATCGCGACGTACACGGACGAGTACCGGCGCTCGACGATGGAGACGTTGCGAATCGCCTTCCTGTCGGCGTTCGCGCTCGAGCTGGCCGCCTCGCTCGGGACGGCGCTCGTCGCCGCCGAGATCGGCATCCGGCTCGTCGACGGCCGGATCGCGCTGCAGCCGGCGCTCGCGATCCTCGTGCTCGCACCCGAGCTGTATGCACCTCTGAGGACGGCCTCGGCGCAGTTCCACGCGAGCGCGGACGGGCTGGCGGCGGCGCAGCGGCTGCTCGAGCTCTCGGACCTGGAGCCCGCCGTCGGCGCGCCGGCGGTGCCCGCCCCCGCGCCCGACCCGGCCCTGGACGCCGTGCGCCTCGACCGGCTCGCCGTCGCGTATCCCGGACGCGGCCGCGTCCTGGACGGTGTCTCGCTCGAGATCAGTCCGGGCGAGCGCGTCGCCGTGCTCGGTCCGAGCGGCACGGGCAAGTCGACGCTGCTGGCCGCCCTGCTGCGCTTCATCGAGCCGTGCGGCGGCACGATCTCCGTTGCGGGCGTCGATCTTCGGAGCGTCGACGCCGACGCCTGGCGACTGCGGGTCGCGTGGGTGCCGCAGCGGCCGCTGCTCGAGCCGGGGACGGTCGCCCAGGCCGTCCGGCTCGGCAGGCCCGAGGCGCGCGACCCCGAGGTGGCAGATGCTCTTCGCGCCGCCGGCGCGCAGTCGCTCGCGGCACGCCTCGACGACGGCGTGGCCACGCTCTCGTCGGGCGAGCAGCGGCGCGTCGCGCTCGCACGCGCCCTGCTACGCGAGGCGCCGCTGCTCCTCCTCGACGAGCCGACCGCGCACCTCGACGAGGGCACGGCGGAGCTCGTCGTCGCAACCCTCGGCGCGCTGCCGCGCACGAGAACGGTGATCGTCGCGACGCACGACCTGCGCGTGCTCGGGGTGGTCGACCGTGCGCTGGAGCTGCGCGACGGCGCGTTGCGTATGCACGAGGGGATCGGGGCGATCGCGTGACGGCCCCGATCCTCCGCGTGCTCGAGCTCGCAAGGCCGCTCCGGCGCCGCTTCGCGCTCGGTGTCCTTCTGGGGGCGCTCGCGCTCGCGGCCGGCGCCGGCCTGATGGCGACCTCCGGCTACCTCATCTCGCGCGCCGCGACACGACCCGAGATCCTCTCGTTGACGGTGGCGATCGCCGGCGTCCAGTTCTTCGCGCTCACGCGCGCGGCGCTGCGCTACCTCGAGCGCCTCGTCTCCCACGACGCGTCCTTTCGTTTCCTGGCCCGGGCCCGCGTCGCGTTCTTCGCGCGCCTCGAGCCGCTCGTTCCGGGCGAGGTCGGCGGCGCACGCCTCGGCGACCTGTTGAGCCGGTTCGTCGCCGACGTCGACTCGCTCCAACACCTGCTCGTCCGTGTCGCCGCGCCGCCGCTCGCCGCGGTGACCGTCGGAGCAGGCGCGGTGCTCGCCACCGCGCTCCTCGCCCCCGAGGCCGGGCTCGCGCTCGCCGTCGCGCTCGTGCTCGGCGCCGTCGTCGTCCCGCTCGGCGTCGTGCGCGCTTCCCGCGCGGCCGCGCGACGGCGTCCGGCGGAGCGAGCCGTGCTTGCCGCCGGCGTCGTCGAGCTGCTCGGGGCGCTGCCGGAGCTCGTCGCCTACGGAGCCGCCGGCGAGCGGCTGCGCCGGCTCGAGGAGGCGGACCGGCGCCGGCGACGGTCGGCGGTGCGCGAGGCGCTGAGCGCCGGAGCCGGCGACGGCGCGGTCACGGCGCTCGCGGGCGTGGGTGCGGCGGTCGTCCTCGCGGCCGCAATCCCCGCGGTCACGGGTGGACGGCTCGACGGCGTCCTGCTCGGGATGCTCGCGCTCCTCGCGCTCGCCTCGTTCGAGGGTGTGCGGTCGCTGCCGCTCGCGGCGCAGCACCTCGCGGGCACGGACGCCGCCGCAGGGCGGCTGTTCGAGCTGACCGATCGCGAGCCGGGCGTGCGCGATCCCGAGTCACCGCGGCGCCTCCGGCGAGGTGCCGCGCTGCGGCTGGAGCGCGTCGGCGTTCGCTATGCGCCGGATGGACCCTGGGTGCTCGACGGCGTCGACCTCGAGCTCTCGCCCGGCCGGCGCGTCGCGCTTCTCGGCGCGAGCGGCGCAGGCAAGACGACGCTGGCGCACCTGCTCGTTCGCTTCCGCGACCCGGACGCCGGCCGCGTCACGCTGGACGGACACGACCTGCGCGAATATGCACAGGACGACGTCCGGCGGGTCGTCGCCCTTGCGGCGCAGGACGCGCATCTGTTCACGACGACGATTCGCGAGAACGTGCGGCTCGCGCGCCCCGATGCGTCCGAGAGCGAGATCGTGGACTCCCTCCGCCGCGCCCGGGTCTGGGACTGGGTCGCGTCGCTGCCGGAGGGGCTCGACACGGAGGTGGGCGACGAGGGAACGCTCGTCTCGGGCGGACAGCGGCAGCGAATCGCCTTCGCGCGCGCCCTCCTCTCCGGTGCGAGGCTCCTCGTCCTCGACGAGCCGACCGCGCATCTCGACGACGAGACGGCCGGCGGCGCGCTCGACGACCTGCTCGCGGCGACCGGCGGTGCCGGCGTCCTGCTGATCACGCACTCGCCGCTCCGGCTCGAGCGCTTCGACGAGGTGCTCGTGCTCGAGGACGGACGCCTCGGTCCGCTCTGACAGTTACAGGCCGAGTGCCTCCGCGAGCGCCGGGTGCTGGTCGAGGGCGGCTCGCAACCGCGCGATGTCTCGCGCGCGGAGCGTCACCGGGCCGCGGCGCGCGGTGCCGCCCGTCGAGTAGGCGAAGCGAACGAGCCGCTCGCCCCGCTCGGTCTCGAGTAGCTGCACGACCGACGCGAACCGCCGTTCGCCTGCCTGCTGGCGAAGCGTCAGCTCCTCGACGAGCTCCGCGCGTCCCCAGGGTGTCGCCGCCCTCGTCGTCGCCATGCAGGGCACGCTAGCCGGGAAGGCATGACGCAATCGTCCCGCCTTCCCGGCAGATGCTGCACGCGGCGTGCTAACCCGCCCGGAGGCCCCAGGGATCGACGTAGAGATCGTCGACCTGCCAGCGGCTGCCGGAGCCGACCCTGCTGAACGAGATGCGTGCGGACGTCGAGCCGAGCAGCGGGACGAGCACGTCCCCTCCGCCGACCGAGTCGAGCTTCCCGAGGAGCGCCCAGCCGCTGCCCGGGCCGTAGGTCGTGAAGTCGGTGATCCCGAGCACGGTGTTCAGCAGTCCGTATCACGTGACACGGACATGCAGACCCGCGTCGAAGCCGCCGGCGTCGGACCCGAACAGCCGGACGTACGGATCGTTCGAGCCGATGCAGATGACCGGCGTGGTCGCCGAGCTGCCGCTCGGCAGCGAGAGGGAGTGCGAGCCGGCCTCGAGGAATGGCTCGTTGCCGCGGACGACCGCTGCGCCGCCGCCCAGCGGATCCCTCGCCCCTCGATGCCGATCTCTGAGGAGAGGTGTCGATGGTCGAAGCTCCTGCGGCTGCAGCCCCGCGCGCCGACGAGGCCGGCACGGAGTTCGTCGCGCGCGCGCGTCAGCACAAGCACCGGCGCCTCGCGGGCTCCGGGGAGGCGATCGCGCTCGCGCTCGGCGCCGGATTCCTCGCCGCGGCCGTGTGCGCCGCGATCTTCCTCCCGGCGGTCCGTCCGTTCTCGCCGCTGACGGCGGCGGTCTGCGTCGCGGTGTACGCGATCGTCTCGCGCGTCGAGTTCGAGATCGGGAACGGATTCGTGTTTCCGACTCAGCTTGCGCTCGTGCCGATGCTCTTCGCGCTGCCGCCGCGCCGCGTGCCCCTGCTCGTCGCGGCCGCCTTCCTGCTCGGTCAGGCTCCAGGCCTCGTGCGCGGCCGGTTTCCGGTCAGCCACGCACCGCTCCTGCTCGCCAACGCGACCCACTCGCTCGGTCCCGCAATCGTGCTCGCCGTCGCCTCGGACAGGCTGCCGACCTGGAGTCACGCCCCCGTCTATCTCGGAGCGCTCGCCGTGCAATTCGCCGCCGACTTCGCGCCGATGGCGATCTGGTCGCGCGCACGCTGGGGGATCTCGCTGGCCACGCATGCGCGTTCGTCCCGCGTGCCCGTGCTCGTCGACACCGCGCTCGCCCCGATCGGGGTCGCAGTCGCGATCGCAACCGTCGGGCGCCCGTGGGGCGTGCTCCTGGTCCTTCCGCTCGTCGCGCTGCTCAAGGTCTTTGCGCGCGAGCGCCAGGTGCGGATCGACCACGCGCTCGAGCTCTCGAACGCCTACCGCGGCACGGCGATACTCCTCGGCGACGTCATCGAGGCGGACGACGCGTACACCGGCAGCCACAGCCGGGCGGTCGTCGACCTCGTCGTCGCGGTCGCCGACCGGCTCGGGCTCGACCCGCGCGCGCGCCGGCATGCGGAGCTCGCCGCACTCCTGCACGACGTCGGCAAGGTGAAGATGCCGCCCGCGATCGTCAACAAGCCGGGGCCGCTCGACGACGACGAGCGAGCGCTGATGAACACGCACACCCTCGTCGGCGAGGCGATGCTCGAGACGGTCGGCGGGCTGCTCGGCGAGGTGGGCCACGTCGTCCGGTCCTGCCACGAGCGATGGGACGGCGACGGCTATCCCGACGGGCTCGCAGGCGAAGCGATCCCGCTGGCCGCACGCATCGTCTGCGCCTGCGACGCCTGGAGCGCCATGACGACCGATCGCCCCTACCGGGGGGCCCTGTCGCCGACGCGGGCCGCGATCGAGCTGCGCGCGTGCGCCGGCACGCAGTTCGACCCGCAGGTCGTCGCGGCGCTCGTCGCCGTCGTCGGCTATTAGACGAGCTCGTCGCTGCGCGCCGCGAGCTCCCGGTCCCGCTCGGTGATGCCGACGGCGGAGTGGGTCGTCCAGCGCAGGGTCACCTTCCGGTAAGAGACGGCGATGTCCGGGTGATGGTCCTCGCACTCGGCAAGCTCGGCGATGCGGTCGACGAAGCCGATCGCCTCGGCGAACGAGCCGAGCTCGAACGTCCGCTCGAGCGCGCCGGCCCTCTCCTCCCAGCCGTCCATCCGCCGGAGTATCGCCGACGTAGAGCTGGTCGTGGACTCGAGCCTGAACCTCGTCGACTGGCGGTGCGGCCTGCTCGTCGAGGCGGGCTTCCCCGAGGCGCTCGCCGCGCGGCTCGCACGGGACGACCGCTGGGACCTGCACGCGCTGATCGACCTCGTCGAGCGCGGCTGCCCGCCCGCGCTCGCCGCGCGTGTCCTGGCTCCGCTCGACGAGGAGGCCCGAAGGTAGGCTGAGCAGCCCGCAGACGTTCTTCGAAGCGAGGTGCCATGGTCTCTACGCACTACCTGATCGTCGGCGGCGGTATGACGGGCGACGCAGCCGCCAAGAGCATTCGGGAGCACGACGCGGACAGATCGATCACGCTCGTCGGCGACGATCCGCAGCCGCCCTACAAGCGTCCGCCCCTGACGAAGGGCCTGTGGAGCGGCGGCGACGAGGCGAAGATCTGGTGCGGTACCGCCGACTTCGGCGTCGAGCTCCGGCTCGGCCGCCGCATCGTCGCCGTGGACGTCGATGCGCAGCGAGCGAGGGACGACGAGGGCGAGGAGTACGCGTGGGAGAAGCTGCTGCTCGCGACCGGCGGGAGACCGCGCGAGATCGAGCACGCCGACGGCGTCGTCTACTACCGCACGCTCGACGACTACAGGCGCGTACGCGCGCAGGCGGTCGAAGGCGCCCGCTTCGTCGTGACCGGCGGCGGCTTCATCGGCTCCGAGATCGCGGCGGCCCTGAACGGCGCCGGCTGCCGTGTGACCATGGTCTTCCCCGAGGCCGGGATCGCCTCGCGGCTCCTGCCGGCCGCGCTGTCCGACTTCGTCACCGCCTACTACCGCGAGCACGGCGTCGAGGTGCTCGCCGGCGAGACGGTGGCGGCCGTCGAGCACGGCGCGGTCCGCACCCGCTCCGGCCGCGTGCTCGAGGCGGACGCGGTCGTCGCGGGACTCGGAATCGAGCCGAATACGGAGCTCGCACGCGCCGCCGGCCTGGCCGTCGACGGCGGCATCGTCGTCGACGAGTACGGCCGCGCCGGCGGCCGCGAGCACGTGTTCGCGGCCGGTGACGTCGCCAGCTTCCCCTCCCCGGCGCTCGGAGGCCGCTTCAGGGTCGAGCACGAGGATCACGCGAAGACGCACGGCAAGGTCGCCGGCGCGAACATGGCCGGCGCGGAAATCCCCTACGACCACATTCCGTTCTTCTATTCGGACATGTTCGACCTCGGCTACGAAGCCGTCGGCGAGGTGGACTCGCGGCTGCCGACGATCGCCCGCTGGGACGAGCCCGACCGCAAGGGCGTGGTCGCGTACGTCGACGGCGCGGGCCGGCCGCGCGGGTTCCTGCTCTGGAACACCTGGGACAAGGTCGAAGCGGCGCGAGATCTCATTCGCGCGGCGCAGCCGATCGGCGAGGCGATGCTTGTCTAGCCTGCGGCGGTCGCGCAAGGCGCGCCAGGGGACCGATCTCCTGTGCGAGTGGGTCTACCGCCCCGTCGCGCACGTCGTCGTGCTCGCGCTCCTGCCGCTGCGCGTGCCGCCGCCGCTCGTCGTCGCGGCGTCGGGAGCAGCGGGCGTGGCCGGCGCCTTCGAGCTCGCGCGCGGACACCTCGTCGTCGCGGCTCTGCTCGTGCAGCTGAAGACCGTGCTCGACAACGCGGACGGCCAGCTCGCGCGGCTCTCCGGGCAGGTCACGGCGTTCGGCCGCTACCTCGACTCGGAGGTCGACCTGCTCGTCGACGCCGCCCTGCTGGCCGCGCTCGGCTGGTACACGGGGAACGGGCTCGCCGCGTGCGTGGCCTTCCTCGCCCTGACCGCGGTGCTCAGCGTCAACTTCAACGTCGAGCGGCTCTACCGCGCCGAGCGCGACGGGAGCACAGGCGGCGCAGCGCCCGGCGCCGAGGGTCGGCCGACCGCGCTGCTCCGCCGCCTCTACGGGCTCGTGTACGCACCGCAGGACCGGCTCGTCGAGAGCTTCGTCGCCCGACGGCTCGGCGACGCGCTGCCCGAGGTGCGACTCGCCTACCACGACCGCGCGACCGTCTCCGTGCTCGCGAACATGGGCATGACGCCGCAGCTCGCCGCGTTCGGGATTAGTGTGGGCCTCGGCCGGCCGCTCGCGTTCGTCTGGCTCACCGTCGGAGAGCTCGCCGCCGTCGGCGTGCTCGCGCTGCGCCGCGAGCTGCTGCTGCGCGGCTTCGGATCGATACAGGAGGAGGCCTGGTGAGAAACGTCGTCGAGCTGGCAACCCGGTGGGAGGAGGCAGAGCCACGGCGCATCGCGCCGGCCGACTGGCAGCGCTACGAGCGCTACGTCGGCGAGATCCTGTCGGCGCTCGGCATGGAGCTGAACACGCCGGGCACACACGACACGCCGCAGCGGTTCCTGCAGGCGATGTTCGACGCGACCGCCGGCTACGACGGCGACGCGAAGCTGCGCACGGCGTTTCCGGCCGAGCGCCCGGCTCATGCCGATGGCAGCCGCAGCCAGATCGTCGAGGGCCCGATCTCGTTCTTCGCGCTGTGCGAGCACCACGCGCTGCCGTTCCACGGCGCCGCGCACGTCGCGTACGTGGCCGGCCCCGAGATCCTCGGCATCTCGAAGCTGACACGCCTTGTCCGTCTCTACGCGCGCAGGTTCACGGTGCAGGAGCGGCTCGGCGAGCAGATCGCGGACGCGCTCGTAGAGCTCGTCGAGCCGCGCGGCGTGGCGGTGCACCTCGAGGCGGCCCATCTGTGCACGCAGATGCGGGGCGTCGCCGAGGAGGGCTCGCGGACGGTCACGACCTTCTGGCGCGGCGCATACGACGAGGACGCCGACCTGCGCCGGGAGTTCCTCGACCAGGTGCACGGCCGCTGACGCCGCTCGAGCGCCTCGACGAGCGGCCCGGCCTGCCCGGCTGGGAGCTGCCGGGCGAGTTGCGGCGGCTGTACGGCGGGCCGTTCGGCCTCTCCGAGCCGGTGCTCGTCGCGAACTTCGTGCAGACCCTCGACGGCGTCGTCGCGATCCCGGAGCTCGAGCGCTCGAACGCGCTCGTCTCCGGCGAGAGCGAGGCCGACCGCTTCGTCGTCGGGCTGCTGCGCGCGTGCGCCGACGTCGTGCTCGTGGGCTCGGGCACGATGCGCGCATCCGGGCGGGGGACCTGGCGACCCGAGCGGGTCTTCCCGGCGGCCGCCGCCGCATTCGCAGAGCTGCGGCGCCGGCGCGGCCGGCCGGAGCGCCCCGCCGTCGCGGTGCTGACCGCGGGCGGCTCGCTCGACCCGGCGCACCCGATCCTCGCCGAGGGCGCGCTCGTCCTCACGACCGAGAGTGCCGCTGCGGCGTTGCGCGCGGCCGTGCCGCCGGCGACGGAGGTCGTCGCCGTGAACGAGGGAGACCGCGTCGACCCGGCGCTCGCCGTCGCGGTGCTGCGCGGGCGCGGCCATGCCGTGATCCTCTCGGAGGCCGGGCCGACCCTGTTCGGACAGCTCCTCGCGGCCCGGCTCGTCGACGAGCTCTTCCTCACGCTCTCACCTCTCGTCGCGGGGCGGGGCGCCGGCAGGCGGCTCGGGCTCGCGGAGGGTGCCGAGCTGCTGCCGGGCCTGCGCGTGGAGGCGGCGCTGCGGTCCCTGCGCCGCGACGGCGACCACCTGTTCCTGCGCTACGGATTCTCCTGACGGCCCACGAGGCGGCGGAGCCACAACGGTCCGGGGTCGGGGACACCGATCAGCCGCGTGAGCAGAGCGCGGAAGTCCGCGGCGTTCATCGAGGCCGACCAGTCGCCCGGGCCGACGGGCTGCATCGAGTTGGCCGCGCTGGGCCAGTAGGCCCACGCGAGCGTGGCGGCGAAGCGCTCGCAGCCGTTGTCGCCGCGAGGCAGCGAGTCGACCTCGTAGCACCATTGGCGGGCCCCGAGCAGCGTCGTCAGCTGCGCCTTCGTCGCGTCGTCGAGCAGCGCGAACTGCACCTGCTGCCCGTACTCCATCTGCACGACTCCCCAGGAGAAGGTGCCCGCGTCGAGGAGGTTCGCGTCGAGCCAGATCTGGCCCGGCGTGGAGTACGACTCGGGGATGCCGCGCTCGATGTGGATCCGCACCTGGACCGGGACGAGATCCCAGTCGAAGCTGCTCGCCCCGAGGGCGTCACGGACCTGGGCCTGCTCGGCGGCCGTCCCTCCGGCGAAGACGTAGTCGCCGCCGCCCGCCCGGCACGAGCCGGCGAGCACGAGCGCGGCGACGATCGAGCAGCCCAGCACGAGGGCGGATCGACTCCTCATGAACTCCTCTCCGTCGCCGAGATCCGTTCATCTCGGCGATCCCCGCAGTGACGCCGAAGCCGGCGTTGACGCACCGTAGGTGAGAAATCAACTGTTGGCAACAGGGCGCCGGAAAAAGCTCGGCGGAGCCCCGAGAAGCGGCTAGGCGCCTGACCTGTCGATCAGCTCGATGCGGTAGCCGTCGGGGTCGCGGACGAAGCAGATGAGCGACCCGCCCTCGCGGACGCGGTACGGCTCCCGCTCCGCCTCGATCCCCTGCTCCGCGAGCTGTGCGAGCGTCGCAGCGAGATCGTCGACCGCATAGGCGACGTGGCCGTAGCCGGTGCCGAGCTCGTACGTCCGCCCGTCGTGGTTGAACGTCAGCTCGAGCTCCTCGTCCTGGCCCGGAACGCCGAAGAAGTAGTTCGTCGCCTCCCGCTCGCCGTTGCGGACGATGTCCATCTCGCGTCGGAACTCGAGCCCGAGCGCCTCGTAGAAGGCGCGGCTCTTCGCCGGATCGGTGATCCGGACCATGGTGTGCAGATAGCGGCTCATGCACAGGATCCTAGGGCCCCGGCCACTGTGCAGGCGCAAGACGCGATACCGTTATCCCATGGCGGGTCGCGACACCGAACGCGACTGGGATCTCGACGACTGGTTTGCCGAGCCCGAGTTCGAGGCGCCGCGGCGCAGGCGACGGGCGGAGCGCGCCACCGCGGAGCCGCCGCTGCCGCAGGACGGCGGAGGCCCGGCGGGCGCCGACGACTGGCTCGCCCGCAGCGACGGCGCCCGGGAGCGCTATCGCGGCGTGCAGCGATCCTCGAGAAACGCGCGGCTGGCGCTCGGAGCCGCCGTCCTCGCCGTCCTGCTCCTGATCGGCCTCGCCGCCGGCGGCGTCTTCTCCGGCGGCGGGAAGAAGGCCGCGCCGCCCGCAGCCCCGACCACGACGCCGACGGCGACCGTCACGCCGTCGACCGGGCCTGCCACCACGCCGGTCCGCGTCCCCACGAGCACGCTCAAGCTCGGTGACAAGGGAGCGCAGGTGACGATCCTCCAGCGGGCGCTCAAGAGCCTCGGCTACGCGCCCGGCGCGATCGACGGCAAGTACGGCCCGTCGACCCAGCGCGCGGTCGCCCGGTTCCAGCGCGCCGCCAAGCTCGCCACCGACGGGATCGTCGGGCCGAAGACGCTCGCCGCGCTCGCGCAGGCGGCGCGCGCGAAGGGCTAGTGCCCCTTGCCGGGCCGGTTGCGCACGAACTGGTAGCCGAAGCGCCCCTTGACGCAGAGGTTGCCGCGTGTGACGTCGTGGTCGTCCGGCGAGGAGACCTTGACGATGTCGCCGTCCTGCACGTGCAGGGTCAGGTTGCAGCCGACGCCGCAGTAGGGGCAGATGGTGTCCACCTGCTCCTGGCGTGCCTCGTCCCACCTGCCCGCCTGCCGAAGGTCGAACTCGCTCTTCGGCATCAGCGCGCCGGTCGGGCAGACGGCGACGCAGTTGCCGCAGTAGACGCACGCCGACTCGGGCAGCTCGACGTCGAGCTCCGTCGAGATGTGCGCGCCGAACCCGCGGCCGGCGACGGCGATCGCGAACGTGTTCTGGTGGTCCTCGCCGCAGGCCTCGACGCACTTGTAGCAGAGGATGCACTTCGAGTAGTCGCGGACGTAGAGGTCGTTGTCCACCTTGACCGCCTGCGCAACCGTCAGCGACTCCGTGCCGAATCGCTCCGGCTCGGCGGCGTACTCCTCGATGTAGCGGAGCGCGTCGGGTGCCGTCGAGAGGTCGACCGACGAGCCGAGCAGCTCGAGCACGAGGCGACGGCTCGTCTGCACGCGCGGCGAGTTCGTGTGCACGACCATTCCCGGCTCGGCCTTGCGCGAGCAGGACGGCGCGAGCGTGCGCGCACCCTCCACCTCGACGACGCACACGCGGCACACGTTCACCGGCGTCAGCGTGTTGCCGAAGCAGAGGGTGGGCGTCTCGATGCCGAGTCGCCGGCACGCGTCGAGAATCGTCGAGCCCTCGGTGACGCGCACGGCCTGTCCGTCGACGGTCAGCTCGACCATCCGCTTCGGCGCGGAGACGGCGACGACGGTCACGGGACGAGCACCCCGAAGTTCGCGAGCGCGGACCCGATGGCGCTCGCGGCCGTCTGGCCGAGCCCGCAGATGGACGCGTCGCGCATCACCTGCGCGAGATCCGCCAGCACCTCGAGCTCGTTGCCGTTCGCCTTGCCGGAGGCCAGGCGGTGCAGCGCCTCCTCCTGGCGGACGGTGCCGACGCGGCAGGGGACGCACTGGCCGCACGACTCGTCGCGGAAGAACTCGGCGATGCGCAGAACGGCGTCGGCGAGGTCGGCGGACTCGTCGTAGACGATGACGACGCCGGAGCCGAGCGTCGCGCCGGCCGCCCGGGCGTCCTCGAACGTGAGCGGCAGGTCGAGCTGGTCGGGGCGCAGGAACGAGCCGGCGGCACCGCCGAGCAGGACGGCCTTCGGCGGCCGCGACCCGGCCAGGGCGAGCAGCGCGGACAGCCGCGTCCCGAACGGGACCTCGTAGAGGCCCGGCCGCGCGACGTGGCCCGAGACGCAGAAGAGGCGCGTTCCCGTCGAGCCTTCCGTACCCGTCTGCGCGTACTGGGTCCCGGTGTCGGACACGATTCCGAGGACGTTGAAGAGGGTCTCGACGTTGTTCACGACGGTGGGCTTCCCGAACAGGCCGACCTCGACGGGGAAGGGGGGCTTGTTGCGCGGTTCGCCGCGGTAGCCCTCGATCGACTGGAACAGCGCCGTCTCCTCGCCGCACACGTACGCGCCGGCACCGATGCGGAGCTCGAGATCGAAATCGAAGCCCGCGCCCATCACGTCGGCGCCGAGAAACCCTCGCGCCCGCGCCTGCGCGAACGCGTGCTCCAGCCGCTCGTGCGCGAGCGGGTACTCCGCCCGCACGTACACGAAGCCGTGCTCGCAGCCGGTCGCGTACGCGGCGATCGTCATCGCCTCGACAAGCGCGAACGGGTCGTTCTCCATCAGCACGCGGTCCTTGAACGTCCCCGGCTCCGACTCGTCGGCGTTGCAGACGAGGTAGTGCGGGCGCACCGGCTGGCGTGCGACGGCTTCCCACTTCACGCCGGTCGGAAAGGCCGCGCCACCGCGGCCGAGCAGGCGCGACTCGCTCACCTCGCGCAGCACGCCGGCCGCCCCGAGCTCGACCGCGCGGCGAAGAGCCGCGTAGCCGCCGTGCGCGCGGTAGGCGTCGAGCGACTCGGGGTCGACGCCGGCCCCGATCCGGCGCAGCAGGCGCAGGCCGTCGGCGCCGGCCTGCGGGAGCGGCGGCCCGGTCTCCGGCAGCTGGATCTCCCGCGGCTGCTCGCCCGCGATCGTCCGCAGACACGCGGGCGCACGCTCGCAGAGCCCGAGGCACGGGCTCGGGTGCGCACCCTCGGGCACCGCTGCGCCGGCCAGCCGGCAGGAGAGATCGGTGCAGACGTGCAGCACCTCGGCCGGCCGCTCTTCGAGCGCGATCAGGGCGTAGAAGCTCGCGACGCCGTAGGCCTCGGCCGGCGGCACCTCGAGCCGGCGGCAGGCATAGCCGAGGGCGCCCTCGCTCACCCAGCCGACGCGCCGCTGCGCCGCGCGCAGCGCGGGCAGGAGCAGATGACGCCGCGTCGTGTCACTGCGCGCGTGCCGGTTCCCGTTCGCCCCGGCCGGGCCGACGACCGCGTCGATCGCCGCGCGCTCGGCGTCGGTCGGCTCCGCCGAGAGCAGGCGCAGGTCGGGCACTAGACCGACTCCAGGCGGATCGCGGTCGCCTTGAACTCGGCCGTGCCGGACTTGGGGTCGGTCGCGTCGATCGTGAGGACGTTCGTCGCCACCTCGTCCGGGAAGTGGAGGCTCATGAACGCGAGCCCCGGGCGCAGGTTCGCGTCGTAGCGGACGGGCGCCTCGACGGAGCCGCGGCGCGAGACGACGCGCACGCGCCCGCCGTCGGCGACGCCGTAGCGCGCGCCGTCCTCGGGTGCGAGCAGGATCGCCTCGCCGCCGCGATGGAGCGGCGACGCGTAGCCGCCCGACTGCACACCGGTGTTGTACGACTCGAGCCGGCGGCCGGTCGTGAGGCGGAGCGGGAAGTCGTCGTCGAGCACGTCGACGGGCGGGTCGTGCTCGACCGGCTGGAACGGCGCAGGCTCGGCGACGACGCCGTCCCAGAGGCGGCCGTGCAGGAACGGCGCGCCGGGGTCGCTCTCGTCGGGGCAGGGCCACTGGATGCCGCCGAGCTCCTCGAGCCGCGCGTAGCTCATCCCGCCGTGCATGGTCGGCGAGAGGCGGCGCAGCTCGTTCCAGACGTCCTCGGCCCGCGGGCTGCCGAGGTCGTGCCCGAGCCGGCGTCCGAGCTCGTAGACGATTTCGACGTCGTCGCGCGCCTCACCGGGCGGGTCGATCGCCTTGCGCACGCGCTGCACGCGCCGCTCGCTCGACGTGACCGTGCCCTCGGCCTCCGCGAGCGTCGCCGCGGCGGGCAGGACGACGTCGGCGAGCTCCGCCGTGGCCGTGAGGAAGATGTCCTGCACGACGAGATGATCGAGCCCCGAGAGCAGGCGCACCGCGCGCGTCTGGTCGGCTTCCCCCTGCGCCGGGTTCTCGCCGACGACGTAGACGGCGCGCAGGTCGCCGTGCTCCATCGCCTCGAACATGCCGGTGAGGTGGAGACCGGGCTCGGGCGGCACCTGCACGCCCCACGCCTCCTCGAAGCGCGCGCGCACGGCCGCGTCCTCGATCGGCTGGAAGCCGGGCAGCCGGTTCGGCAGCGCGCCCATGTCCCCGCCGCCCTGGACGTTGTTCTGGCCGCGGAGCGGGTTCAGCCCCGACCCGTAGCGGCCGACGTGGCCGGTGAGCAGGGCGAGGTTGATCAGCGCGAAGACGTTGTCGACGGCGTTGTGATGCTCGGTGATCCCGAGCGTCCAGCAGATCTGCGCCCGGTCGGCCCGCGCGTACGCGTGCGCGAGCTCGTGGATCGCCTCTCCGGGCACGCCGGTGACGCGCTCCGCCTCCTCGAGCGTCCACGGCTCGACCGACTCGTGGAAGGCGTCGAACCCGCTCGTCGCGCGCCCGACGAACTCCGTGTTCGCGAGCCCTCCGTGGATGATCTCGCGCGCGACGGCGTTCGCGAGCGGGATGTCGGTGCCGACGTCGAGGCCGAGCCAGAGGTCGGCCCACTGCGCCGACGGCGTGCGCCGCGGGTCGACGACATAGAGCTTCGCACCGCGGTTCACCGCCTTCAGCACGTGGTGGAAGAAGATCGGATGCGCCTCGCGCGCGTTCGAGCCCCAGAGGACGATCAGGTCCGTGTTACGGACCTCCTCGTAGGAGCTCGTCCCGCCACCTGCACCGAACACCGTCGCCAGACCGACGACGCTGGGCGCGTGTCAGGTTCGGTTGCAGCTGTCGATGTTGTTGGAGCCCAGGGCGACCCGGGAGAACTTCTGCGTGGCGAAGTTCAACTCGTTCGTGGCCTTGGAGCAGCTGAAGAGCCCGGTCTGGGCGCCCTCGTCGAGCGCCTTCCGGAAGCCGGCCGCGGCGCGGTCGAGCGCCTCGTCCCAGCTCGCCTCTCTCAGCTCTCCGCCGTCACGTACGAGCGGCCGGGTCAGCCTGTCGTAGCGCATTGGCATGCGGCGAGTCTAGATGGAGCGGCGGTCCGGGACCGAAGGAGCGTCCGAGCCTAGGTGGCCGTCGCGGCCGCCCGCCGCGGCAGCCGGACCGCGCCGGTGCCGAGCGCGACGCCGCCGAGCACGAGCGCGAGGCCGCCGAGCCCGGTAGCAGAGATGCGCTCGCCGAGGAAGATCGCGCCGTACGCGAGCGCGATCGGCGGGATGAGATACGTGACGAGCGCGGCGTACGCAGCGCCCGCCCCGAGGATCAGCGCGAAGAACAGCAGGTACGCGAACGCCGTCCCGGGCACGCCGAGCGCGAGCACAGAGCCGATCACCTTCCAGCCGGGCGCCCGGTGCGGCGCCTGTGCGACCCCGGCCGGCAGCAGCGCGAGCGTCGAGACGGCGGTCGACACGAGCGCGACGACCGGCGGGCGCACCGGGCTCAGGTGCCGGCCCATGAGCAGGCCGCCGAGGGCGTAGCAGAACGCCATGCCAACGACGGCGAGCGCGCCCAGCACCTTCCCCGACGGCTGTGCGCCCACGAGCAGCGCGACGCCGACGAAGCCGATGCCGATGCCGGCAAGCCTGACCCCGGTCACCCGCACCTCGTGGAAGAAGCCGAACGCGACCAGCGCATTGAAGATCGGCACCACCGCCTGGATGATCGACGCGAGGCCGGAGTCGATCCGGGTCTCGCCCCAGGAGAGCAGCCAGAACGGCACCGCCGTGTTGACGAGGGCGACGACCACGAGCCAGCCCGCGTGCTCCCGCATCTGCCGGACCGTCTCGCCGCCGCCGACCGTCAGCGGAACCGCGACCGCGAGCGTCAGCGCCGCGAGCCCGACCCGGCCGAGGATCAGCGTCGACGGCGCGAGCCCGCGGTCGGCGACCTTGATGAACATGAACGAGGCCCCCCAGAGGAGGGCGAGCGCAATGAGCATCGCCAGATGCCGCCGGGCCACGCCCTCTTGTAACGCACCGGGCCGCCCATCTGTATCGCCGACTAGACTGAACCACCTGACGCAGGTTGCGGAACAGCCGCTCCACCGCGCCCTCGGTCTGACCGACTGGGAAGCAGGCCGCATCCGGGAGCTCCTGGGCCGCGACCCGAACGATTTCGAGCTCGCCGTCTTCTCGCTTCTCTGGTCGGAGCACTGCGGCTACAAGCACTCGGCGCGCCTGCTCGGGCGGCTGCCCTCGACCGGTGAGCGCGTCCTCCGGGGGCCGGGCGAGAACGCCGGCGTGCTCGACCTCGGTGACGGCCTCGCGGTCGCCTTCAAGGTCGAGTCGCACAACCATCCGTCCGCGGTCGAGCCGTTCCAGGGCGCCGCGACCGGGATCGGCGGCATCCTGCGCGACATCGTCGCGGTCGGCGCGCGCCCGGTCGCGCTCCTCGACGGGCTCTGGTTCGGCGCGCCGGACCACCAGTTCGAGCGCGCCGTCGCCGGCATCGGCGGCTACGGCAACTCGGTGGGCGTCGCGAACGTCGGCGGCGCCACCGTGTTCGACGAGGCGTATCGCGGCAACTGCCTCGTCAACGCGATGTGCGTCGGGCTCCTCGACTCGGCGCGGCTCCAGTCGGCGAAGGCGCAGGGGCCGGGGAACCTCGTCGTGCTCTACGGCGCGACCACGGGCCGCGACGGCATCGGCGGCGCGTCAGTGCTCGCGAGCCAGGAGCTCGGCGAAGACGATCCCGACAAGCGGCCGTCGGTGCAGGTCGGCGACCCGTTCACGGGCAAGAAGCTGATCGAGGTGTCGATGGAGCTCGTCGAGTCGGGCCTCGTCGAGTCGCTCCAGGACTGCGGCGCGGCCGGCCTCGCGTCGGCGCTCTCCGAGATGGCGCGGGACGGCGCCGGCATCGACGTCCACCTCGACCGCGTGCCGCTGCGCGAGTCGGAGATGGAGCCGTGGGAGATCGTCATCTCGGAGTCGCAGGAGCGCATGGTCGCCGTCGTGCGCCCGCAGATGCTCGCGGCCACGCAGGAGCTCTGCGCGCGATGGGAGCTCCCGTGCGCGGTGATCGGCCGCGTGACGGACACGGGGCATTTGCGCGCCTTCAACGGAGACGATCTCGTGGGCGACGTCCCTTCCCGGCTCCTCACGGACGAGTGTCCGCGGTACGAGATCGAGCAGTCGCCCAGGAAGCCGAGCGGCTGGCCTCGTCCGCGGCCACAGGACGCGGACACCGGCACCGCCTTGGCCTGGGTCTACGAACAGTACGACCAGCTCGTCGGCTCCCGAACGGTCCGGCGGCCCGGCTTCGACGCGGCCGTCATCCGTTTGCGTCCTTCCCTGCGCGGGCTTGCGCTCTCCATGCAGGGGCCGCGACCGGGCGAGATGGATCCGTTCGCCGCGGGCGTGCAGGCGGTGCTCGGTGCGGCGCGCAACGTCGCGTGCGCGGGCGGCGAGCCGATCGGGCTCACCGACTGCCTCAACTTCGGCAACCCGGAGAAGGCGGAGATCGGCTGGGAGCTCGCGGAGGCGATCGAAGGGATCGCGCAGGCCGCCGAGGCGCTCGGCATCCCGGTCGTCTCCGGCAACGTCTCGCTCTACAACGAGACCGACGGGCGGCCGATCCCGCCGACGCCCGTCGCCGGCTGTGTCGGCCTCGTGCCGGACGTGCGCTACGTGCCGGATCAGTGGGAGTCCGGCGACGTCGTGCTGCTCGCGACCGCCCCGGAGGCGGGCCTCGCGGCGGAGGCGGCGCTGATCCGCTTCCTCTGGAAGGCGGCGCCGCTCCTCAGCCTCTGCCACGACGTCGGCGACGGCGGCCTCGCCCGGGCGCTCGAGGAAGCGGCCCGCTGGAGCGCGCGCCCGGCCGACGTCACCCTCCCACGTGACGACTTGCCGCTCGGCGCCGCGGTGCTCGCGTGCGCCCCGGCGGACGTCGCCAGGCTCGGCTCGCGCGGGCTCGTCCAGATCGGCGAGGTGCGCTAACGATGTGCGGAGTCTTCGGCGTCTACGCTCCCGAACGCGACGTCGCGCGGCTGGCGTACTTCGGACTGTTCGCCCTTCAGCACCGCGGGCAGGAGTCGGCAGGGATCGCGGTCTCCGAGCGGGGTCGCCTGACCGCGTTGAGAGACCTCGGCCTCGTCACGCAGGTCTTCGACGAGCAGAAGCTGCACGGGCTGCAAGGCCAGGTGGCGATCGGGCACACGCGCTACTCGACCACCGGCTCCTCGCAGTGGTCGAACGCGCAGCCGCTCGTCCAGCACGGACGCACGCGCACGGTCGCGCTCGGCCACAACGGAAACCTCGTCAATGCCGGCGCGCTCCGCGACGAGCTGAGCGCCGCCGGCATCACGCTGCGTGCGTCCTCCGACAGCGAGGTCGTCGCGGCGCTGATCGCAAACGACGAGGCGCCGCTCGATCAGGCGGTCGCGAACACGATGGCGCGGCTCGAGGGCGCCTACTCGATCGTCGCGCTCTCAGAGGGCCGGCTCGTTGCGTTCCGCGACCCGCACGGCTTCCGGCCGCTCGTGCTCGGGCGGATCCACGACGACTGGGTCGTCGCCTCCGAGACCTGCGCGCTCGACCTCGTCGGCGCCGACTTCGTCCGCGAGGTGGAGCGCGGCGAGGCGGTTCTCGCCGACGGCGACGGGCTGCAAGCGGTGCGGGCGGTCGAGCCGGCCCCCCCGGGCGCGCTCTGCGTCTTCGAGTTCTTCTACCTCGCACGTCCCGACTCGCGCCTCTCCGGAATCGAGGTGCACGGAGCGCGCGTCCGCATGGGCGAGCGGCTCGCGCGGGAAGCGCCCGTCGACGCGGATCTCGTGCTGCCGATTCCCGACTCCGGTACGCCCGCCGCGATCGGCTTCTCGCGCGCCCTGGGAATCCCGTTCAGCGAGGGGTTGATCAAGAACCGCTACGTCGGGCGCACGTTCATCCAGCCCGACCAGGAGCTGCGCCGGCAAGGGATCCGGCTGAAGTTCAACCCGCTCGCCGAGGTCGCAGGTCGGCGCCTCGTCGTCGTCGACGACTCGATCGTCCGCGGCAACACGACGCGCGAGATCGTGCAGATGCTCTTCCAGGCGGGCGCCGCCGAGGTGCACGTGCGCATCTCGTCGCCGCCGGTGATCGGCCAGTGCTTCTACGGAATCGACCTCGCGGACGCGGCCGAGCTCGTCGCCGGCGCGAAGACGGTCGAAGAGGTGCGCGACTACATCGGCGCAACCTCGCTCGCGCACCTGTCCCACGACGGCCTCGTCGAGTCGACGCGCCGCCCGGAGTCGGAGCTCTGCCGCGCGTGCCTCACCCGCGAGTATCCGACCGCCGTTCCGGTGGAGCACGCGAAGCTGCGCTTCGAGCCCGTGCGTGGCTGACGAGCTCGGTCGCCGCGGCGCTGCGTGACGGCGTCCGCGTCGAACGAACTCGCGGCTCGGGCGACGCGCAGGACGCCGTCCGCTGGTTCCTCGAGTTCGTCTTCGCCGTCCACGGCCGGCTCCGCCCCTACAACAAGTGGCTCGCCTGGGACATCGAACATCACCCCCCTGCCGGCAGGTGACAAGTTGTCACTAGCTCGGATCGAGCGGATCGCCCGCACCGGCGACCTCGGCGAGCAGGCGGCGCTGTTCCGCGACGTGGAAGGCTTGGCGCGCGAGCACGGGCTCGGCGCCGTCATCGACGGCTGGGAACCTGACGTGGAGATGCTGCGCCGCGAGCCGCAGTAGTCGACCGGCCCCCGACGCCGTGAAGGCCGCAGGCTAACGCGGCCGTAGGCGCGTTAGCCGAAGGCGGATCCACGTGGGCGGGGACGCAAGGCGCCACCGCCCGCGCCGCGCAAACCGTCGCTTCGCGGCCGAATAGGCCGCCGGCTCGGCCGGCGGCCGCTCTGCGGAGCACAACCCAGAACGGCGGTGAATCGCAGGTTCGCCACCGAGCCGCTACTGCTCTAGCACACGCGACGCCTTCGCGATTCCGCGCGAGAGGATGTAGAAGCTCGTCAGCACGGTCATCAGGATCGCGAACAGGCCCGCGTTCACCGCGTCCGTCGCGGCCCAGAGGACGATCAGGAAGACGAGGATGCAGGAGAAGACGGCCAGCTCGGCGTTGCCGGGGACCGGCAGGATCGCGCCGGTCACCGGGCTCTGGCCCAGGCCGGTGTAGGGCGACGGCGGGGCGGCGGGCGGCTGCTCGGGAGGCTGGTCGGACATGCGTGCTCCTTTCAGGCCGCGAGGGCCGGGACGGTGAGGATCTCCAGCTTGATGCCGTCGGGGTCGTAGAAGAACACCGCGTAGTAGCCCGGCTCGTAGGTGTACTCCTGCGGCTCGCTCTCGAGCACCGCCCCGATCGAGACCAGCCACGCGGCACGCTCGTCGACGACGGCGCGCGACGGCACCTCGAAGGCGAGATGGTGCAGCCCTGGCGCGTACCGGTCGACCGGGCCGGACTCGCTCTGCGCCTCGCGCAGCCCGAGCGACGTCTCGCGGCCCGTCAGGTACCAGATCGTCTCGCCCCGCTCGCCCTCGACCTCGCCGATGCCGTGCCAGCCGAGCGGGCCGAGCAGCTCGCGGTAGAACGGCAGGCTGCGCTCGATCGAGAACACGACGAGGTCGACGTGGTGCACACCGCCGGAGCGCATCCGACGTAGCTTCGGCATGGCGCAGGCGAGTCCTTCGTACGATGACGGCGGTGCAGCTCTTCCACTACCACCTCGTCACGAGCAAGGCGCGAGAGGTCGAGGCCCGCTATATCGGCAAGCTCGGCTTCGAGCTGGTCGCCCGGCACGGACGGATCGGCCACGATCTCGCCTCGGTTCCGCCGGGGATCTCCTGGCAGGAGCTCGACGGGCTCGGCTTCGAGCTCGGTCTGTCGGAGCTGGCGCTCGGCGGCGTGAACGTCGTGGTCCAGCCCGGTCGGTGGGAGCTGCCGCGCGTCGACCACCTCGGGCTCGTGCTCGACGACGACGAGCTCGAGCGTGCGCTCGAGCGGGCGCAGGCTGCCGGCCTCCCGATCCAGGAGGACGACGACCGTCCCGCGTTCGTGTCGACGAACGCCGGCTACCGGCTCGAGCTGCACACCGGCCGGATCGTCGGGCTCCAACTCCTCGAGCTCCACCTGAAGACGGACAACACGGACGCGAAGTCGGCCGCGCTCGCCGCCGTGCTCGGCAGCGTCCGCACCGGCGCCGACGTCGAGGTCGGCGAGACGCTCGTCCGCTTCGTACCCGGCGGCCCGCAGGGCCGACCGGAGCTCCACGCAGAGCGCTTCACGTGAGGAGCAGCGACCTCCGGCGGCGGCGAGTCTTAGACTCGGCTGGTTGACCGAGGAAGCCCGCACGTACGAGGCCGCCGGCGTTTCGCTCGCCACCGCCGACGCCGTCGTCGAGCGGCTGCGCGCGGCCGCAGAGTCGACGGGCACCGGCGGCTTCGGCCGCTTCGCGGGGCTCTACCCGCTCGACGAGCGCCGCCTGCTCGCCGCCTCGACCGACGGCGTCGGCTCGAAGCTGATGCTCCAGCGGCGCGCGGGCAAGCTGCGCTGGGGCGGCATGGATCTCGCGGCGCACTGCATCGACGACGTGCTCTGCAGCGGCGCCGAGCCGCTCTTCCTCCTCGACTACGTCGCCGCGAGCCGGATCGACCTCGAGCAGGTGGCGGAGCTCGTCGAGGGAGCGGCCGAGGTCTGCCGCAGGGCGGGCTGCATGCTGATCGGCGGCGAGACGGCCGAGCTGCCCGGCGTCTACCAGGAGGACGAGCTCGACTTCGCCGGCACGTGCGTCGGCATCGTCGAGCGCGCTCACGTGATCGACGGCTCGCGCTGCGCGCCGGGCGACGTCGTCGTCGGCTTTCCGTCGAGCGGGATCCACACGAACGGCTTCTCGCTCGTGCGCACGCTCGTCGGTGACGACGACTTCGACGCCGACCTCGTGCTCGCGCCGCACCGGCTCTACCTCGACGAGGTGCGCGCGTTGCGCGCACAGGCCGACGTGAAGGCGCTCGCGCACGTCACCGGCGGCGGCATCCTCGGCAACCTCACCCGCGTGCTGCCCGACGGCGTGCGCGCGAGGATCGACTGGAACGCGTGGGAGCGGCCGCCGGTCTTCGGGTGGCTCGCCGAGCAGGGTGTCGAGGAGGACGAGGCGCGCCGCGTGTTCAACCTCGGCGTGGGCATGTGCGCGGTCGTGCCGCGGCCGCCGGCCGGCGCGCTCGTGATCGGGCGGCTCGAGTGATCGGGGTCCTCGTCAGCGGCACCGGCACGAATCTCCAGGCGCTGCTCGACGCCGAGCTTCCCGTCACCGCGATCGCGGCCAACCGGAGCACCGCGCCCGCGTTGCGGCGCGCCGGCGAGATTCCCGCCGCCGCGTTCGAGCTCGCCGACTACGAGAGCCGCGCCGCCCGCGACATCGCGATGGCGGCCTGGCTCCAGGCGCACGATGTGAAGCTCGTCGTCCTCGCCGGCTACATGCACGTGCTGACGCCCGCATTCCTCGACCGCTTTCCCGACGCGGTCGTCAACGTGCACCCGTCGCTGCTGCCGCGCTTTCCGGGCGGGCACCCGGTCGAGGACCAGCTCGCCGCCGGCGTGACCGAATCCGGCGCGACCGTGCACCTCGTCGACGAAGACGTGGACAGCGGGCCGATCCTCGCCCAGGAGCGCGTCCCCGTCCTCCCCGGCGACACGCCCGAGTCGCTCCACGAGCGGATCAAGGCCGTCGAGCACCGCTTGCTCCCGAAGGTCGTGAGCGAACTGTGCGCGCGCTGATCTCGACGTACGAGAAGGCCGGGCTCGACGTGTTCGCGCGCGGGCTCGCGGAGCTCGGCTGGGAGCTCGTCGCGAGCGGCGGCACGGCCGCGTATCTCGAGGGCGAGCTCGGTCTCGAGGTGGAGCGGGTCGAGTCCCTCACCGACTCGCCCGAGATGCTCGGGGGACGCGTGAAGACGCTGCACCCGCGGATCCACGCTGCGATCCTGGCGCGCCGCGACCGCGACGAGGACGTGGCGACGCTCGAGCGCTACGAGATCGAGCCGTTCGACCTCGTCTGCGTGAACCTCTACCCGTTCGAGCACGTTTCCGCGCAGCGGGGCGTCAGCGAGGCGGAGGCAGTCGAGATGATCGACGTCGGCGGCCCGTCGATGCTCCGTGGAGCTGCGAAGAACTTCGCGCACTGCGCTCCGGTCTGCCGGCCGGAGCGCTACGGGTTCGTCCTCGACGAGCTTCGCACGGAGGGAGCGCTTTCGCTGGAAACGAGAAGAGAGCTCGCCGCGGAGGCGTTCGCGACGACGGCAGCGTACGAGGCGGCGATCGCGAGCTGGTTCGCCGACCGCGAGGCGTTCCCGGAGACGATCGTCGTCGCGCTCGAGAAGGTGCTCGATCTCGCATACGGCGAGAACCCACACCAGCGTGCGGCGTACTACGCGGAGCGCGGCGCCCGTTCGCACCTGCTCGCACGCGTCGAGCAGCGGCACGGAAAGGAGCTCTCGTTCAACAACCTCAACGACCTCAACGCGGCGCGGCTGCTCGCGCGCGAGTTCACGCTGCCGGCATGCGTGATCGTCAAGCACGCGAACCCCTGCGGTGTCGCGATCGGCGCAACGGCGGAGGAGGCGTACGACAAGGCGCTCGCATCCGACCCGACCTCCGCCTACGGCGGCATCGTCGTGTTCAACGACGAGGTCGAGCACGCGCTCGGCGAGAAGCTCGCGGAGCAGTTCGTCGAGGTGCTGTTCGCCCCGGGCTACACGGAGGGCGCGCTCGCCGCGCTCGCGCGCAAGCAGGGGACGCGCATCCTGGTCGACCACGAGCGCCGCCGCGCCGGCCAGGAGACGCGTCACTTCAAGCATGTGTCGGGCGGCATGCTCGTGCAGGACGCCGACGCCGAGATCGAGGACCGCCAGGGGTGGCAGCTCGCGTGCGGCTCGCCCGACGAGCGGCAGTGGGGCGATCTCGTCTTCGCCTGGCGCGTCTGCAAGCACGTCTCGTCGAATGCGATCGTCCTCGCCAGGGACCTGGCCACGATCGGGATCGGCGCCGGTCAGATGAGCCGCGTCGACGCCGTCCGCATCGCCGTCGACAAGGCCGCGGCGCACGGCCATGACGTGACCGGCGCTGCGCTCGCATCGGACGCGTTCTTCCCGTTCCCGGACGGGCCGCGCATCGCGCTCGACGCAGGCGCGACGTCGATCGTGCAACCGGGCGGCTCCAAGCGTGACCAGGACGTCGTCGACGCCGTCGAGAAGGCCGGAGCGACGATGGTCTTCACCGGGCGACGGCACTTCCGCCATTAGCCGCTGGAAACCTTGCGGTTTCCAGCGGGTTGAGGTAGGGCTCCGCAAAGCGGGCGCAGAGCGTCTGCGCGCGTTGACCTCCCGCCTTCAGGCCCGCGCACGCCGCGCGCCGCAACCTCAGGTCTGTCAGCTACCGTGGGTGTGCCGCGCTCGAAGGTGGCGCGACAAGGCGATGCAGCCTCGTGGGCCGGCGGTCCGCGGGGCTTTTTCGTCTTCGTTCACAGGATCGACACAGGAGGGCTATGAATCCGTATTCCGTCACCGTTCGTCGCCGTGGCATCCCGTCGCTCGAAGTGCGGCTCCTCGTGCGCGCGGACTCCAAGACCGCCGCCGGAGCGCTCGCCGCCGCAGTCGCGGAACGGCAGCACGGCGGCCTGTTCGAGCCGCGCGGGATCCGGCGTGCGCAGGAAAGCGCGGAGGCCGTCTACGATGCGGCGTGACCGCGCCGCGCTTCCGGCTCGTCGCACGTGACGACCAGCGCGCGTTTCTCGGTCTCCCCTGGCATCTACCCCTCGGGGAATGGCCGGCCGAGCTGCTCGTCGACGTGCGCCGCGGCATCGGCCGGCACGTCGTCCGCTTCGTCGAGCTCGGCGGCGCGTACTACGCGCTGAAGGAGTTGCCGCCGCGACTCGCCGAGCGCGAGTACCGGCTGCTCGGAGACCTCGCGCACGCCGGCGTGCCGGCGGTGGAGGCCGTCGGCGTCGTCAACCAGCGCATCGACGAGGCCGGTGACGAGCTCGAGGCGATCGTGATCACGCGCGTGCTGGAGTTCTCGCTCCCCTACCGCCTGATCCTCGGCCGCAAGCGGCTGCCGGCGCCCGAGCCGTCGATCCTCGCCGCTCTCGCGGAGCTGCTCGTCCGCCTCCACCTGGCCGGGTTCTTCTGGGGAGACTGCTCGCTCTCGAACGCGCTCTTCCGCCGCGACGCGGGCGCGCTCTCCGCCTACCTGGTCGACGCCGAGACGGGCGAGCTGCACGAGCGCCTCTCGGACGGCCAGCGCCGCCACGACCTCGACATCGCGGACGAGAACCTCGCAGGCGAGCTGCTCGACCTCGCCGCAGAGGTCGGGCGCGACGTCGTCGAGGACCCGTGGGCGTTTGCAGCGGACGTGCGCGAGCGATACGAGCAGCTCTGGGACGAGCTGACGCGGGACGAGGTGTTCGCGCCCGGCGAGAGCAAGCGTCTCGACGAGCGGCTGCGCCGGCTGAACCAGCTCGGCTTCGACGTCGAGGAGGTCGAGCTGCTCAGCACCGGCTCGGAGGTGCGGCTCCGCCTCCGTTCGAAGGTCGTCGAGCCCGGCCACCACCGGCGCAGGCTCCTGCACCTCACCGGCCTCGACGCGCAGGAGAACCAGGCGCGCCGGCTGCTCAACGACATCACCGCCTATCGCGCCGAGCTCGAGCGCTCCGGCGCCGCGCCCGTCTCCGAGCCCGCCGCAGCCGGGCGCTGGCTGAGCGAGGTGTTCGAGCCGGCGATCGCGGCAGTACCGCCGGAGCTGCGGGGCAAGCGTGCCGCCGCCGAGCTCTTCCACGAGCTGCTGGAGCACCGCTGGTTCCTGTCGGAGCGCGCCGGCGGCGACGTCGGCCTGACGCAGGCGACCGGGGCGTACGTCGACCAGATCCTGCGACCGGCGCCCGACGAGCGGCTGCCGCTCGAGCTCTGACCGGAATACTGTCGCTCGCCCGCCCGTTCGGAAACAGGTAGCCCGCGGAAGGAGAAGACATGAACTCTGCCGCCGACCCGCGCCGCTGGCAGGCGCTCGCGCTCGTTTGCATCGCGTTCTTCATGACGATCCTCGACGTCTCGATCGTCAACGTCGCCCTCCCCTCGATCAAGACGTCGCTCGCAGTCTCGGACAAGGACCTGCAGTGGATCCTCACCGCCTACGCGATCACGTTCGGCGGCCTCTTGCTGCTCGGCGGCCGCGCCGCCGACCTGCTCGGGCGGCGCCGGATGTTCATGATCGGTGTCGGGCTGTTCTCTGCTGCCTCGCTCGTCTGCGGGCTCGCCGGCTCGATCGGCGTCCTCATCGCGGCGCGCACGGTGCAGGGCGTCGGCGCGGCGATCATCTCGCCGGCCACGCTCTCGATCATCACCACGACGTTCGAGGAGGGCGCCGAGCGGAACAAGGCGCTCGGCATCTGGGGCGCGATGGGCGGAAGCGGCGCCGCGGCCGGCGTGCTCTTCGGCGGCATCCTCACGAAGTACGCGGGCTGGGAATGGATCTTCTTCGTCAACGTCCCGGTCGGCGCGCTCGTGCTCGCGCTGACGCGGAGACTCGTTCGCGAGAGCCGCATCACCGGGCTGCGCGGCTTCGACGCCGGCGGCGCGATCACCGCGACCGGGCACCTCGCGCTCCTCGTGTACGCGATCTCGAAGGCGCCGGACGTCGGCTGGGCGAGCGGGCGTACGATCGGGCTGCTGATCGCGTCGGGCGCACTGCTCGCGGCGTTCTTCGTGATCGAGTCGCGACACGAGTCGCCGATGGTCCCGTTCCGGATCTTCAGGACGAAGACGGTCACCGGCGCGAACGTATCCGGCTTCCTGCTCGGCGCCGTCGTCTACGCGAACTTCTTTCTGCTGACGCTGTACGCGCAGCAGGTGCTCCATTACTCGGCGCTGAAGACCGGGCTCACGTTCCTCGCCACCGCCGGCACGGTGATCCCGGTCGCCGGCCTGTCGCAGGCTCTGACGACGAGGTTCGGCCCGCGCCCGGTGATGAGCGTCGGGCTCGCGCTGATCACGGGCGGGATGCTCTGGTACACGCAGATCCCGACGCACGGCGCATTCGCCGCAAGTCTGCTGCCCGGCTACCTGATGGTCGGTGTCGGCATGGCGTTCGCGTTCGTCCCGATGTCGATCGCGGCGCTCGCAGGCGTCGCGCCCCAGGAAGCAGGGCTCGCGTCCGGGTTGATCAACACGTCGCAGCAGGTCGGCGGCGCGCTCGGCGTGGCCGTCGCCTCGACGGTCGCGTTCACGCACATGCGGACGCTGCTCGCCTCGGGCCGCAGCTCGCCGGTCGCGCTGACGAGCGGCTTCTCGCTCGCGTTCTGGGTGATCGCCGGCGTCGGCGCGGCCTCCGTGCTCGCAGCGGCCGTCCTCGTGCGCCCGCAGGAGGCGGAGGCCGTCGAAGGGGAGGCCGCGCAGGCGCTCGTCTGACATACGCTTCCCGCCCATGGCGCGCGAGTACCCGACGCTGCTC
>Ga0187779_10000146_pt1 | contig 52712 bp, 51 predicted proteins | sample 1015_Q2_SP10_10__FD_132435 | JGI IMG/M metagenome (GOLD analysis project Ga0187779, IMG submission 132435) | Tropical peat soil microbial communities from peatlands in Department of Meta, Colombia - 1015_Q2_SP10_10_MG | ecosystem: Environmental > Terrestrial > Soil > Wetlands > Peat | place...
GCGTCATAGCCAACCTCCGTGGTCGATGCTGGCACTTTGCTCCGGTCACGCAAAACCTTGGTGAGCGGCGTCACAGAAAGCGGACAATTATTTGGCCCTCATCTGGTTACCACCCGCTTTGCCGGCGAAAGTGGGGTCACCGGAACTGGGTATACCGCGCGCGCGATGGCGCGACTAACTGCGGCGCGAGGGCGATGTACTCAAGCGAGAGATTCTTCATGACCTCAATGAGACTTCTTTTTGCGGCCGTTGGCGCGGCCGCGGTGATAGCTACGCCGGCACTTGCAACGTCAACTCACAAGGGAAAGGCGTCGCATGCTTATGCGTCACAAACCCAGCCGGATGCCACCAATTCAATTATCGGGTGGGATGGCCGGCCGCTCGGTACGGATCCCGATCCAAACATTCGTTTCCAGATCATGCGAGACCAGAGCCAGGGCGGCGATTGATTCTTGACAAACCTGGTGTAATGGAGAGGCCGCCGACGGGCGGCCTCTCTTCATAAAAAGCTGCGGGCTGTTGCCGAGGGGCAAGCCTTGAGAATGCCGTCGCCACAGATTAGCCGCCGATCACCGCCAGCGTAGGAACGGTGCGTCGACTCAAAAAAAGGGACCGCTGCGTTGTGGCTCGCAGCGATCCCCCCACGATCGGCCGAAATAGGGGACCAACCCTACTTGGTAAACGTTCGGCGTCTCGCGCAGGTAACATCGTCCCGTTCATTGGCCCTGGCTGTGTTGTCGATCACAGCGCCAGGGCCAATGCGTTTTTTTGTGATGGCGGACACAGGCTTTGTTGGGGAAACGCACTCCAAGACGCGCTTCAGCCTTCCGTAACCAATTGCGCCCAGTCTGTCCTGGCGCATTGGTATTGCGTAGCGCACTGGAGCCCCGGGCCAAATCAGACAAACCTGCCGGGGCTCTTTTTATCGTATACGAGTCGACGCGACCGAACCTCCGGGGTGGACTCGTATTTTTGCAAACACTTTGGCGATCGCTGCTCGGCAATTCAGTTTTTTATCAAACCTTCCTCGGCGAGCCAGCCGTGGACGGTTTCAAACTTGTTGCCGGCCGAGAACGCCAGAAGCTCCGCCCTATTCCTCTCCAGATGCAAAAAGAACGCCCCGAGCGCGCTGTCGTCCCTGGCAATATCGGCATGCCTGTCCGCCCAAGCACGCCATTCCTTGATGATATTGCGCTTGTCCGAGGTCCATATCTCTCGTGGCCCTCTCGGCATTAGTTATTGCTTTTCCGCATGCGTGGCTGGCTGCTCAATGGAAACCGGGTCGGATGCCGGAAAAGTATTTTTAAGAGCTTCGTCAAGCGCTTTCTCGTCGCGCCTGCGCTCGCGCTTGTTGTGATCTTTATCTTTGTAATGGGGTTGCTGTTTCGGTTCGGCCATCATTCGATTTTCTCCGAACCCCCGGCCCGATTGCACACTACTCCCGGTCACTCATCGCGTCGAGGATCGTTTGGCGCAATTCTTTGTGCCGCCCGCGCAGCACAATTCATTGGCGGGCGCGGCGCGACGTAACCTTTCGCGGTCATCCATCGAAGTAGACCTTGGGCACACATTTGCGCCCGCACCGGCCTCGGTGCACACCGCCCGGTGAGAGCATGAGCGCGACAGGTCAATATAACGTGATGGCATCTTCTTCCTGTGGCACTCATTTAGCGCCCTTTCCCCACCGCCCCGCCTCCAAGAATGTTATTGTAACGGCCTATTCGTGGAACGGGCGACCCGAGCGCCGCATGAACGCCACCTACACGCAAGATGCCGGCGCGGACTTGCGCCGGTCGGCCTGGATGGCAGCGGCGCAAGCCGGAGATGGCGCCGCCTACCAGGCGCTGCTGCGCGACTGCATCCCGATCATCAAATCCGTAGCAAGGCGCCGCGGCGTTACAGCCGATCACGTCGATGACGTGGTGCAAGACGTGTTGTTGACCATTCATCGGGCGCGGCAGACCTATGACCCTCGCCGGTCGTTCACAGCGTGGCTGTGTGTCATCGCCGACCGGCGTGCGATCGATCTTCTTCGGCGTGTTCGCCGGCAGGATTTGCGCGAGGTCCATGCGCCGCTCGCATTCGAGGGCCATGCCGATCAGGCTGCCGATCCGGCGCAGGGGCTTGCTCACGCCGACGCGACCAGCACCGTCACCCGCGCGATCGCGAGTTTGCCCGCCCGCCAACGTGAGGCGGTACAGCATCTGGTGCTGGAGGAGCGTTCGCTCGCCGACGCCGCCGCCCTCACGCGACGCACCGCGGGCTCGCTCAAGGTCAATCTGCATCGCGCGCTGAAAGTGCTTCGCGATAAAATTGAGCGCTGGGACTAAGGCCATGAACACATCCTCGAATCCCGACTCCGCGAACGACCGTCTGATAGGCGACCTCGCCGCTGATCTTGCGCCGGTGCAGCGGCTCAGGCCACCGAATATGCGGGCGTTTGCCTGGCTTGCGGTCGTGGCTGCGACCGCGATCGTGCTCACCGCGATCGCAGACGTCTCGGCGCTCTGGCATCGGCTGAGCGCGGCGCCGGACATGTGGCTCGCGGCGACAGGGGCGGCATTGACCGCGATCTTGGCCGCCATCGCCGCCTTTCAGCTCAGTCTGCCGGACGCCCGCCGCGCATGGGCGCTGCTGCCCGTTCCGGCAGCGCTATTGTGGATCGTCGCGAGCGGCCTCGGTTGCCTGCGCACATGGCTCCTGCCAGGGACTCATGTCGCCGACCTGGGTGAGGCACGCGATTGCCTTGTCTTCATCGTCGGACTGGCGGTGCCATTGTCGGCGTTGCTCATCATAATGTTGCGGCGCGCTTACCCCCTGCAACCGGAACTGACGGCGCTGGTCGCCGGGCTCGCCTCCGCCGCGGCGGCCGCCACATTGCTCAACTTCTTTCATCCGTTCGACGCGGCGGCGACCGACCTCGCGGTCCACCTATTCGCGGTTGCCCTGGTCATCGGAGCAAATTGGGCCCTTGGCGGGCGCCTGCTTGCGACCAATTTTTCGCGTCATGACGTAACCCGCGCCGCGGCTCGCCCGAATTAGTGGTGGTGGGATGAACGTCCCCACCGTCCAACCTCCTCAGGAGTATCCAATAATGACACGTTCTCGCATCGCCACGGCCCTGTTCGCGGGCCTGATGTCGCTTTCGCTCGCCGGCGCGCCGGCCGCTTTTGCCCAGACCAAGGACACCATGGGCAAGCCGGACTCAATGAGCAAAGACAGTATGTCCAAGGACAGCATGTCGAAGGATTCGATGAAGAAGGACACGATGTCGAAAGACAGCATGTCCAAGGATTCGATGAAGAAAGATGACGGAATGTCCAAGGACAATATGAAAAAGTAAGTTTGCGACGCGGTCGGGCTCGTATCCGCGCGCCCGACCGCCGTCACGTGGCTGCGATAGCTTTTGTCTAGCTGTGCCCCTCACCCAAAAAACGATGCAACGTGGCCACGACTTGTGCGCCCTCCCCGACCGCCGAGGCGACGCGTTTGATCGAGCCGGAGCGGACATCGCCAATGGCGAAAACGCCGCGCTGGCTTGTTTCGAGCGCTTCGCCATCGGCTGAAACATCGCTGCCGGTCAAAACGAATCCCTTCGAGTCCAGCGCTATGCCGGAAGTCGCCAGCCAATCCGTGTTCGGTTCTGCGCCGATGAAGAGAAACAGGTGGCGCACGGGCCGCCGTACAATCTCTCCTGACGGCCCCCGCCAGTGGACCGCCTCCAATATGTGGTCATGGCCTTCCAGCGCGCTGATCTCGGCCTGCAGCACCACTTCGACATTTGCCAACCCGGAAATTCGATCGACCAGATAGCGCGACATGCTTGCCTGCAAACTTGGTCCGCGCACCAGCAGCCACACTTTTTTGACGTAGGTCGCAAGATAAACGACCGCCTGTCCCGCCGAGTTTCCGGCGCCGACGACGACGACCTCCTGTCCGGTGCACAGCCGCGTCTCGATCGGCGACGCCCAGTAGTGAACGCCCGTCCCCTCGAATTCCTCAAGATTGCTTACGGCGATGCGCCGATATCTTGCGCCGCTGGCAATAACAATCGAGCGTGCCGTCGCGCGTTCATTGTAGGCCAGCCGCAATGTGAATCGTGCATCGCCGGCCTTGGAAGCGGCATCGAGGCTGAGCACCTCATCGGGGATCGCCATTTCGGCTCCGAACTTTTGCGCCTGATTGTAGGCGCGCGCCATCAGGGCAATCCCGGCAATGCCGGTCGGAAAGCCCAGGTAGTTCTCAATTCGCGCGGAGGCGCCAGCCTGTCCACCAAACGCGCGGCAGTCGAGCACCAGCACCGAAAGCCCTTCCGATGCCGCGTAAACCGCCGTGGCGAGACCGGCCGGGCCGGCGCCGACAATGGCCACGTCATAAACTCGATCTGGATCGATCGGCCCAACCATGCCGATGCAACGGGCAAGTTCGACTTCGCTCGGATTACGCAGAATCTGTCCGCCCGGACACAGAACGATAGGCAACTGGCCAGGATCGACATGGAAGCGTTCGATGAGCGCTTTTGCCTCGGGATCGGTTTCCGGATTCAGCGTTTGGTGCGGGTGTCCGTTGCGGCGAAGAAACCCCACAAGCCGAAGCACATCGCCATTTTCATTGCGGCCGACGATGACCGGTCCGCCAGCGCCGGTTTCGAGCAGACCGACACGACGAAGAATAAGCGCGCGCATTATTCTTTCCCCGAGCTCCGCCTCCGATATGAGGAGCGCCCGGAGACTGTCCGGTGGAATGATCAGGGCTTCGACCGGCCCCTGCGCGTGCCCGTCGACCAAGGCAGGCCGGCCCGCCAATTGAGCCAGTTCGCCCATGAAATTTCCCGGACCGTGAGTGACGATGAGCGCACGGCGGCCCGATTCGTCGTGCTGGGTTATGTCGACATGACCGGCCAGGATGATCGTCAGGCCGTGACCGATATCGCCGACTTCGACCAGAGCTTCCCCTGCCCCGTAGGAGCGCACCGTACCGAACCGGCGCACGCGCTCGATTTCCGACGGATCCAGAGTCGGAAACATCTGGGGGTGTCGCGTGAGAATGATCGGTTGTGTCGGCGCAGCCATGATCGTCGCAATCTACTACGAGTTACCGGCCCGCGACACAAAGTGGGCTTCGGTTGTATCTCATGGCAGCCCCCGGATTTTGTCGGGACGGCCAAGGACTGGAAATGGTAGGAGTGATGTCCTCAAATATCACGCGAGACCCACCATGCCGCGTTATTATTTCCATCTCACCGATGGCAAGCAGGTTCTGAACAATCACAAGGGCATTGACCTGACCGGCAATGCCGCCGCTCGCGACGATGCGGTGGCGCTCGCACGCGATCTTAAACATGGCGCGGTCATGCCGGGCTGGAACTGGACCGGCTGGTTTGTCAGCATCGTGGATCAGCATGGACACAAGGTCGACGAGGTGCCGATCGCGGATGCTTGAGGATGACAAAGGCGGATAAACCGGACATTTGGCTAGCCGCGGGTGTTCGCACACCGTTTGCCGGCGTCGACGGTCCGTTCGCCCATCGTGATTCATTATCGTTATCGGTGCCTGTCGTACAGGCGATGGCGGCCCGCGTGACCGGATCTATCGATTTTGCGGTCTGGGGCGCGGTGGTGGTCAATCTCGCTTACGGCAATCTTGCGCGCGAGGTCTGGCTTGAAAGCAAGCTCGATCCACATGTCCCGACGTTCACGACGATCATGCAATGCAGCACCAGCATGGTTGGCGTTTTCGAAGCCGCCGGAATGATGGACGAACGACGGGCTTCGCTTGCCCTCGTCGGCGGTGTCGAAAGCATGAGCCGCGTGCAGATCGGCCTGGGGCAGAATTTTTCGGATTGGCTGCGCCGCATGTTTCAGGCGCGAAGCGCGGCACAGCGGATCGGGGTCCTTCGGAAACTGCGACCCTCGGATATCCGTCTTTTTGTTCCCGAGGTGAAGAACCGCGTCACCGGCCGGAGCATGGGTGAACACACGGAGGATATGGCGAAAACCTGGAATATCGGCCGCGCCGAACAGGATGCGCTCGCGCTGCAAAGTCATCAAAGCGCTGTCGCCGCCCAGGACCGCGGTTTCTTTGATGATCTGATCATTCCGCTCGACGGACTATCGAAGGACCATTTTCCCCGCCTCGATACGTCAATGGAAAAGCTCGCCAAGCTTAAACCGGTGTTTGATCGCACCAGCGGAAAGGGAACCATCACCGCCGGCAGCAGCTCGCCACTAACGGACGGCGCAGCGGCCATCTGGGTTGCCACAGCCGGCGGCCTGGAACGCCTGCCCGGTGACCTCCCGCGCGTGCGACTCGTGGATTTCGAAATGGCGGCCGTCGATATTTTCACCGAAGGACTGCTGATGGCGCCCGTCTCTGCGATCCCAAGGCTGCTCGCCCGCCATGGCATGACCTATAACGACATCGCATTGTGGGAAATTCACGAGGCTTTTTCGGCGCAGGTGCTTTGCCACATCAAGGGTCTCGAAGACAGGGACTTTGTTCGGGAGAAGGCCGGGGTCGAACACACATTCGGAAGTTTCCCCCGCGATCGTATGAACCCGAACGGTGGCAGCGTGGCACTTGGTCATCCCTTCGCGGCGACCGGAGCGCGCATTTTGAGCCAGGCCGTAAAAGAACTTGCCGCCAAACCCAAGGGCACCCGCGCGATCGTCAGTATTTGCGCCGACGGCGGCTTGGGCACCGTTGCCTTGTTGGAAAGTTGAACAAACAACGCGCGTTAAAATGTGCTTACCAACTTGTCCTGAAATACGCCGACACTTTTAGTGTGGGAAAAAGCCCTCGCCATTAAAAGCATGGTCATCCGATCACAATGCCGTGCGCGTTTGGAATACTCTCCGATGACACTAGCCGAGCACTATGCCGACCTGGCTGAACGTTTTCACGCCAAAGCCAGCAATGAGGAAAGCCTCACGCTGAAAGCCGAATGGGAAGGTCTGGCCACATGCTATGTGCGGCTATCGCAACAGTCGCAGTCTTTCGATGAGGCACAACATTCAAGCTTCGTGGCGGAACTGCTGTATGAGTGAAAAGCGTGCCGCCTACCGCAGGCGCATATTGAAGAGCGCGTTTATTGTTATCAGCGACAAGACGCCGAAGATCGAATGTGCGGTCAGGAATGCTTCGGAAAGCGGAGCTTCTTTGCGGCTATCGACGACCGTCGGTCTCCCCGGCAACTTTGATGTTGTCATAGAAGGCGCGCGTCGCCGCTGTCGTTCGCAATGGAGAACGGAGACGCAGATCGGCGTAACGTTCGAGCCCTGAAAAACAATTCGATGCAGCAGAGGCAGATTAATTAAGAATTTTACGAGATCTTGGCCGGATGCGCGGATTTATCTGGTTTTTTCTATTGTCTGCCTTGGCGCTTTGGTTGGACGAGACCTATTGCGGCGGCAGGTACACACAGGCTGCCATTCAAATGTTTACGGAGATGGCGCTCCATATGCACCTGGTCTAGGTGCACCATTGCAACATTTTCGCGCCGTCAAAATAAAACGTCCGGCAGTGACGGTCTCAAGCGGGCAAATCGACCTTTGCTGGAACTAAACCGATGTCTCCAAGGCCGACAGCGGTTCCGGGCACTGTGTTCCGCGTCACAAAAAGGCGAATTACCACCATCAGCGGGTGGCGATCCGCCGCATGTGTGATCTATCGCACAGCCAAAGCTAATCCGCTGGGCGACCGTCACCGTGCGAAACGTCGGGGTCCCCATTTCGACGGATCGTAGAAGGGGCCGCTGTCAAGCCACACCAGCGGTCCCTTTTCCTTTGCTACCCAGGCACGCCCAGACGGACGGCGGCGCGCGACAACCGGAGCCGCGCACAAAAATACGCGCGACCTCATTTGCAGTCATTTTGACTCAAAGCGATTTCCGAGCCAGTTCCCCCGTCCCATAAGCTCCTCGTTCAAAGCCCGTTCAGTCGAATCGCACCAGCGACGCGCGGCGTAGTGCGCGATGATTGCTTGACTCGCATGCAACTGCCCAGCCGAGGCAATCATGCGCGTCAACAGACTTTTGATCGCGCGGACAACGAATGAGAGAAATGAAATATACATCACCGGCTCCTGCTCAAGCGTACATTCGCTCATGGAGATCCATTCCTCGGCGCGGGACGGATTTTTGTCTGACCACGCTGTGCGCCGCGACGAGCTCGCAGATGTCCTTGAAGTGCGTCATCGGGAGCATGTGACCGGCGTCGGCAATCGTGCGCAATCTCACATCCGGCAATTTACGCGCGAGATGAAAACAAATCCGGCGCGTGGGCAAGGGCGAGCGCCCGCCGAATACGACCATGGACGGCACCGGCAGGTCGACAATATCGCTCAGGCGCGTCGGGTCATTGAGCGTCGCCCAGAAATCGAGCGTCACCTTGTTGATACGGGTTGCAAGCGCGATGCGTTGGGGATTTGGCAACGCATCCCATGCCCCCTCGCCGCTCCAATAATCGACAAACCGGCGCATCGCCCCGACGTAGTCGCCACAGTTCACCGCATTGGCAATCGTCGTCGCGACGTCCGAAATCTGGCTGAGCGCGCGATCATCGACTTCGTCACCACCGCGCAGCAGGTGGAATGCGGCCGGTTCGATGACCGTCAGGCTTTTCAGATGTTGGGGATGCCGCAATGCCAGTTGCAGTGCGACCGCGCCGCCGAATGAGTGACCGACGATATGCGCCGGCCGTTTCAGTGTATCGATAAGCGCGGCAACAAGGTCGGCCTCGACGGCCAGATTGAACGTGCCCGTGCCTGGCCAATGGGTCGTACCGCCGTATCCGCAGAGGTCCGGGGCGATCACCCGGAAGTTTGTACGAAGGGCCTCCGCTAGCTCGGTCCACTGCCGGCTCGATCCACCGGTGCAGTGCAGGAGCACGATCGGCTCGCCCGTGCCGATATCGAAGTACTTTAGGTTGATGTCCCCGACGTCAATGCTGGCTATGGTCATGTCCTGCTCCCGATCACGCCGCTCGCCTGGACTTTACGGCCGCCGCTTCAAGGCCCTGTTTGATGTCCGAGACGATGTCGTCGATGTGTTCGATACCGACCGACAGGCGCACGTAGCTGTCTGAAACGCCGGTAGCGAACTGTTCTTCGGCGGTCAGCTGCGAATGCGTCGTGGTCGCCGGATGGATGGCCAGGCTTTTGGCATCGCCAATATTGGCGACGTGATAGTGAAGTTGCAGAGCATCGATAAATCTGCGGCCGGCTTCCTTGCCGCCGGCAAGTTCGAAGCCAACGAGACCGCCAAACCGGCCATTGAGATATCGATCCGCGCGCTCGCGATGAACCCCCTGCTGTTGCGACGGATGGATGATTCGCGTCACTTCTTTTCGTGTCCGCAGGAAATCGACAACGGACTGGGCGTTCTTGCAGTGCGCCTGCATGCGAAGCGGGAGGGTCTCGAGGCCTTGAATGGTGAGAAAGGCATTGAACGGCGACATCGAAGCCCCGACGTCGCGAAGCAGCGTGACACGGGCCTTGATCGCATAGGCGATGGGACCGAGCGGTTTGACCGCTTCCGTCCACACCGCTCCGTGATAGCTGGGATCCGGTGTATTGAGCGCCGGCTGGCGCTTCGGAAATGCCGCCCAATCGAAATTGCCGCCATCGACGATCAGGCCGCCGATCGAGTTTCCGTGTCCGCCGAGATATTTCGTCGTGGAGTAAACGACGACTGCGGCACCGTGTTCAAACGGCTTGGTGAGAACCGGTGTCGCCGTATTGTCGACGATGAGCGGAATGCCAAGCGGGCGGCCGATCGCGGCTACTTCCGCAATCGGAAAGACGGTCAGTTTGGGATTTGGCAGGCTTTCGGCATAATAGGCGCGGGTTCTTTCGTCCGTGGCGCGCCGGAAATTCTGCGGGTCGAATGGATCGACAAAGCGAACCTCGATTCCCTGATCCTTGAGGGTATGGGCGAACAGATTCCACGTTCCTCCATAGAGGTCGGTCGAACTCACAATGTTGTCGCCGGCGCGCGCCAGGTTTTGAATTGCGAAGGCCGAAGCGGCTTGACCGGATGCAAGCGCCAGCGCGGCAACACCGCCTTCAAGGGCGGCAACGCGCTTTTCCAGCACATCATTGGTCGGGTTCATGATGCGCGTGTAAATATTCCCCAGCTCTTTCAGAGCGAAGAGATTGCTCGCGTGCTCGGTATCGCGAAATTGGTAGGACGTCGTTTGATAAATTGGCACCGCAACCGCACCGGTTGCGGGATCCGCGCGCCAGCCGGCGTGAAGGGCGATGGTTTCGGCGTGGCGTGAGTTTGTGGACATCGGTCGGTTTCCCAAATGAGACTGCAGCGTTGCCCCCGGCTATAGCGGGACACCCCCGGTCAGTCCTTGAGCCGACCTTGATTTTCCCTTGAGGACTGCACGATTTTCTAAAAGGCGCGTGGCGCAAATCTGTTTTGGGTCGCTATGTCGGGCAAAATCGGTCGAAAATCAGTGGCGAAATACCTCTCAACGCTACGATTTGACTCAGCGATCGAAAGGCGACCGGCAAAATCCGCTTTTTTGTGACGAAAAGCACAGCCGCTTGAACCAACGCGTCTATGGTTGCGATCAAAGAAAAGACGCGTGCGAAAGAAGCGTGCAGGAGAAGAACAATGTTCGGCTTTGAAGTTTTTGGACTGGCTTTCCTGGCTCTGCTTTTCACAGCGGCGCAGTTCTGCTGGCTGCTGGAAACCGCCAAGGCCTGAGGGGAGACCTCCACAGTGGGCCGCACCATGGGCGTGCCGCTCACCAGGTTTCACCCAAACGCATTGCCCCTACTGCAAGGCAGAGCATTCCTGGCTGCGAAGCCAGACTGGTGGGCGCAATTGCGCCCACCGAATGGATTGAAAATCAGGATAGAACTTTAGCTTGTTAGGCGTCGGGGCCCGCCATCAGGGCAGCGGTGGCTCCGCCGGAAAGCTCTTCATCGAGGTCGGCTGCGCGATGTGGAGACCGAAGAAAGAGCGTTGGCCTACTGTCGACTTTATCCCATCCAACGTGCTCGGGCCGATCATTGCCTTGAATGCAACGACGCTCGCGAGCACGGCGACGGTTATGATTGCCAGTCCTCTACGCATGTACGTCCCCGCGCCGGCATAATGAAAAGTCTTTGGCGAGGTCTGCTACAATACGGAAGTTACCACTTGCTTAAGCCTTCCGTCGTGGGCTGCTAATGCGCTAAGCATCGCACATGACGCCTGCCACCAGTCCGCTCACCACCGATCTCTATGAACTTAACATGGTCCAGGCTTACCTGGACCGCGGCGAGGACAAACAAGCGGTTTTCGAGTTCTTCGTGCGGCGGCTGCCGACGCGGCGCGGCTTTCTGCTCGCAGCCGGACTTGAGGATACCCTCGTTTATCTTGAAACATTGCGGTTCTCGCCCTCGGAGATCGACTGGCTCGAAGGCACGCGGCGCTTTCGTCGCAATCTCATCGACTACCTTGCTCAATTCCGTTTTACCGGTGATGTGCATGCAATTGCGGAAGGCACGGCCTGTTTTCCCAACGAGCCGTTGATCCGCGTCACCGCGCCGCTGCCGATGGCCCAGCTGGTCGAAACGCGGCTGATCAACATCATGCATTTCCAGACGATGATTGCCTCGAAAGCCGCGCGCATGGTCCTGGCGGCGCCCGGAAAAATCCTCTCGGATTTCGGGCTGCGCACCGCTCATGGCGCCGAGGCCGGATTGTTCTCCGCTCGCGCCAGCTATATCGCGGGCTTTGCCGGCGCGGCCAACGTCCTTGGCGGCGAGCGCTACGGAATTCCGGTGGTCGGTACCATGGCGCATTCTTTCGTGCAGGTGCATGACGACGAAATGACCGCGTTCGAGAATTTCGCGCGGGCGCGGCCGGAGGGCGTCATCCTTCTCATTGATACCTACGACACCGAGGCCGGGGCCCATAAGGTCGTAAAGCTTGCGCCCAAGCTCAAAGCGGACGGCATCGCTATTCGGGGCGTTCGCATCGATAGTGGCGATCTCGCCGTAATGGCGAAAAAAGTACGCGGTATCCTCGATGCCGGCGGACTTAAGGATGTGATCATTCTGGTGAGCGGTGGCATCAATGAAGACGTCCTGCAAAAGATGATGGCAGCAAAGGTGCCGATCGATGGTTATGGCATTGGCGTCAATCTTGACGCGTCGATCGACGCGCCCTCGCTCGATTGCGCCTACAAGCTTCAGGAATACGCCGGCAAGCCGCGGCGCAAGCTTTCCGAGGGCAAAGTCACGTGGCCGGGACGCAAGCAGGTGTGGCGCAGCTTCGGTTCAGATGGTGGCATGCAAGGGGACATCTTATCGCTTGAGAGTGATGCCCAGGCCGGCGAAACGCTGATCGAGCCCGTGATGCGCGGGGGTAAGCGCGTTGTTCCCGCGCCGACCCTGGCACAGATCCGCGAGCGGGCGGCACGCGAATTGGCGCGTTTGCCGCGACCGCTGCGAAAGCTCGAAGCCGGCTTCGTTTATCCGGTACAAATTTCCCGGGCGCTCAGCACACTGGCCGAACAGACCGGCGCCCACTAGCGCGCGGCAACGCCAGCGCGGTTCCAGCCGCGCGCACCTTCGCCATACACTTCATGGCCGGTATCGGTGGCAACCACGGTGTCTTCGAGCTTGATGAAGCCGCGCGTCGGATGCATCAGCGTGGTTTCGACCGAGATCACCGCACCCGCCTCAAGCGGGCGGTCGGCATCATCGGCCGGATAAGGGACCGGGCCGCGCGCCGTGAGCCGCGGCGCCTCGTGGCTGACCAGGCCCATCCCATGGGCGAGAAACTCAATGTGATTGTGATGCCTGGATTTGGCGACCAAGGGTGCGGCCGCCGCGTAGATCTCCTTGCCCATCGCGCCGGCTCGTATCGGTTTCATCGCCGCGCGCTGGATTTGCTCGATCTCGTTCAACAGGTCGGTGAGTTCGGCATCCGGCTCGCCCTGGATCGCCATGCGGCAGACATCGCCGATGTAGCCGTGATAGTTGCCGCCGGAATCGATCGACATCACTTCGCCCTTCTCCCATTTCTGGTCGGAGGGCGCGCGATTAAAGCTGGTGCCGGCAGTAATCAGGCAATATTCGAAGGTCAGCCCGCGATTGGTCTCCTCGCGCCGCAGCGCTTCCACTATTTCGGCCTTGGTGACGCCGGGCTTGGCGGCGGCGATCACCGCCTTCATGGATTCGATAACCGCTTCGGACGCGAATTTCAGCAATTTCAGTTCTTCAGGAGATTTCTTCACGCGTTGCCGCTCGAGCACAAATAACGCGTCCACCCAATCGGCATCAGGAAATGCCTTGCGCAGCACGTCGGCCGCGTCGTAGGGCAGAAAACCGAGTTCGACCGCGATGCGTTTGGTCTTCAGGCCGGCCTTGCGGATGTAGTCCACGGCCTTCTGCATCGCGTCGACAGAGCCGGCGGTATTGGTTTGCGTCTCCGGTGTCCACATCGGCTTTACCTCGCGCTGGAATTTCTCCAGGCGGTGACCGATATAGGCGGCCTTCTCCGGCGCGCCCTTGGGATACACGAACACCGGCAGATAGCGGGTAACGCCGGTCGCATCCATATAATCGAAGAAATTGGCGCGGTGGCCGCCGAGCAGATATTGCACGTTGTGCTTGGATGTCGCGATCACGAGATCGATGCCGGCCTCGTCCATCAGGTGATCGAGGCGGTGATGATCAAACGGGATGGCAAGCTTGCCGGAGTGTTGCGCGCTGATGTTCATGGCTCGAGGCTCCCGGCGCAAATCAGATTGCGCTATTACGATGACAGCCTATTGCCAGAGTTCCTTGCTCGCAAGCCGGGCGCCCTGGCTCAGGGCCTCCAATTTTGCCCACATCACCGACGGGTGCACGCGCCGATAGAATGGCCCCTGCGCAAAGCCGCAATCAGTGCCGGCAATGATGTTTTCGCGCCCGATAATCCGCGCCAGCCGCACGATGCGTTCGGCCACGAGTTCCGGGTGCTCGACCACATTGGTGGCGTGGCTGATGACGCCGGGAATGAGCACCTGATCCGTGCCCAGCCTGGCATCTTTCCACACCTGCCACTCGTGCTCGTGGCGGGGATTTGCACCCTCGATGACATAAGCACCGACCCTCACCTTCAGGATCAGGTCGACGATGTCCTTGAGCGGCACATCGCTGGTGTGCGGGCCGGGCCAGCTTCCCCAGCACACGTGGTAACGAATTCGATCGGCCGGCAGGCCGGCAATGGCGTGATTGAGGATTTCGACTTGGCTTCCGAGCCACCGCCGGTAATCGGAAAAGCTTGCCGGCGGCACCATGCGATCGAAGGTGACGGCGCTGCGCGCGTCATCCAGCTGCAGCAGAAAACCGCTGTCGACGATCATCTTGTATTCGGTGCGCATCGCCTCGGCGATGGCGCCCTGCAGCTCCTCGTCGCTCTTGTAGTATTCGTTTTTCCGGTCAGGGATGACACTCGCGGGCGCTGCGACAGGAAGGAAGGCCTCCTCGATTTTCGTGGTCTTCAGCGCGGACTTGAAATTGTCGATGTCCCGCTGGAGTTCGGCCTGGCCTGTGTATTTGATAGGCCCGACGCAGATTGCTTCCGTGGTCGTCGCTACCGCCTCCTTGGCATCAAGCTCGGCGTAGAATTCGGCAAATTTGGTACGGTCGGCGCCGCGTTTGAAAGGATTGGCGGCCTCCTGCCTGATCGGCCTGCGCTCAAAACCGGAGAGCCGCTCCAATGCATATTGCGCCCAGCTGATCGATTTGCCGAACTCACCGTCACTGACCACGTCAATGCCGGCCTGCGCCTGCTCACCCACGACAGTGGCAACGGATTCGGTCAGGCATTTTTGGTAGGCCTTTTCATCGTAGGTCTTGCCGCTCTGCCGGGCGCGCAGAAACTCCTGCAGGGGCTGCGGGCGGATCAGACTGCCAACATGAGTGGAGAGGATGCGATTGCTGCTGCGCTTCATGTGCGCTTGCTAGGCGAGCTCGCGGCTAAACGCAACGTGTGGGCTGTTGCCCCCTGCTCCGTGTCCCAAGCACCCGATTCGCAAAGTCAGGCCTTCACCACCCCGATGAGCTGTTCGAGTTTCGCCGGATCATTGCGCAAGGTCTCGCTCGGCCCGTCGTAAACGATCCTGCCACGGTCCATCACCACCGCGCGCGGCGCTATATCGAGCGCAAGCCGGGAATTCTGTTCGACCAGGATTGTTGCCAGCCCGCCCGCTTTGGTGAGGCGCTTCACGGCCCGCGCGAGTTCTTCGACGATGACCGGCGCCAGCCCTTCCGATGGTTCATCCATCAGCAAGACGGTCGGGTTCCCGATCAGCGCGCGCCCGATCGCCAGCATCTGCTGTTCGCCGCCGGATAGCTGGTTGCCACGATTGTCGGCGCGTTCGCCCAGTCGCGGAAACAGTTCAAACACCGTTTCCCGCGTCCACGGTCCGGGGCGCGCCGCCACTTCCAGATTTTCACTCAGCGTGAGCGAGGGAAAAATCTCGCGCTCCTGCGGCACATAGCCGAGCCCGGCGGTTACTCGTCGATACGTCGCCAGGCTCGAAATGTCCTTGCCATGCAACGACACCCGGCCGCCATGAAGCGTAGTATGTCCCATGATTGTTGCGAGCAACGTCGTCTTGCCGACACCGTTGCGGCCGATCACCGATACGGTCTCGCTGGCGCCGATTGCGAGGCGGATATCTTCAAGCACCACGGTCTCGCCGTATCCGGCCCGGACATTGTCGAGTTGAAGAGCCCGCTCAGCCACGATGGCCTCCACGGTGACTTTCCTGGCCGAGATAAACGGCTCTCACCTGCTCGTTGTTCATGATTTCATTCGGCGTGCCTTGCGTGAACACCGCGCCCTGCACCAGCACGGTTATCTCCTTTGCAAAGCGGAACACCACGTCCATATCGTGCTCGATAATCAGCACGGCGATATCGGGATCAAGCGCGGCCACCACGTCGAGAATGAGATGACTCTCCGACGACGGCACGCCAGCCGCTGGTTCATCGAGCAGGAGAACGCGTGGCTTTTGCGCAAGCGCAATTGCGATTTCCACCAGCCGCTGACGGCCATAGGGAAGCTCGCGCACCAGTTTGAGCGCGTCATCGGTCAGCCGCAGGGAATCAAGATGGTCCAGCGCCTCATCGATCACGACACGCCTGGAGCCGGCCGACCGCCAGAGATTGTTGCAATGGCCGTCGCGCTCGCCGATCGTCATGCAGAGATTTTCAAGCACCGTGAGCCCACGGAAAAGCTGATTGATCTGAAAGGTGCGCGCGAGCCCGCGGCGCGCGCGATCGGCTTGGCTCAATCCGGTGATATCCTGGCCGTCAAGCAGCACGCGGCCGGAGTGCGGCCTGAGCGCACCGGTAATCAAATTGACCAGCGTGGTCTTGCCCGCCCCATTGGGGCCGATCAGCGCGCGGCGCGCTCCGCGCTCGAGCGCAAGATTGACGTCGCGCGTGACCGGCAGCGCGCCGAAGCTTCGGTTCAACCCCTCGACCTGCAGTGCGGCCGTCACGATTTTTTCCTCTCGGATATGTACCGGCCCATGCTCTCGAAAATCCCAAGAAGGCCGCGGCGCGCGAACAGCACCGCCAGCACCAGCACCAGCCCGATGCCGAACTGCCAGAACGTCGGGCTTAACTTCGAGAAGTAGTCCTCAAGCACCATGTAGACGGTCGCGCCGACGAAGGCGCCGTACAGCCTCCCCGTTCCGCCGAGGATCAGCATCACCATCACCTTCGCGGAATTGTCGAAATCGAACACCGTCAATGTGACGTAGGCATTGGTCTGCGTGAACAACGCACCTGCGACGCCCGCAACCGCCGCGGCGATGGTGTAGACAGTCACCAGCCGCCAATGCACCGGCGAGCCGATGGCATGCATGCGCCGCACGTTTTCCCGGATGCCGGTCAACGCCTGTCCGAACGGGGAATAGACGATCCGGCGGACAAAATAGAAAACGACGGCCAGCACGGCGAGCGCGTAGAGATAGTACGTATGCCCGTAGAGATCGTAGTCAAACACACCCAGAAGCGGCTTGAAGGTCAGCCCCGGAAGTCCGTCATAGCCGCCGGAAATATCCGAGCGCAGATTGCCGGTCTCCTGCAACATGATGGCGGTTGCAAGCGTCAGCATCAGCAGCGTGAGGCCGCGATAGCGCAACAGAAACCATCCGGTGATAAATCCGACAATGCCGGCGGCGATCGCAGCGGCGAACAATCCGCTGATCGGCTCGGTCCATTGCAGACGCGCCGCGGCCAGCCCGACCGTATAGGCGCCGACGCCAAAGAAGGCGGCATGACCAAGCGTCACGATCCCCGCATAGCCAAGGATCAGGTCGAGTGAGAGCGCGAACATGACCATGACCAGCACCTGGCTGCCGAAGGTCAAGCGATCGGGAAAAATGAAATAGACGGCGATCGCGATCAGCCATGGCAAGGCCTCCGCGGCGCGGAAACGGTGGCGCCCGAGCAGATAATCCGCCGCGCGCTCGCGTGTCGAGGTCCGTTGAGCCGTGGTGATGGTGTCACTCGCGGCCATAGAAACCTGCCGGCTTGATCAAGAGGACGACGACGGTGACGGCATAGATGAAAAACCCGCCCGCGTCGGCGAGCAGGTATTTTCCGGCGGTGTCGAAAACACCGAGCACCAGCGCGGCGAGCAACGTGCCCTTCAGGCTGCCCAGACCGCCAACGGCGACAACAATGAGGAACAGCACAAGATAGAGCACGGCAAAACTCGGCGAGAGCCCGAACAGCTGAATAGCGAGACCGCCGCCAAGCGCGGCAAGCCCCGACCCCACCGCAAAGGTGAGCGTAAAAAGCCGGTCGACATTGATGCCGACCGATTCCGCCATGCGCCGGTTGTCGACCGCCGCGCGGATTTTGGCGCCAATATTGGTACGTTCGAAGCCGTACCAAAGGACCGCAATGAGCGCCGCGCCCAGCACGATCAGAAAGGCGCGATAGCTCGGAAAATATCGAAACCCGAGATTGACGTCGCCTTGCAACCAGTCCGGCAGCGGCACCGACTTCGGGATGGGTCCATAAAAATAGGTCGCCGTGGCGATCGCCATGAACGCCAGCCCGATGGTGAGCAGCACTTGTTCTAGGTCGGTCGATTTATAGAGACGGCGATAGAGCACGCGCTCGAATACGATGCTGACCGCGCCGACCAAAACCGCAGCGATCACAAGCGAAGGGACAAAACCGACCCCGAGCGTGCGCGTGAGCGTAACGACGGCATAGCCGCCTGCCATGGCGAAGGCGCCATGCGCCAGGTTCACGAAGCCCATCAGCCCCATCGTGACCGAAAGGCCAACGGAGGTGATGAACAGGAACATGGCGTAAGCCAGGCCGTCGAAGAGAATGCTTACGGCTACGATCGCGACATGCGGCACGAGCCCCACCTCGTGTTGAAGAAAAAGCCGCCGCGCCTTTATGCGCGGCGGCACCGATTGCTGTCAAACAGAGTTGAATGCTTATGAACCGCAGCGGCCGATTTTCTGCTCCTTGCATTCGTCTTTAACCGCTTTGGTGGTGCCCAGAACTTTCATTCCAAGCTTGCCATCCGGCTTGCGAACGACCTCCATGGCGTTTTCGTCCTGGACAATGTCGCGGGTCGCGGCGTCGATGCTGACGTGGCCGCGCGGACCGTTCGCGGACCAACCTTTCATTGCGTCGATGACCTTGGAGCCGTCATCGACTTTGCCGTTAAGCTTTTTGATCACATCGAAGATCGCGTGCATGGTGTCCCAGCCGGCCGCCGACATGAAGTCCGGATAGGAGTCCTTGCCGTAGGCTTCATGCCAGGCCTTGTTGAAGGCCTTGTTGTCGGCGTTATCGAGATCGACCGCATAGTTGCCCATCACGATGGTGCCGATGGCGGCGTCGCCCATGTCCTGCAACTTGTTGTCGGGGACGAGGTCCATCGGACCGATGAGCTTAACGCCGGCCTTGCGCATGCCGAGCTCGCCATAGGTCTTCATTACGCCAGCCGCATGCGCGCCCGACGGGATGAACACGTACATGCAGTCCGGCTTGGCATCCTTGATCTTCTGGAAGAATGGCGTGAAGTCCGGCACCTGCACCGGGCTGCCCATCGGAATTGAGTCAGTAATTTTGCCGCCGGCCTTTTCGAAGCCGGTCTTGAACGCCTCGGTCGAATCCTTGCCTGGCGGGAAATCGGTGTAGGCCAGCGCGGCAGTCTTGCAGCCGATCTTGTTGAAGGCGTAAGCGCCCATCGGATAGGCGTGATGCCACATGCTGAACGAAAGTCGCGCGATGTAAGGCGACAGGTTGGTGATCCAGGCGGTGCCGGCATTGGCGATAATCATGGGCACTTTGGCTTGCGTCACCACCGGCGCCAGGGCAATCGCCGACGGCGAGAATACGAAGCCCGCCAGGATGTTCACTTTGTCGTTGGTAATGAGCTCCGTGGCGACCGTCTTGGCATTCGCGCCAGTCGGCGGACCTTCGTCGCGCTTGATCAATTCGACTGTGTTCGGCGCGATGTCTTTAGCGTGCAGTTTGACGTAAAGATCAAATGCCTTGTCGACCTGATGACCAAGGTCCGCATTTGCACCGCTGAAAGGCAGCACGACGCCAATCTTGACGGTCTCAGCCCGGGCCGCACCGCCCACCGTGAAAGCCAGGGCGGCTAACCCAAGCCAGCCAATCATACGCATCTCGTCCTCCTAGACTATTGAATTTGTTTGGAATCCCACCAATCGATGAGCCAGCAGTTTGGCCCACTCGTGCCTAAACTGGACCAGTTTTTAGTCGCAGGTCAATCGGGATTGGAGTCGCAGCGCGCTATGCGCGGTGCTCAGGCGGCACTTTTCGCGGTGGCAGCGGCCGAGGTGGTGGAGACTGTTGCCTGCTCCCTGCGCTCAGGCGTGTCGGGCGACGCGATTTCGACACGGTTGCGGCCACGTTCCTTGGCACAATACAGGGCATGGTCGGCCTGGCTCAGGAGGTCTGGGATGTCGAGCGTTCGCTCCTGGCAATGAACCAGCCCAACGCTTACGGTCGCGCAGATCGGAAGGCCATCCACGTCTTGCGCCATTTGCGCAAAGCTTTCGCGAATCCGTTCGGCCACTTCAATCGCTTTCTCGCGGCTGGTCTCGGTCAGAATTGCGGCGAATTCCTCGCCGCCCAACCGCCCGACCAGATCTGATCCGCGCATCGACTTCCGTGCGGCATCCGCGAAGATTTTCAGCACGCGGTCGCCGACCGCATGACCGAAGCGATCGTTGATCGACTTGAAGTGATCGAGGTCGATCGCAAGAACGGCGATGGGCCGAGGATTGCCGATGTGGCGTTTGGCGAGCAGCGAGGCATCCTGCAAAAACGCACGCCGATTTGAGATGCCCGTCAGCGGATCGACCATGGCGGCGGTGCGGTGCCGCAGTTCCGTTCGTTCCTTCGCCATCGCAAGCAGGATAAAGGCGCTTGAAATGGTGAACAGCAGAGCCTCGAAACTCAAAACAGTCATCCAGACGCTGCCAAAGACCGCGTCGCTGGCCGAGCCGGGCAGCAACGCGACCAGTGGCGTACGCAGCAAGAATAGCGCCCCTTGAGCGAACAGCATCATGATGGCGGGCCAGCGCGAAACCAATGGCTCGTCCCGGCCACGCCAGAATTCGTAAGCCGTCAGCCAACTGTAAGCGGAGATAATTGCCGAGGCGATTAGCGAACGCAGATTGATGTCGTCAGCAAGCAACGGAAGACGGCAGACCAGCAGCCAAAGCACGGCGCCCGTCACCAGATAGACCGGTTCGACGGGACGTCCGTCGAAAACGCGCGCGCCCGTCCAGGTCACTGCGAATGCCGTGAAGAGCAGCGCATTGGCCAGATCGATGCTGATCAGGTCAGGCACCTCGCCGTACATTCCGAATAACCCGATCGACGCAAGCCGGATCAAATGGGCAAAGCCCCACCAGCAGACAGCGCGGAGCGCCAAATTCTGCGCCCACACAAAAAGCAACAGCAAGCCGAGGATGGCTTCTACGTAAATCGTCACCAAAAAGAGAGTGTGGACGTCGAGGGTCATCGGTCGATGGTCAAAATCTTCCGGGGACCTTGGTCTGGCTGCTGGTCCCCGGTCGCCACGAATAGACCGGGCGCCTGAAACAACTAATGAATGCCTTTATTCCCGCACCATCCATTGCACTGTTATGGTTTCGAAGACGTTTCCGAAACTGTTCCAATCGCTCTAAACCGGCGGAAAATTTGGCCGCAATGGCCGCCCGATCGGGGGAGTCCGCCGGTCTTGTGGGGCAATTGGCCCTCCACTAGGTTCAAATATCCCTCGCCAGCCTTTGGGACCGGGCATGCACATCCGCAACGGTATCGTCGAAGCCATCGGTCACACACCGCTCATCAAACTTCGGCGCGCCTCCGAGGCGACCGGCTGCACCATCCTTGGCAAGGCGGAATTCATGAATCCGGGCGGTTCGGTCAAGGATCGCGCCGGCCGCCAAATGATCCTCGAAGCCGAGAAACGGGGCGAATTGCGCCCCGGCGGGTTGGTGGTGGAATCGACGGCCGGAAACACCGGGATCGGCCTGGCGCTGGTTGCCAATGCCCGCGGTTATCGCACGCTGATAGTCATGCCCAACACCCAGAGCCAGGAAAAAAAGGACATGCTGCGGCTGTGCGGGGCCGAGCTTTTGGAGGTCCCCGCTGCCCCTTATTCCAATCCGAACAACTATCAGCATGTCGGACGGCGTCTCGCGGAGCAATTGAAGAAGACCGAGAAGAACGGTGTCATCTTTGCCGACCAGTGGAACAATCTCGACAACCGCAAGGCCCACTACGTCTCGACCGGTCCCGAAATTTGGGAAGAGTGCGACGGAAGAGTCGACGGCTTCATTTGCGCCATCGGCACCGGCGGTACGATTGCCGGCGCCTCGACTTTTCTGCGCGAAAAAAATAGAGGCATTGCAATCGGTGTCGCCGATCCGCGCGGCGCAGCGATGTATCATCTGTTCAAGGACGGCCACGCCAAGGCAACCGAAGGCGGCTCGATAACCGAAGGCATCGGGCTTGGCCGCGTGACACCGATCATCGAAGACATAAAAGTCGACAAGGCCTATCTCATTCCCGATGAGGAGGCGCTGCCCCTCATCTTCGATCTGCTCGAACACGAGGGCCTGTGCCTCGGCGGTTCCTCCGGCATCAACATTGCGGGTGCGATCCGGTTGGCAAAGGACCTCGGCCCAGGCAAGACGATCGTGACGATCCTCGCCGACTATGGGACGCGCTACCAGTCGAAACTTTTCAATCCGGATTTCCTGCGCTCGAAGAAGTTGCCCGTTCCCGATTGGCTTGAGCGCAAATCGGATATCAAGCCACCATTCGAAAAGACGTAACGATGCCGACGGAGTGTCTGTTCCGCGACGACTCGTATCGCAAGAGCTGCGACGCGCGCGTTGTTGCGCTTACCCAACAGGGTGGGATCGTGCTCGACCGTACGGTTTTTTACGCGACTTCAGGTGGCCAGCCGGGCGACATCGGGGAGCTGACAACGAACGACGGCGTACGCCTTCCAATCGAGACGGCGATCTATACCGATGCCGCCAAGAGCGAGATTGCCCACGTACCGGCCGCGGGCGCTCCGGAAGTCAAAGTGGGCGATGCCGTCACCGCGTCGATCGACTGGGATAAACGCTACGCCCGGATGCGCATGCATACCGCGCTGCATCTCCTGTCCGCGGTGCTGCCCTACGCGGTGACCGGCGGTTCGGTCGGCGACAGCGAAAGCCGCCTCGATTTCGATATTCCGGAAGCAGGACTCGACAAGGATACGATCACCGCAAAGGTCACCGAGATGATTGCTTCGAATGCGTCGGTGAGCAGCCGGTGGATCACCGACGCTGAACTCGACGCAAACCCCGGCCTGGTCAAAACCATGTCGGTCAAGCCACCGATGGGCACCGGGCGCGTGCGGCTGATTGAAATTGCAGGGCTCGATTTGCAGCCCTGCGGCGGGACCCATGTCCGCGCCACGGGAGAAATCGGCGCTGTGCGCGTCACGCAGATCGAAAAGAAGGGCAAGCAAAACCGCCGGGTGCGGCTCGCGCTCGCGTAGTTGCCTCCAAGGAACGATTGGGCAATGGTGCGCATTGACACCCTTTGATGGCCACGCCCATGAACGCAGCAAAACCCGCGAGCCGCTGGCTCAAGTCGACCGAATGGCTCGCAAGCCAGCTCAGAAATAAGGATGTTATTGTCGTTGACGGTTCCTATTACCTTCCGGCGCAGAATCGCGACGCGAAAGCTGAATACCTGGCTGCGCATATTCCAGGTGCGGTATTTTTCGACATCGATGCGGTGGCGGATGATTCCACCGACTTGCCACACATGCTGCCCGGGCCGGATCAATTCGGCCGGGCGGCCGGCGACCTCGGCATTTCCGAAAAGGACACCATCGTCGTCTATGATGGCGTCGGACTTTTCTCCGCAGCGCGGGTCTGGTGGACGTTCCGCATCTTCGGCGCGCGCGATGTCTTCATTCTCGACGGCGGCCTGCCGGCCTGGAAGAAGGAAGGGCGTCCGACCGAAGCGGGCGAAGTCAAAAATCAAAAACGTACATTCAATGCAAGCATGGACACGGGCGCGGTGGCCATGCTCACCGACGTGCAGATGGCTCTCAACAATCAAAGCGCCCAGGTCGTCGACGCCCGCTCGGCCGGGCGTTTTGCCGGGCGCGAAAAAGAGCCCCGCGCCGGCCTTCGTTCCGGCCACATGCCTGGTGCGTTGAATGTGCCTTACACCGAGATCATCGAGAACGGCCGCCTCGCTTCACCAGACCGTATCGCGCAAGCGTTCAAAAAAGGCGGCGTTGATCCCGATAGCCCCGTCATCACGAGCTGCGGCTCCGGCGTTACCGCGGCGATCCTGACCCTTGGGCTCGACGCCCTTGGAAAGAAGCCAGGGCGCATCTACGACGGCTCGTGGGCCGAATGGGGTTCGCGGCCCGACCTGGAAGTCGTCAAGGACTGAGGGATCAGCGCAAAATCTGACTCAAAAACAGCTTCGTGCGCTCATGCTGCGGATGGGCGAAAAATTCTTCCGGCACATTGGCTTCGACAATCTGGCCTTCGTCCATGAACACGATGCGGCTCGCCACCTGGCGGGCAAAACCCATTTCGTGGGTTACAACGAGCATCGTCATCCCGTCGTGGGCGAGCTCTACCATGGTGTCGAGAACTTCCTTGACCATTTCGGGGTCGAGCGCCGACGTCGGTTCGTCGAACAGCATGATCTTCGGGTTCATGCACAAGGCGCGCGCGATGGCGACACGTTGCTGCTGGCCGCCGGATAACTGGCCCGGATATTTGTTGGCCTGTTCGGGGATCTTGACCCGTTCCAGGTAATGCAAGGCGATTTCCTCCGCCTCTTTCTTTGGCATCTTGCGGACCCAGATCAGGGCCAGCGTGCAGTTATCCATAACGGTCAGATGCGGAAAAAGATTGAAGTGCTGGAAAACCATGCCGACTTCGCGCCGCACCTCGTCGATTTTCTTCAGGTCCGCCGTCAGCTCGACGCCGTCGATGAAAATGCGGCCCGACTGATGTTCTTCCAGACGGTTGATGCAGCGGATCATGGTCGATTTACCCGATCCTGACGGGCCACAAATGACAATGCGCTCTCCGCCCATGACTTTGAGATTGATGTCGCGCAGGACGTGGAAATCGCCGTACCATTTGTTCACGTCGTCCATCTCGACGGCCACTGCCGTATTGAGCTTGGCCGGCTTGAGCAATGACCCGTGATTTGCCGCGACGTTCATGAACGGTCCTTAACGACGGTCGCTTTTGGCGAGCCGCGCCTCCATGGCACGGGCATATCGCGACATCCCGTAGCAGAAAATCAGATAGAAGATAGCAGCGACCGCATAACCGGTCGTGCTGGTGACGGGCGTCGCCCATTTGGGATCGATACGGGCCACTTCGATCGTGCGCAGGAGATCGAATATGCCGACGATGAAGACCAGCGTCGTATCTTTGAACAGTCCGATGTAGGTGTTGACGATGTTCGGGATCGTCACCTTCAGGGCTTGCGGCAATATGACCAGCCGCATCGTTTGCCAATAGCGCAGGCCCACGGCCATCGCGCCCTCGTATTGGCCTTTTGGCATGGCTTGCAGCCCCGCGCGCACAACCTCCGCCATATAGGCGGATGCAAAAATGGCAATGCCGATGAGTGCGCGCACCAACTTATCGGGCGAGAGTTGCTCCGGAACGAAGAGCGGCAACATCACTCCCGCCATGAACAAGACAGTCACCAGCGGAACGCCGCGCACGAACTCGATAAAGATAACCGACAGCAATCGCACCGCCGGCATATGCGATCGCCTGCCGAGGGCCAGAAGTATCCCCAGCGGTAACGAAACAACGATGCCGACCGAGGCGACCACGATGGTCACCAGCACGCCGCCCCACAGCACCGTGTCAACGGGCTGCAGGCCGATTGCCGCCCAGCCGGTCAGCAGGATGAATGACGCGACGGGCAAGATCACGAAGAAGTAAATGGCGCCAAGATCGCGCCGCGGCGCATTGAGCCACAACAACCAGACAATCCCGAACGCCAGCATCGCGAAGAAAACGTCGACGCGCCAACGCTGGGGTATCGGGTAGGAACCGTAAATGAAATAAGGCAACCGTTCCCAGACGAAGGGCCAACAGGCGCCGATTTCACGGTGCTGCACGGACTCAAGGCACGCCTCGCGGTCAGTGCCGCTCCACACTGCATCGATCAGCAAAAATCTGACCAGCTCCGGAATCGCCCAGGCAAGCAGCAATCCGATCACGATGGTGAGCGCGATATTGAACGGGGTCGACAAAAGGTTTTGACGCAGCCAGCCGACCGCCCCCGTCATTGCTGCCGGCGGCGGCCGCGGCGCGATGCTGGTCTGGCGGACAAACGCTATTTCGGTAACGGCGAGGTCGCCTTCGGCCATGGTCATGGGGAGCCCCTCACCGCTCAGCCAAGGCCATTCGGCTGTTATAGATGTTCATCAGCAGCGAGGTGACGAGACTGATGACGAGATAGACGAGCATCGTGATGGCGACGACCTCCACCGCCTGACCGGTCTGGTTGAGCACGGTACCGGTGAATACCTGCACAAGGTCCGGGTAGCCGATCGCCACCGCCAGCGACGAATTCTTGGTCAGGTTGAGATACTGGCTGGTCAGCGGCGGGATAATCACCCGCATCGCCTGCGGTATGACGACCAGACGCAGCGTCGGCCCCGGTCGAAGCCCGAGCGAATAAGCCGCCTCGCTCTGGCCGCGCGATACTGCCAGGATGCCGGCTCGCACGACCTCCGCGATAAATGCGGCGGTGTAGATCGAAAGGCCAAAAAGCAGCGCCAGAAATTCCGGCAGCACCTCGACGCCGCCGGTGATGTTGAAACGTCCGGCTTGCGGAAATTCAAAACCAAGCGGAAATCCCGTGAGCGCAAACACGACGAGCGGAAGACCAAGCACCAGCGCAAGCGCCACCCAAAGAACCGGAGCTTGCTGCCCCGTCCGCTCCTGCCGCTTTCGCGCCCCAAGATAGAACCCGATGGCCCCGAGGATGCCCGCAAGCAAGGCAATCTCGACCAAGCCGAACCCGCTTTTGGAAACAGGCAACGGCAGAAAAATGCCGCGATTGTTGAGGAACGCACCGCCCGGAATGACGATGCTCTCGCGAATATCGGGCAGCGCCTTAAGCACGGCGTTGTACCAGAACAGCAACTGGAGCAGCAGCGGGAGATTTCTGATTGTCTCGACGTATCCCCCTGCAACTTTCGCCAGCAGCCAGTTGCGCGAGAGCCGCGATATGCCGATCACGAAGCCGAGAATGGTCGCGAAAATGATGCCCAGCCCGGCCACCAGCAACGTATTGAGCAATCCGACCCAGAAGGCGCGACCGTAGGTCGACCCCCGCGGCGAATAGGCGATCAGAGTCTGGCTGATGTCGAAGCCGGCCGTCTCCTTCCAGAAGCCGAATCCGGATGCGATATGGGACCGCGCGAGATTTTCAATCGCGTTGCTGGCGGCACCATAAACAAGAAAGATGACAATGGCGCACAGCACGAGCTGGTAGGCAACGCTGCGAACTTTCGGATCGTTGTAGAATACGACCTGCGCCGGCCGCGGCCGCGCGGAAAGCTCACTCGACATTTGCCCCTCGTCCGGCCCGCCGCGCGGCAGCTCCCGCCCGGCGAAATCGCCGCGCGCTTCCCGCCCGCATGCGCGCGCGTCGGTTTGCCGTCAGCGAATAGGCGGCGCGTATTGTATGCCGCCCTTGCTCCATAATTTGTTCAAACCGCGTTCGATCTTCAGCGGCGAACCCTGGCCAACATTTCGCTCGAAGGACTCGCCGTAATTGCCGACAAGTTTGACAATGCGGACCGCCCAGTCCTTGGTCAGGCCGAGCTGTTCGCCATAACTCCCCTCGGTCCCGACGAAGCGCATGATTTCCGGATTGGTCGATTTCAAGGCTTCGTCAAGGGTCTTCGAGGAAATGTTCAACTCCTCGGCATTGAGCATCGCGAACAATGTCCACTTGACGATGTCAAACCATTGGTCGTCACCGTGACGCACGGCGGGACCGAGCGGCTCTTTGGAAATGATTTCCGGAAGGATGATGTGATCGTTTGGACCGGTGACCCTCAGCCTTTCCGCATAAAGAGCCGAGGCGTCAGTCGTATAGGCATCGCACCGGCCGGCGTCGTACGCCTTCACCGCCTCATTGGCGGTGGCGAAGGTCACGGTCTTGAGCTGCATCTTGTGCGCGCCAAAAAAGTCCGCGAGATTGAGCTCGGTGGTGGTGCCCTGCTGCACGCAGATGGCCGCACCATTGAGTTCGAGCGCCGAATTCACCTTGAGCGACTTGCGCACCATGAAGCCCTGGCCGTCATAGTAGTTGACCCCGGTGAAGTTGAGGCCGAGCGAGGTATCACGCGACGACGTCCATGTCGTGTTGCGCACCAGCACATCCACCTCACCTGACTGGAGGGCCGTGAAACGGTCCTTCGCCGACAACGGTACGAACTTGACCTTCTCGGCGTCGTTCAGAATCGCGGCGGCGATCGCCCTGCAAAAGTCGACGTCCAATCCGGTCCATTTTCCCTGAGCATCGGGAAGCCCGAACCCTGCGAGCGTTCCGTTGGCACCGCAATTGAGCATGCCGCGGTCCTTGACCGCTTTCAGCGTTTGAGCGGAGACGCTCTGCGCAGAAACGGCGACGATCAGCGCGAGAATGGTTGCAAATCGCTTCATGTGACGGTTCCTTTAAAACTATTTCGGGCGCGGCCCACGAGACTGACCAAATATTTCCACCGCCGGCTCCTGGTCCGACGATGCCAATAGCAAGTTTCTAGCCGTTCCCCACCCGAGGCCCCCTTAGCGCGGGGCATCTCAGAACGATCGGCTTGCCGGGTCAAGGGGTTGACGCTCGCGTCCCAGGCGGACGTATATGGTTCTGCGACGGTATTACGCGGCTACTGTCCCAAACAAGGTCGTTCGTTCGCATGAAGAAGAAGCTCAAAGGCCCGATAAAACCCGACACCCGGCTGGTTACGTCCGGCCGCGATCCGGAAGCTTACTATGGCTTCGTCAATCCACCCGTCTATCACGCATCGACCCTGCTCTACCCTACCGCCGAAGACCAGGTTGCCCATCGCGCCCGCTACAATTACGGCCGCCGCGGCACGCCCACTTCAGAAGCCCTGGAGAACGCCTTGCGCGAACTCGACGGGGAGTCCTGCGCGGGGGTGGCGTTGCTTCCGTCCGGACTCGCAGCCATTGCGGTCGCGTTGCTCGCGACCGCCGGTTCGGGCGATCACGTTCTGGTTCCCGACAGCGTCTACCGCCCCACCCGCAACTTCTGCAACGGCGTATTCAAACGCCTGGGCGTCGAGACGACTTATTACGATCCTGTGATCGGTCCTGCCATCGCAAAGCTACTCAAACCCAACACGCGTGCGGTGTTCGTCGAGGCTCCGGGTTCGCAAAGCTTCGAGATGCAGGACATCCCTGCCATCGCAAAAATCGCCCATGACAAAGGAGCGGTTGTGCTGATGGATAATACCTGGGCCACGCCGCTCTATTTTCGCGCCTTCGAGAAAGGCGTCGACATGCAAATTCAAGCGGGCACCAAATATATCGGCGGGCACTCCGACATTATGTTCGGCTGCGTTTCGGCGAACGCGGCTACGTTGCCGGCGCTCAAAGACACGGTTTATTCGATGGGGCTGTGCGTCGGCCCCGATGACATGTATCTCGCGCTGCGCGGCTTGCGGACCCTCGGCGTAAGGCTCGAACGCCATTTCAAATCGGGCCTGCGCGTGGCGCGCTGGCTCGAACAGCGGCCGGAAGTTCTGCGTGTGATGCACCCGGCGCTCGAAGGCGATCCGGGACACAGCATCTGGAAACGGGATTTCACCGGCGCCTGCGGTTTGTTCAGCATCATTCTCAAACCAGCCAGCGAACAATCAGTGCACGCTTTTCTCAACGAGCTGTCGCTTTTTGGTCTGGGCTATTCCTGGGGCGGCTTCGAAAGCCTGGCGATCCTGTTCGATTGCACGGAATATCGCACCGCCACCAAATGGGCGCCGGGCGGTCCCGCCATCCGCTTTCATATCGGGCTGGAGGATCCGGGGGATCTCATTGCCGACCTCGAACGCGGGTTTGGCGCGCTGGCCGCTGCGAAAACCCGGTAAGCCTCCGCGGTCACGCCGCCGCCGTGGTGCCACCACTGCGCATGACGAACTGAAGATTGCGCAAATACACGAATACGCCGAAGGCCTGCCCAATGATGAAGACGGGATCTTTCCGGTAGAGGGCGTAGCCGAGCAGCATGATTCCGCCGCCGATGGAGAAAACCCAGAAGGCAGTCGGCACAACACTCTTGCCTGCGCGCTCGGATGCAATCCACTGCACGACAAAGCGCATGGCAAACATCGCCTGCGCGAAATAGCCGACCAAAATTCCCCAATCTGCGGTGCCGATGAATACATCATGCAGGTAGCCGCCGACGGAATTTGCGATATCGATCAGCATTCGGTGTCCTTTCAGTTGCGCGCGATCTTGTCCACGCGCTACTCCTCCGAAATTGTCGGTATTCGTTTTTTGCGGCGGATCAGCCACCACACGCCGGCAAGATCGAGGATGCCGATCCATAGCCGGTCCCACATCCCGTAGTTCGACACGCCGTGCGCCCGCGGCCGATCGACCACGTCGACGTAGCCGATGGCGTAGCCTTCGCGCCGAACGAGCGCGGGAAGAAATCGGTGCAACCCATCAAAATACGGAAGGCTCAGGAACAACTCGCGAGGGAACGCTTTCAAACCGCAGCCCGTATCGCGGGTGCCATCGCGGAGCACCGCGCTCCGCACTGTATTGGCAATTCTCGATTGGAATTTTTTGAATCCGCTCGCTTTGCGGCCGACGCGTTGGCCGGCGATCAGACCGATCCGCGGTTTCCCCGCTTCCAGGGCGCGAATGAGCGCCGGGATGAACGCGGGATCGTTCTGCCCGTCGCCGTCGAGCGTCACCACAATGGGGGCGCGCGCCGCGGCAACGCCGGTGCGTACCGCCGCCGACTGCCCGCAAGGCTGCTCGTGACGAACACGGCGCAGCCACGCATGCTGCGCCATCAGCCGTTTAAGTTCAGCATCGGTGCCGTCATTCGAACCATCATTGACGTAGACGACCTCAAAGCGCCATTGCCCGTCGAGCGCGCCGGCGATTTCCGCCACGAGCGGGGCGATATTGCCGGCCTCATTGCGCACCGGCACCACCACGGACACCGCCGGATCGATCGTATTCATGGCGCGAAGTCTTATGGGGCCAGAAGCTCGCGGGCAACCGCTTTGATACGCCTCGGCGAGGGGCCTGGATATTGATGGGTAGAGCCGTCGGCCTCGATCGCAAAACCGAGGTGGCGCTGCGCGAAATAGCGCCGGACCAAGACGGCGCCCGCGATCCCGACCAGCGCGCCGGCAAAAACATCGCTTGGATAGTGCGCGATCACCACAATGCGGCTTGCAACAATCAGCAATGCGTAGACCAGCAGCGCCGTACGGGCACGCGGCCACAGCGTTCCGAAGGCCACCAGCACGGCGCATGCGGTGGTGGCGTGACCGGAGGGCAAACCGGCATAGGCCGCTGTCCCCTGGAACGGACTGAACAGAAACGGATCGAGACTGCCGCCCACCATCGGCCGCGCACGGCCGATCACGCGCTTGATGATCGTCACAAAAAGGCTGGGCACGGCTATCGCGGCGAACAGAAAACCGGCACGCACCATGACCGCGGCCAGAACGCGCTGGGAGTACGGCGTCAGGATCGGTGGCAACGCGGCGAGCGCGACAAAGAGCAATCCGAGTGGCCAAAGAAACCACCCGGACTTACCGAACTCTGTAATCTCGCGGAAAACCGCATGGATCCACTCCGGCAAATGGCGGGCGCCGCGGATGGCCGCGGCATCAAGCGTCACCATCAAAAACGCGAACACAGCGACCGAAACACCGACCGCGATGGCCGTTTCGCGCGGAGCAAGCGGCCACAGCCGCGCGTGCGTGCGCGCGGGCCGGACCAGCAAGGCGCCAACCGTCGTCAAATTGCCCGCGCAGCGCCGCAATGCCGAGATCGCCACGCCTTCCATGCGATTGAATCCGTTGGCCACGCTCATGGGCTCGCCTGCGAACGAAAGACGGTGAGTGATACCGGCTTTCCGATGCTGATATTGTAGCCCTCCACGCGCTGAAGAAGCGAGTACCGCAATGCGACCGATTCCGCGCGCTGCACGAAGCTGCGCTCGCTGCGAGCATCGATAAGAGCGAAATGACATGATCCTGAGCGCAGAAAATCGGCCGCCCCTACCCCGTCGGTGAATCTCGTGTCGGTTCCGAGCAGGAACACCACGCTCGGCTCCTGAAAAGCAAACGTCGACGCGACGCGCGGCTGCCGGCAGTCGGTCGCGTTTATTTCATCGGCGATCATGGCGCTGGGAAACAGCGACGGCAACATGGGAAACGTGATCGCATAGACGGTGATCGCAACGAACACAGAGGCCACCATTCCGCGCAACAGCGAGCGTTCGGCGCCATCCACTTCGTAGAGCCACCACGCAAACAACCCGAAGATCACCGCGACCGCCGAAAACGGCCACGCCACGAGACCAAGATCGCGGCCGAATACGATAAACGCGACCAGCGTTGCGATCGCGACGGCGGCCGGCAGCAGGAACCACCCGACCGTGCCGCGCGTCATCCAACGCGCCTTCGACAAGCCATCCGGCTCAAGAGTGCCGGCGATCAGGATGGCGATGGCAGGATAAAGCGGCAGCACGTAGTGCGGCAGCTTGGTCATCACCGCCTCGAATACAAGCCATGACGGGATCAGCCATGCGAGCAAAAACCGCGCGTTCGGCTCGCGACGCGCTTTCCAAACCATCACCGCGGCCATTCCGGCCAATACGGAGCCGGGCCAGAATGTCACCCAGAACAGCAGAAAGTAGTACCCAGGCGGTGCACCGTGTGCTTCCTGTCCGCTGGCCACCTTATCGAGCATGTCGTGGCCGAGCGCATCAACGAAAAAGCGGGCGCCGGATTTTGCAACAATTGCCGCGAACCACGGAGATACGAGGAAGACCAGCCAGGCAAGACCGATGAATGGGCGGAGCGACCACAACCAGCGCGCCGAACGATCGACGACCGAGAGCACAATTGCCGTGAGCCCGGCCAACATCAGGATCACGGGACCTTTCAGCAGCACGCCGCCGGCAAGCGCCGTCCAGAAGATCGCCGGCTCGGCCCAGCCAATCTTTTTATCGAGCACCTCGCGACTTGCGAGATATACGCGGGCCATCGCGCCCATCGCGGCGACCGAAGCAAGCAAGAGCATGGCATCGGTTGTTGCAAGACGCGCTTCGACGCCGAGCAAAATCGAGCTGGCCATCATCAACGCGGCCACAACCGCGGCGCGGCGCGCAACGAAGGCAAGCGCGGCCCAATAGGTCAACAAAACGCCAAAGATCGCACCGAATAGCGACGGCAACCGATAAAGCCAGATGGTTGTGCGCGCCTGCGGCACGCCGAGCGCTTCTCCGGCCCTCACCGCTGCCGCTTGCAGCCAATAAATGCCGACCGGTTTCTTGTAGCGAACCTCGTCTTGAAAGCGAATGTCGACAAATTCGCGGGTTTCCAGCATCTGCTTGGTCGCCTGCGCGAAGCGCGCTTCGTCGCGGTCAACAGGCGGTATCTGGAAAAATCCCGGGAGGAACGCGATGAGCGAGAATGCCACAAGCAGCATCGCCGCCCGGCGATGCGAACCCATGGCAAAATCCAGCGCAGCGGCAAGCCCGCGCGCCGGAGCGACCGAAGGCCTGGCCTCGTCAGTGGTGATGCTCACTCTATAGTGCCTTGAAGCCGCAGTTTTGCCGGACAATAGTCTTTCGACGCTGTCCTGTCATTCGCACGCTATTGCACCCGTATGGTGACACTGTCGCTCGCGCCGCGCGCGTCCATGACTGTCACGCGCGCAAAGCCGGGACCATCGGGCTGGAAGAACAAAGTGCCGCGGCCATTCGGCGCGGCCAGGGGCACGCCATTCACCATGACAGTGAGCGGCCCGCGACCGCCGGTAATCTTGAGTGCGACCGGGTCGGACTGATCGCCGGCGGCGATGTCCAAGCGTGCCCCATCAGGCGGGAACATGATGCGCGGCGGCTCCGTCGCGTCATTCGGGCCACCGGCGACAAATCTTTGCAATGGAGGCGGTAACTTGTTGCTCGCGGCGAAAATCGCTCCCTTGGGCGAACGCGGCAACGAGGCGGCCGTCAATCCCGAACGCGCGAAAGCATCGAACAGGATCGGGGCCGCGGAGGCACGGCCGACCAGCCCCGGGACGGGCGCGCCATCGGCGCGGCCGACCCATACGCCAATCGTCATTCGCCCATCAAACCCGATGGCCCATGCATCGCGGTAGCCGTAAGAGGTGCCGGTCTTGAAGGCAATGCGTCCCTGCGGTGCATTCTCAGGCGGCGGAGCACCGATGAGGATATTGCCGACATACCAGGCGGCCACCGGATCGAGCAGCCGGCGTGCATTTTGAGGCGGACCGCCAAGCTGTTCCGTCAGCGGCAATGCACTGCCAAGCCGAGCCAGGCCCGTATAAAGCATGACCAGATCCGACAGGCGAACACCGACCCCGCCGAGGCCCATCGCCAAACCGGGCGCTTCGCCTTTCGGCAGCACCAGTGCCGCGCCGGTTTGCGACAGGCGCGCGCTCAGGCGGTCGACGCCGACTTTGCCCAACACGGCGATTGCCGGAACATTGAGCGACATTTGCAGCGCCCGCCGCACGGTGACCGTACCCTGGAAGGTGAGGTCGAAGTTTTCCGGCGTGTAATTGCCGTAGCGGCTTGGTTTGTCGTCGATCAGCGTCTCCGGATGGATGAGGCCATCTTCGAATGCAAGTCCGTATATGAACGGCTTCAAGGTCGAGCCAGGCGATCGCAGTGCCTGCGTCATGTCGACCTGCCCGGCACGGCGCGCGTCGAAATAGTCGGCGGAGGCGATACGCGCCCTCACCTCACCGCTCGCATTGTCGACCGCAAGAATGGCGACCGACATGTCAGGTCCGAGCGTCTGCGCGCGTTCATGCGCAAGTTCCTGCAACGTCTTCTGCAAAACGAGATCGATGGTAAGTCGGTGCACGCGTCGATCCGGCTCTGTCGATACGACCTGGTCGGCGGCATGCGGCGCGAACATGGGTAATTGCTTGCGCTCGCGCGGGACCGGTTGAGACTTCGCCCGCGCGATTTCATCGGGCGGCACAAGGCCGGCTGCCGCGACACGATCGAGCACGCGATCGCGCGCGGCTCGTGCGGCGTCGGGAAAACGATCCGGACGGCGCAGTTCCGGTGACTGCGGCAATGCCACCAACAGCGCAGCCTCGGCCAGAGACAGCTTACGCGGCTCCTTGCCGAAATACGCCAGGGCGGCCGCGCGTATCCCTTCGAGGTTTCCGCCGTAGGGCGCGAGCGTCAAATACAGCCCCAGGATTTCATGCTTGCCCAGCGCATGCTCAAGTTCGAGCGCCCGCACGATCTGCCGTAGTTTTGCGCTCAGGCTGCGCTGCTGCCGCGGCTCCAGCAGGCGCGCCACCTGCATCGTGATCGTCGAACCGCCCGAAACGATATGCCCGCTGGCAGCAAATTGAATCGCTGCACGCCCGAGCGACTGCGGGTCGACTCCGCGGTGATTGCGAAAGCGCTTGTCTTCATATGCGAAAAGAAGCTTCAGGAAGCGCGGATCAACCTCGTCCTCCGTGACCGGAAGCCGCCAGCGGCCTTCTGCGGTCGCGTAGGCACGCAAAAGGCGCCCCTCTCGGTCGAGAACGACATGCGAATATTCAAGGTCCTTGCCGAGCGGCGCAGGGCCCAGCGAATAAACCAGGGAGGCACAGATCACCGCCGCCGCGGCGGCCACGCCCCCGGCACTCGCAAAAATCCTGCGCCACCGCGTCATTTTGGGGTGATCTCGATTGCGCCGGTCCCGGTGCGGCCGAACCGGTCGGGCCGGTACATGTCCTCGACCTTCGCCTGCGGCAACACGTATTGTCCGGGCGAAACGGCGCGCACCACATAGGCGACGGAAAATACCGGCGACGAATCCTCCTTTCGATTGAAAGCAGCCGTGAACCGGTCGTCGCGAAATTCGGTATTGGCCGGCTCTTCGGCGTCGGCAATCCAGGCGAGCGTTCCCGTTTCTCCCGATGACACCAGACGCGGATTGTCAATTTCAAATCCGGCGGGCAGATAGTCGGCGACGATCACGCGGCCAAATTGCGGCTGCGGTTCGGTCATCTTGAGCACCACCACGAAGCGCTGATTTTGTTTGGCCTTGCTTGGATCGACCTTTTCGCCATCGAACGTGTGATAGGTCCGCTCGATCTTGAACCCCTGTTCGGCGGCGGGTTCCGGTGTGAGTGGCGAACCACTCACCGACACCACGGCCTGCACATTGCCCTCGCCATGGTTTGCCACCGCAATCGGCGCCGCAAGATCATTCACCCCGAGACTGCGATAAAGCGCGCCCCGGTGCGTGTCTCCATTGATGCCGAGAGAAATTGCGTTGACTTGCTTGACGAGCGCGCGGGCGGCGAGCACGAGCCATGCATCTTCCTGGGTTGACGTGCTCGCGCTCAATGCGCGCGCGCTATCGATCCGCAACACCGCATCGTCGATTGTCTTTTGCGGGGCGCGCCCTTCCGAGGCCAGCGTCACCAGCGCGGCGGCATCGCGTAGCGCCGAACCGAAATCGGCGCGGCCGAGATCAAGCTTGGGCTGGGGCGATATGGCGTCCAGCGCCGCAAGATAGACGGCGTCGGCGCGCGTCTTGTCGCCGGCCATAGCCAGCGCCGCAGCAATCTGCGCTTTTGCAATCGGCGTCGCGACTTCGGACAGCTTGACTTCAGCGACGTAACGCAAATCACCGATCGGCGCCGCGCCATTGCGCGCCAATACGTAGAGCGCGTAAGCCAATTCACGGCCGCCATTCTTGTTGGGCTCCGGCGCTGTGGCGACATAGTTGCGCAGACGATCGATCGCGAGCGTGTACGCGGCGGCCGGCACATCAAAACCGCGCTCGCGTGCCCGGGTCAGGAAATCCGTGACATAGGCATCGAGCCAGGGATCTTCGCCGCCGACCGACCACAGACCAAATGAACCGTTTGAGTCCTGGCGTGCCAGCAGGCGCGGGATGGCATCCTTGATGCGTTGATCGATCTCGCCGTCGGGAGCCAGCCTCGACTGCGCGGCCAGCTCGTTGACATAGAGCATCGCCATGGCGCGGCTGGCGATCTGTTCGGAGCAGCCGAAGGGATAGCGATCGAGCGCATTGAGCAGCGTGGCGGCGTCGAGAGACGCCGACACGGCAACCGACAATCCGGCGCGCCCCGTACCCGGTACGAAATCCGCGAAAAGATCCTTCGACAATGTGAGGGTTTCACCTTTGGCGAGCATGCGCACGCTGCGGCGTGTCAGGATTTGCGTTGCCGGTCGAACGTCAAGCGGATAGCTACGCTCGAGGGCGAAATTATCCGGCCCGCTCACCTTGACGGTCACCCTGCTCGGTCCGGCACCGGACGCTCCCGCAGGAAGTGAAATGCGATCGCGTTGTTTGGTGGCAAGCTTGAGCGCTTGCGGTCCGTCGCCATCGAGCTTGACAGCACCATCGGCAACGACTGTCATTTTGTAGTCGCCGGCGGCGCCTTCGACGTTGTCCAACTCGAGCTGTATTGCGCCTTTGTCGCCGGTGCGCAGGAAACGAGGGAGCGTCGCGGTCAACACGACCGGATCGCGCACGATCACGTCACCGAACGCCTTGCCGACTTTATCTTTGCTCCACGCCACGGCCATTACACGGACGGTGCCGGCAAAAGCTGGAATATCGAACTGCACCTGCGCGGCGCCGTCGCGGCCGACGGTGACAATGCCGGAGTAAAGTGCAAGCGGCGCCTGTGTCGGAGGCGAGCCGGACAGCTCTGAACCGCCCGCATCGCCGCCAGAGCGAATTTGTCCACGCACACCCTGCATGCCGTCGATCAATTGGCCGTAAAGATCGCGGATCTCGGCCGTGAGCCGGCGCTGGCCGAGGTAATAGTCATCCGGTGCGGGCGGTTTGTAATTGGTGAGATTAAGAATGCCGACATCGACGGCGGCGACAACGACGCGGGCCTCTTCGCCGGAAACAAGACCGCCAACCTTGATCGGCACCGTCAGCGTTGAGTTCGGCCGCATCGTTACCGGCAATTTCATTTCCGGCGCCAGCGTATGCGAGGCCTTGTCGATCGAGAACCATTGCACGCCGATGGCGCGGCCAGGCATGCGTTGCGCCGGCGCGTCAAGCGGACGGCGCAAGGTGGCAACCATGTAGGCACCGGTGCCCCAATCCCGGCCGACGCTCAGGCTGATACGCGCAATCCCCGCTTTCACATCCTGCGATTGGCTGGCAACGAGCCGGTCAGTAAATACGTTGACTGTCACGCGACCGGCCGTGCGCGCGGTCACCGCCACATTCATCGTCTCGCCCGGCTTGTATTCCGGTTTGTCCAGCGCTGCCTCGAGCAGGTCCGGCGTGTCCGCGCTCGACTCTGCGTAGAAGCCGGCATCAAAACCGATCGAAGTGACCGGACCATTCGCCTCGCCGGTCGAAATCTCCAATCGATAGCGGCCCCACTTCACCGGTACCGACACGCGACCCGGCTTTTCGGTGCGAACGTCGACCGTGCCGCTGGCCACGCGCTCTGTGCGCTTGACCGGCTCAAACTCCCATTGGCCGTTTTGCCGGTACCACTGATAGCTGCTCTCGACCTTGAGCAAATCATAATGCAGGCCGGTTCGCGCCAGAGTCTTGCCGTCTGGCGCAACCATGACCACGTCGAACTCGGCATTGGCGCCGTCGGCGAGCGAGCGGCCGGAGAACATCGGCTTTATGCCAAGCATCGCAGCTTCGGGGGTCACCGGCAGCGTCAGCTTGCGTTCGACCGCCCGACCGCCGGATTCGGTCATTCTCACCGTGATCTGCGCTTCCAGCGGACGGCCGCTGGCGGGCACCTTGTCGAGCCTAACCGGGAATGTCGCCTTGCCGGTGGCGTCCGTGCCTGGCAAGTCGTCGAGTTCCTGCCGGACGGCTGTGACCTCGTCATCGAAGAAGCCAAAAGTATAACCGGGAAAGCCCGGAAGCTCCTTGGCGGCGGCGATTGTAGCCTCGCCCGAGAGCTCAAGATTCGATGCCGGCGCGCCATAGAGGAAATGGCCGTCGACACTGAGCTGCGCGGGCGCGGCGGGGGAAATCCCCTTCGCAGCCGACGTCAGTGAAAATTCAATGCGATCGGCCACATAGTCCTCGACCATGAACGTGGTTTCGCCCACGGGCGGCCGCTTGGGATCGGTGTAAGCCACAATCCGCCAGGTGCCGGCCGATGCCGAAGCGACGATCGGCACGATCATGGATCGCCCGCCGAGACCCTGGTCGGCGACGAGCGCGCGGCGGTATTCGACGCCGTCGGGACGCGCGATCACCAGCGTCAATGGAACGTTCGGTGCCGCGATGCCGCGTGCATCACGCAGCAACGCAGTCACCGCGACTGTTTCTCCCGTGCGGTAGACGCCGCGTTCGGTATAGACGAAAGCATCCAACCCAGCCGGCACCGGCCGTCCGCCAACACCCCGGTCGGACAGATCAAATGCAGGCGATTTAAGGCTCAAAAACGCATAGTCGTTCTTCTCGCTCGCAACGATTGCCGCCGGCGCAAGGCCTCCCTCGCCCCGCGCAAGGCCAGCCTCGAAATGGATGAACCCGTTGCGGTCGGTCTGACGAACCGCAAGCACTTCGTTGTTGCGGGCAACCAGCCGCACCTCGACGCTGCCGCGCGGTTCGGCGCTCGCCAACGAATGGATAAAGACGTCTATGCCGTCATGCGCGGTATAGGCGCTCAGACCGAGATCGGAAACGATGAACCACTGCGTCGCCTGCTGGCCATATTCATTGGAAACGACATCCTTCGGCTCGGCAGTCATGGCGTAGACGCCGGGGCCAAGATCCTTGAGCGCCTGATCAAGTGGAAAGGCGGTAGTCACTTCCGTGTTGAGCTTGGACTCGACGGCGAGTTCACCGCCCCAGATCTTTACTCCACGCTCGTTGGCCAGGCGCTCTGCCTGGTAGCGGCTCAAGTTGCGCTGGAAATCATAGCCCAGGAGGGTATCGACGAGATTGCGGTCGCCGATCCGGTAAATCGACAGCGCCACCGCTTTGGTGTTGACGCTGAGCACCGGAATGCCGCGCTGACCGGCGCGGGGCAGCACATAGGCCCTGCCGGAAAAGCGAACAAACGGTTTGCGATCACGAACGAAGATCGTGAATTCGGCCGACTTCGCGAGCGTCTCCTTGACAACAGATGGAAGCCCGGCGCGAAGAGTGACCGAATAGCGCTCGCCATGCTTGAGTCCCTCAACGCACAGCTGCTTCTCCGCCGCCGAAATTGCCGGCCGATCCATCCCGGCGACTGCGACAAACGGAGAAAAATCGGTGCGGCGGCTCGGCAATTCCTCAGAAAACTGAAAACAGGCCCGCGGCGATATCGAGTCGGAATCGACCGTAAAATCGAGCAGGCGGAAACCGTGTTCGGCCCGCATTTTTTCGTATTGGCTGCGCAATTCGGCGGTCTCGCGCAAATCGAGTGACGAACGCAATGCGTCGAGCGCTCCCCGCCACTGCTGGCGGTCGGCAAGCATCTGGCCAAGAACCGACAGGCTATCGGCTTCGAGATTGCGATCTCCTGCCCGCTGGTACGCGATATAGGCGGCCGTCGAGGCGCGATCGAGCAGCAACGTCTTCTCGCGATCATCGCGCGGCTTGATCTGAAGAATGGTGCGCGCGAGGCGCAGCCAGCCCGATGCGTCATCCGGCGCAACCGTTACAAGCTGGCCGAGAACTAGCATGCCTGAACGAAAGTCATTCTTTTGAAAGGCAGCATCGGCGTCCCGGCGCAATGTTGTGGCTGGCTTGGTCACCGCGCCGGCATCGCTTTTTATCTGTGCTTCGAGCTTGATTGCCGCGTCGTCGAGCGCGCCTTGCGTGAAAGGTTTTTCGGCCGCCAGCGCGTGCGCGAGGGCAGCGGTCAGGAACGCGGCGGCAAGGCCGGCGCGAACGGCACGAAACATGGGAAAGAACCTCCGGAAGTCGCGGATGGCGGCGAGCATGATTTCAGTTCCTGAAGGTGTCGAGCGCGTGGCGGCGTCGGCACGGTGCCCGCAGCCGAGCATGCCGCGCAGTTCCTGAAATTGGTACGATGATCAGAAGGGTCGCTCGTTATCCTCAGAATTAACATGAGCAAACAAGCTAATGTAAGACTTTAATTTTACAGCGAAAAATGCCGGACCATTGGCCTCCAGTTTCGCCCGCCTTTGTCACCGAATCGGCTGGGTTTGCCTCACCGAAACTGGTTTCTCGCGCTGCCAGTGCATCCTTGGCATTGCGTCTTTGCACCAGTGACCGCCTCCAGCTAAACCGTGTGGCGCCGACCCCGTAGCTCAGCCGGATAGAGCATCAGCCTTCTAAGCTGAGGGTCGCTGGTTCGAATCCAGCCGGGGTCGCCAATACTTTCGAAGTCTTAGCCTGCGCTAGCGCTTCGGCGCCGCATCGGCCGGCTTCGCGCCACCGAGGTTTTTCACGTCGCGTTTCATCTCAAGGCAGGTCGCAAGCTCGGTATAGGTTGGCCCGAACGTGAGCGACTTTACGCATTTGATGCGATCGGCCGCCGGGAACGTCGACCAGTTTTTGTTGAGTTCCTCGCGTGTGCGCTGTTCGCTTTCAAGACAGCTTTTCAATCTCTCGCTGGTCTGTTCGATGTATCCGGCCGAGGCTGCCCCACGACAACTAGCGGTTACATCCCAACTTGGGACGCTGTCGGCTGCGGCGCCCTTTGGACAAGGCGAGATGCCGAGCGCGAAGGCAGTCACAATGGGAATAATCAATCGTTGCGACGTGACCATCTCCCAGACGGAATGACTTATGCTTAAATTTTGGGCCATTCGAATTCTGGGGTTTTGTTTTGGAGGCCAGCCATCTGGCCTGAAGCGAGTGGGACGGCGTGGTCTCATAGTCGAAAACACTGTTCACAAGTGTGAGATCGGGTCTCCAGAAATGGCATGCACCGGTGGTAGCCTAAAACCGGGAGACGATCACAGTGTGAGCGCCTGCAAACCTGAAATCGCCCCCCGGGAAGGGCCTCTAGTCCCCTATTGGCCCTTCCCACTCTTGATAAGAGTCGTGGCGAAATAATGCCGATCTCATGGCTATCGTGACGACGGCTCGAAAAAAAGAAGGGGCCGCCGCGTGATGGCACAGACCAGCCCGCCGCGCTTGAAATCGAGCTCGCACGATTACGTCCGCCAAGTCGCACAACGCGGCCCGTCAAATTAGCTCGCGCCGAAGCGAAGCCCGCCAGACGAACGGGCGTTTCGCCTACCCGACCTCATCTATCTCGCTTAGCGGCAGATGATGGGCGAAGCGAAGGAGATCAAAATACGAGTAAACATCGGCGTTGGTCCCCTTGTAGTGGCATGAGAACTCAATGAAGCCGATATTGGCGCTCGTAGAGAGAAAAGAGATTGTCTGCCACGATTCAAAATTCGTGTCTGTGGTGGCAAGCGGAAAATTTATCTTGGCCAGTGGCAGCTGCTTTTGGTGAGGCTTCGTAAACTTGGGAGGCACTCCGAATATCAATAGATATGGGACCGAGTCGGCTTCGACCTCAGCGTGTTCGCCGGTGTAAAAAACGGGCCGAGCATCAATCGCTACAAATTGCTGCGGATGCTGGAACGTCGCGCGGACCCCGCCCTGGGTATCGTTGAAGCCGCCCTTTCCGTTTTGAAAAATGCCAATTGTATGGGAGTTGGGCCCGCGTGGATCGTCCGGGTCGGGGTCAGAAACGATGGTGCCGCCCGGGCCAGGGCGCGCAGGACCGGTTGCTGCAAAGACGCTTCCCATAGGGACCCCGAAGGAATCAACGGATTCGAGAGTGACGCCTTGTGCCGAGTAGTGCGTGTCGAGGACCGCGCCGATCGCAGCGCTATTAAAATCCAGCTCCGTAACTATTCCCTCCAACAAATTCAGCAGCCAGGACTCGTTGGGCGGGCCGATTTGCGTAGCTGTGGTGACACTGGTGACACGGATTGGAGGACGCATTGCAAGATCTCCGTTCTGGTCAATAACCGCAGATTAACGCATAAGTTGTGTCAGCTCGCGGTGTTGAATTACCTTGATCTCCACGAGGACTTCACGCCTTGTTAAGAAGATTGTCCGAACCTCGGGCGCAGTAACCCGCGTAAAAGAGTGTTGCCGATGAATCGTAACGATAAGGCGCTGCTCGACAAGCAGCTATGGGGAGTTAATCCAGAACCTCCAAGTCTCATTGCTCTAGCGCTGGTCGGGGTATTCCTGGGCGGTCTCGTCATCGGCTCCTTCCTGTTCGCGCGCGAGAGCAGGCACACTCAAGCAGCCTCGCACGACATAACCGGCACGATCTCTCAGTCGCAATAGGCACCGCCGTCTCCACCCGAATGGAGCCATTTCATTCGGCGTGGCGGCTACATCTTCGCGCGCTGCCCCGGTCTTCGTAGGTGCCCGGGCCACACATTTGCGTCGGCTAGCTTGGGCCGCTCGACCACCGGCTAAAAATGCAAACAAGCGTCAAGGAAAGAGCGGTCGCGGCCGGCATGATGCCGCCGCTGCGTTCGCAAAGTTTTTTACAGGGGCACCAGAGCACAATCCACTGATGTGCACGCATAGAGCGTGTATCGGACCGCCATCTCGTTGCTCGCGCCGCCCGCTATCTCAAGCACTTCGTCGGAAACGCGGTAGCCAAAAATATCGTCTGTTTGTTCGAGCCCGATGGTGTCGCTCATCGCATTGAAGCCTTTCGGTTCGTAAGCCCAGCAAACCTAATGCAGCGGACGGCCATCAAAGCATGGTGGCCACTCCGGGCCAAGCGGTCCGCTATTTGGTCGCGGCATTTCCAACTTCCTGGCCGAATAAAACAGCCGACTCTTTTGTCATTGAAAGACGTATTATGCCTGCATCTATTGTCTTTAGTTCAAGCAACAGAATGTCCGGGCGATCCGGAGGAACAGACGTACGAAATCCGGCTACGGCGTGGAAAGGATGCTGCTCGTTCTGTCCATCGTTGATCATGGAACTTCCCTCCCCGTCGATAATAACGTTTTTCAACGAGCGGATTTAGCACGGCCACCGCTTCTGACGCCACCCGCAAGAACCGCACCGGCAACAGGGTTTAGGGGATCGCCCTGGCAGGCCGCATTGTTCGCACATTTTTACGGTATGGCTCAGCGCAAAATGGGCCTGCAGACAATAGAGAGAAAGCTCTGCCGGACCCTGGAGATAATGCTAATCCATTGCCAGCGATATACGGATTCGAGAGGTTCGACATGGCACATTGGAAACGCCTAACCGGCACCGACGGCTATCCAATCGATGTAAACATGGATGTTGTCGCGTATCTCCATCCGTTTAAAGATCACACGGCCGTTTGCTTTGTCGGTGGCCGGAGTGGCGAAGGCAAGGTGATGCTGGTCAGCGTAAAGGAGACGCCGGACATGATTCACTCAGCCAACGCGCTCCGCTCGGCCTGAACCATAGGTCCAGGAGCGGATCAAAGACCCGTCAAAAAGGCATACTGAGCGCCAGCGCCGGTCGGCCTCAAGAACCCGGCGGCCGGATTGCCGTTTGCGGTTTGCGCTCGCGCACCATTGCTTCAAGCACGTATAGGCGGATGGCCGAGGACAGATTGCCGTTCTGGCGCCCCTCGTCGATCTCCGCGACCAATTTCGACAATGTCCATTTTTGCGCGTGCGCGATTTCCTTGAGGTGATCCCAGAAGGCATCCTCGAGGCTGACGCTGGTTTTGTGTCCACCAATGACGATGGATCGTTTCACCACAGTCGATTTCATCGGCCCATCAATTTCGTCTGGTCGATCTTGGTATCGCGTGGAAGGAATGGGCGCGTCAGATTTAAATCTGCTTGTCGAAATCGCTCCAATTTTAAGTGTATTCATGTGCCACAACTCCCGTCGGTTTGACGTTCTCAGTTCACTCGGCCCAGCCTCTGTTTCCAAAGCTTAATGACTCCAGGCGGAAACTCGCGACCTCCAACTCCGGTACGTCGGCAGGCTTCCGGCCACATTTGCAGCAAGGATTGATCTCGGTGGAACAGATCTCTTTGCGAGATCTCGCCCGTTCCGGAATGGGGCCATTGTTCGGCTGCCATTTTCAGCAACTCCAAAAGCGCAGCGATATCCTTGTCATTCTTCATGGCTAATCCCCTTTTGTTCTTTTTTGGCTACAGGTTAGCGGTACCTGCGGGCATCCGGCTGTGTTGGCGATCACAAAAAGAGGTATTTTCGAAAAGTCGCGAAAAGGCGGGGCAGGCACCAAGGTGCATTCGGCGGTAATTCGGTGTGGTGCGCCAAAAGTTAATATTGGCGGCAAAGCTTAGGTCGGGCGCTCCAGAGCAATCGTCGCGCCTTCGCGCTTGGGTCCGGGGGGATCCAGCCTGCGCTATCGCACCACGTCGATATGATCTGGCGGAAAACCGGCTTGGTAGCGCTGATACATCGCCGTGTAGGCCGCCTCGATAGACCGTGTGAACCGCTGCGTATCGAACAAGGGTTTGGTCAGGCGGTTGCGTGCCAGTTTCTCCTTGATCGAAATCAATTGTTCAGGGTTCGTAGCGAGCTCGATCGCCAGAGCCTCGTAGGCTTGCGGCGTCGACGCAATGAGTTCGGGCAAATCAATTGCGCTCAGAAGACTTGCCGCGACCCTGGCCGCAAACGTTTCGCCAATTTGAGTTACGACCGGCAGCCCTGCCCACAGGGCATCACTAGCGGTCGTATGCGCGCTAACCGGCAGAGTATCCAAAAAAAGATCGGCGCATTTATGCCTTGCGAGATGATCCGGCAACGGCATTCGCCCGGCGAACACAAGCCGCCCGGCATCGATCCCCCGGGCAACCGCTTCCTTTTTCAAATTCGATGCGGCTTTTGCATTGTCCTCCAGCAGCCACAATACGCAGCCTTTCACGCGGCTCAGGATCCGCATCCAAGACGCGAAGACCTCGGGGACAATCTTATAGTTGTTGTTAAAACAGCAAAAAATCAGCGCGGTCTCCGGGAGTCCCAATTCCGTGCGTGTAAATGATTTATTCGAGATAGCACGCGTCGCATCATTCGCCTGGTAGCTGTCAGGCAGATAGACGAGTTTCTCGGCGTAGTAAGCTTGATGCGATTGGGGGACGACGATCCGGTCCGCAATCAAATAATCAATGTAATCCGCGCCCATCGTCCCGGGATAGCCGAGATAGTTCACCTGGATAGGCGCGGGACGCCGCGCAAAGATGCCCGTGCGGGCATCTTGAGTAAACCCTTTCAGGTCAATCAATAAGTCTATTTCGGCTTTCTTTATCTGCCCGGCAATTTCATCATCCGTCAAGTTTGAGGCATCGATGAAATGATTGAATGAGCCCTTCAAACGTTCACGCATTTCCGACTTGTCGTCAGTCCCGATGGCTACTGCTGTAATCTCAAATCGGGATCTGTCGTGGTGCTCGAACATTCCCGCGGCAAGATATGCCGTCGCATGTTGGCGAAGGTCGGCAGAGACATACGCGACACGAATTTTCTCATGCCTATATACCTCTCCGTGCCAGAGCGGCTTGTCAGCGGCAGGAACTTCCGAGGCGATCCACGATCTCGCACAATCGAGTTGTTCCCGTGCGGATGACGACATATTGAGAAAATAGAAAGGCTGCGCGCGTGCTTTCTTGTCTTTTATTGATCCAATGAGATGCTGATATTCGGCGGAGAAATTGCTCCAATCGCAAATGCACAGTTTGCAATAAAGACGTTCGCTCTCGACAAACTCCAGATCCGACCTGAGAGCAAGCGCCCTGTCATAGGCGGCAATTGCTTCCTCGTAGCGGCCGAGCCGCGCGAGCAGGTTTCCAGATCCAGCATATGCTTCGGCTATTTTAGGATTGAGTGCTATCGCCTTACTGTAGGCAGCAAACGCCTCATCATAGCTCTTGAGACCACGGAACGCGTTGCCACGACCAAGCCACGCTTCTCCGAAATTGGGAAACAACGCCAGCGCCTTATCGAAGCTTTCAATGGCGTCTTTGAATCTCTTTTGTTTAAGGAGATAAAACCCATAGTTGACGTGGCAAGGCGGAAAACCGGAATCTATCGACAGCGCTGCGCGAAAGAATTTATCGGCGTCTTGAGTTTTACCAATACCAAAACAGACGATCCCGAGCATATGCAGAGCATCGAAATTTTTGGGATCTTCCAAAATGATTTTTCGATAAAGGGTCTCCGCTTCCGCAATTCTGCCAGCCTGATGCGCCTGTACCGCCTGATTGAACAAAGGTGCCATAAAATGCGCAGCTTTCGTCGAGTGGCCGAATTGAATCTTAGTTGAGAGCCGCCGGGTCCGCCAGCATCCGGCGACGTTATACTTTTATTGCTGCGGCTATTTTGCGGAGCGCCTCATAGACATTCACGGCTCTTTCGCATTGTATTGCGATTTGTCAAAAGATACTTTCGGGAGTGCGCTCGAAGGCAGTGCGAAATGCCCTATGACTTCTGACGAAGAGCTTTATCGGCACGCCATTACTTCTCTGAATATCGGAAATTTCACCGATTCCGAAAGATCTTTCAAGGCCCTGTTGAAGCGCCAGCCAAAGCACGTCGGCGCTCTGAACCTGCTGACAATCATTCTGATGCGAACGGAACGCTATGGCGAGGCGGAAGATTTTATTCGAACGGCCACCCGCATCAACCAGGGCTCGGACGTGTCATTTTACAACTATGGCCTAGTTCTGAAAGCACTGGGCCGCCCGCGCGAAGCGCTGGAAAAGTTCAATCTTGCCCTCGGTCTCAAACCAGACGTCAGCGAGACATGGAATAACAGAGGAACTGTATTTAACGAACTGAAGGAATATCAGAACGCCATTGTCGATTTTGACAAGGCGATCGCGCTCAATCATGGCTACGCTGAAGCTTACGCCAACAAAGGAAAGTCGCTGCACGAGCTCAAACGTTATGACGAGGCGCTTGCCGCCTATGACGAAGCGCTGGCACAAAAGCCTGGATTGTCGGAGGCGTGGCTCGGTCGCGGTGCAGCGTTAAACGAGCTCAAGCGCTACGATCAGGCGCTGCTCGCCTATGACAAGGCCCTGACATTGAAACCTTCTTTGGCCGAGTCCTGGCTTGGTCGCGGTAACACGCTCAGGGAAATCAAGAAATATGATCAGGCTCTCAACGCTTACGACAAGGCGTTGGCCGTCGAACCCAATCTAGAGAACGCGTGGCTCAACCGAGGCAATGTTTTAACAGTGCTTCAGCGCTATGACGAAGCATTTGCCGCCTACGAAAAAGCGCTGGGATTGAATCCTGATTTAGATGGAGCGTGGCTCGGCCGCGGCAATGTGTTTTTTCAGCTCGGCCGCTTCGATGAAGCATTTCCAGCCTACGACAAAGCGCTGGCAATCAATCCTACCCTAGAGAATGCCTGGATTGGTCGCGGCAATGTTTTCACAGCACTTGCTCAACATGACAAGGCGCTTGCGGCTTTCGAAAAAGCGCTGGCGCTAAAGACGAGTGGTGCCGCGCTTGGTGGTCGATTGAACGCCAAATTGCTCATTTGTGATTGGAGCAACCTGGAAGCTGACATTCAAAGACTGTTATCGGCTGTTCGACACGATGTCACAGGTCTCTCGCCGTTTCTCTTGTTATCCATTCCGTCCACTCTTTCCGACCAGCTTGAATGTGCCAAGATTTGCATAACTGATAAGCGTCTCTCTTCTCAATCCTCTTCTCAACCTGGCACGCGATATGAACACGATCGTATTCGCGTCGCGTACGTATCAAGTGACTTTCGGTCGCACCCGGTATCTTATTTGCTCGTCGGCCTTATCGAAGGCCATAACCGAAATCTTTTTAGTGTGACAGGTGTTTCGCTGCAGCCTGAAGACTCGTCTGAATTCGGGCAGCGAATCAAACTTGCTTTTGATGATTTTATCGACGTTTCAAGGATGTCGGACGAAAATGTAGCTCAGGTGTTGCGCGAGCGCGAAATCGACATCGTCGTAGATTTGAATGGTCATACGAAAGGCGACAGATGCAACATATTCGCGTCGCGCCCAGCACCTGTGCAAGTCAATTATCTCGGTTATCCAGGGACGATGGGCGCGGAGTACATAGATTATTTGATCGCTGATCACACTTTGATACCGGAAACGGATCGGCAATTTTATACAGAAAAAATCGCCTATTTACCCGATACGTATCAAGCCAACGATAGCAAGCGCGCTATCTCGAATAAGACTTTGAACAGGAAGGAATGCGGCCTACCGGACACCGGCTTCGTCTTTTGCAACTTTAACAACAATTTCAAAATTCTTCCGCAAGTATTCGATTGCTGGATGCGGTTACTTAAGCGAATTGATGGCAGCGTATTGTGGTTATTGGAGGATAGCCAAATTGCGGGTCAAAATCTGAGAGCTGCGGCAGCGACACGTGGCGTAGACCCGAAACGCCTTGTTTTCGCCGAGCGGTTGCACCACGCGGGACATTTAGCCAGACATCGATTTGCCGATCTATTTTTGGATACGATGCCTTATAACGCACATACGACTGCAAGCGATGCTCTTTGGGCGGGGTTACCTTTGCTGACGCTTATTGGTGACACTTTCGCCGGCAGAGTCGCTGCAAGTCTCCTGACCGCGGTTGGCCTGCCAGAGCTGATAACAACGACGCCTCAAGAGTACGAAGAACTTGCAATTGAACTTGCTACGAATCCGGAACGGTTGGCCATGGTCAAGGATAAGCTCGCCTCCAACCGGGCCACCGCCCCGCTATTCGATACGCGACGCTACACCCGCCATATCGAAGCAGCCTATATAGCGATGTACGAGCGCCATAAAGCCAATCTTCCGCCTGATCACATCGTCGTTCCGCGATAGCGCGCGAGCTATTTGCGCGCCAGTCTCGCCTGTTAAGAGCATCCCGTATCGGATGACCGGATCGCATGCTACCTTTGACGCAGGTAGTAAAGTTCAGACTATTTATGGCTGATAAATTCGTATTTCGGGAAACGCCGGGCGGGACAGATCCCGTTCACGACAAGCTCCAACGAGCAAGGTTAGCCTTGCACAATCGGCGACCTCACGAAGCTGAGCAGATTTTAGGCGAACTGCTTAAGACCCATCCGCAAGACGCTCGCCCGCTAAACCTCTTCGCATATTCGCTGCTGATGCAAAATCGCGCTCATGATACCATCGCCGTACTCGAGCCGGCCGTGCGCCGATTCCATGATCCGGAGCTCGATACACAGCTTGCCCTGGCGCTGCGCCAGGCTGGCCGCAATGATGATGCGCTCTTGCGACTGAGGCGCGCAGCTAAACGACGTCCGCCGTTTCCACCCGCATTCTACGAGCTCGGTTGTCTATTGTTTTCGATGAAGCGAAACGGCGAAGCGGTCGAGGCGCTTAACCTTGGCCTTGAAGCGGCACCCACGCCTGAGCTGTCCGGCCAATTCGGTCACGTATTTCTTGCCCTTCGAGACTATGCAGGTGCCAAGAAAGCTTTTGCCCGAACGCTTTCTTTTGCAGCTACCGCACCCGACGCGCTGTGGGGCATGGGAAAGGCCCACCAAGGGACAGGTGAAAACCGCGCGGCGATCGACTATTTCAGGCGCTGCCTGGCGCAAATGCCAAATGACACAGGTAGTCTGCTCAACCTCGGATATTCGCTATTGGAAGTCGGCGATCTTGACGCAGGTCATGATTGCTTCCGGAAGGCAGCGCGCGGGAGCGAGACAAATTACGCCGGCGCACTTGCAACCTTGGTCAAGTCAAGGCGCGGCCGTTTTTGGCTAAAGCCGAGCGAGGCGAAGAGCTTTCTGCGCGGCGACGTCCGCAAGCCCTAGCGTTTTGGAGCACGGAACTCCCGGCGATAGACGCCCGACTCTCGATCAGTCGCGTCCTGGGTCTCAATCATACGTGCGACGCCGTCCAGGGACAGTTCTTCGAAGCTGGCGCTCCAGATTTCACGCTTCACAGGGAGGCATTGCGCTATCGGCGTCCCCTTCGCCAACACCCCGTTGAAACCCGGGTCATGCCAATGTGCCGGGAAGTGGATGGGGCTGTGGTGGAACGTATCCGAATCGACGAGCCCGGTGAGCGTTGTGAACGGCAGGTCTGCACGATTAACCGGATGAGTGAACAAAAGCGAAAAGCCAGGAGGTGCTTCGACCGTCCAGAAATTGTTGAACTTGATGATAAAGCGGTCGTCGTCGAAAAATGGCGTGCCTGCAGCCTGGCTAGCGTCGTGAAAATCAATTGGCGAATGAGAGTACTCGCCGACGAGGTTCTCGGGCAGGTCGAAGTTCCAGAGAAATTCTCCTTGGCGCACTTCCAAATCGGTCGCCAGCGGTATGAGAAATCCATAAGTCATTGCATCGATGAACGGAGGGCATTTTTTTACCGTGAATCCTTCCTCCCCCATGCTCGGATTAAAGGCCTTTAACGGCAAAGACTTGAACCACTCGGGCAGGCCAAGTACCGCGGGAACCGGACGCGGCAGAATCTTCGCGAGACCCGGTGGGCACTGAAACTTCAGTGTCATCTCACTTGGTTCGTGGCTAGCTCGCATGGGTGCGCTTCACAAATATGCTGTTGATCGCACTTGTACAGTTGATGCCGAAAAAGTCCGTATACTTTGAATCGACGAGGTAAGGGCGGCCGGCTATCACCTCTGATATTCGAGCCTGTTTCGGAAAGCTATCTTCAACGACAAAGTAATCCCCTGCCTCAAGGATCGTATCGATATGCACAAAAAACCCCGCCAGATCGCCGTGAAAATCTTCCACCACCAGACACGGCCGTTCAAAGTCGGGCTTTGAATTTGCGGTCGCGCCAAGCCAACTCGAACAATCGGATTGAACGAAAGTGATGCGCGGATCGGAGACTTTTCCGGTCGAGGTGTCGACAGATATGATCTTCGTATTCAGACCCGCCGCTGTGCACAGATCGGCAAAAAACAGCGCCGAAGCTCCTGCGCCGGAGCCCAGTTCAATAATTGTGCGGGGGCGCAGCTCCTCGATCAGCATTGCATAAATGGCGATGTCATAATTGGACTTGAAGCAAGGGAATCCACGCCAACGAAATACTTCTCCGGCGCCTTGACTGTAAAGCATCTGACGAAAACCAAGCTCCGTTCCACGGATTGGCTCTACATCCAGTTGCGCAACGTCCTGCCGCCGCCGCTGCCATGTAATGAACCTTTCGTTAGGCCGTCGTCCCAAATACCGCGATGCAACGAAGGTGGCTTGGGGCGGCCACGCTCCGTGCGCCAGATGTGTCAGCAGGTAATTTTGCAGGAAAGTTGGAACGTCACTGTGGGCGGCCATATCGGTTTTCAATCGGCTGGCGATCTTATTTTGGTCTGGCAACTCAGGTTTTGGAACACCCTGCGCGCCTCGCAAAAACGCACCGATCAAACCGGTGAGGTATGCAGTGGATTGTTCCGTGTGAAACGCCAGATATTCCGCAAGAGCTCGAATGAAATCATCATTCCCGTTCATTTTCTTCACCTTGGCCAGCTGTGACGCCTGCAAACTCAGAGCGCCGCGATATCGGGCATCGGAACGTCTCAACCTAGCACATGAGCTAATGCGCGATGGATGGACGAAAACTCTCAGCGATAATTCCTGATTGGATGTGCCTTCTGGTGCCATCTCCAGGCCGTTGCAACAATGTTGGGGAGCTGCGAACTGACCGGCACAAAACCAAGCTGATCGCGTGCGCGTGTGAGGTCGGCAAGCAGTATCGGCGGATCGCCGGAACGGCGCGCGCCGGCAATAGCCGGGATTTTTGCACCCGTTTCTTTTGCAATCTGACCCAAGACATCTTTGACCGAATAGCCCAAGCCACTTCCCAGATTGAAAACGCCGCCTGCTCCCTCTCCCAGCAGCTTGCCCAGCGCAAGGATATGGCCACGCGCCAGGTCACAAACGTGAATGTAGTCGCGAATGGCTGTTCCGTCCGCTGTCGGATAATCGGTCCCGAACACGCGGAACTCA
>Ga0187779_10000148_pt1 | contig 52649 bp, 48 predicted proteins | sample 1015_Q2_SP10_10__FD_132435 | JGI IMG/M metagenome (GOLD analysis project Ga0187779, IMG submission 132435) | Tropical peat soil microbial communities from peatlands in Department of Meta, Colombia - 1015_Q2_SP10_10_MG | ecosystem: Environmental > Terrestrial > Soil > Wetlands > Peat | place...
CACGAATTCTCCCGCCCCGGCGCGCATGGCGGAAACGATGTGCACCGGGTTCCGCATTTCGCCGATGGCGAAGATGGCAATTTCACTGGTGGTGGCGCGGATCAGTTCGATGGCGTGGATGGCATTCTCTGGGCTCTTGGAACTGAGGTTTACGATGACGATCTCGGTTTGCCGGTCCTGGATTTGGCGGAGCACGGGATCGGTCGTGCCCAGCGGGAAACCGATCTGGCTGAAGACAATCCTCGCCACACGCGTCGCCTCTATGTTGTGTTCGAGGGCGGCGCGATGCTGATTGTCCTCCGTGAGTAGGGCGACCGCTATGCTATGCATGACTCGACTGGAGCCGGTCACGGTTCATGCCTCCTTTCTGGACTCGACCGAAGCCGTAGCTGACCAACCGGCTGCGGCCAACACGGTCAGCGAACCTGGTTCTAGTCGTCCGCGTGACAAGTCAGTCGGGCCTACGGCGACGGGGCAGAGATCGGAGAGTGGCCGCCCCTTCGCTTACACGGGTCCCCTAATCGATAGATCTGGAGTGGGCGATTCACGGAATCCTTCCTCCTTTCGCATGATGTGGATTGGCATCGCTGAGAAGGGGGATGCTCTCAGCCTGGCTCGAAAATCGAGCAAGTTAGAGGTCGTGGCCGAATCGCATCCAGAGGCTGCATCCCGCGATGGACTACTCTTCGGGGACGCGACGCTACCCAATCATTCTCCATCTTCTCACTTGCGAGGTTGGGGAAAACCGCCGCGAGCTAGGACCATGATTCCCGATTTGGCACAGCCGGCTGAAGGCCGCATCGGGATTGGTCGGCATAGAACTCCCTGGTTTGGTGATGTGCCTTGGGGGCGATTCTGGACGACAACTCGCAATCTGCCTTCCACACTGAAAGCGCTCCGGCCTTACGGCGCCGCGTCTCCTGCGATCTCAACCCTCTTGCGGAGCGACTCCTCGATTTTCAGTATTTTTGGGAAGCGACTGCCTGTCCTTTCGAACAGAAGCTCACTCGTCAGGCGCGAGTTCCTCGCGAAATGCAGCAGTCCAAATTGATCGCCCAAATACGTTAGCGAGCGTGCTAAGTGAGGATGGTGCGAGAGGACGCATCCAGCCAAAACCCAAGGTCTAGAATGTCGCCTTCTTGGATCAGACGGGGACACGATAGAGATCCAACAATTGCAGCCTGGTGGCGTCCAGCCGTTCGGTCACAATGTGTGTGAACCGCTTGAGGAGTTCGTAGCCCAGGTCGTGGTCCTCCTCGCACTTGATGCGAAGACATTTGCCGTCGAATGCCAGCGCCCGCGTAGCTTTACAGGCACGAGCGTCAAAGCGCCAGCGATAGGGTGGAAACAGCCACGACCAACCCAGCACATCTCCCTCACCCACCGTCTGCACCCTCGTAAACCCCTTGGGCGGAACTGCTAACTCAACGGCCACGAGCCCCTCACGGACGAAGTAGAACTCATTGGCCTCGTTGCCCTCCCGGAAGATTACCTGATCTTTGTCGAAGCGCACGTTCTTGGCGCATCCCGTGATGAGTGCAATATGACGTTCCTCCATACCTCCGAAAAACGGATGTTCTCCGATGATTCTTTCAAGGGTTTCAATCATCTGAGTCCCTCCCCTCCCAGCAGCCGCCCCGACTGCCGCAACGCGAATCAAATTTTACTTCCGGCTACCTTTGCTTCTCAGTGATCTGTTTCACTGATCTGTTTCACTCGGCAAAACGACCAGACCTTCACACCAGCCCATGTTTTCTCGAGCACCGCAGCGGAAGCCGTTTGATTCCCAATTTGGGACAGCCGGGCGATGGCAGCGATCGCACCCGGCGGGTTCGGCCGGTCGTCGATTGAATGCATGACAGTCTAAATCGTGGCACTCGAAAAATGCCATCGGCCGGCACTGGGATCACAGACAAGACAGCATTTCCGGCTGAAACATGAATACAAAGGTGGCGAGGAAGTTGCCCAGAGGGCGCGGTTGCACGTCTGCTGGGAGGTGGGTATGCAAGTACATTTGACTATCGAGGAGTTCGAGTTGCTACGGCAGATCCTGCGGGACCAGACCAGGGTCTCACAGAGTGAAGCACCTTCGTGCCCCCAGGCGGTGTCCGATGCGGGTGTGCGGGACAAACTGCGGATCGGCTGCGATCTGGTGGGCCGGGGACTCTCCAGGAACCTGCAACTTGGGTTTGACGAACTGGAAGACCTGGCCGATTGCCTCCACTGGCGCCAGAGACAGCTGGTGGCGGAAATCAGTTGCTCGGCAGATCCGAAGTTGGAGCGTGAGTCAGTCATCCTGGAGCATATACTGGAGAAAGTCACCGAGGCGTGTGCGATGGTGTGAAGTGAACAGCGAAGGACAGCAGCTGGGTGATGTACGTCGACCGACCCGCGGGGGACGTCATGCTCAATGGTGACGGACCTCACGGAAAAAGAGCACGATAAGGTTGAACACTCGAGCTGAGCATTCGAGTTGAGGTAGGCCATGCCGTTGTTGATCCTGGCCATCGCCTCGTTTCTGCTTTTCCCCCTCATCCTAGTCTTACTGTGCATTGCGCACGTTCTCGAATCCAGAGCTATTCGGCAGAATCGGACGCCTACTTCAGCGCGAGCGCCTTTGCTCTCGATCGCCGAGGCTTTCGACCCCGTCTACTCCGTTCTGTGGGATGCGCCCATTGCCGCTTTGGAGCTTATTGATTCGGCTGGTCCCGCCGGCATCCCCGTGGCCAGGTTGCGTCCGATCTATGCGGCTGCTGCCGCTCATTTTCCGGAGATTTATGAGGGTTGCAGTTTCGTGCACTGGCTCCAGTTTCTGGAAAAGACCCGGCTCATCTCATGGCAGGGCTACAGGGCAGTGCTTACTCCTGACGGGCATGCGTTTCTGCGGTTCCGATTCGTGACCGACGCGATGGTTGAGGCCTGAGCCATTCGGGCCGCGAACTGGCCACCTTGCCAAACCGGCCGAGTCGGAGCGGGAAAAGCTGGGGTTTATGCTGCTGTGTTGAGCGGCGTGGCGTGTTGCTCTTTCCCTGTATCTTCCGCCACGGATTTGTCCGGCCAGGTGAGCGCGACGTAGGCAGGCGGTCCTACGAAAAATGCAATTCGTTGTTCCGGAGCCGCGCGCTTGAGTTGTTCACAGGCGTCGATTACTTCCCCGGGAAGCAGAGAGCGAGTATCCAGCAGGACCCAATCGTAGGCGTGCTGTTGCGACAGAATGCTACTGTCGGCCAATCTCCGGGCGACGTCCACCTGAAGCCCGTGGGCCCTGAATATGCTCGCGCGCAGGCTTCGCCGAAACTCGGAACCGCCGACGAGAAGGACTCTACGGCCCCAGCGGAGCTCGCGCGCCATGGTACTGATACTCTTCACGCCAAGCCTGCCCGGTGATATTTCTGTGCCGCACCTAGGCACTTCCAGCCCAGTAGTAAGGAAAATCTCTTTTCTAGTTTACTGCTTTCTTTGCGGTGCGGCTCTTCCCGGACGCATTATGCTTTTGCCGCTCAAGGGCTGTGCATTTTCAAGCAGATGGCCGATCCCTACGTCACACGAGAACGGTGATATCCGTCACTGAAAAGTTTCAGGCTCAGGGACTAAAAAGATCTTGACCGGATGTGTCAAGCCCCTTAACCCCACTGACTACGGCAAAGGGCCGAGACAGTGAGATTCAGAGGTCGGATGCATCCGGCATTTTTGTGATCGTAGTCTTGGCGCCTGACCGCTTTGTACCGCCTGACATATGCTTCCTTGGCTGCCACGCTCACGCAGGCGGTAGGAGGCCATCTCCCGGAGTTACCCCATGCCATCGACTGTGGCCAAGAAGTTGGGGATCAACCTGGCCTCGCGACAGGAACGAGAACTGTGCAAGTGGTTCCTGGCCTGCCTCCTATTTGGCAAGCCGATCCAGCAGGAGATTGCCGAGCGCGCCTACGCGCAACTCGTGTCGGCAGGTCTGCGCACGCCGGATGCGATCCTGACCGCGGGATGGGACGAACTGGTCCGACTGCTCGACGAAGCCCACTATGTTCGCTACGACTTCTCCACGGCCAGCAAGTTGCTGGAAGTGTTTCAGCAACTGAAGCAGCGCTACGGCAGCGTAACCAAGCTGATCGAGGAGGCAAGAACTGCCTCCGAGCTGCGTGATCGGTTGCAGACCTTCCGGCATATCGGTCCCGTCACCGCCCGGATCTTTACAGAAGAGGTGGCTCCGATCTGGTATCGATCAGGAGGGTCCCCGCGCGCAGCGCGAAAGAAGCGCTCATCCAGGCGGGATGCGGCCTGATCTTGCCAGGGGGGGGCTCGATGCCTTCGCCCCTCGGGGAGGTACCGGAAAGCACTGCAGGTCACTGACACCTCTCCCCGAGAAAGCGCTTAATCATAGTTGGAAAAAAAGACAGATCTGCACTTCATGCTGCGGGAGGTTGAGGATGAAGGTTCCGTTACATTTCAGGAGAGCAGGCCCTGGCCATATCCGCGGGCATGACTTCCACACTCTGTTCTCGTTCGTTGCAAGCTTTGTTCTGGCAGTTCTGGCCGTACTGATTCTGACGGTGTCAGCCAAGTAGGGGACTGTCGGACATTGGCGGCGCGAAGCACGAGAGATGGAGACTGTCTTTCGGGAGGCGGCCCTGTTTATTCTTTTGCGATCCCGGGTTGTTCCTTTCGTCACAACAGCTTTGTCCGTGACCGAATGTTCTCAAATCCATACGTCCCCAGTCCCCGCTGGGCCGCCATTTCCAGATATGGCAGTGCCGAGTGGTCCAGATTCCAAAAGGCCTTGGCCACGTATGCGTCGAGTGCCACCGGATCAGTCCCGGCCACCAGCGTTTTCTTGAAGAGAACATCCGCCAGGTTGCCCCCGGTCGGGCCGTTGCGGATGAGGACGCGGTAACAATCGATGAGGGTCAAAGTCGGGCGGACAAAATCGGCGAGGTCGACCAGGCTCTCATGGATCCTTTGATGCAGCTGGTGACGGGGGCCGCCGAGAATCCCGTACCAATTCTTCATGCCCAGGGTCGTGCCGGTCAGGCTGTGGTGCTTGGCAATAGGAAGGTTCATGATCTTGTCGGCGTTCAGGAATGGCTCGAACACCAGCCAATTGCGCAGAACGGTCCCTTCGAGATCCACGTCTTTGAAACGGGAAGGATCGGGCAGGATGACTTCTGCGCCCTCGCGGCGCGCTGCCTCGGCAATGCCGGACCTCGCAAAACAGCGCCGGGGGTCGTTGCAGCTGACGTCGGTGACGATGACCCGGCGCGCCCCTGCGTCCCAGCACTGCCGGACGACCTCGGCGACCACCGCGGGATTGGTGTTTGCCGCCTGTTCCGGAGTACGGTCCCAGGCGATGTTCGGCTTTACCACAACGACGTCTGCGCGAGAGACGAAGCGGCGGATGCCACCCAGTTCCTCGATTGCCTGCCGAACCAGTTGTTGAGGATCCTCTCCTTGGATTACAGCCATTTCCGGCAGTTCGGGATCCGCCGCGACGCCGTGACTGCGCTTCAGGCTCATGGCCGACACGGGCTCAGGTCGTTGACGGTGTTGGCTGAGCCAGAATCCCAGGCCGGCCGTGCCGGCGGCCACTCCGCCGAGTCGGAGCAACCTGAGGAGCGCTTCGCGACGACTTACCACGGCGTCTTCGAGGGACTGCATGTTGGTTGTCCGGTTTTGCTTTTCAAGAACGGTTGAATTTTAATGCGGATGCGGTGACCTGGCTGTGCCCATCCTCACAGCTTCGAGTGCGCGGCGACGAATGTCGGGAGTAAGAGCGGTTCTCACTCTGGTTGGCTTTACCGCGGTCATCGGCCAGATCGTTCTGCTGCGCGAACTCATCATCGTCTTCAACGGGAATGAGATCTCTCTTGGAATTACCCTGGCCACCTGGCTTCTGTGGACGGCTGCGGGCAGCTCCCTGGCCAGCCGACTGGCTCTAGGTCGGAGCAACGCCCGGCGGATGGTCGTGGTCCTGGAATGCCTGCTCGCCATCAGCTTGCCACTGACGGTCTGGGCGGTCCGTGCGTCCAAGGCCTTTTTCCAGACCGTACCGGGTGAGTTGATCGGTCCGCTGCCCATGCTGTGGGTGTCTCTGTGTTGTCTGAGTGTGTTCTGCATCCTTTCCGGGGGCCTCTTCGTGGTTGCGGCCCGGATGTACGAGCAGGAGCGAATCGTTTCCGCACGGGTCGCTTCCAGTGCGGCGTACCTGTTGGAGGCAGTGGGCTCCGCCCTGGGCGGGATTCTAGCCAGCATTGTGTTGCTGCGCTTTCTCGGGTCCTTTCAGATCACAACTCTGGTTGCTCTCCTCAATCTGGGCATGGCAGCGATCCTGTTGCGCCCGGCCGGGCGCAGGCAGGTCATGGCCGTTACCCTGGTTGGGGTATGCCTGGGTGTTGCTCTTTTTTCACGGGTTGCGCCTCTGTTAGACCGGTGGTCCGAGGCGCGCCTGTGGCGCGGATTTCACTTGTTGAAGTCCCGCGACTCGATCTACGGAAACCTTGCGGTGATAGAGACGGGTAACATCCGCAGCCTGTATGACAACGGGGTCATTCTGGCCAATGCACCCGACCAGGCCGCAGCCGAAGAAGCCGTCCATTACGCCTTGCTGGAGCATGCCGCGCCCCGGCGGATTCTACTCATCGGCGGCGGCGCGAACGGCAGCATTGCCGAAGTCTTGAAGCACCCAACCATCGAGCGGATTGATTATGTGGAGCTCGACCCCACGCTGATCGAGCTCGCCGAGCGGTTCTTCCCCGAGCAAACTGCTCCGCTTGCTTCCGACCGGCGGGTGCACCTCCATTACACGGACGGACGCCTGTATCTGAGGACCACCCCCGACCGGTTCGATGTGATCATGCAGAATGTGGCGGATCCGCAGACCGCGCAGCTGAACCGCTTTTACACCGAGGAGTTCTTTCGCTCGGCCCGCGAGCATCTTGCCGGGGGAGGCGTGCTGGCACTCCAGCTGCGTGCCTCGGAGGACTTCATCAGCCCAGAGCGAGCCGAATTCCTGCGCTGCATTCACCGCACCCTGCGGGCCGTCTTCCCCTATACCGTCACCATCCCAGGGGAAAGCATGCATGTGATGGCCGCATTCGAGCCCGCGGTTCTGACCGACGATCCGCAGGCGCTGATTGCCCGGCTGCAGGCGCGGAAGATCCCCACCCTCTACGTTCGCGAATACTTCATTCCGTTTCGCATGAGTCCGGATCGCATGGCCCAGGTTCAGCAATGGCTGCGGCCGGCGCCGGACACGCCGGTCAATCGCGACTTCGCGCCCATTGCGTACTACTTCGACGTGATTCTGTGGGGGGCGCAGTTCAAAAGCGAATATTACGGCTGGTTTCGCGCCGCGGCTCAGGTCCGGTTCGCTCGCTTCGTTGGCTGGTCGCTGGTTTGCCTGCTGGGCATGGCGGTTGTTCTGCTTCGTGTGCCAGATGGCACACAGCGTACTCGGGCTGCGGCGGCGTACTCGATCGCTGCGACCGGATTCACGCTGATGGCGCTCGAGATCTTCCTCCTGCTCGGGTTCCAGGCAGTTTACGGCTATGTGTACCGCCAGCTTGCCATCCTCATCGGCATGTTCATGGCGGGCATTGCCCTGGGCAGTGGGCTGGGACTTGCCCGGATTCGCGCCGACGGCCAGCGGCGATTCATGAGGGTTGCCGCGGTCACCCAGTTCCTGCTCGGGCTTTCCACCCCGGCACTGCTGTTTCTGGTGGTGCTCGTGTCCCAGGCTTCGGGCACGACCAGCGTGCGGTTGGTGGCGCAGCTGGCCTTCCCCGCGTTGGCCGTGCTATGCGGCATGCTGGGTGGCTATCAATTTCCCATCGCCACCGAGATCTACCTTGGAGAGAGAAAGACTCACACCGGGCTGGGTGTGCTGTACGCGGTCGACCTCGTGGGTGGATGTATCGGCGCTCTCGTACTCAGCGGTTATCTCATTCCTGTATTCGGCTTCTGGAAGACGGCCTGGCTCAGTGCGGCGGTGAACCTGGCGCCCGCCCTCCTGGCGGGGAAGCTGAACCTGGAGGCAAGGGCGGCTCCGGCATAAGCGGTTGCGGCCGATGTTCGCCGAACACCACGGCGGTGAACCGGAAGATGTCGGTGTTGTCATCCTTCCAGCAGGTGCGGCGCATGCCGGCTTTGGCGCAGGTTTGTTCCAGAAACTCCTGCCGGTCCCATCCTTGTTCCACCGGCACCTGCGGCAGCAAGAGCCCTTCGTCGTTGCCGTTCTTCATGAGAAGACCGTGCTGGCCGACTTTGATCTCCCGAATGTCCCCGACGTGCCGCAAAGGCGACAACACCGAAACCTCGTAGTCGAGCTGGCCCAGCTCGGACGCGGACACAGCCGGGAAGCGGGGATCCTCGACCGCAGCCAGGGTTGCCGTGTCCCGCACGGTCAGATAGAGCGGCTTCATCGCGGAGGTATAACCGATGCACCCTCGCAGTTCCCCCGCTTTCCTCACCGTGACAAACGCGCCCCGCTCCTGACTCAACGCCTCATCCCAACTGGCCGCGGGCTGGTACGGCTTTTTTTCGCGGACTGCGTACTCCGCGGATTTGCGGGCCAGCTGGAGCAGTTCCTGCTTTTCGGTGGAGCTGAGCGAGAAGGGAGGCTCCGTCTGCGCACCACGCTGAGTTTTCACCAGGGCAACCGCGCCGTATCCCACCACGCGGGTATGATCTCCCGCGGTGTCGCCCGAATTCGCGTACTTGAGCAGATAGGCCTGATTCGCCCCCATCCGCTCCGCCGCAATCATGGCGGCGATGATGGGCGCGCCCCCGCAGGCTTCCCAGGTACGCGTCTGGAAGTTCATCGACATGCTGAAGTAGTCCCACTGCTCGAGCGCGTTCAGCGTCTTGTGATCAATCTTCACCGCTTCATCGTAGGGGTGATAGTGCGACAGATCGGAGCTGGCCACAATCAGGGTGTCGTCTCCGTGAATCAACCTGGCCAAGGCCACGCCCAGAGCGCGACTGGATTCGTAGCTTTGGTCTCCCATCACCAGGGGCACGAGCTGGAAATTTCCCAGCACCCGCTGCAGAAACGGCAACTCCACCTCGAGCGCGTGCTCCGAGCCCTCTGCCGTCGCCAGGTGGCCGCGGCTGGAGAGCTTGATGGTTCCGCTCATCTTGGCCAGTTGCTCGGTAAACGCCTTGTCCACCGGGACGGTTCCCAGCGGTGTCGCATAGCCGTCGCCGTCATAGACGGAGGTAAAGTCAAAAGCCTCGAAGTGCGAGGGCGCGATCACGACCACGCGCGAAAACTTGCGTCCCTTAAGCGCTGCATAGGTGTAAGCCGCCACCGGACCGGAGAAGGGATAACCGGCGTGGGGAGCCACCACGGCAAGAATCGGATCCTTGATCTCCGGAGGGGAAGCCCGCGCCACCAGGTCGTCAATCATCGCCGAAAGCGCCTTCGGCTCGGCGGGATAGAAACTGCCTGCGACTCCGGCCGCCCTTACGGTTGGCGGGCCGGCAGCAGGACCATGTCCCGGCGTTAGGATCATCAGAAACGCCGCTAGACAGGCGGTCACCCAACACACCCTGCGACGGATGCTCATACCGTATCTCTCCCGGCGCGCCTCTAGGCGCGCCAAATTCCCGGGATCGCCTGGCCACAGGAAGGACAGGCGCCCTTGCGGATCAGGATTTGCCTGGCCGTCAACCCCAGCCGCTCCACCAGCAGTCGGCGACATTTGGGGCAGTACGTGTTTTCTGCGGGATGCCCAGGCACGTTCCCGATATATACGTAGTGCAACCCCTCGGCGTCGGCAATTGCCTTGGCGCGTTCCAGGGTCGGGACCGGCGTGATCGGCAGATTCTTCAGCAGATATTCCGGATGAAATTGCGTGAAATGGATGGGCACATCCACGCCCAGGTTTGTCTTGATCCAGCGCGCCAGGCCCTGGAACTCGGAGTCGCTGTCGTTGAGAGTCGGCACCACCAGGTAGACGATCTCCGTCCATTTGCCCATCTTCCGCAAAGTGACCAGTGTGTCCAGCACCGGCTTCAACTCTCCCACCACGACATCCCGGTAAAAGGACTCGGAGAATGCCTTCAGATCGATCTTGACCGCATCCATCTTGCCGTATGCGGTTTTCAGCGCCTCCTCCTGGATATAGCCGTTGGATACGACGATGCTGCGGACGCCGATTTCGTGACCGGCATCAGCCGCGTCCATGAGGTACTCGCTGAACACCACCGGTTCGCTGTAGGTGTAGGCGATGGTCGGGCAGTTGGTCTGTCTTGCCACCTCGGCAATCCTGGGCGGCGGAGCATACTCGGCAGGGACCTGTTCCGGACGCACCTGCGAGATGTCCCAATTCTGGCAAAACTTGCAGTTCACGTTGCAACCGGCCGTGGCCAGAGAGAAAGCCAGCGTTCCCGGCAGGTAGTGAAACAGGGGCTTCTTCTCGATGGGGTCCACGTGCGCAGTGCACACCCGCGAGTGCACCAGCGTGTAATAGGTTCCTCCCCGATTCTCGCGTACCCCACAATACCCGCGCTCCCGGTCTCCGACCGTGCATTCGCGCGGGCACAGCTTGCATTTGACTTTCTTGTTGGGGAGCTTCTGGTAAAACCTGGCTTCGACGACGAATCGCGAGTCGTCCGCTGCCGTAGGCGCCGGCAGCGGTATTGCGAGCGAGGGCAAGCCCAGACGGCTCAGGCCGCAAGCTGCTCCGGCCATCACCGTGCATTTGAAAAACGCACGGCGATCGAGGGCGAAGGCAGGCCACGCGCCCCGTCGCTCACTCGACCGGCCTGGATCTTCGCCGTTCTTGACGATCGAGACGAGCCCGCGCTTGGCACCCGGTCCGCAATTGGCCGCGCCAGGCATGTACCACCCCATGGGCGCTCCGCCTACACCTCCACCAGCGCAATGCGCCGGGGATCGCTCGTGCCCAAGCGATGTTGGGCATCGGCTGCAGTTGCGATGTAGCGGGGAGCTCTGCCGTCGGCTTCCAGCGTCTTCAATCCTTTTTCTGCGCGCTTACGCTCGATGATTTGCCAGCCGGTGTAGTCGAGCGCTACCGGGTCCTGGGAAACGATCAGCGCATTATGGTTCCAGCTGTACTGTGGTTTATATCCGGGTCCGCCCTCAAAGCAGGCCGTGGTCGCGTCGCAAACCGTCAGCCGCATCTTGGTCCGGATTGCGGGCAGCAGGTTCAAGTCCGCAATGTATGGGTTGCAGCCATTGGGATGAAACTTGTTGGGATTGTGAATGACCCCATACATGTTCTTTAAAGCGCCGGTCACGCCGGCGCCATCGTGATCCTTCAGCACCGGCACGTTAATCAGGACATCCGAGAGCTGGGTCAAAATCCTGGAGAGTCGGCTGCCAACACTGCCGGAGGTCACCAGTTCCTCTTCGTAGCCGATTCGGTCCGTGCCGAAGCATTGCACGCGATTTCCCGCGGTGGCAGCGGAGAACCCCACGTGTCCCATTTCGTCGGTGTCGCGGTCCCAGACAACAATATCGCCGGCTCGAACACCCGCCTCTTCGAGGCGCTCGCAGATGGCTTCTACCAGATGCCGGTTGCTGGACAGCCCTCGCCCTCCCAGCGCATTGATCTTGATTCCAACCTTCTCCCCCGGGTGCACCAGCTGTTTCCAGGGCTCGGCAGGATGGTCGAGATCGAAGAGAGACTGCATGGCCCGGTCCAGCAGGCTCAGGATTCGGCTGCTGTCGACCGCACTTGCGCCACCGCGCAGCATCGAATCGCGCGCAATCACGACCGTGGACTTCGCCCCTGCGCTGCTCTGGTCAGCAGCTTCGAGCAGCTCGCCCTTCCCTCGGGCTCCGAGTACGACCGCGCCCGCCAGACAACTCTTCAGGAAATTGCGGCGGCTTGTACTGTTCCCTCGGTCCATAGATGTCCTCGGTGGCAATGCGGGCCTCTTATTCTCCATACCGCAATCCGGCCCATACTTTCAGTGACAAGCGGCACACATCCCGGTTATCGATTCACGGCTTGAGCCGTAACTCGACGCCGCGCGCCAAGGCTAAGAGAGCGGGTGGCGTCGCGGGCGAACTCTCGTAGGCCGTGATTCGTACGAGATAAGGCCCTTTGCGAAAGACCATGCTTTGGTCGAACAACCGGCCCCCATCCCCCAGGCGAACGGTTTCGGCGCCCGCCGCCGGTTCCGATTCCATGATCTTCTCCCCCCCGGATTTGCTATCCATGCTGTAGATATCGACGACTGCGTCGAGCTTGTCACGGAACCGGTAGTCGGCGGTGGAAACACTCCGCACACCTGCCTTCAGGTATCTCTCGGCCTCGCCATCGATGTACTTCCACAGGTCGGCAGCCGGAAAGGTGCGGACGTCGCCGGTCCTGACCCACTCTGCCACCTCCTGGGTGGCAGGAAACGGTGTGGCTTGACGGTCCGGACGGGCGGTGCACCCGACAGCCCACGCCCACGTCATGCAGGTACCGAGTAGCAGGCCGCGGCGGAGAAGCATGCTGTGACCAATCACCGCCTCACCTCCTTGCGCCGGCTGAGCAGGATTTGGTTGCTCCGGGAGCGGCTTTCGCCAATGCTGGTCACATAGACTGCCGGCCGGTCCTGGACCGGGCAGGCGTATTCGCAAGCACCACATCCCACGCAGCGAGCCGGATCGAGATAAGGCTGTCTCACCGGCTTGAGGTTGCCCTCGGCATCCGCAACTTCCGCCGGCCTCAGGTAGATAGCCTTGGGAGAGGTGGGACACCACTCCTCGCAGACGATGCACTCGGTGGCCATGGCCCAGGGCAGACAGCGTCCGCGATCGTAAAATGCCGTGCCCAAGCGGATCGGCCTGGCATCCGCGCCAACGCTCGCCGTCCAACCTTTCTCCTTCGCCGTCGTCTCCCAGATTGCTCCGGTGGGACACACCTGGGAGCACAGCACGCAGCTGGTCTCGCAGTAGCCGATCCGCGGAATCATCAGCGGGGTCCACAAACCCTCCAGCCCGGCCTGGTTCCACGCGGGATGCAGGGCGTTATTGGGGCAGGCCTTCATGCATGCCCCGCAGCGTATGCAGCGTGAGAGGAAAGCATCTTCGTCCAGCGCTCCCGGTGGGCGCAGCAGCCGTTCGTGGCGCTCGCTGGAGAACCCGGGTGTGCTGCGCATCAGGGGCACTACCGCTGCCCCGGCGCCAAGCCCGGCGAGCACTTTGCGCCTCTCGAGGTTCACCCCCGCCGAGCTCTGCCCAGGGAAAAACCTGAACCTCAAACCACGCTCCGGACAGTCCTCCACACAATTCAGGCAGAGATGGCACTCCGGCTGCCGCCAGGCTACGCCGCCGATGGGATCGTCTCCGCCCTGGCAGTGCAGCAGGCAGCGGTTGCAGTCCTTGCAGTGTTGCGGGTTCTTCTCCAGCCCAAACATCGACCAGCGAGACACGATGCCGAGCAGCGCTCCCAGCGGGCATAGCGCACGACACCAGAACCGGGTGACTCGAAGGTTCAACGCCAGGAGAAAGATGAAGATTGCCCCGATCCAAATACCTTGCCGGAAGAACGGCTGCTTGAAACTCAGCAGTCCTCCCACCATAAAATGCAGCGCGCTTCCCAGGGTTTCGACGGTCCCGTTCCGGCTGCTTTCCAGGGCGTGCAGACCGGCCCGCGCCGCATAATTCATCCCAGGCAGGATGGACAGCCCAAGAGACCGCACCAGCAGCGACAGAGGGTCAAGCCATCCCACAATGCTCGTGCCGAATAGAGCAGCCACCAGGAACGCCAACAGGAGGTAGTACTTGGTGGTCTGCCAGCGCTTGTAGCGGTTCGAGTCAATCAGTTGCTTTCCGCGTTTACGCTCTGATTTCAAGCTGCTGAAAAAATGATGGACCGAGCCCAACGGGCAAATCCAGCCACAGAAGAACCGCCCGAGAAACAGCGTCGGAATCAGGATCCCGAGGCTCCACAGCAGCCCGCGGTACAGGGCGTGGCCGGAGAGTGCATTGCAGACGGCTACCAACGGATCAATCTGGAAAAACCAGCGGATGGGATACGGAAGCCGGATGTCACTGCCGGCGGCCTGCAGGGAGCCGCGGAACTCGGTGCGGAGAAGAAGAAACAAGAATAGGAGGAAAAAGATGATCTGCGAGAATCGCCGCAAGGTTGTGACTTTCGCCAGACGCACGGTGGTCTCTCGCAACCTCCCCCCAGGATTGCCTGCAACCGGGTGAGGCTGAGGGGTGCTGAGGTTCTCCACCAATGTTCTGCCTGATCCCCGCTCTCTTTCTGTGAGCGGTGTCACCGGCCATGGCCCACCTTGCCAGCGTGCAGGCTACTAAGAAGGAAGTCACACCGGGCGCGGCAGATGAGCGTGGAGAACGGCCTGGGCTCGCCCTCCCCTTTTGGGCATAAAGTCGTCCTCGCCGTCGGCTGGCGATTGAGTCCGACAGCGTACGGGCCTAGAATAACTGTAGACAACGAAAGCGTTTGGCGAGCCGAATCTCAATCGTGGATTCGGACCGTATGGTTCATTGGCCCGGTTCCGGACCTCGTCTTTCCCGAGACCGCCCTGGTCTCCCCTGGTCCCCAAAGGAGGTACAGTTATGCTGGGGATGAGCTTCCTTTCCTTTCTACTCCTAGCTCTCATCGCGGCGGTCGTTGCCGTCACCTATCACAATGTCATTCGCTATCGATTTCTTGAGGGCAATGATGCCCTGTTCGGAAAGCTGATCATCGCTTGGGTGGGAGCGTGGCTAGGCTCACCCATCTTGGGGCACTGGCTCTGGAAAGTGGAGAACGTGTACATCGTACCCGCCATCCTGGGTGCGATAGCGACCGTCCATCTGACGGTTCTGACGGGTAAGGCGCGTGCCAAGGTTGCAAGTACGCGGCCTGCGGTGACGGAAGAAAAGAAAGAGGAGATGCGTCCTGCCAAACCGACAGTGGCGGCGTAGTCGCCTCGCTGTCCGATTAGCAGCGCCGGCCGGGAGTGGAGCAGCGAAGAATGTGGCCAGAGACCGGGAGAGGTATGCGTGTGCCTGTCTTTCCAGAGAACGGTTTCGGCCTTGTGTCTGCCTCGTTGGCATGGTTCGCCTCTGGAGTGGAAGCCCGACCGCAGCCGCATGAGCGGCTCTGGTGAATGCACGGGCAGAGGGCATGATCCGACTACAAAGGAAGGGGGTGAGTGCCATGTTGTTCCGGGAAGAGGACGAGGATCTTGAAGTTCTTCCATTCTTGGACCGGGCCAGCGCCGGTAGTGTGCTTGCCGGCCGCCTATCGGCCTTCTCCGGCCGTGACGACGTGATGGTTCTGGGGCTGACTCGAGGTGGAGTGCCTGTGGCCTTCGAGGTCGCGGCTGCGCTCGCGGCCCCACTCGATGTTTGTGTGGTCAGCAAGGTCGGAACGCCATGGAATCACGAGTTGGCCATGGGTGCGGTGGCCGAGGGCGGCGTCGAGCTTATCGATCTCTCGCTGGTCAGAGAACTGTGCCTTTCCGAGGAGACTGTCCGGGATGCGACTCGGTTCGCGCAGAAGGAACTCGAGTCCGGGCAGGCGTCCTATCGCGGTGGGCACTCCCCCCTGGATGTGGCGGGGAAGACGGTAATTCTCGTGGATGATGGCATCGCGACCGGATGCAGCATTCTGGCAGCGACTGCGGCCATCCGCTGGCGCAAGGCGGCCCGGGTGGTCGTGGCAGTGCCCGTAGCTCCGGCCTTCGGCAGCAGCGCGGTCATGATGGAAGCCGACGAGTTCATCGCCGCGGCTCAACCGGACCTGCTCGTGTCCGTTTCAGAGTGGTATCAGGATTTCAGCCAGGTCAGCGATGAGGACGTGCAGCGCCTGCTCGAAAGAAACATCGCTTCGCTGTCCAGTGCTGCTTGACCATTCCCGCGAATGACGCAAGGAGGGAACAATGCAACGACACTTCTCAAATCGAGGTGAGGCGCTCCCGGAGGTGACTGCCGCCCGGATGCCGCGAGGGAAAGGACGTTTGGCCAAATCAACCGTGGTTGCCCCGGCCGGCCGGCGGGCCAATCTCGGGCCATGGTTCCCGCAACCTCCGAAAACGACGTCGCGCCCGAAGAGGAAGCTACCAGAGCGAAGCGAAGGCCAGCCGCCATCTTTGTGACCTGTTCCATTCCGGACAGGAAGGAACAGGAGGTCACAGCCGTCGGCGCGTACGAGAAGGTGGCCGAGAGACGGCGGAGTGGCACCGAGGAGCCTCGCAAGAATACGACTTGCTGAGGGAGGATTTATGGAGTTGATACTGACCGCTGAAGAGCAGGAGCTTCTCGTGAGAATTCTGGAACACCGCCACCGGGAGTTGCAGAAAGAGATTTCCCACACGGACCACCGCGAGTTCAAGGTGGTGTTGCACCGGAATGAGGAGATGGTCGAGTCCATCCTGACCCGCTTGCGGGGGGCGTCCTCCAACAGCAGTGCGGGTTCACCAGCGGGACGGAGCAGCGGGCACAATACTTTCGGGACGTTTTGAGTGTGCTGCCGATCGACCGGTTGCAAAGCCTGGGCTCGACCCCGGTCCCTGACGCAAGCAGCCCTCTCCCGTAGGAATCCTGGAAAATCCATTCGCTTCGCGACAGCCTCCCGCTCATCGCGTGTCCTTTATATGCCACAGGCTGCGGCATAGCCGCGCAGCACGGCGCGGATGTGATACTCAATCATGGCTCTGGGCTCGGCGGGCAGCCGCTGCGCGCGGATTGCCTCATACTCTAGCGGTAAGTATTGGCTGACGACCGTCAACGGGGCAGGGAATCCAGCCAGATTGCCCAGTAGGCAGTCGATTTCTTCCTGGACCGCAGGGTCTGGCCAGTAATAGCGGCAGCGGTCGCTGTAGCTGAAGGCACGAGCAAACTTTTGTTCGTCCTCGCTTCCCTGGTAATAGGAGCGCCAGTGGGCCGGGTTGCGCAACATGGCTGCCTCCAACGCCTCGCGCACCTGGGACATCCGGATTCCGCTTCGGCCGGCAAAATACTCTCGCTCGATCGCGCTGAGGGCAAAAATTGCTTCTCGAAAGGCGAACGTCAGCGCCGGACCAACTTTCAGGATGGCGAAGTGGTCTTCTACCATCTGCGCCAGCGCCTCGGGCGACTGGTAGTCGGTCGAGTGCGCTTCGTACACCGTGCAGGGGTTTTCGGGCAGCGCGGCGGAGAGCGCCTCTGCCTTGTGCCGGTCATATTCAAAGATCACGTTCTCGCCAAACTCTGCGCCGGGCTGCACCACAATGCCGATGACTTGGTCCCAGGCCGAGGCGACGCCATGCTGCTCAAAGGCCGCGCGAAAAACGTCCAGAGTGCGCTCGAGCTGGGCAACGGTGCTTACCGCGGGAGCTCCTCCCGGATGCGTCTCACCGCCCGGCTCTGGAACCTCAGTTCCGATCACGTAGAGAAGTCCCGGGGTCCCCTGCGGCAGCTCCTGGTGTGCGCTCTCAGCGGCACGGCAAAGCTGCGCCGCCCGCTGGGCAATGACCTGGTCACGCAGGCCCGATCCCTGGTCATCGGCGCAAGCCATGCTGGCGTCAAGATGTATCTTTTGATATCTCGCGAGTACGCATGCCCGAACCAGATCGCACGCCTTCTCGAGAGCCGCTTCGGAGGGCTGGTCTCGCCAGGGATAAGGCCCGAGATGGTCGCCGCCCAGCACCAGGCGCTCTTCTGGTAAGCCCAAGCCTTGCGCCGCCCCCCGGACCCGAGCCGCGAACTGGCCCGGAGTTTGACCGGTGTAACCGCCGAACTGGTTGACCTGGCTCGACGTGGACTCGATCAACAGAGTTGATCCGTCGGCAAGCGCTTGCTTCAGGCTGGCATCAAGGACGCTGGGGTGGGCGGAACAAACAGCATACACGCCGATCTTTTCGCCACAGCGATTCCGGTAAATCACGTTCTGCAGGGGAGAACTGAGGTTGTCGAGCATAGTGCCCCTGTGGCGTCCGCTAGTACAAGATAACATCGGGAAAACTCAGGCGCGGTGGGGCGCCGTTCAGTGTGTGTCGTCTTTTTCCCGCCGTTTCCGATATATCAAGCAGGGGGTCTGCTTAAGGAGGCCTTGTCAAAACCCAGGCCAGAGGCAAGGCCGCCAGGCAGGCGGCCGACCACAACCAGGGTGATGCCTTGCCTCTTGGCCTTGAATCTTGGCCAAAGGGAGGGGGCTACAGCTAGAACCCTAGCGTTGAACAAAGGCCACCCCGGCAGAGGAAGCCCCGGTGGGGCACGCGACCCCCGGCCCCCAGGAATCTGATCGCAGGAGAAAACCAATGAAAGGCGCGCATATTCATCCAGCATCGATCAACGCGTTGAGGCGTACCTGGCCAGGAGTAGCATTGCTGCTACTTCTGAGTGCCATGCGCGTTTTCGGCGCCACCATCACGGTCACGAACACGAACGATGACGGCTCGGCGGGCTCGCTGCGGGCAGCCGTCGCCAGCGCAATGAATGGCGACACGATTAACTTTAACCTCGCGTACCCCGCCACCATCCTGCTCAGCAGCCCGCTTACCCTGGGTCCAAGCGTGACCATCACCGGGCCGGGCGCGTCCAATCTGGCGATCAGCGGTGGAGACTCGGTCGCGGTCTTGATCGTCAATGCGGGGGCCACGGTGGCCATTTCCGGGGTGACCATAGAGCATGGAAGTTCGCTTCTGGGCGGAGGCATCTTCAATGGCGGCACCTTGGCGCTGACGAACTGCGTCGTCTCGAACAATACCGTTGGCAACCAGTTGGGTGGAGGCATTTTTAACAGCGGCACGCTGAGCCTGAGCACAAGCACCGTCTCAGGAAACAAAGTAGGCGGCGTTTCCGGCGGAGGTGGTGGTATCTACAACTATCTCGGAACGGTGAACCTGACCAACAGCATGGTCGGAGCAAATACTGCCGGCCTTCCGGGTAATGGCGTCGGCGGCGGCATCTATAACGACCATGGCACACTGACGCTGACCAACAGCAGCGTCTCGAACAACTTCGCAGACGGCGATGGCGGGATCTTCAGCGATACAGGCAACCTGACGATGGCTGGCAGCACCGTGTCGGGCAATCTGGACTTTTTCGATGCTGGCGGTATCAACATCTTCGGTGGGGTTGGCGAGACGGTAACTGTAAGCATCGTCAACAGTACAATTTCCGGAAACTCCTGCGGCTCCGTGATTCAGCCGTCATGCAACGGGGCCGGCGGCATTCGCGCTACCGGCAAGGTAGAAGGCGCTGGCCTGGGCAACATCAATATGACGCTAAGCAACAGCACGCTCTCTGGAAACTCCTGCATTAGTGAGTTCGGGGCGGGCGTCGGTTGCGACAACCTGGTGGTCTTTCTACCAACCGGCAGTAGTCTGGTCCTGAAGAATACGATTTTGGCAAATAGCGGCCTGGCCCCAAATTGCGCCAACGGTGGTGGTGGACTACCACCTACTTCCGAAGGCTATAACCTCTCTGACGACGACAGCTGCTCCAGCTTTTTGACGCAGACCGGCGATCTGAACAACACTCCAGCGGGACTGGATCCCGGCGGTGTGAAGAATAACGGCGGCCCAACCCAGACGGTCGCGCTGCTGGCCGCCAGCCCTGCCGTGAATGCCATTCCCCTGAGCTCCTGCACCGATGCCAGCGGAAATCCGGTTACCACCGACCAGCGGGGTGTCCCCCGGCCGCAAGGAAGCGCCTGCGACATCGGCGCCTTTGAATATTTCCAATCCAACTTTGTGGTTGCAACTGTGCAAACGTTTCTTCTCATGGCCCAGGTGCAGTCGTCGCCTCTCCCCAAGATAGCTCAGCAGGTCCTCACCGTTCCTCTGCAGGTTGCGGTGGACTCCCTCAAGCGGGGCAATGTCCCATCGGCGGTGGTCGAACTCGGAGCGTTCATCATTCTGGTCGATGCGGCGAGGTTAAGTGGCGAGCTTAGCCAGGATCAGGCGGCCGCGTTGACTACCCCAGCGCGGGGGATCATCCAAAGCCTTAGAAGCTGATCGTTCTGGAGGCTGTACGACCGGCGGGTACCGCGGGAATGGCATGAAACTTGATCAATAGAACCGACCCCGTTCGCTGGAACCAATAATGGTGTGTGCGGTCTTTTTCCGCCGTTTCCGATGCACCAAGCAGGAGGCTGCTTCAGGTCAACAGACCAGGGACAGGTTGCCTCTGAACTCTCGGAATGGAGGCCCCATAGGAACCAGGACCAGAGTCAATGCCGGAAGGCTGGCGGCCAACCACAACCAGATCGTCAGCTGAGACGGGTACGGTAGAACGTGCTGGGAAACTCTGGCTCCGAAATCCACGGTCACTGCTTTGCGGAAATAAAGGAGCAAATTGCACACGCGCATGCCGTGGCCGTGCGGGCCTCGCGGGCTAAACGCGATCGGGCCCGTTGGCTGCGAAATCCCACCAAGGGAGCCTCAGACGAGGCCCGTTGTTAGAGAGCCCACTAGGGCGGCTGGCATTTATTGGCTGCAGGAGGGGTCCTGTCCCGTCAGATTGGCGGTTCCTACCATGACGCTCCCGTTGTGGGTATAGGTCGCAGTGATGAGAAGGTTGGTGGCGCACCCCTGTACATAGGTTGCAATCCCAGTGTTGTCGATCGAGACGATCTGGGGCGAACTCGACGACCAGGTCACGGTATTGCTGATGTCTAGCGTTTCGGGGGGATGCACAAAACTTCCATACGCTTTGTAGTGCACCTGCAGCCCGAAGCCCAGGAGGGTGGTGTCGCCGGGCAAGACCATCACCGATTCCAACCGTTGTGGCGCCGCACAACTGGGGACCAGGGACAAGGGCAGCACGAGCAGGGACGCTACGAAAAGCCGTGGCAAGCGAAGCATGAAGCCTCCCGGGTTGCTTGTTGTGGCCAGCCTACATCTTTCTTAACTTTGCCGCCAGAAGTTCCCGAAACTGAAAACAACTGAAGTATCAAGAAATACAGCCCAGCCCGCAGCCGGTAGCTAGTTGTCGTGGTATAGTCTCGGGCTAATCAGCCATGAATCACTGCGGAGTGGTGGAAGTGCGGAATCTGGAGGATGCGCTTGGGATCACCTGTGCGCGCCCCGGTGCCACTTGCTGCTCCGACTGCGGCGCATCACTCTGCACCGAACACGCGGCGCGGTGTGACTTGTGTGGCGAAACCTTCTGCCCATCCTGCCTGACATTCCACCAGCACGCGCATGAGAAGCCTGCCCGACCGAGCCGACCTGCGAAGCGGATCGAAAAGAGCGCCTGAGCGGTTGTGGGAATGAGACGCCAAGCAGGTCAGGGACTCAAGCGGCAGTTTCGTGGCGAAGTTGTCGAAGGAAGGCGTCTGGGTCGAAATCAGTGCCCTTCATGGGCAGGGTCGCTGCCACTCGGAACACAGCATCATCCAGGGTGGTTCCGTGCTGCCATTCCGCAAGAAGACCTTGTCTCACCAGCGATCGGAGTTGGGTGTGTCGCAGCCACACAGCTGGCAGATTGGCGCCAGGACTGCAAGCACGGCTCATTGAATCAAGACTCACTACCCCGTCTTTGCCCGAATAGCGCTTCGTCATGTCCACGGAAAGCTGGTGAAGACGTCTGAGATCGTCTTCCTCGACGGCGGGTATGGCCGCGCCTTCTTCTGCCGCCCTGATGAGGGCTCTGAAGGCCTCCAGTCGGTCCTGTTGTTCCTCCGCCATGCGATCACCAATTGACGGTTGGATGCATAAAGCCTAGCACGGTATGGAACGTATAGGCCAGTTCGCATGGGCCGGCGCTGATTGGAATTGTATGACGAGACCCTAAATGGGAAATCTGTATGAGGATGCAGTATGCGCAAAGAAAATCCGCATGGCCAGCCCTTGGGGGGAAGGGAAGAGGCTTGTCGCCAGTACCCAGCCCAGGGTTTGCGGGATTGCGGAACGCTCACTTTTGCTGCAGGGACTCGATGTAATTGGTGAGGTTGAAGACGCGCTGTCGAACCATGGCATCGTCATGTGGTGTCAAGGACAGGAATGCTCGCCCCCACATAGGCATGTCTTTGGAGCCGTGGGCGCTAGTATCCCCTCCCGACCGTATGACGTCGGAGACGTGCGCCGCCGGGAATGTGCCATTGTTTCTTCTCGCAAGCGTGGTGAGATCAGGCGGCGCTACTTTCAGGGCTGGAGCCGCCGGACCGGAGCCTTTCCCATCCTTGCCGTGGCAGACGGCACAATACTCCGAGAACATCGCAGCGCCCGATTCTGCGGGTGTCGGTTTAATTGGGGCCTTCTTGATTTCAGGCTTCTGCGCCAACCCTAGACCGGCAATTCCCAGCAGAAGAAGCGAAATGACGAACAAAACACGCATGGCAACACGCTCCCGACCGTTGCCCACCGTGCAGCGCGGAATCGACGCGTTCGCTTCTCCCCACGCGGCCAGGCAACGGTACACAATATTACGAACTGAAGGCCAATGCTCAACGAAACCGGCGCCCGAGCAGAAGAACTGGCAGTTTTGTCAGTTGCCAGAGGTTACATCTCCCAAGGGTATTCTGGCTTGCGTGCCAGTGCCGAGCTCTGAATACCGAGTATCTGTATGATATCCGCTGGTCAAGCGCCGAACCTTTGGCCTGCGCGCCCAGTCGCTAACACCGACTCGGACCTGTGGTGAGCAATCGTTTCAAATGGGCCCCGGCCGAGTCGCCAACAGCTCTGACCGGCAATCGGCAGGGGACGATAAATTGTTGAGAATCCAAGGCCTGGAATAACTACATGGTAGAGATGGTCAAGAATATCTCAGCCGTCGTGGCGACGTGTAGTGAGTTCACGGCGGTGCTGGTGATCGTAATCGGTGCGGTTCAGGCCATAGCATCGGCTGTCAAGGCATTGATCCGAAGCAAAGCGTTGGTCGCACCCCTAGTAGTTTTCCGAGGGTTCGCCGGGTGGCTGGTCCTGGCTCTTGAGTTCCTACTGGCTGCGGACATATTGCGAACCGCAATCAGCCCCACATGGACTGACATCGGGCAACTGGCGGCGATCGCAGCCATCCGAACCTTTTTGAATTACTCCTTAAGCCACGACTTGCGCCAGACGCCCGAAGTTAATACTTAGGAAGCAGGCAACGGCGAACTTTCCAGGAAGCTTTCTTCTTCTAGAAGCCTCTGCTCGTCAAGCAAGCACACCTGCGACGAGTCGAGCTAGTGCACCCCAAGCGTAAAGCTCTGCGTAGCATTTGCCCCGTTCTTGGCGGTGATGGTGACCGTGTAGGTGCCCGCTGTCCCCGCGGCTCGCGTTCCGCTCAGATTTGCCCTGCCATTGCCGTTGTCAACAAACGTGACGCCCTTCGGCACCGTACCCGTTTTGCTTAGTTTTGCTGTCGGGCAGCCGGTGGCCGTGACCGTGAACGACCCGAGTACACCGACCGTAAACATGGCGCTGTTGCCGCTGGTGATCGCCGGGTTTCTTCTACAGTCAGCGTGAAACGAACGCCGGCCCATGGTGTGTTTCGTCAATGTTTAGAGTGTGGATAGCATCGCCTGCGCTGTTCTGCTTTACCCGCTGGTTCCCTGACAGAGCCGCCTGAAACTTCTCGGCGGGGACGCCTGCTTTGGCTGGTTGCTCCCAAGTCTTCCTGAGTCCAGTTGGTATTACAATGCGAAGGCCGGAGATAAAGGGGGTCGGACAGGGGGGAAATCCCTCTCCGCCAGGACGAGAATTCCCAACCATCCAAGCCAGCGATTCGCCTTCGCGTGAGGGCAGTCGGAACAGAGAACGTTATTCTCCGTGTGGAGAGCGGTCATGTCTCTTCGCAAACTGTGCGTAGTCACAATCCTGACGACGATGGTTGGCTTGGCAGTGATCGGAAGGTTAAACCGTCGCATCAAGCAATTTGATCTACCGAAATCGAAGACGCGACCGCATGGTCCGGTGTTTGCCGCCGATGGGCCGCTTTGGTACAGGGGCCAGCCAACGAACCAGCTATTGCGGTCCCCGAACGGCAACATGCTACCGACTGTTTTCCTTCCCATCCAGCTTAAGAGTGCCAAGGGGCTGGGTGCTGGAAAGTTGCTGGTAGCGAGCCGGGATCTAGCTGACCCGAATTTCGCCGAAACGGTGATCCTGCTGGTTCGCTACGATGCTCAAGGTGTCATCGGACTGGTTCTCAACCGGCGCACGGATGTCCCGCTTTCACGAGTGCTTGAGGATCTCAAGGCGGCGAAAAACCGTTCCGACCCAGTCTATCTCGGGGGCCCACTCGGAATTCCAGGGGTGTTTGCCTTGTTCCAGTCGCCGACCAAGATCGAAGGCACGGAGCACATCTTTGGCAGGGTTTACCTGATTTCCGCGAAGACCCTCTTCGAACAAACCATTTCGACTGCACCTGACCCCGGCGTTTTTCATGTTTATCTGGGCTACGCCGGATGGACCATCGATCAATTGCGGAAGGAAGTGGAACTGGGCGCGTGGTTCATTTTTCCTGGGGACGCCAGCGCGGTTTTCAATTCGGATCCGGATTCCTTGTGGTCGCAAATGATTCGGAAAACGGGGCTAAACTTGGCGGAAAGCGGGCCTGCCGGCCGAGATGGACGGACGCGTGCCGGTCAGTTTCTCGACGTGAGCTATGAGCGATGAACCTCATGCACGCCGCGCTATTCTGCCGGCCACACCGCCTCCGCTTCCCAAACCAGTGACTCCACCGACGCCTGTCGCTGCCTTGCATAGCCCTTGCGGTCGCGTTCTTGGTTAGCCCGGACCTCCAATCTCCGGAGATGTTCCCGGAGCGCGTCCCGTACCAGGGCGGAACGATTCCGCCTCGTCCGCCGTGTGGCTTGGTCAGTAGCCTCGAGGAGTCGCTTGTCGAGAACAATCTGAATTCTTTTCATATGTTGATTCCATTCCACACTAGTTCCACATCCATTGTTGCGAAATCATGGTCGGCCAGCCCCAAACCGTACCGTTCTATGCGTTTAGCTCTGCCTCTTTCCACAACCGCCGTGCCGTCTCGTCTTGGGGATTCTTTCCAACACTGAGCCGGACCCGCCGGGAGCCCTACCGGCCATTCGAGGGTAATACTCAGACGCGGCGCGGGCGACGGGGCAGAGTTGCTTTCCGGCCCTCTCTCCGGAAACTCCTTCGTTTCGGTTGGGCGTCGGTTGCTCCCACCTGCAGTCTTTTCTGCCGCTCGGCAGTAGTCTGGTGGTGAAGAATACGATTCTGGCAAAGAGCGAATCGACCAGAACGACGAGCGCTCCGAGTTGGACCCACCGTCCATGAGGTTAGGTGGTGAGCTCAGCCAGGATCAGGCAGCGGCGTTGATTAATCCAGCGCGCAGGAAAGGCCGTGTTGGAGAGCGACTCCGTACGACACTGCCGCCTTGACCAGCTTCTCGATCTGCGAGCTCATCTCCTTGATAATTGCTTGGCGATCCACAAAAGATCCCACATCGGGCCGGAGAGAACCGAAGGACCTGGGCAGCCGGAGATGCGCTAGCGCAATACGTGTCATGGCATCATCCCCGGGCCGTCGAGGTGACGTTGGTCACCTTGTAGGACCGCATGGCCTGTCAGAGAATCGCATCCGCGATTTGAAACTATCGAAACACGAACATTGGTGCAGTTTTTGTGCCTCGTGCGATATGGTTGGGATCTATCGCCCAAGGTCAGCCTCGGCGAAGGCATAGACAACACCGATAGTTGCTCGTTATGGTTGATCTACGTCGATGGCCAGACCTCATTCCGCGGACGGGGGTTTTGCTCAAACGGTTAGATTCGAGTCAGCGTCTTGCAGATTTTTTCGAATGCGCTCGAGCGACGGACAACGTTAGCCATCGCGGTTTGCTGGATCTCTTGCGCCGGCAGCCTCGCACAAACAAGCCAACCCGGCGAGCTGCCCGACTCGCCGTCGTCTAGCGCACAATCGCAAACATCGCCGCCGGTGAGCGGTCCGGTGCAGACGGGGATGGCCGTTTTCCAACTGCTGCAGAGAAAGTCACTGGTATTTCCCGACCTCGCCACCAACACCCAGCCATTTGGAACTTGGGAAAAGTTCAAGCTGGCGGCAAACAACAGCGTGGCCTTATCCACCATCGGGGCAGGGCTTCTTGGGGCGGCCTACGGACAAGCGATTAACAGTCCATCGGGGTATGGTCAGGGCGCAGAAGGATATGGCAAACGCGTCGGAGCAAATATGGCGCGGGCTGCTTCGAACAACCTGTTCGGAACCTTCCTGCTCGCGTCTGCGCTGCACGAAGATCCGCGCTTCTACGTGAAGAAAAATCTCTCCTTTAAGCAGTCGGTGAAGTATGCGGCGAGTCGATTGCTAAAGACGCGAAGTGACTCGGGAGAGGAAGTGATTTATTTTGCTGCACTGCTGGGCCCCGTGGCGGGGGAGGCCCTAGCCAATACCTATTACCCGAAAGGGAACCAGGGCGTTGGGCACACGATCGTCCGCTACGCGTCCGATCAGGGCTGGAAGTTCGCTGGAAACCTGTTGCGGCAGTACTGGCCGACCATCAACAAACATCTGAAATTAGTACCGCCCCCCACGCTGTCGCCAGCCGCTCTCATGGACTTGTCTGTAGGAATCAGCGAAATCAGTGGGAAGGCCAGCGTGCGATAGCACGAAGCGTACCTTGATATGAGCAGCGGTCGCAAAGGCTGATATCCCGGCGAAATGCACACGAAAACTACAGTCAGTTTCCAGCCATCGTTCGCAGGTTTACGCCGCAGAGCGATCGCGCTCAATCACAACCTACCGTCAATACGCGTTTTCGACGAGCCAAGCTACTGCACCGTAAGTGTAAAGCTCTGGGTGGCGTTCACGCCCACACCGTTCTTGGCCGTGATGGCGATCGCATAAGTTCCCGCGGTTCCCGCCGCCGGCGTGCCGCTCAGATCTGCGCTGCCATTGCCGTTGTCGACAAACGTGATGCCCTTCGGCAGCGTACCCGTTTTGCTTAGTTTTGCTGTCGGGAAGCCGGTGGCCGTGACCGTGAACGATCCGAGTGCACCGACCGTAAAGGTGGCGCTGTTGGCGCTGGTGATCGCCGGGGCCTCGTCCACCGTCAGCGTGAAATTCTGTGAGGCGTCTGGACCAATGCCGTTGCTGGCCGTGAACAAGAGGGCGTAGGTGCCACCCGTTCCAGAAGCGGCAGTCCCGCTTAGTATGCCGGTCGCCGCGTTGAAGGTAAGCCCGTTGGGCACAGCTCCCACTTCGTTCAGGGTCGGAACAGGGAAGCCATTGACCGCAACCGTAAACGACTTTGCCGTGCCCACCGCGAAGGTGGAGTTGGCCGCACTGGAAATGGATGGGGCTTCATTCACCGTGAGCGTAAAGCTCTGTGTGGCGTTTGAGCCCAAACCGTTCTTGGCAGTGATGGTGATCGTGTAGGTCCCGCCCTTACCTACAGCGGGCGTTCCGCTCAGACTGGCGGACCCATCCCCGTTATCGACAAAAGTGACGCCTTTCGGCAAAGCCCCTGTTTTGGTCAACTTTGCTGTGGGTGAGCCTGTGGTGGTTACGGTGAACAAACTTGCGGTGCCCACCGTAAACGTCGCGCTGGAGGCGCTGGTGATCGCCGGGGCAATTCCTACGGTCAAGGTGGTGTGGGCCGTTCGGCTGCCGTAGGTGGCAGTAATGGTCGTACTGCCGTCGGCTACAGCGGTCGCCAGGCCGCTCGCTGCATCGATGGTTGCCACTGCACTTTGGCTGCTGCTCCAGGCCACCGACGGAACCAGAGCGTTCGTAGCCACGGGCGTATCGGAAGTTGTTATCGTCCCATTGCCAAGCTGGCCATAAACGTTAGCTCCCCAGCATTGCACAGTGCCATTGGCAAGCAGCACGCAAACGTGATACGTCCCGGCTACCACGGACATCGCCCCTGTCAATCCGGTTACTGCCATGGGCGTATTGGAGCTCACAGTCGTGCCGTCACCAAGCTGTCCCCAAGAGTTATCGCCCCAGCATTGAGCTGTCCCGTCCGCAGACAACGTGCAGCTGGAAAATCCGCTGAGGGCCAGCGACCTCATAAGGGTGCCACTCAGGACCTCTTGTGGGGTGCTGCTGTCACTATTGTTGCCGTTGCCCAGTTGGCCACCCTCGTTATAGCCCCAACAGAACACCCCACCGTTAACATAGAGCGCGCAACTGTGGTCAGCTCCAGCGGCAATTGCCGTTACTCCACTCAGACCTGTCACTGCGACCGGGGGAGAGAGCCCGAAAGGGGGTACGCCATCACTGGTGCCATTGCCGAGTGCACCATATTCGTTATCACCCCAGCACTGCATGCTTCCGTCGGCAATAAGTGCGCAAGCGTGACTGTCCCCAGCCGCAATCGCCTTCACCCCGCTCAGACCGCTGACCACTACCGGCGTGCTGGAGTCGGTGGACGTTCCAGTGCCCAGCTGGCCATTCTGGTTAAGACCCCAACACTGCACGGTGCCGTCCGAGAGCAACGCGCAGGTGAATTCGCCTCCCGAAGCAATGGCTTTCACGCCGCTCAAGTTAGTCACTTGCACGGGGGTCAGGGAGTCGATCATGGTTCCATTGCCCAGCTCGCCATTCTGGTTAAGACCCCAACACCGCACGGTGCCGTCGGGAAGCAACGCGCAGGTATCTACAGCGGAATTGGCGAGCGCTTTCATCCCGCTCAGCACGGTCATGGCCACAGGTGTACTGGAGTTCGTTGTGGCGCCGTTGCCGAGCTCATCCTGTGAATCAAAGCCCCAGCATTCGGCCGTTCCGTTGGCTAACAGCGCGCAGGTGTTCGATGACTCGTTGGCAGAGATCCGCACTGCGCCCTGAGCCGACAGGTTGTCCACTAGGACTGCCACCGCCACATCGGAATCGCTCGTGCTTCCATTCCCAAGCTGGCCATTCGAGTTGTAACCCCAGCACTGGGGGGAGCCGTCGACCAATAACGCGCACGTATACGCCTCTCCCGCGACAATGGAGGTCGCCCCGCTCAAGCCTGAGACCGTTTGGGCGGAATGATCCCCGAAGGGGGGTGCTGGAACTGCGGTGCCGTCACCGAGCTCGCCAAATTCGTTCGCGCCCCAGCATTGGGCGGTCCCATTGTCAAGCAACGCGCAAGTATGACCGTATCCGGCAGCGATCCCTATCGCTCTTCCACTCAGCCCGGCCACACTTACGGGCGTGATCGAGTCAGTGGTCGTTCCATCGCCCAGCTGCCCCCAGGAGTCCCAGCCCCAGCATTTCACCGTTCCGTCATAGATCAGGGCACAAGTATGCGCAAACCCCGCGGAGATCGCGATGGCTCCGCTTAGCCCGCCTACTGATACGGCTTGGCTGGGTGGTAACGGATACTCGCCAAGCTGGCCATAGGTGTTGTCGCCCCAGCAGTCGACTGTTCCGTCATAGATGAGAGCGCAAGTGTGGCCGGCCCCGATCCCGCCCTGGCCGGCGCTCGAGGCGATGGCTATGGCTCCTTGCAGGTTATCCCCGGACGGGCCCACCACCGGTACGGGTGCATAGGCGTCGGTCGTAGTGGAGTTGGCAAGCTCAAAATCGGAGTTGTCGCCCCAGCATTCGACGGCGCCGCCGACAATCAACGCACAAGTATCCTTGTATCCTGCGGCAATCCCGATTACCCCGGTCAGCCCGCTGACCGGCACCGGCACGGAGGAGGCGGTCGGCTGGCAATGGTCGCACGTGGTATTGCCTAGCTCACCATAAGAGTTCGACCCCCAGCATTCCACCGTTCCGTTGGCTAACAGCGCGCAGGTGTGCCCCCCTCCGGCGCTGATTGCTGTTACCCCAGTCAAACCGCTCACGGTTACTGGTGTATCGGAGTCTACACGAGTCCCGTTGCCCAGCTGGCCGGAGTAGTTCGCACCCCAGCATTCCACCGTGCCATTTGGGAGCAAGGCACATGTGTGTTTGTCTCCTGCGGCGAGGGCGCTTGCTTCGCCGAAAGTCGGTGGGTTGACACTAAGCGCAGTGAACAGCTGCGTCTGGCCCGGGGCCACCAGCGGATTCGCCGGCAAAACCTTGATTGACTTCGGCTGCGTCTGGGCGTTCGTACTGACTGCCCGGCAGGTAAATGCTGCCAGGACCATTGCGACCCACAGACCATGACGTGACTTCATTGCCGCCTCCTCGCAGAACTTTTCTCCCTGCTTGGTCCCCGAATGGCCTATTCCAGATGAAGGGGTGTTCAATCTAGTGCAGCCGCACCAGTGCTACCTCTTCTCTGGAGGGGTCGAATCCTAGCGATTCGCCGGGAGCATTCGGAATGTGATGGCCCTTCTCGCCCTCGAAACGCACTTCGGTCAGGTAACGCTGGCCAGCATGACGGGCGAACACCAGCTGCGAATTGCTGAGCAAGTCCGGAGGCTGCGGCAAGAGGTTGGTTACTACGGCCTTGTACACTCCGGGGTCAGCGCCCCGCACCACGATCACACCAATCTCGTCAGTTTCGAGCGACTTTCCTAGGAGTCGCTGAAGCTGGTAGGTGCCGGCCGGAAGTGTTTGATTTGCCAGGACAAACGGAAAGGGAACGTAAGCCCTGAAGGTTGAGGTCTGAGCAGGTAGCTTGCGCAGAGGCACGATGGCTTTGGCCGCTGATTGTTGTGCCAATAGCGACTGCGAGCAGCCAAGAGATAGAACGATTAGCGACGTCCCAAGCCTGACGAGATTCACAATAGTCCTCCCTGCAGCACTATTTCGGAATTCCCCCTATTTGGGATATCGCAAACCGCGGGCAGAAGACGACACGGGGCACAACAATTATTGGGAGTCAAGACGAGCGAACTGGCGGGTCGGACCGAGAAATGCCTGGCAAGAAGGAGGCGTTTCGGGATCCTGCCGGATGGCGACGCGATCTTCCCGGAAGGTCGCAGGCGCAGCTTTACGGAAGGTTCGCCGCTCCGAGCTGGCGGCGGACGAAGGCGTTATTGGGAAGCTTACGATCCCATTCCAGCCACAGATCCCGGCGTTGAACTCCTAGTGCTTCCTCCCGGTCGGCCCGACCGGCACGCCGATAGAGAGCAGCAGCCGCCCCATAGATAGTGGATAGATGCATAGCATCGTCGAGATCAGGCTGCAGGCCGGATTTTCCCGGCTGGATGCTGTCGAGTAGCTGTTCGTAGACCCGGAGTGCGCCCGGGATGTCACCATTGCTCGCTTCGTAGTCGCCCAGTGCCCGCACCGCGTCTTCCGCCTCTGAGGCGGCGTAGATCTTATCTGCTGGATAAAAGTTGAGCTGCTTCAAATGTTCGAAGGCGGTATCCAGCCGCCGACGGGCCTCGACCGGACGGCCAAGGGATTGCAAAGGGTAGGTCGAACCGGACAGCAGCCTTACCTCATAGCGCTCGAGGTTCATATTGCCCTTGATTTCGGCCAGATGGCGGAGCGTGTGGTCGTAGATCTCGAGCGCGCGAGGGGCGTCTGAGTGGCGCAGGAGATCGCCCAGGGACATGCCCGCCATCGCAAGTCTTCCCCTGGAGGACTGATCGTTGGGGTCGCGGTGCACGAATTCGTCTGCTATTCGAAAGGCACGCTCCAGGGATTTCACGGCCTCTTCAGACTGGCCCAGGCTGACGGAGTTGTCTTCGCCGAGAATCCTGCCTTCATAGATCAGGGCTAGCTGGAAGCTTTGTGTTTGCTTTCCCTGCGTGATCCACGCCGGGCCCGGGTCCAGGAGAGCGGTAGATTCATGAATAGCCTTCCGTGCTGCGTCGAGATCGCCGCGTTGCCGAAATACTTTCGCCGAAACCCACAGGAAACTGCCGGCGTTCGCAGGAAGATTAAAGGTCTTCGCCAGCTCAGTGCCGCGGGCACAGAGGCGGAGGGCTTCTTCGAAATGTTGTTCCGTCCCAAATTGGTCGGCGGCATTCAAATATGTATTTAGTATGGCGGAAGCTTCAGCTTGGTCACCTTTGCCAGCATGAAAATTCTCCAGCAACTCTGCCGCTTTGCCGGCTAACGACACCGCCTCGTCATACTGGCCCCTGAACCTGGCCAGGATCATGCGATCGTGGGCGATCTGCGCCGCCCGGAGCATAGCGGTTCGATTCCCGGGCTGGGCTTTCAATACCGACTCGATGAATCCCTGTGCGATGCGCAGGTTCTGTTCGGCCTCATCCATCTGTCCGAGGTTGGAAGCGATCGGTACGCCTTGCACCCGCGCCAGCTGCATATACGCACTGCCGACCTCCAGGGCAAGGTCCGAGTCCCCCCGCGCGTCGGCGTTCAGCCGCCGCAAGTACTCCTGCGCTGTGTTCACAATAAGCTGTCTGGTCTTCGTATTGCCGGGTAACTCACGGACCTGGACATCGATATCGAAAAGTTTGTTGGCCAGTTGCCGGACATCCGAAAACCGGCGCTGCGAGATAACCCGTTCGCGGTTGACTTCATAAAGGCCGCCCGCGAGGCTGGCGACAACGAGTGCAGTAGCCGCCACTGGAAGCCAGTGTCGCCGCAGGAACTTGCCGGCACGGTACGCAACGGTGTCTGGCCGGGCACTGATGGGTTCGTGCCCGAGATAGCGGCGAAGATCGTCCGCAAACGCCATGACTGAGGCGTAGCGTTCCTGCGGATTCTTCTTCAATGCCTTGGCAAGGATGGTGTCAAGGTCGCCGCGCAGCAGGCGACGAAGCTTGTCGGGCGTGCTGGCACGCTTTGCGGCGTTGCCCGTGGCGAGTTCCGTTTCCGCTCCCGCTGCGGTCACTACACTCGATGCGTGTGCCGGTTCGGTGTCCACAATGGCCTTAACCAGGTCCGCGGGCGAACGGGTAGCGGGGCCGGCAGGATGCTGCCCGGTGAGCAGCACATACAGCAGCACACCGAGCGCATAGACATCGGTGGCAGTGGTTACGGGCGCGCCGGTCACCTGTTCCGGTGCTGCGTAGGCCGGCGTGAGCGCTCCCCCGGCTTGCTGAGTGAGCAGGGTAGAGGCGGCAGCTTGCCCTTCGTCTTCCAGCAGTTTGGCAATCCCGAAGTCCAGCAGCTTGACCTGGCCGTCGTTTCTGACCAGCACGTTTGAGGGCTTGAGGTCTCGGTGCACGATCAGGTTGGCGTGCGCGTGCGCGACCGCCCCGAGGACATCGAGAAACAGGCGCACACGAGCTTCCACATCGAGCATGCGCTGGTCACAATACTCGTCGATCTGCTCGCCCTCGACGTGCTCGAGAACGAGATAGGGCTGTCCCTGTTGAGAGACGCCCGCGTCCAGGAGCTGGGCGATATGCGGGTGCGCCAGGCGGCCGAGGATGCTACCTTCCCGTTTGAATCGCTCCTCGCCGCCGCGGCCAGTCACGCCCAGGCTCAAGAACTTCACCGCTGCCCGGCGCTCGAACCTCCCATCGCTACGCTCGGCCAGCCAAACCGTACCCATCCCGCCCTGGCCGATGGTTGACACCAGCGTATAGGCGCCGATCTGCCGGCCCGCACGTCCTAGCTCATCCGGAGCCGCAACCGGACCCTGTTCGAGGAAGCCGTCTTGCGCCAGTGCGCGGTGCTCCTCGAGGAGGGTCTGCAGATGACGGGCCAGGGCCGGATCCTGCTCCCACAATGACGCCAGCCAGGGCGCTCGCTGCTCTTCGGTGAGAGAGAGCGCCTGGTCCAGATACGGGCTTACCGCCTGCCATTGATCGGGGCTGAGCGTGGACATCGGTTTCCTAGCACGACAAATCTGCGCGTATGGTGCGGTGCAGGTAAATGCGGGCCTTCTCCCAATTCCGCTGCACCGTGCGCTCCGACACGCTGCGCATGCCGGCGATCTCAGCAAACGAGAAGCCGCAGAAGAATTTCAAATCGACGATCTCGGCCAGTCCAGGCTCCAGCTTGGCCAGTTCGTCCAGGGCTTCGCTGATGGAGGTGAGCTCGCGATCGTCAGCCACATGCTCCCCCACATCGGTAGCCAGTGACGTGATCTCGAACTGGCCGCCTCGTTTCAGGGCTCGCCGGTTCCGCGCATGATCGATGATCAGTCCCCGCATGACGCGCGCGGCATACGCCATGAAACGCGCGCGGTCGGGAAACGATGGGCCGTCTCGCGCGACGATGTCGAGGTAAGCCTCGTGCAGGAGGGTAGTGGCACCCAGGCTGGCAGGAGCACCCTGGCGTGCCAGTTCGCGCTGGGCCACCCGGTGCAGCTCGGAGTACAGTGCACTGAACAGAGCTTCTCCTACGCTGCTATCGCCCTGCTCGGCGGCAGTTAGGAGGGATGAAATGTTGGATTCCAGGCGGGTCCCCCACCCCCGTGAATGCCCCGGGTGGCGGGCAGCTTCTCGCGTTTTGGCGGAACAGTCAAGATGCTTGTTTAGCAAGCCGTGCCGCTACCTAGCCATCGGGTGCGCTCGGCTGCAATGGTCCGCCAGGCCAAGCAAGACGGGGCGTCCCTTGCATCAGCGAGTCTATGCGACAGAATTCACGAGACTTAACGAAGGTCGGAGTGTGCCAATGCTCTCGACGTGCTGGTTCCACGCGGTGAGCGCCTTCGGCCTAATGCTATGCGAGGCGCTGAAGATCCAAACGCGGATGGTGCCCTTTTTTTGGGAAGGTCCCGGCTGCGCTTCAACTCCTCTCCTACAGCGGCGCGAGCTGCGGCGTCCGCCTTGTCAAACTCGTTATTCAGCCATAGGGCCCAGGGCTTAGCGTCCTTGAGTTCTCCCAGCTTCGACGTCGAGCCTTTCGAGAGAATCAGCCACGCTTTTTCAGGGTCTTCCGCCGCCGTTAGGAACCATGTCTGCAGCTCGCGCCTAAGCGGCTGTAACGGCATATAAAAGAGGACAGGTGGTTAGGACGTGTAGGGGGCCGAAGGCATGCCGAGTGCAGGAAAACCTAAAGAGTGCTCGACACAATAACCTAAAAATAGTACAACTAAATAACCTAATAAATGAACTGCGCAAAAACCTAATATTCGTCCGGCGCAATAACCTAAGGATTGCACAGGGCATCCGGCATGGCTTCACCGTCCGAAAAACTCGCGGAATCGCTCCAACAGCTTCATAAGCTCCAGAACGTCAAGGGCGCAGCGGCCATACGGGCGAAGGACATGCCACGCACCCACCGGGAGCGCCTCAAGGCCAATGGCTTTCTCCGCGAGGTGATGAAGGGCTGGTATGTTCCCAGCCGGCCCGACGAAAAAGAAGGCGACAGCACAACCTGGTATGCCTCATTCTGGCGCTTCGCCGCCGTTTATCTGGAAACCCGTTTCCGTACGAACTGGAGCCTCTCGCCCGAGCAGTCGCTGTCCCTGCATGGCGGAAACTGGGGGGTTCCGCGCCAACTGGTGGTCCGGTCCCCCAGGGGCGGAAACAAGGTTGTTCCACTCCCACACGGCACGTCACTGCTGGATGTCCGGGCAGCCCTGCCGGGCCCGGCCGATCGTGAGGAACAAGAAGGGCTACGGATCTTCTCCCTGGAATCCGCGCTCATTGCGTCCTCGCCGCAGTATTTTGCGAACCATCCGACAGACGTGAGGGCGGCGCTTGCCATGGTACGCGACGCCTCCGGGCTCCTTGCCCGGCTGCTGGATGGTGGCCATAGCCGGATCGCAGGGCGGCTGGCTGGCGCCTTCCGCAACCGCGGCCGCGACCGTCTGGCGGATGAAATCTTAAAAACGATGGCCACTGCGGGCTATGACGTGCGCGAATCCGATCCCTTCAACGACCGTCCCCCTCTGTCATTGCCAACCCGCGAAGCGTCGCCTTATGTGAATCGCATACGGCTGCTGTGGGACAAGATGCGGCAACCCGTCATGGGTCGGTTTCCGAAGGCACCGGGACTTGCCCGTAATGCCAATGCCTACATGAAGAGGGTCAAAGAGGCGTATGGAACCGACGCCTATCAGTCCTTATCGATCGAGGGCTACCGTGTCACGCCGGAACTCATCGAGCGCGTGCGCAGCGGCAGCTGGAATCCGGAAGCGAACGAGCAGGACCGCGAACAAACGAACGCCATGGCGGCGCGCGGTTACTGGCAGGCCTTCCAGTTCGTCGAGAAAAGCATCGCACGCGTGCTGAACGGCGAAAACCCGGGCACGGTTGCGGACGAAGATCATCGCGAATGGTACCGGGAGATGTTTGCGCCTTGCGTCACCGCCGGCATCCTGAAACCTTCCGACCTCGCCGGTTATCGCAACGGACAGGCTTATATCCGCCAATCCATGCACGTGCCGATGAACCGCGATGCGGTCCGCGACGCGATGCCGGCATTCTTCGATCTTCTGACGAAAGAAACCGATGCCGCGGTGCGGGTTGTACTCGGGCATTTCATATTCGTCCACATCCATCCCTACATGGACGGCAACGGCCGCATGGGACGGTTTCTGATGAACCTGATGATGGCCGCAGGCGGATACCCGTGGACGGTCATACCGCTGCCGGAACGCAAGGCCTATATGGCCGCGCTCGAACAAGCGAGCGTCGGCGAGGACATCGGACCGTTCGCGGATTTTCTGGCACGCCTGGTCGAGAAGCGGCTAGCTGGTGAGCCGCTCCCGGAGGTGCCGAGAGGCTGACGAGAAGGGAGATTACAAACAATGGTAGCGATACCGAAATTCGACGAAGCGAAGCTGCAGGCGCTTGCCGATATACCGTAGCGATCACTGCGGTGGGCCATCAGCGACGTGAAGATCTGATCCGCTTTCATTCCATCCTGGACATGCTTGAGCAAATATCGGCGGCGCGAGGACGCTGGCCGCGTGGTGACTGACACTGCACAGGACCTATCGTTCTGGTAAATGGAGTCCTCTCGAAGCCACCCTCCAGCAGCGGTTCACCCGGGCGACGCCCCGACGCCTGATTGGAGATTTGGCCTATGAAGCGATCCGCTCGACGTCCGCTTGGCGCAGCACTACAGCACCCGATTGATCGCGCCGCACAAGTGCAATCGCCGCCGGCCGAAAAGCCTGGACGGACGCGAGCTTCGCCGCTACTGCCGACGCTGGAAAATCGAACGTCTGTTTGCCTGGTTGCATACCTTTCGCGGTCTGGTCATCCGCTGGGTGGATCACGAGGCCAACTTCCTCGGTCTGATCCAGCTCGGTTGCATCCTCATCTTGATGAGGAACTATTCATGAGATGGCCTCTAGTAGTTTTTCGAGGGTTTGGGGGTGGCTGGTCTTGGCTCTTGAGTTCCTACTGGCTGCGGACGCCCGAAACCAACCTAGAACGCATCGACTCATCTTATAGATAAACACTCCTAAGGTCCCCGCGGCCGAGCTGGCGTATAATTTCTCTTCTCTATCGCGGCACCCCCCTCTTCATAAGATCAAGAGGTGCAAATGCGGCGCTTTCTACTCGCGCAGGCGATGATGGCATTGGCGATAAGCCTAGTCGCCCAAACCTCGACTGGCAAAACAGGAGAGCCTTCGGATGCCCTATGTCTGGTCGCCGGCCGCGTCGTGACGGCGGCAGAAGGTCATCCACTGAAGTCGGCCACGGTGGTGCTCGTGCCGGATTCGAGATCGGACCACCACGCTTATGCGGGAAGTTCCGACAGCGAAGGCCATTTTCTTGTCAGGGACGTTCCGCCAGGCCGATACCAGTTTTTTGCCATTCACCCCGGATTTGTGGATCAAGGGTATCAATCCCCGGAACCTGAAGGCGGAGCGCTATTAAGCCTTAAGCCTGGACAGAAGGTGAACGACGCCCTGTTCCGCATGACGGCGGCAGCTGTCATTGCTGGTGTCGTAAACAGCGACGACGGTGATGCGATGGTTCGCATGCAGGTCCTCGCTTTGCGGAGACGCAGCCCAGAGGAAATGGAAGAAGAAGAAAACCCGTTCCTTCGAAAGCAGAAGCTCACACCTGTCGCTTCGGCTCACACTGATGATCGCGGCGAATACCGTATTTTCGGACTCAAACCTGACGAATACTACATCCTGGTTACACAATCGGTAGAGTCGGATAGCGGCATGCTGGCGGGCAATAACTATTGGGTCGCGGAACAGCTGGGCAGCGAATACGCCCCGGAGTACTACCCAGGTGTCATGCAGCTCAGTCAAGCCCAGGCAGTTTCGGTAAACGCAGGAGATGACGTGCGCGCCGATTTCTCTGTCCAGCGGATCAAGCTTGTCGAGGTCGGTGGGCAAATTATGGGCTTGAACGGCCCTGCCAAGAATGCCTGGGTGGTTCTATTCGAACCGGATGAGGAGTTATTTGCCTCGATTCATCAAACTGAGGCCGACGAGACGGGCAGATTCCGATTGAAAGGTATACCGCCTGGGAGCTACAGGTTTGTTGCGGTGGAGCCACATGGAGACACAGCGACTGGCCGGACGCGGCAAACAGTCGAGGTCGGGGGCGAGAACATCGAGTCGCTAATAATCTCTCTGGCTGGGGGCACCGGGTTCAGCGGCCGGGTGTCCGTGGCTGGCGCCGGGTCAGTGGCGTTCGATGAGCTTCGTGTATCCCTGCTGTCGGTGGACGAAGACGACCTGGCTGGTGGGGAAGGCCATGTAAAAAAAGACGGCACTTTCGAAATCACGGCTGTCCCGGAAGGTGACTATGCTGTCCGACTCCAAGGCCTTGAGCACGACTGGTACGTCAAATCGGTACGGCTTGGTTCCAATGACATTCTGGAAAAAGGTCTGCAACTGGAAAAAGGCGCCGCGGGTGGGAAACTTGAGGTAGTTGTTAGCGCGGCGAGTGCACAACTGGAAGGTTCCGTAACCGACGGTGACCGGGTGATGATGGGTGCCCATGTGCGCATAACGCCTCACCCGGAAACTCCATACAACCGAGGCCGTTCGCATAACGCGGCCACCGATCAGACTGGCCGATTCTCGGTCACTGGTCTTGCCCCAGGCAAGTATCGCGTGATAGCGAGGTCTGCCCGAGTTCCCGGAAGCGAACCCCTCAAGTCAGACCCACAAATCGTCACACTTTCCGAGAGTGACCACAAAACATTGCACCTTGCAATCGCCAAGCCGCAGACCCAATAAATTCCAGAGTCCCCACCGGCTCCTTAATCGCAACCTTTGAGTTGCTTCCTACTAGGGAATCCGCAGCCAGTCCTTTTCATTCACAAACTTCGTGTAGCGCTTGTTCCCGTAGTTGTAGACCACCTTGAGGTTCTTCTTTTGTCCGTGGTTGGGGTCACCCCCCATCGTGTCATTGGTGACCTGCATCTCTACCCGGTTATTGCGGATTTGATCGCGAACCCTGTTGGTGACATCGTTCCCCTTGCCGTTATAACCGTAGATGGCGCGGTCGATCTGCAACCGGAGGTTCGAGTTGTTGACGGGCCGATTATTGATGGTTTGCGCGGTTGCTCCTTCAAGAGGACCGAGGAGCATGGCTGCGATTACAAATAGCAATAACGCACTTGAAAATCTCATCGGGTGTTCATCCTCTCCCGTTCAAGAGCAAGATTCTACTCCAAAGATCCACGATTGGGCGGGCACATCCACCTAGCGAAACACGGAATTACACGAGGAATCCGGTGGACCAGAATTCGCGGCGGCAGAACTTTGATGGCGATGGTGCGGGCGCATGGAACGCGATTCCTGCTTGGCTGCGCTTCGCGTCACGGGACATAGAAGTGCCGTCGCTCCGTTCCAACAGCTTCGGATTTCGTGTGGCCAGAACCGACTAAAGGCTGCACAATTGTGTCATGCCGGGTTTGCTACACGATGCACGCGTGGGCAGGCGAGGTTAACAGTCCCGGCAAACGCCCGGTTAGGCATGAGGAACCGACTAAGGTCTACGCCGTCACCTTGGACATCGACAGATCGCAGGATCGGCCCGGACCGGCACAAAAGCGATTGCTGTGAGCGGATCATCAAGGGTGTGGCCTCAACCATCCTTCATGCTCGTGGCAGATCAGAGAGCAGCGATGGGATGATGCCCAATTTTCATAGGGTAGCGCAGATCGCGGAAAATGCCCTGGTGGGTTGGCTCCGGTTGGGGCGAACCGGCCAGAGCTAGCGCTGACATTGTCGTCAGACGCGCCAGATAAATCTGAAGCCTTCAGTAGCTCGATCAACCAAAGACTGGTGACGCCTGTGCCTTCATCGCTTTCGAGTCAGAACTCTCCCACGATCCTCATCGCTGGAGCTTCGCGTGGGCTAGGCCACGCCATGGCTGTCGAATTTGCGAAGAAGGGTTGGAATGTCATCGGAACCGTACGGGGTAATCATCGAACATTGCTCCACGATCTCGCGGAGGAGTACGAGGGGCAGATCGAGATCGAGAAGCTTGACGTCAACGACTACGAACAGCTCGCTTCCTTGCATCAGAAAATATCCGGACGAACGCTCGATATGCTGTTCGTCAACTCGGGAACGACCAATAACGAGCAGACTCCGATCGGGAAAGTCTCAAAGGAAGCCTTTGTCGAGGTGATGATTACGAACGCGTTGAGCCCGATGCATGTGATCGAGACACTCCAGGATCTTGTTTCTCCGGACGGCTTGATTGGGGTCATGTCTTCTGGTCAGGGTAGCATCACCAACAATAACACCGCGCTGCGAGAGGTCTATCGAGGTAGCAAGGCTGCACTGAACATGTTCATGCGGAGCTTCGCGGTCCGTCAGTCGGAAACCAAACGCGCGTTCGTCTTGATGGCGCCTGGCTGGGTACGTACCGAACTCGGAGGGCCAGATGCACACTTGACAATCAAAGAGAGTGTCCCAAATCTGGTGAACGTTCTACTCGATCAGAAGGATAAGCCTGGCATAGCATATCTCGACTATCTTGGCAGGTCCGTTCCCTGGTAGTCGAGAATGGACAGTAGATTGTTCCGATGAGTGGCAATCTGCGCCCACTGCCCATCCGGATGTGCCGGTCCCGGCGGGACTGCATCTCATTCCGAAGCGAGTACCGCCTTGGAGCCGATCAACAAGGTCTCGTTTTAGGGATGCGCCAGGCACGTCTCCGGACTGGGACTGAGTTTTGGCTTGAGCGGGGTCGAAGCAGTGCCTTTCCTTACGGCAGCTGCAGATCAAACGCGTAAATTTCCTGGGTGCTGATATCGCGTGGGAGCAGAAGAGTTTCGCCCGGACCGAGGCCGGTCCAGGAGGATGTACCGCCGAACTGGTCCGTGAATCTGCGGATCTTGTTGAGATCGGCAATCTTTTCGAGCTTGGAATCTCTGATGCGCAGGCGGAAGTAAAAGCTGGCCCCGTTACCGAGGGTATCGAAGTAGATCGAGGAGCTGTCGGGAGACCAGGCTAGGTAGCCAAAAGTGTTCACTCCGACGCTCAGCGCCTGCCATTTTCGGCTCTTCACATCGTAGAGCATGATCTTGTCATTGTTGGACTCTGTCAGGGCAACGATGTAACGGCCGTCGGGCGACCAGCGAGGACCGAAGATTCCCTGAGAATCCGGCAATCGCGAAAGCTGTCGAGTCTTTACGTCGAACAACTCGATAAACGTCCGTTCATGATGCAGCAAGTCGTAGTGCCCGAAGGCAAGCGTGCTGCCGTCGCTCGACCACGTGGGATCCGTTTCCTGAACTTGCTCGGATGTAAGAGGTTCGGGACTGCCGCCATCTCTCGAAAGGAGAAATACCTTCCAGGGCTTGCCAGGTGATGCGGCGGAGAACGCAATCTGCTGGCCGTCAGGAGACCAGTGGGCCAGGGCCGAGCGCATAGGGGGATACGTCAGTTGGACACGGGAGCTGCCGTCCGCCTTGCTGCGCCAAAGCGTGCTGTCAGGATAGCTGACATAGGTGATCCACTGGCCATCCCGGGAAAAGGCAACGTCCCCGGCGGAGATGCCGCCCAGATAGGGAACGAAATCCGCGGATCTTGCGTCATAGCGAACCAATTCAGCGCGCTGCTGCACGCCAACCACGAAGAGCTTCTGGCCATCCTTACTAAGCAGCGGATTGCTGAATTGCAGCGGACCCGTCGTAAGCTGAACCGGGTGGGGTGAGACCTTCCTCCACCAATCGGCCTGATCGGGAACCACCCAGATATGGGTTGCGCCTTCCCGTGTGCTCTGAAAAAGATAGTATTTGCCATCCCGAGTCCAAGTTCCACAACACTCGTTGGCAGGATTGTTCCAGCCCGGCAGTAGCGGATGCATGTTGGTGCCGTCGGCCCGGACCTCCCAAAGCGAGTAGACGTTGTCCGTGGGGTTGCCGGCTGCGAACCGGATGCGCGTTCCGTCCTGGGAAAAGCCAAACGACATCAGGGGTTCTTGAGCCGTGCCCAGCTTCTGCGGGTTCGTTCCATTGTGCTCTGCGACGAAAAGATCATTCCCCTTGCCGAAGACCAACTTTCCATTGGGCGCCCAAATGGCAAAGTGTGCTTTGACCCCGAGGCTGCGAGGTGATCCGGCAGGTAGAGGAAGCGACCACAGGGGACCTTCCTCGAATTCAGCTGCCTCGAGAATCAACAACTCAGACGCGTCCGGGGAGATATCGGCCAGGACGGGATCTGGAACAGCGATCGGCAGGACAGCCGTTTCGCCTCCAGTGCTGGCCACCTGAGCGATGTCGAAGCGCCCCGGCAGGATCTCGCTGAAATAGATGCGGGCTCCGTCGGTGACGAGATTGGACTTGGGAATCCCGTCATTGGTGATCTGCTTCGATCCAAACAGCCGCGGAGGCGGAAGTGGAGTGCGCAGCCAAAGAGCGAGCGCCACGATCATAAGGACTGCGGCTGGGACTGCAGTCCATTTCAGCCAAGTTCGCTGGTGTTTCAAAGGAGCCCGCGGAGTCGCAGCGGTGCTAGGGACAGGGGCTTTCCCCGAGTCGGTGTCGCGGCGCAGGCGTTTTAGATCAGTTTCGAGATCGGCGGCGGAACGATAACGTAGATCGCGATCTTTCTCGAGGGCCTTGTTGATGATGCGCTCCAGTTCGGCCGGCAGATCGGGATTCAAGCGAACCGGCGCGACCGGGACGCGGTTCACGATGGCTTCGCAGATCATCGCCGAAGTGTCCCCGCGGAAGGGCAACTCACCGGTTGCCATCTCGTAGAGGACGGCTCCGAAGGAGAACAGGTCGCTGCGGGCATCGAGTTCCTTCCCGCGCACCTGTTCGGGTGACATGTAGGCGACGGTTCCCATCATGGTGCCGGGGCTGGTCAGATGCTCTTCGTCAATGGACTGAGTCTGCGTCTTGAGCGAGGCCATCTGGGTGGAGGAAATGGCGGCGGGCGTGACTTTAGCCAGACCGAAGTCGAGAATCTTGGCGTGGCCGCGATCGGTGACGAAAATGTTGGCAGGCTTGATGTCGCGATGGATAATGCCTTTGCTGTGGGCAGCATCGAGCGCGTCGGCGACCTCGAGGGCGAGAGGAAGCAAGGTCTCGAGGTCGAGCGGATGGCCGGCGATGCGGTGCTTCAGCGTGACGCCCTCGAGGAATTCCATGGCAATGAACGCCAGGCCGTTCTCCTCGCCGATGTCGTGGATGGTGCAGATATTGGGATGGTTCAGAGCGGAGGCGGCTTGCGCTTCGCGTTGGAAGCGGGCCAGAGCCTGAGCATCGCGGGCTACCTCATCGGGCAGGAATTTGAGGGCAATGAAACGGTGAAGGCGGATGTCCTCGGCCTTGTAGACCACTCCCATGCCGCCGCCACCGAGCTTTTCGAGGATGCGATAGTGCGAAATGGTTTGACCGATCATTTGCAACCGCTGCGACCAGAATTTGGCTTCATCTTACGAAGGGATCATTCGGCGGTCAATGAGAGCAGGGGGTAGTGGAGCGCACGGGAAAAAGTCGTCCACCCCGTAACGAACGGCCGGCAGGGGCGGGTCCGGGGAAAGCTGGTGTGAAGGCCTGATAGCGCCAGTTGACCATTTGTGCAAGCAGGTCAGGCATGGTGGGAAGATGGCCACGCTGCTATTGCAGCTTGGCGTACTCCCCCTTGGCTTCTTTCAGGATGGGGATGTCAGGGTCAGCGTCTTTCCAGGTTGTAAGGAAATCCTGGTAAGCCAATTTCGCTTTGGCAGTATCGCTCGCAACAGCATAGGCACGGGCAATCTGCAGACGCGCCATACAAGCTGTCACGAAGTTCACGACGACTCCGGGGTGGCTTGCCAGTTTCTGGAATTCAGCTGCAGCTGCGCTTCCGTTATGTGCGAGCAGGTAAGCATTGCCTCTCAAATAAGCGGGATAAACCGTGCCCACCTGAACCGGCGGCGGACTGCCCAGCTCGTATGGTGCTGCGGCCTCGAGAATGCGAATCACCTGTGATGGATCTTCTTTCTTGAGCGCGATCGCTGCTTTTGCCGTCGGAAGCCAGTAGAGTTTCAGAACCGTGTTCGTGGCGTAGTTCTTCTCCAAGTCGTCGACCAGCCCCTGTGCTCGAGCAGTTTCGCCAATGCGTGCGAGAGCGAGCGCTGAGAATACCTTCACGTCGCGTCCCGGCGCCAAGGCCAAAGCCGCCGTAATCCCCTCTTTAGCATTGGCAACGTTGCCGAATTCCGCCTCCCGCAATGCAGCATTCGCTTGCCACAAGGCAGCTGTTTCTTTGGAGTCATTGCGAATCGCAGAGTCCACCGCTCGACGCGAAAAATCACGAGCCTGGTTCAGCCGCCCAAAATACGCGTATGAATCCGATTGGGCTGAAAGCAGCCCGTCCTCATCCCCCGGTTTGCCTGCACCCCACGCGACCTGCTGTTCCATCTGTGCGGAGTCTCCACGCAGGAAGGCGATGTAATGCATGTACAAGTGCAACCCCCCGTTGTCCAACTTTCGCGCCAATGCCTGCTCGTACGCAGCCTTCGCTTCATCCAGCCGGTTCAGATAAAGATAAGAATCCATCACATTGGCATTGAGGACCACATCGTTGGGTTCCAGTCGCAATGCCTGGAGGCTTTCAGCCAAGGTCTTGTCGTATCGTCCCATGAACGAGTAGTTGGCGCCCAGGTTGTTGTAGGGAACTGCGTCGTTGGGATAGTTTGCGATCCACAGTTCGTAAGTCTGTGCCTCTTTCTCCAGTTGGCCCGTGGCGCGGAAATAGTCCGCTGTGATGCGAAGCTTCTCCCGTTCTGTGACACGGTCGCGCAATGCATATGCCTTGCTTGCATATTCAATGGCCACTGATGGTTCACCAAGGTTGTTGTACGAGATAGCCAGCCCCGCATACGCCATCGGAAAATTCGGATCCAATTCAATCGCCCGCTTCAAAAACGGAATGCTCGGAGCGTCGCCTTTCTCGCGCCCTACGGTGATACCCATGCTGTAGCTTTTCAATGCTTCCAGGGAGGATGTTGTCGCCTCGATGGGAACTTCGAATTTCTGGACAGATGGCAGCGACTCGCCTAGCTTAGTGCGCAAGCTTGATGAGGTTCTGCTAAGCGTACTTAGTACTTCTTCCTTGTTTGCGGCCTCGCCCTGCTCCTTGGCCAGCGTGTCTCCGGTCGCGCAAGCCACCGCGTTAAGGTCAACCAAGTAATGGCTACCGAGTGTGGATATTGTTCCGCCAAGCAGGGCCTTGCTGCCGGTACGTAGGCAAAGTTCACGGCCGACATCCATCGTGATGCGCAGGTTTGTGGGTCGTCCCATCATCCCGAGTGTCTCGCTGACTTTGCGATCAGAGAGCACGTTTAGAAATGGCGATTGTCCTAGTTCGACCGCCAAAGCCTGCTTGAGAGCGTCGTCAAAAACTGCATCTCCCGTTTTGTTATCGAAGTCGGCCAGGACGATCGTGTCTTTCTCCGTCAGCGGAGTAGCTTTCGCCACAGGCGCTGCCGGACGACGCAGGTAAAGGCCGCCGCCAATCAGCAGCAAGACGAGCGCGACAATTCCCACAAGAACCATTTTCCAGCGAGGCTTGCTGCTTCTCGCCGCTATCGGTACTGTCTGAGCTGCAGGCGCTGCTGCGCCCGATGATGATGAGACCGCAACCGAGACCGCGCCCGAAGATCGGGACGGCGCTGCCATGGTTGCTGCTGGCGGGAAACCACTCTCCCGCACCGGCTCAAGACCAGAGCCCGACGTGGCTACGGCTCGCCCACTCTTAGTGTCACGTTTCAGCCGTTGCAGGTCGGCTCGCATCTCCGCTGCGCTCTGGTAACGCAGGTCCCGATCCTTCTCGAGTGCCTTGTTGATGACGTCTTCGAGCTTGGGCGGAAGATCGGGATTGAGGCGGAGCGCGGGCAGCGGATCACGGTTAAGGATGGCTTCGAAGATGACGCCGGAGGTTTCGCCGCGGAAGGGAAGGGCGCCGGTGGCCATTTCGTAGAGGACGGCGCCGAACGAGAAGAGGTCGGTGCGAGCATCGACTTCGCGAGCGCGGACCTGCTCGGGCGACATGTAGGCGACGGTACCGATGGCAGTACCGGGGGTGGTCAGGTGATCGGAAGTGTGGCCGGCGGTAGCCTCGGCAACGGTCTCCATGGCATTGCCGCGCAAAACCTTGGCGAGGCCGAAATCCAGAATCTTGGCATGGCCACGGCGGGTGACGAAGACGTTCGCGGGCTTGATGTCACGATGGATGATGCCTTCGGCGTGGGCGGCGTCGAGGGCGTCAGCGATTTCAATGGCGAGTGAGAGTAGGGTGTCGTTGGAGAGGGGGTGGTCGATGATGAGGTGCTTGAGCGTGGCGCCGTCAAGGAATTCCATCGCGATGAAGGCATCGCCGCCTTCCTCGCCGATGTCGTAGATGGTGCAGATATTGGGATGGTTGAGGGCGGACGCGGCCTGGGCTTCACGCTGGAAGCGGGCCAGCGCCTGCGCGTCGCGGGCAACTTCGTCGGGCAGAAACTTGAGAGCGACGAAGCGATGTAGGCGGGTGTCTCCGGCCTTGTAGACCACACCCATCCCGCCGCCGCCCAGCTTCTCGAGAATGCGATAGTGGGAGATGGTTTGCCCGATCATGGCGCGTCGTCATGTTATGCGGGACGGCAAGGCAAGTCAATGAAAGTCCATGAGTTGATAGGTTCAGACGCTCTGTTGATGAAAAATCATTACACTCACCTCAAGCTCCAAAAATTGAGTAGCATCTCGGGCGTTGGCCTCCTGACCTTAAATAGCTGTCCATTCGTCCGCGCAGTCCAAGATCACAATTTTGGGTCCTACAACTCAATTTCTTACATCAAACGTTACGCCACTTTTAAGATTACTTTTCCGTGTGTTCCTCCGCTTTCGCTGAGTTCTTGCGCTTGCTTTGCGTCCCCGAGCGACATGGTTTGGGCTACTCTCGGTTTCACGGCACCCTTTTCGACCAACGAAGCCAGTTCGGCAAGATCTTTGGAGTTGCGTTTCATAACGATGTGAGTTGCCCGGATTCCGGCTCGCTTGGCGGCCGCGTCATCGATCTGTCCGACCGTCGTCACCAGGGTCCCGCCTTTCTTGACCACCGGATAAGAGCGTGTCAGCGTTTCTCCGCCAACAAGGTCAACGACCGCGTCCACGTCATGCACCCTGGCATCAAAGCGCTCGCGCGTGTAATCGATCACATCATGAATACTGAGCGAATTCAGATAGCCAATGTCTTCACCCGTTGCGGTACCAATCACCTTCGCCCCGAAGGCTCTCGCAATCTGCGAGGCGAATGATCCGACTCCGCCGGCAGCGCCGTGGATGAGGATTGTCATGCCGGGCTGTGCATGGACAACATCGCGAATGATTTGCAGTGCGGTTAAGCCCGCAGTCGGCAACGCGGCTGCTGTGGCATAGTCCATCGACTCCGGAATTGCCGCCACTGTCGATTCGGGAGCAGCGGCGTACTCGGCGTACGCACCTTGGGCAAAGCCGAACACCCGGTCACCGTTGCGGAAACGTTTAACAGCTTTTCCGCGATCCGTGACTTCACCCGCGAAGTCTTGTCCGATCGTCAGAGGGAAGGACACGGGCATGACTTGCTTCATAAAGCCTTGCCGAATTTTCCAGTCGATAGGGTTTACACCAGCATCGTGAACCCGTACGAGTATCTGGTCATCTGAGATCGAAAGAGGCGGGATGTCTTCCAATTTGAGGGTGCCGGCATCACCATACTCGTGAATGCGGATTGCTTTCATGAGAACCTCCAGATGGGTGGCAAAAATAAGCGAAGGTTACTGTTTCGAGTGAACGAGACTAGACTTGGGCGGACGTGAACCCCGTTGGAAATTGCCTGCTATAACTATACGCCTGCTCTCCCGTGTGCTCCACTACCCCGTCAATGAGAGCAGCCTTGTGGTGTGTGAAAAAGCTGCCGTCAGGGAGCAGGGTCGGCAACGAGCCATGGCGATGGAACAATCCACTACGAACGCTGCACTCATCGGCGGCCCTCCCTAATCAGGTTCTTGATCTTCAATCGGCCTAGGGACAGACTGGCGCCGAGCTTCTGCATCCGTGTAATGGCGGCGGCGCGCTGCTCTGGGCTGGCTTGCTTTTTCACGGGCACGAGCTTCGCTACCGGTACGCCATGCCTGGTGATGATGATCTGATCGCCGGCTTCCACCCTTTCTAGTAGTTGAGAGAAATGGGTCTTCGCCTCGTAAGCGTCGACATTATTGCTGCCGTGCTGCATGGCCACGCCTCAGTTCGAGGAGCGAACGAAAAGATCGAAGCTCGGTTGGTGGTGCGGGTGCTCGACGTAGAACGCGGCGACTAGGACGAAAGCGTCGACACATGATTTCACTTGGTCTCCCCGGCGTTCTGCAGGTCGCGTTGCTCACGGATGTCGCGGAGCGCTTCGGCGGTTTCGTCGGAGGCCATGGGCTTACCGGTGCTGAAAACCCAGATGCCGTGCTTCTTCTGCATGGGCGAGACGCTACGCCGGGGACGCAATGTGACCGCATCGCCCTGGACCGAAAGATCGAGGATGTCGCCTGGAGAGAGGTGCAGCTCGTCGCGGAGTTTCTTGGGGAGGACGACCCGGCCCGCCCGGTCGAGGGTCACTTTGCTGTTCATAAATCCATTATGAGATGGGTGGTCCCAATTGAGAAATGATATTTCTTTATTCCATGAGACGTTTCCGCCCAATGAGCCGCGACGTGTTGGCCAGTCCATAGTGGAGCACCCACGGCAGCGTTATTCGGACCGCGCCCGCACTCCAGCACGATGCGGGCACGGAAGGCTATCGAGCGACCGGTTAATTTAGGCAACTCCTCCCTCAATGGCATCGTCACCTGAACAATGCATGAACAATGTCCTTGACGCACGCGAGTAGATCCTCCATAATGGAGGAATTTGGGAGTAAACATATGGCAATCCTAAACATCAAGAACCTTCCCGATGCTCTTTATAGGAAACTTCGGGCTCGGGCGAAGCGCCAGCATCGATCGATCGCCCAGGAGGTTACCCATCTCCTTAGTGATGCTCTTGAAACCCCGAAGTCTCTGTCAATCCTTGATCTCAAGGGGTTGGGCAAAGAGCACTGGAGAGGAGTTGATCCGTCGAAACATATCGAGCGAGAACGAGCCTCATGGGATTGATGGCCGATCTCGGTCGCGGTCCCGTGGGCGTAGACACGGTCATTTTCATCTACTTCATCGAAGAACATCCCCAGTTTCTTCCGCTGCTTGAGCCGCTTTTCAGAGAAGTCGATGACGGACGCAGGGAGTTAGTTACGTCGGCGCTTACTTTGCTAGAAGTCTTGGTCGTTCCCTACCGTTCCGGAGACCCTCTGCTGGCTGGGCGCTATGAAGCTCTCCTCACGCGGAGCCGCGGGGTCCGGGTTGCAGAGATCTCGCGCGATCAGCTGCGCGCCGCCGCGCAGCTGAGAGCCGCAACGGGAGTCAAGACGCCAGACTCTCTTCAGCTTGCGGCCGCATTGGCAGCGGGCTGCACGACTTTTCTCACGAATGATCGTGACCTGCCGATCATACCCGGCCTCCCTATCTTGCAATTATCTTCTTACGTAACCTGATCCTATGGAATCACTGACCCTGGCCAATCTTCGGGACCTATCCTACATGCCGAGCTTGGCGGTCCCAAGCTCTGCATTATGTGACGGTGAAATTTATGTGACGCAGCCGCCGATTAGGGGCGGAATGGCGGTGTTTTCTAAAAGGAGAAGGTCACATAATGTTGAGCCAGTGGTATAGTACGGACCACGGCCCTCAGCCGGACTGCTTGGCGTATTTAGCCCAAAGGTAGTCCATGTCGTCGCCAACGCCGTAACCAAAGGCGTGACTAATTTCCCGCACACGGTTGAGTCGGGCGATCAGCCTATGCCGGCTGTTTGCGGGTAGCGTGTTGGCCGACTGGAGGGCTTGCTCGAACATGCGTACCAGGGCATCGAAAAATCCTTCCTCTTGATAACCGATATCCTGACAGTATCCAGCTGCTTGCTCGCAGTAGAAGACCATTAGTTCGGTCAGTCCCGTAGGATCACCCACGGCCTTTTTGTAATGGGAGATGCTCTGCTTGGCTTTGGAGACAGACGTGTCCTGATTGCGAAACGGGTCCGGCCAGAGCCAGCGAGCGAGGGTTTTCTTATACGGCTCCAACACGTCTTCGCCCAAGCCAAAGCGGGCATGGAGAAACGCCTGGTTGTCTTTGTGTGCGGCGTATAGATGGTGCAGCAAGTCCAAGAGCGCAGTCCGGTCAAAGGCGGCCAGCTTGGCTTTGACATCGGTCCAGGTGGGTTGCGATTTCGACTCACGTTTCGTCATAGGATTCTTCGAGGGCTGGCCTCATGCGTAACTCTCAAGGAGCTGCCCTAAGTCAGAAGCAGTAGCCTTGCGCCAGCCAGTAGTGCCAGTCACCGATCGCCTCGACAGTGGATTCGTCTGCGTCGGTGACAGTTAGTTGGGAGAGTGGCACCGCGACATTGCGGCCATGCCAGCGAATCAGCGCCAGCATGTCGTGATCACAGGAATCTTCCGGTGCCAGGCTGCGGACCTCGACCGTTTCCCCCTTGCGGAGCGGAGAGACTACTTTGGCGGCCATGCACCGGGCCGAGAAAGGAAACTGAATTTTGTTCTCCAGGCAGTAGTACCAGCCGAGAGCCTGTTCTTCTGGTCCATAGGCGTCAACGATGATCTCGTTATGGATTCGTTCTTCGCGAAGGCGGTTCTTGCGCAGCTTGGGCACGTGGTGCTCAATTCGAGGGGTTTTTAGACTGTCGATCCAACGTTCTGAGTGGGATTCCAACACTCCTTCCATCCAGGCACGATCGGCGGCTCAGACATCCGCGTCGGTGTACTTGCTCAGGACAGCCTCAATGCGCTCCCAAAGTTGGTCCAGTTGTGCTTGCAGGACTTTGTTCTTGGCGTGGTTGGCTTCGGCAGCCACATCGCCTGCAAGTTCATCGAGTTCGTCGAGAGTGAAGTGAAACACGGGGCGTTGCCCCGGTTGCGGCACGACTCGCAGCCGGTTGGTTATCGATTCATCGGCGAAGGTGTGGGAAATGATCAAGTCACGTTCGCGCTGGTTCAACTCCAGAGGAACAGTCGCATCTGCCTTGATGGGGATGCGCTGCCTTTGCGGTGTGATCGGCCTGATAAAAGTCTTTGTCAGACGATTGGCCTTCGCCGACAGCTTCGGCGTTGAGGGGATCGAGCGCGGTGCCGCTTTGGGTCTGGAGCGAAACTTCTTGGCGAGTTCCCGGTTAACCGTCTCCACCGAAAACTCTTCAGCATCGAATGGTCCGCGCCACATCATCCTCTCTTCATGTTCCGCATGGTTGGGATCAGACATTGCTTCCAGGTAGTCGGCGTAACCCCCGATTCCTCCCACATCTTCTGGTGGGCACCGCCTTTCGCCGGCGAGGCAGCGCGGATACGTCACGGCTGGTTCGGGCATAGGGGTTGCTTCCAGCAGCAGTTCATGCTCCCAATCGTCGCCGTAGTCGTAAACATATGTGAAGGTGGTACTTATGCTCGGCACCACCTCGGAAAGGCGTATCCGCTTTGCGTCGACCAATCCCAAATCATCAACACCGTCGGGATCGGGCGGGCCGTACTTCTTACTGCCAATTCGAAACATGTAGAGATGGTAGTTCTCCCAGCCCATGACCACTTGCAAGACGCGATGGAGTTGGGCCAGGGTATAGTCCCCAGTGACCTGAACACGGCGCCAGATGGGCGGGGTGATGCCGATTAAAGCCACTTTGAACTGGTAGATCGCCCCGCTTTGGGCCGCTCCCACGATTCCTCTCCTTAGCACTACAGTCCGCGCAACGGAACATTCTTTCATTCACGCCATCGCGCCGCAAGGTCTCGGCGATTGCCGCGATTGCCGGCAGTCCGGCTCGCTGCATACAAGATAAGCGTTGTTGTCGGATCCGTCGCGCAACAAGGAACCAGCTGCAAAGCGCTGAGGAATCTTTCTGGGGAATTGCTACCGGCGATCGTCTTCTGAAGCTCACAGAGATGCCGATGACGCCTCTAGACCGCGATTAGCCAGGAGGGTGAACCTGGATTCTGCTTCATCAGTTCAGCGGGGCCAACGAGAATAACCGCATCTCGTGTTCGACCATTGTGGGCCCTGGACATGTTGTGTATGTTGTTCCTACACACTGGAGGAAACCGTGAGCAAGGCGGGATTGACCCGAACGAATCTGTTGCTCGAGGTCGGAAAGGTCCGGCGGCTTCGCAAGGTGCTCCAGTCGCGTAGCAATTCTGAAGCCGTGCGGCTTGTAATCGACGAACGCCTAGCGGTGGAAGTGGGTCTTCAGGCGCTGCGGAATCTGCAAAAGCTAGGAGGTCTGGCGGATATCTCGGTCGCGCTCTAGCGAAGAAGGCATGATTCAACTTCCCGCAGGTCCCCTTCTGTTTCATACCGGCACCTACATCCGGTTCAGTCGAGGAGAAGATTACCTTGGATGGGCGAAGACGCCCAGGTCTTCCGGCGCACCATCCTGACCGCAGTTGCTGACCAGGCCGCCTAGGCTGTGAAGCCTGTGATTTCGCCGCGCAAAACAGTGACGGAAGCTTTGGGGAGCGTGAAAACAGTATGGGTAGAGGCGTCGATTGACGAAATCACAGGCGGCA
>Ga0187779_10000150_pt1 | contig 52463 bp, 57 predicted proteins | sample 1015_Q2_SP10_10__FD_132435 | JGI IMG/M metagenome (GOLD analysis project Ga0187779, IMG submission 132435) | Tropical peat soil microbial communities from peatlands in Department of Meta, Colombia - 1015_Q2_SP10_10_MG | ecosystem: Environmental > Terrestrial > Soil > Wetlands > Peat | place...
GTCTTGCCTATAGACATTGCATCAAGCGTGCCACAATGTAACTGATTGATTCAATGAGGAACCACTACAAAAACTCTTTTGCACAGATGAGAAAAAGATATAAACATTTTTAGGAATGCGAAAAATACGACATGAATTAGCATGAGCCAATGAGAATAGGGCACTTAATATACCGAGTGCGGGATTGCCTCAAAGGGGCGTAAGAAAAGCGCGAACGGAAAGAATGATTTTTTGTTGTCTTCACCGTAAGAGCCTGTCGCTTCTATCTCTATTGGCGGCGCTACAGGCGGTATAGGAGGATGTCAACCACGCAGGTGGCAGTCAACGAAGTGGCCGTTTCCGAGATCGGTTGTGCTTGGGACAAGTTTGTCGCACGGGTCGAAGCGGTAAAGACAGCGGGTGTGGAACCGGCAGCCTTGCGGGATCTGTGTAGGGCTCGGGATGTCTCCTTTGAGCAGGATGTGCTTCTTCTTTACAGTGGGGTCCGCAACGGGTATGTCGGCCAGCAGCGCTTCGGTGTACGGGTGTGAGGGGTTTCTGTAAATCTCTTCGGCAGGAGCGATTTCAACGACCTTTCCGAGGTACATCACTGCAACGCGGTCAGAAAAGTGGCGGACGAGGTTTAGATCATGTGCAATGAACAGGAACGACAGGCTCATCTCCTCGCCCAGGTCTTCCAGCAGGTTAATGATTTGAGCCTGAACCGAGACATCGAGCGCTGAGACCGGCTCGTCAGCCACGATGAATGACGGATTGCTCGCCAGGGCTCTCGCAATTCCGACCCTCTGACGCTGGCCACCCGAAAACTCATGCGGATAGCGGCGCAGTGCGTCGGCGGAAAGTCCGACCTTGTTCAGCAGGGCTGCGGCACGCTCCTCCAGTTCATTACCCTTGGCAAGAGCATGGATGACGAGCGGTTCGGAAATGATCTCCTTTATGCGCATGCGCGGATTAAGCGAGGCGAATGGATCCTGGAAGATAATCTGCATGTTCTTGCGGAGAGCTCGGAGATCCTCCTTAGAAAGAGTGCCGAGATCGCGGCCTTCAAAAAAAACACTACCCGACGTTGGCTCGAGCAGTCTCAGCGCCAACCTGCCGAGCGTGGATTTGCCGCAGCCGCTCTCTCCGACAAGTCCTACCGCCTCCCCTCGAGCTACGGAGATGCTCACACCGTCGACAGCCCTTGCTTGAAGGGTTTTTCCCAAGCCGGCGTTAACCGGAAAGAACTTGTAGAGGTCTCCTATTTCAAGGAGAGCGTTGGCCATGAAAATCAATCTTCTAGGATTTAACCATTACTTTTGCTCTTCATTTTGCTATTGTTTCGCTTCCCAGCATCTCACCAGATGACCGTGCTTAATCTCGATGAGCTGAGGTTCTGTTTTGCATAGCTCTGTCTTGATTTCGCAGCGTGGGGCGAATCTGCAGCCAGCCGGAAGATCGTATAACTTCGGCACTGATCCGGATATTGTTCGCAGCCGGCTCTTTCGCTCCTCACCTGGCTTGGGGATCGAGGCCATGAGTCCTCTGGTGTAAGGATGCTGGGGATTGGAGAAAAGCTCGGTTGTGTCCGCCTGCTCCACAATCAGTCCTGCATACATTACCGCCACCTCGTGAGCGCGCTCGGCGATCAGTCCCAGGTCGTGCGTTACCAAGACCATGGCCATGTCCATCTCCTTCTGGATTTGGCTCAGGAGTTCAAGAATATGCGCTTGGATCGTGACATCGAGTGCCGTCGTCGGCTCATCAGCGAGAACGAGGGAAGGCTTGCATGCAATTGCCATAGCGATCATCACACGCTGGCGCATGCCGCCTGAAAGCTGGTGGGGATATTCGCGCACACGCTTCTCCGGCGAAGGAATGCCCACGGAGCGTAGGAGCTCTACAGAAGTGTTGAACGCCTGCGCCTTAGTAACGTCAAGGTGAGTAGTGAGGACCTCGGCGATCTGGTTCCCGATGGTGAAGACGGGATTGAGCGCAGTCATGGGTTCCTGGAAGATCATGGAGATTTTAGCCCCCCGGATCTTTCTCATCTCGTCAGTTGAAAGCGAGAGCAGATCCCGGCCTTCGAAAAGGATTCTGCCGGAAACGATCTTGCCAGGGTAGGGAACGAGGTTGAGTATGGAAAGGGCGGTTACGGTCTTTCCGCAACCGGATTCGCCGACAAGCCCGAGTATGCGGCTTTTTTGCAGCCTGAAACTGAGATTGTCGACTGCTTTCACCACACCCGATCTGGTGAAAAAATGTGTACTGAGGCTCTTTATTTCGAGAAGATCCAAATGTGAGACTCCGTCAGGAATTCTGGGGTTTTACGAAATTCAGGTACGTCCTCACTGCGGAGTTGTTCGGGTCGAACACGAGCGCCTCTCTCCATTCTTCTTCGGCCAGGCCGTAGAAACCCTGCGAATAATAGGTGATGCCGAGGTGGAGCCGTGCGGGAATGTAGCGCGGATTGCTCTGCTTGGCCCTGGTGAACTGCTCGATGGCGTCATCGTACCGGCCCTTGTCCCTAAGGGCGATGCCGAGGTGTGTGATGATGTCTGCGAAATTCGGAGAGAGTCGGAGCGCCTTCTGATATTCCTCGATGGCATCGTCCAGCAACCTCAATTCATAATAGAGGTCTCCGATCCTGAGATGTTCGTCGGAGAGCTTACCCTTAACGAAGGGGTCTATTGAGGATTCAGAGGCCTTATTCGCCTGTTCAGTAAAGTGGGACGCTTTTTCAAAGACCTCGCGGGCTTTCTCGTACATGCCGAGGTCGCTGTAGGTGATCGCAAGGTTAAGCGAGGCCTCGGTGTATCCCGGGTTCATCTCCAGGGCCTTTTCAAATGCTTTTGCAGCCAGATCCAGCCTGTCGGTGTGGTTGAAGATAATCCCTAGCTTGTTCTGGATATCCGCGAAGGAGGGTTTCCTGTCCAGAATCGACTGGAAAAAGCGTTCGGCGTTTTCGTAGTCTTTTTTGTCGAACGCCTCTGTCCCCTGCTTGTACAGGTCTTCGAGTTTTTGCTCCATTTTTTCTCCATTCATGGTCGGCTACGCAATAGCCCAACTATGGTGAAAAATTTAGCATACCCCAGCACACCCTGTCAATCAAAAACAGGTTCGCGCAACCTCAGACCGAATCTGTCGATAGTGATTTGCATCGGAAATGAGCATGAAGACAAGCATGATACGACTATCCCTGCGGTTACCAAAGGTATTTGAGTGGGTCTTGCGGAACACCGCTCTTGCGTATTTCAAAGTGAAGGTGAGGGCCGGTCACCCGGCCTGTACTGCCCACCTTCGCGATGATCTGGCCTTTCTTGACAGTTTTGAATCCTCCTGAACCGCCTTTATCCGTGTCTGAAGACGCTTTTTCCATTAACATATTCTCCTCGCCCTTTCGTCTTTGCGAGAGAGCCTATTTCTTGCTCTTCAGATATTCTTCCATGATAGCCGCGCCCGAACTGGTCCCGATACGCTCGGCGCCTGCCTCGACGAGCGCGGTGACCGCTGCGAGGGTCCGTATCCCGCCTGATGCCTTCACGCGGCACGCGGTCCCCACGGCGCTGCGCATGAGTTGGACGTCCTCAACCGTCGCGCCCCGCGGGCCGTACCCCGTCGAGGTCTTGACAAACTCAGAACCGATACGCGCAGCCATGGTGCAAACGGTCGTGATCTCCTCTGACGTCAGGAAGCCTGTTTCGAGGATAACCTTGTGGACGAGCTTCGGTGTCATGGCGATGATGTTCTTCATATCGATCTCAACGATATCAAGACGACCGGACTTCAGCAAACCGAGGTTTATAACAATGTCGAGCTCGCTTGCACCGTTCTTCATTGCCTCCATAGCTTCAACGATCTTTACCGTGGTTGTGTTCGCGCCGTGCGGGAACCCCACGACGGCACAGACTTTGAGCAAGGTGCCGAAAAGCAGTTCTTTGGCCCTGGCTACGTGGCAGCCGTTCACCACGACAGATGAAAATCCATATTTTTTTGCTTCATCGCAGACCCTCGCAAGGTCCGTTATAGTCGCGTCTGGGCGCACGAGGGTATGGTCGATTATCTGGGCTAATTGGCCGGCGCTTTGGAACATTTCAGGACCTCATCGCTGTATGCCCGGGCGAGAGCAGCGGTGACCGGACCGGGTTTTCCGTTCCCAATCAGCTTGCCGTCTATGATTGTGACTGGCATGACCTCAATCGATGAATTGGTGATAAAGCATTCGTCCGCGGTCAACAGCTCGTGTGGAGTGAAGGCCGTCTCCAGTGTCGCCACGTGTTCCTTGTCTGCAAGGTGAAGCACCAGGCCTCGGGTCACACCTTCAAGAATGCCGATGCTCAATGCGGGTGTTATAATAGTCCCGGATTTTACCATGAAAATGTTGCAGATCGTACCCTCGGCGACAAACCCTTCCCAGTTCAGCATGATGCCTTCATAGGCCCCAGCCCGGATTGATTCTATTTTCGCAAGGATGTTGTTCAGAAAGTTCGTGCCCTTGATAGAAGGGTCGAGCGCAAGGGGATGGTTGCGGCGTGTTTTTACTACGGCCACGGAAACGCCGCGTTCGTAATGCTCCGATGGATAACCCTTGAAAGGCCTGGCCATGATGACCATCGTTGGTTCCGGGCAAAGCGCCGGATCAAGACCGATCTCTCCAGGTCCCCGAGAGAAGTGGAGACGAACATATGCTTCGGTAAGATGATTGACCCGCAGGGTTTCCTTGAGAGCTTTCCCAATATCTTCAAGCGACATGGGAAGCGTGAGGGAGATAGCATTTGCCGATCGGCTGAGCCGATCCAAATGACGATCGAGAAGGAAAAGCGTGCCGTTATAGGCGCGCATGGTTTCATAGATGCCATCGCCGTAGAGATATCCATGGTCAAAAACCGACACTGTAGCTTCCTCTTTTGTGACGAAACGGCCGTTGAGATAAATGAGCATGGCCTGAAAGTAACATTAATAATTTGAGGTGTCAAGAACCAAAGGGAGCGAAAAAAGCAAAAATGCTCCGGACCACGAAAGGCTCACGAAAATGAGCATCACCGATACTGACAGCAATTATTTCTTCTTTCTCAGGGGTCTTCGTGCCTCGCGAGTCAAACGTCCCTGATTGGAAGACGAGAGCTCATCCATAAGCATACATCTAAGTGCGATTTCGGAAAAAGAAATAGAGGCGAAATGTTCCGGCCGATAGTTATTCGGGGACGATACATGTGAAAGCATTGAACAGGCAACATCATTACATAACGGTGTGCGGTGAGGGGAGGGAGCCAGCGCTGAGTAAAGGAGAGCGTCTGAGCAATAATAAAAGAGAAAGCGGCCCTTAATGCCGAGATGATAATGTGTTTTCGAGGTGTCTTACTTTACTTGCTGCATTTCTCTCTTGAACTCCGAGGTGAAGTGAAACTTAATCTCAGGATTGGCTTCGATCATGTTCTTGAGAACCCATTCCGACTCGGCGAGAAAGACGAGATTGCCATCCCTGTCTGTTGCGATGCGGTCCGACTTGAACCTGCAGAACTTCTCCATGTCCTTTCTATCATCCGCTGTGATCCAGCATGCCTTATAGATCGCCATCGGATCGAAGCGGCACGCTGCGCCGTACTCATGCTCCAAACGATACTGGAGGACATCGAACTGGAGCACGCCGACGGTGCCCACGATTCTTCGGTTCCCCTGGCGCTGGGTGAAAAGCTGCGCTACGCCTTCATCGGTGAGCTGCTCAATGCCCTTTGCAAGCTGTTTGGACTTGGACGGATCCATGTTCACGAGCTCCTTGAACACCTCAGGTGAAAAGGTCGGGATGCCCTGGAACATGAGTTTTTCGCCTTCGGTGAGCGTATCGCCGATCTTGAAATTCCCCGTATCGTACAAGCCGATTACATCGCCGGGAAAGGCCTCGTCGACGATGCTCTTCCGTGCGCCGAGAAAGCTCGCCGGACTGCTGAAACGGATGTTCTTGCTCATGCGTACGTGATGGAACACCTTGTTTCGCTCGAACTTGCCTGAGCAGATGCGTATAAAGGCTATGCGGTCGCGGTGGCGCGGGTCGAGGTTGGCGTGGATCTTGAAGACAAAGCCAGTGAAGCTCTTCTCGTCTGAATTGACTATGCGTTGGTCTGTGGAGCGGTTTCCCGGCCCGGGTGCAATCTCGGTGAACGTATCCAAGAGCTCCTTCACTCCGAAGTTATTGATGGCGCTCCCGAAGAACACCGGCGCGAGATCGCCGCGCAGGTAGGCATTGACATCGAATGGCTCATGAGTGCCTTCGATCAACTCCACATCCTCCTTCAGCCGCGCTGCATTATAGCCGAGCTGCTGGTCAAGGACCGGGTCGTCGAGGCCTCTGATCGCGAGCACATCGTCCGTGACCGTGACACCCCCGGGACAAAAGAGAGAGAGACTATGATTGTAAAGATTGTAGACTCCCTTGAAGGAGGTCCCCATGCTGATGGGCCACGAGAGCGGCTGCACCTTGATGGAGAGCTTCACTTCTAGTTCGTCAAGAAGCTCGAAGGGGTTCTTCCCTTCGCGATCGAGCTTGTTCACAAAAATGATCACCGGCGTATTCCGCATGCGGCAGACCTGCATGAGCTTTTCTGTCTGCTCCTCAACGCCTTTTACACAGTCAACGACAAGGATAACACTGTCCACCGCCGTAAGCGTGCGGTATGTGTCTTCGGCAAAATCCTTGTGGCCCGGCGTGTCGAGGAGGTTGATCTTGAGCCCGTTGTAGTCGAAGCCCATGACCGATGTGGCAACGGAGATGCCGCGCTGCCGCTCGATATCCATGAAGTCAGATGCGGTGCTTTTCCTGATCTTATTCGACTTCACAGCGCCAGCTACTTGGATCGCACCGCCGAAAAGAAGGAACTTTTCGGTGAGCGTGGTCTTGCCCGCGTCGGGGTGGCTGATGATGGCGAAGGTTCGCCGCTTATTCATTTCGTCCAAGTAGTCCATAGATCGTGATATCCTATTCCTCCCGGGCAAATGTGGGGAGGGTTGGCAATGGAGATGACCCACCTTTGTAAAGGGGTGCTCTTTCACAAAGAAGTCCGGTAGCATAACAACTGGGAGCAAAAAAGTCAAGAATTTTGGTGAAAAATGTCGAGAAAAGCCAGAAGCGCATCCCGGACGGCAGGAGCAGAAACAGAAATCATTATTAAGAAATCAAGTTGATTCGTGCAATACGTGTCACGCGTCCCGTGCTGCGGCTCAGCAGACTTCAAGTTATGGGAAACTACGATGTGAAATGAAGTGCCAGCCAGACGGTCTCTGCCCCTGCCTCTGTCCACTCGATACGGTGGCGGACATGGGCGGGGATGAGGAAATGATCGCCGGGCCGCAGGACGCGAACATCATGCTCCTCCTCAAAAAGCAAACCGGCGCTTCCGGACAGCAGTATGACCCACTCGTCCCTGTCCTGGTCGTACCATCGGCCGGGTGGTGTTGACTGGCCTGTGGAAACGATACGCTCCAATTTCAGAGAATCGGTCTGCAACAGCGTTTCAGAGATTTCGCCGACCGAAGTTTGCGCAAGATGCGTGAAAAGATTTTTTATGATCATATAAGTGACTCCTATCGAAGCATAAGAACCTTTACATCCAACCTCTTTTCAAGTGGATCTTTTATTTCATGCGCCTTACCGATCTTATCCATCGCTGCGTCCATCCTATCGGTGAATTCCTTCGGCATCTCGTCGAGATTACAGGAGACTTCCTTTTTCTCGGCCTCCCCGCGTATCGACGGTCCTGATTCCCGCTCAATCGGCCAATCCATGATATGCTGCGCTGATGGCATCATGGGCTTCTGAGGCCAGTACTTTCCTCGAGGCATCCGCGTGTATCCTGATGGTTTCGAGCGGCCGTACTTCCAGATCAACGGACTGCAAGGCAAGGAGCCGGGGGAGATGTCTGAAGAAGGTCATGTCGCCATAGAAAAAAACAGAGTCACGGGTGTCACTCGTTATGTGACGGTTGTTTACTTTCGTGTACCGCAAGCAGAAGGGAAACACGTTGATCTTTGCCCGGATGGCGGAGTCGAAAAGCGAATTCTTGAAAGGCTGTACCCGTTCTCCGTTCGATGTGGTTCCTTCGGGAAACAGCACCACGGAGAATCCTTGGCCGAGAACGTGCGCGATCGACTCGATCTCCTTTTTGAGGCCGGATGTCTTCCTCCGTTCTACGAATATGCTTCCGCCAAACTTTGCGACCGTTCCGAGCAGCAACGTATGTTTCATCTCTACCGATGTGATGAAAACAGCGGGCATGAGGGATGACATGACCAGCACATCAACATAGGAAAGATGGTTCACGATTACGAGGTGACCCCCGCGGCCTTTATGCAGAAGTTCGGCGTGCTTTACATGGACCCGTATCCCGAGCAGCCTAAGCGTCACCCGGGCGAAGAGTGACGAGTTCTGCACCGCCAAAAGCCGCTTCTTATTACCGGAGGGCATAAGCACGGAAAGAGATGCGGATATGAGAAGGTAGGATATCAACAGGGGCAGGGCCCCCAGCAGTTTGAGTGTCACTCTCAGCATGTTTGCCATGTGATCAACGAGGTCGAAGTGGTGATGACACGTCGCCGGGTCAGGGCTGCGGGTGCCCGTCTAGAGACGATTATTGCATATGCCCATTCCCTTTTCAATAGAAAACACCGGCTTTACACCCGCCGAAACCCGCGCTATACTTTAAATAGCGATAAAGAATGAGTTTTTAGCAACAGGAGGATATCATGAGCATGCTCGTAGAGTTCAGTGTTGTGCCGATAGGAACAGGCGTGAGCATAAGTCCACAGATTGCTAAGGTTCTCAAGATCGTCGCGGAGAGCGGTGTGCGCTACAAGGCGAATCCCATGGGCACCGTGCTCGAAGGAGAGTGGGACACGGTGATGACTGTTGTCAAGAAATGCCACCACGAGGTCATAAAGGACACCGAGCGCGTTCTGACAACGATCACCATTGATGACCGCAAAGGGAAGGGACAGCGAATAGATAAGAAGATTGAGTCGGTAGAGCAGAAACTCGGGATGAAGCTGAACCGGTAGAGAGAGGGTGGACTATGAATACCAAGAGGAGCCAAGACGGCACGGAGGAACGTCTCAAGATCCAGGAGACGGCGCTGTCCAACCTCGCCGATTCCTTAAAACGGCACGAGGTTGAAGTCGAGGAGGAGATCGGGGATATCCAGGCAGAGCTTAAGGCCCTAAAGATGTTCCTCACGAGAAGCATGCCCGATTTCAAAAAACAGTTCCCAGAGATCCAGCGGAAACTGAAATAAACCCTATCCGGCGCGTCTGCTTATAATTCATGAAGGAGGCGGATTCCATGAAGGCAATCACGAAGGTAAAGACAAAAGGGTACAAACTATCGTATAAGAAGAAATCAGCGACAACAGACCCGTATCTACCGAGAGGCGCAAGCCGGAAGATGATGGTTTGCGAATCCTGTCATGCTATCTACAGCAACAAGCGGTGGTATAGCGACCCTGAACTCTACGAGACCGCCAAGAGGAATCCCACTACTATTACCGCGGTCTGCCCGGCCGACTTGAAGATCCGCGACAATTTCCCCGGCGGCATTGTGACGCTGAAGGGGGACTATGTGCTGCCGCACAAGCAGGACTTACTGAACCTTGTAAAGAATGAGGAAGAGCGAGCGCGCGGATTTAATCCCCTTGAGCGGGTGATGTCCGTAAAAGAGAACGGCTATGGCAGTATTGTAATCTCTACGACCAATGAAAAACTGGCGCAGCGACTAGGCAGAGCGATCAAGAAGGCCTTTCACGGAGAAGTGACATATAGGTGGTCACATGATAACAAGCTCGCGCGTGTTGATTGGGTAAGGTAAACGGGACAAGACCTATGACGTTTCTTTTTTCAGCGACTCTAGATACTCCTCCCATTCAGCAGGGAGGAGATATTTTTTTTTGTTGTTGCACTCCTTGCAGGCGGGGACTAGGTTCCTAGGCACCGACTTTCCTCCGCGGATGACGGGAATCAAATGGTCCATGGTCAGTTCCGCAGGATGGAACTTCCGGCGGCAATAATGACAGATCCCCGTAGAGCGTTTTCTTTTCCACCACGGGGAATTCCGCAGTTCTCGCGCTTTTCCTCTCTCTTTTTTGATGTGTGCGTCTTCAGCGGCAATAAAATGGTCGGTCATAATCGACTAAATAATACTTTTTTTATGCACGCTTGTCACGATAAAATTAAAATTTTGCCTGCATGCTCCCCCACCGCCTAACATCTCAAAAAAAATAATAATTTTCTTGACATTGCATTCTACGAACGATATACTTTGCCAAACAGGTGGCATAAAGTGGGAAGCAGTGGGTAGTCATGGGGAGGCTGATGTTCCGAGGAAGCTTTGAACATAGTGTAGACTCCAAAGGTCGGGTAAGCGTGCCGTCCAAGTTTCGCGATATTATTGCGGACCGTTACGACGGCAGGCTTGTTATGGCCATGGACTTTGACCGGTGCCTGACGGTCTATCCGCTCGAGGAGTGGGAGAAACTCGAGGAAAAGATCAAGACCCTCCCGATGATGCAGAAAGAGGTCAAGGACTTCATGCGGTTCTTCTTCTCGACCGCCACCGAGTGCGAGCTCGACAAGCAAGGCCGCATCCTTATTTCGCCGGCTCACCGCGAGCGCGCCGGAATCACCAAGAATGTCATGCTGGTCGGCATCATCAACAAGATCGAGATTTGGGATGCCAAGGCGTGGGAGGCGAGAACTTCTCAGAACGGCGACAAGATTGGCGAGGCCCTCGCCGCACTGGGCTTATAGCTATGGAAGCGAAACTCAAAGTACATCAGATGAACCTTGAAGGCGAGATCGATGCCGCGAAGATGGCGGAGATCGACCGCGTGATCGGTCAGCTGATCAAGGGGGAGACATACGGGCTGATTTTGAACTTTGAGTCCGTTGAGCATATCCAATTTACGATCCTCTCCGCGCTTGTTGAGGAGAAGAAGCGGCTTCAGTCGTTCGGCGGAGATATCCGGCTCGCAGGCATGTCCGACTACATTAAGAACATATTCCGCACCACCGGTGTGCTTGACGCGTTCCAAGTATTCGCTACGGCACAACAGGCGGCGAAGAGCTTCGGTGTTACCAAGCCCGCGACGAACCTTCCGCTGGGGCTGTGAAGTAACGCGATGTGGCGAGCGCGGGGTCACATGTGCAGAGTGATCCGTGAGGGCCATCAACATGGAAGATAATTCGACTTCCGCACCCCGCACCCCGCACTTGCAACATGTCCCCGTTCTCCTCCGGGAGGCCGTCGACCTGCTTGCGCCAAGGAATGGGGGAGTGTATGTGGATGGGACGCTCGGCGCCGGAGGACATGCTGAGGAGATATTGAAGCGCTCGGCGCCAGGCGGGATTCTGATTGGCCTCGATCGGGACGCCGAGGCTGTAGAGCGTTGCCGCATCAACCTCGCGCCGTACGGAATACGCGTCCTACTTCGGCGGGCGAATTACCGGGAAATGCCGGCGGTTCTATCGGAGCTGGGATACGAGACCGTGGACGGGGTACTGCTCGATCTTGGCGTATCGTGGTTTCACCTCAAGACCCCGGAGCGGGGCTTCAGCTTCATGATAGACGGCCCGCTTGATATGCGCATGGATACAAGCAGTTTGCAGACTGCGGCGGACCTGGTAAATACCCTCTCCCGCACAGAGCTCGTCAGGATCCTCCGGGAATACGGAGAGGAAAGCAGAGCTGGTGCCATAGCAAGGGCTATCGAAAACGCACGGGCCCACGGGCCCATCACGAGAACAGTTCAGCTTGCTGACATTGTTTCGGGCGTATTTCCCCCTTATCCTCGACGGCGCATTCATCCCGCTACGCTGACGTTTCAGGCACTGAGAATAGCCGTGAACGACGAGCTGGGGGCCCTTCGCGAAGGACTGGATCATATCACGTCCTGCTTGAAGTCCGGAGGGAGGCTGGTCATCATCACGTTCCACTCGCTCGAGGACAGAGTGGTAAAGCAGGCGTTCGCACGGTCAGCAAAGGGATGTATCTGTTCACCCCGGCTGCCGGTATGCTCCTGCGGCAGAAAACCGAGCCTCAAGATCCTTACGCGGCGGCCCGTTTTCCCCGGGTCCGAGGCGGTGGAGAGGAACCCTGCTGCGAGGAGCGCAAAGCTCAGGGCCGCGGAGAAGTTATGAAATTTCGTAATAAAGGGAATGTTTCTCGATGTTGTTCAATCCACAGTTCTTAAACGGGGCGGGATCCCGATATGACAACCAGGGCCGGTGACATAGGATCGTTCATATTTGAGCGGGGCAAGCGGGGCAGCTTTCGCAGGGTCCTCATTGCGCTGCTGATCATCGGGGGCTTGATCCTGTACGTCGGCGGCAAAGTGAAGATCGTGCGTCTCGGCTACCAGATCGAGGCGCTCGAGCGTGAAAAGCGGGAACTCGAACGCGCGAACCGTTCGCTCCGGATCGAGGCTTCGAGCCTATCCTCGCCGGCGCGCATCGAGGAGATCGCGATCAAGCGTCTTGGCATGATCCATCCACCGAAGGAGAATCGGGTGATGGTTAGGAGAAAACCGACATCCGCACAAGAATGATTATGGAACGACGGGGGAGGATACTCACGGTACTGCTGCTGATGGGGCTCGGCTTTGCATTCGTTGCCCTGCGGCTCGTGTATCTTCAGGTTTTCCAGAGGGCCGAACTCACGGCTCGGGCTGAACGGCAGCAGGAGCGTCTCGTCAAGCTCGAGCCGAAGCGCGGCTCCATCTATGACCGCATGCATCGTGAACTCGCAGTAAGCCTGGATGTTGATTCGATTTACGGTGTTCCAGCAGAGATTGAAAACCCGCGGGCTGTCGCTCAGCGTCTGTCCCAGATCCTTCATGAGAATCCGCGCCTGCTCGAGCGAAGGCTCGCTGGTGAAAGGCGCTTTGTCTGGCTCAGCCGCAAGGTCGAGCCCGTGAAGGCCGAGAAGGTAAAGGCACTTTGCAACCCAGAGATCGGATGCCTCCTTGAATCGAGAAGATTCTATCCCAAGAAAACTCTTGCCGGCCCGCTGCTTGGTTTTACGGGCATGGACAATGAGGGGCTCGAGGGCCTGGAACGAGCCTATGACAAGGTGCTCCGCGGGGTAAGCGGGTGGATGATAGCGGAGAAGGACGCGGTTGGGAGAACCGTGTTCCCCGGCGGCTCTGGCTTCAGGTATCAGCAGCAAACTAAGCCGGGAAATGATATTGTGCTCACCATCGATGAGGTGATCCAGCACATCGCCGAGAAGGAGCTCGACCAAACGCTTGCGAGCTCGCATGCAAAAGGGGGGGTCTGCATCGTCATGGACCCCCAGACCGGTGAAGTTTTGGCCCTCTCGGTGCGCACGACTGTACATGGGAGACAGGCGTTCAACCCGAATGAGCCGCAACTCTACAAGCCAGCCGAGTGGCGCAACCGCGCTGTTACTGACGCGTACGAACCCGGCTCGATCTTCAAGCCAATCCTCGCTTCCGCCGCGCTTGAGGAGCGGGTCGTGCACCCCCTCGAACGGATTGACTGTTCTGCGGGGAAGATACAGATCGCTGACCGCATGATAAAGGATGCACACGAAAACGGCGTTCTGACCTTCACGGACGTAATAGCCGAGTCGAGCAACGTGGGCACGATCAAGGTGGCTATGCGCCTGGGGAAGGAGCGGTTCTCCAAATATATTGCCGCCTTCGGCTTCGGGTCCAAGACCGGCGTAGACATTCCCGGTGAGATCCCAGGCCTGCTTAAGGATTACCGCGTTTGGTCAGGCGTATCAATCGGATCCATCGCCATTGGGCAGGAGATCGGAGTGACGCCGATGCAGATGGCAGCGGCATACTGCGCTCTCGCAAACGGCGGTATGCTCATGAAACCGTACATTGTGTCAAGCATCATCGACCGTGACGGAGGCGAGGGGAAAAGCTTCGGTCCCCAACCAGTACGCCGTGCCATCAGTGAAGAAACCTGCGCCAAAGTAAACAGAATTTTACAGCGGGTCGTTGAGTCCGGCACTGGCCAGAAGGCACAGCCCGCAGGGTACACGGCTGCGGGTAAGACAGGCACAGCTCAGAAGATAGACCAGAAGACCGGGTTGTATTCAAAAAAGGACTACGTAAGCTCGTTTGTGGGATTTGTGCCAGCCGTTTCGCCGAAACTTGTGATTCTCGTGATGGTCGATACCCCCGAAGGAGTGGTCTGGGGAGGCAGCGTGGCTGCGCCAGTGTTCAAAGCCATAGCGGAGCAAAGCCTTGCCTATCTGCAGGTAGCGCCGGACGACAAGGGAGACAGGATGCTCTTGGTGGCGAGATGAAACTCGGTGAGCTGTTAACCGTGTTAAAAAACAAGGCAACTTTGCCACTGGAAGGGCTGGACAGAGAGGTGCTTGACATCGCGCATGATTCCAGGAAGGTAAGACCCGGCTCCCTTTTCGTGGCCGTGCGAGGATTTCACTCGGACGGCCATCAGTTTATTCCGCAGGCCGTGCATCGGGGTGCAGTGGCGATTGTTGCAGAGGGAAGTCATAGCAAAGCAGTCTCACGAGAGACGCCGCTGATCGTTGTCGATGATTCCCGCAGGGCACTTTCGCTCCTGGCGACTGTGTTCTATGGCCATCCGTCGCAGAAGCTCACGCTCATCGGCATTACGGGGACGAACGGCAAGACCACGACAACCTATTTGATAAAATCCATTATCGAGGCTGAGGGGCGGAAGGCAGGGCTCATCGGCACGATTGATTATCGCATTGGCAATAAGATATATCCCGCCCCCAACACAACCCCAGAATCACTTGAACTCCAGCATTTCCTGGCGGAGATGGTTGGTCTCGGCGTGGGCTTCTGCGTGATGGAGGTCTCGTCTCATGCCCTCGCTCTCGGCAGGACCGTCGGATGCGAGTTCGCGGCAGCCGGCTTCACGAACCTGACGCAGGATCACCTGGACTTTCATGAATCCATGGACACGTATTTCAAGGCGAAATTGCTGCTTTTCTCCGGACTATCGCCGGAAGCCTTTGCGGTGATCAATATTGATGATGAGCGCGCCCCGGAGATCATCGGTGCGACTCGGGCCAAGGTGCTGACGACGGGGTTTTCAGAACGGGCGGACATACACCCATCGGGGAGCATAGGACACGGGATTCGTGGCCTTTCGTTTCCCGTAGCTACGCCGTCAGGGTCGATTTCTGTGGATTCTCCGCTCGTCGGGAGTCATAATATCTACAATATCCTGAGCGCAATCGGCATCGGTACGGCATTGGGATTCGCCGGCGACAACATCGCGCGCGGGATCAGCTCCATGAAGGCCGTTCCCGGACGAATGGAGAAGGTGGAGGAGGGCCAGCCATTCGGTGTAGTTGTGGACTATGCCCATACCGAGGATGCGCTATTCCGTCTCCTCGAAGCAGTCCGGGAGATAGCGGCAGGGAAGGTCATTACGGTCTTTGGTTGCGGCGGAGACCGTGACCGAACCAAACGACCGCGGATGGGCGCTGCAGCAGTCAACGGGAGCGATATCGTCATCGTCACTTCTGATAATCCGCGGACCGAAGAACCCCTGAACATCATTGACGAGATCGAAAAAGGCATGGGAGCGGTCGGCGCAAGAATGCCCCTTCATGATCTCATGTCCGCAGCCGCACCGGGCAAGACACCATACTGTGTCATCCCTGAGCGGCGAGAGGCCGTGGCTGCGGCTATCGGCATGGCAGGCAGTGGAGATGTGGTTGTGCTAGCAGGCAAGGGACATGAGGACTACCAGATAATCGGCGACCGGAAGATCCACTTCGATGACCGGGAGGTTGCACGGCAGGAGATTCGCAGGAGACAGGCGAAGGAGGGCAGATGACAGAGGACGGAGGACATCAGAGCGCTGCTCTTCATGAGTCAGAGACACTTAGCCTCTGATCCCTGTCATGTGCGTCATGAAAGAAAGTGAAAAAAAGATGTTGGATGAGATTCTTGGCAGGTTCGAGCGCATGGAGATAAAGGGGATATCCATAGACTCCAGAACGATCAAAGAGGGCGAGCTTTTTGTGGCAATCCAGGGAGATCGGTTTGACGGCCACGACTTCGTTCCCGAGGTGATCAAGAAGGGAGCCTGGGGCGCTCTTGTGGAGCGTATCGCGCTGGAGAAGAAATATGGAAGCCTCGGTGGCCTGAAGAACATTCTTCCAGTTGAGGACACGATTCTAGCGCTTCAGGAGATGTCGCAGCGGCACCGGAAGAAGTTCGACATTCCCGTGATCGGCATTACAGGTAGCAATGGCAAGACAACAACCAAGGAAATGCTCGCCTGTATTCTGAGGCAGAGAGGGCCGGTGCTCAAGAACGAGGGGAACCTGAACAATCACATCGGGGTACCGCTCACCCTTCTAAAGCTAGACGGGCGCCATAGATCCGCGGCGATCGAGATGGGCATGAGCGCCCTGGGAGAGATTGATACCCTCGCCAGGATTGTCAGACCGGATGTGGGGATGATCACGAATATCGGACCGGCGCATCTGGAGTTCCTGGGGACCCTGGGTACGGTGGCGCAGGCCAAGGCCGAACTCCTTCGCAATCTGAAATCGGATGGGACCGCTGTTCTGAATGCCGATGACCCGTTCTTCAACACCCTCAAGAATGCATATGATGGCCGGATCCTGTCCTTCGGGATCAAGAACAGGTCGAATGTAAGCGTTTCCAATATCCGGCAAGGGCAGGACTTCACCGACATCGCAATTGAAGCGGACGGTTTAAAAGCGAAGGTCCGTCTTCCGGCCGTGGGAAGGCACAATGTCTACAATGCCCTTGCTGCAGCCGCCGGGGCGCTTGCCGTGGGCTTGCAGCTGGAAGCTGTGAAAGACGGATTGGAAGGTTTCTCTCCGGTATCCATGCGCTCTGAACTTAAGCAGGTAAAGGGCAGGACGGTGCTCGCCGATTACTACAATGCGAATCCCGGATCCGTGCAGGCGGCACTCGAGACCCTGATCTCCCTCACGGCGGGGAAAAGTTCAGTAGCCGTGCTCGGTGACATGCTGGAGCTTGGAGAAGCCGCAGCCGATGCGCACCGGGAGGTCGGCCGCATCGCGGCCCGCCTCGGCATCGATGTGCTCATCACTCTGGGGACCTTGGCGAAATGCATTAATGAAGGCGCGCTCGAGGCGGGGATGCCACAGGACCGCGTTATTTCGGCTGGATCACATGGAGAGGCTGCCGCGATGCTCAAGGAGCGGTCGAAGAACGGCGATGCCGTACTCATCAAAGGGTCGCGCGCCATGAAAATGGAAAAGATCTTGGAGGAGTTCTGATGCTCTATCATTTTCTGTACCCGCTGCACAACGTATTCGGCGGTTTCAATGTATTCAAATACATAACGTTCCGTAGCGCCGGCGCCGTGATCACGGCGCTAATCGTGAGCTTTATTCTCGGGCCGTGGATGATCGCCTGGCTTCACGGACTGAAGGTGGGACAGCATGTGCGAGATGACGGGCCCCAGACCCACTTGAGCAAGCAGGGCACCCCAACCATGGGCGGGCTTCTGATCATCGCCGCGCTCGTGAGCTCCGCCCTGCTCTGGTCTGACCTGACCAATAAGTATGTTTGGGTCGTGCTCTTCGCAACGCTCTCGTTCGGAGGCATAGGGTTCTGGGATGATTACCGGAAAGTGGTGAAGAAACGATCCACCGGTCTTCGGGCCAAGCACAAGTTCGGGCTCCAGATCGCAGCATCGCTCATGATCGGGCTGTTTCTCTATTATCTTTCCGGCGATCCGAACGCGGCGCTTCTGTCCGTTCCGTTTATGAAAAAGCTGGTCATCAACCTAAGCTGGTTCTATATCCCGTTCACTGCGCTCGTGATCGTGGGCTCGTCCAATGCCGTGAACCTTACCGACGGTCTTGACGGCCTTGCAGCTGGCCTCGTGGGTATTGCAGCCACGGCCAACGCCGCCATAGTGTATCTTGGTGGCAACAGGATAATCTCCGAGTACCTCAAGATCCAATACATCCCCGGGAGCGGAGAGCTCACGGTGTTCTGCGGCGCACTTCTCGGAGCGACCATCGGCTTCCTGTGGTACAACGCCCATCCCGCAGAGGTGTTTATGGGCGATGTGGGCTCGCTCTCGCTTGGCGGCGCGCTCGGCGCGATTGCCGTCGTAACCAAGCACGAACTGATTCTCATCATTGTCGGCGGTATCTTCGTTATGGAAACGGTCTCGGTGGTGCTCCAGGTGCTATCGTACAAGCTGACTGGCAAGAGGATTTTCAAGATGGCGCCTATTCACCACCACTTTGAGGAGATTGGATGGCCCGAGTCCAAGGTGATCGTGCGGTTCTGGATCGTGGGGATAATTCTGGCGCTGGTGTCGATCAGTTCGCTGAAGTTACGATGATAAAATGATAAAAACGCTAAGCGTGAAGCGGTGGCAGAAAGTAAATAACTCGAAAGCGGATTTTACGGGCAAAAGGGTGACGGTGGTTGGCATGGCGCGGAGCGGGATCGCGGCGGCTCGTGCGCTCTATGCACTGGGTGCAATCGTCACGGTAACCGACAAAAAACCGCCCGACCAGCTTGGTGCACAGGTGAAGGCACTCGGCAGCGGTCGGATAGCGGTTGCAGCGGGCGGCCATCCGGATCGCATCTTCATCGAGACGGATCTAGTAGTGCTCTCTCCAGGTGTGCCGAAGATCCCGCAGATATTGCAGGCACAGCGACACGGTGTTAAAGTGATCAGCGAGCTGGAGCTGGCATGGCTTTTGTCCAGTTCGCCCTATATTGGCATCACCGGTACGAACGGCAAGTCTACCGTCACGACGCTCGTGGGGCTCATGCTCGAGCAGTCGAGGAAGAAGGTGCTCGTGGCCGGAAACATCGGGAACGCGCTCACTGAAGACCCGCGGCTTCTCGCGGGTCAGGACTGGATTGTGGCAGAGTTATCGAGCTTCCAGCTCGAGGATATAGAGACCTTCAAGCCGCAAGTGGCAGCGGTCCTGAATTTAACTCAGGACCACCTGGACCGGTACCATGATATTGCAGAATACGGAGAGGCCAAGGCCCGTATCTTCATGAATCAGCAGAGGGACGATTTCCTCGTGTTGAATTTCGATGACCCGCTCGTGAAGTCTTTCTCCAGACGCGCGTCGGCTACCGTGATCCCGTTCTCGCGTTTGCAACGATTCAACCCTGGTGCCTGTGTGCTGGATGGCCACCTCGTATTCAACGGACGCCGCGTTTGCCGCGTGGATGAAATAAAGATCAAGGGCGTCCATAATCTTGAGAACGCCCTTGCCGCAGCCGCCGTGTCTCTGTGCGCAGGGGCGGACAGCGGGACTGTGGCCGATGTGCTGAGGAAGTTCCCGGGCCTGGAGCACCGGCTCGAGTTTGTTCGCCAGAAAGATGGCGTCACATACATCAACGACTCCAAGGGCACCAACGTGGGTGCTGTTTTGAAATCCGTGGAAGGATTCACGCAGCCCGTGATCCTGATCGCCGGCGGGCTTGACAAGGGGAGCGATTTTAGCCCACTTAATGATCTGTTTAAGAAAAAAGTGAAGCTGTTGATCTTGATCGGCAAGGCTGCGGACAAAATGGCGGAGGTTCTTGGCACTGCAAATGAGACATTGTTTGCGAAAACCCTCCAGGATGCCGTAACGCTTGCTTCCCACAGGGCCCAAGCCGGAGATGTGGTGCTCCTGTCGCCGGCCTGTGCGAGCTTCGATATGTTCAGGGACTTCGAGGACCGGGGGAAGCAGTTCAAGGAAGCAGTAAAGGCGTTGTGAAGCAGCACCCGACGTCCGGCGGCGAAACTTGTATCGTTAAGCGGCAACGCTCGCCTTAAAAAACCGATATGACCGCCTGCCGTGAGAGCAGAGGCCCGCAAACGCGCGGTCCCGGATCATTGTGAGCAGGAGAAAGGCACTAGAGAATGCGTGCTATCGGACATTACGACAGGATGCTCCTGTCTGCGATCCTGTCGCTCCTCGTCGTGAGCATTGTCATGGTCTACAGTTCAAGCAGCGTTGTTGCTCTAACGACCTATGATGATCCCGCATACTTCATGAAGCGCCAGATTCTGTGGGCGATCGGCGGACTTGCTCTCATGGCGATCACCATGAGGATGGACCACCGTGTTTTTTACGAGCAGCGTTTGGCCATAGGGCTTGCGGTGGTTGCCTTGGTCATGCTATCGATAACGCTCGTGCCGGGAATTGGAAAGATGATAAATGGCTCCCGGCGGTGGTTGAAGTTCGGCCTGCTCTCGTTTCAACCGGCGGAGTTCGCCAAGTTCGCGCTCGTGGTCTATATGAGTTACTTCATAGCAAAAAAGGGCGAGCGGATCCGCGATTTTATGAACGGTCTCGTGCCGGCGTATATCGTGACCGGAATGTTCCTGATCGCGACTATCCGACAGCCGGATTTCGGCGCCGCTATGACGCTCGCCGGTGTGGCTCTTGTCATGCTGTTCGCCGGAGGAGCGAACGTCCTTCATCTTGGCGGCACGGCTGCTGCTGCGCTCCCCTTAGTGTATCTTGCCGTTGCACACAGCGCGTACCGTTTGCGGAGGATCTTCGCCTTCCTCGACCCCTGGGCAGACCCGCAGGGCGCAGGCCATCAGATCATTCAGTCATTTCTCGCGTTCGGGAGCGGCGGCGTTTTCGGCCGGGGACTGGGCGAGGGCAGGCAGAAGCTTCTGTTCCTGCCGGAACGGCACTCGGACTTCATCTATGCGGTGATTGGCGAGGAACTCGGCCTGATCGGAGCGCTCGTCGTGCTCGTGCTCTTTCTTACGATCTTGTGGCGCGGGATGCGGATTGCGCTTGCCTCGGGAGATGTGTTCAGCCGCCTTCTCGCGCTGGGCATCACTCTGCTTGTCTGCTTTCAAGGGATGATCAATATGGCAGTTGTGACCGGTCTGCTGCCTACGAAGGGCATTGCTCTCCCGCTCGTGAGCTACGGAGGGTCATCGCTCGTCATCACGATGGCGGCGCTCGGGGTGCTGTTAAATATTTCGAAGGAATCAGCGTGACTGGATGCTTTGCCACGAAGACTCGAAGATAGGGGGTGAAGCCCACCTTTTTAATGTCTGCGTGGCTGACATGACTCGACTTGAATATATGAACGTTATCATTGCAGGCGGAGGCACGGGAGGCCATCTGTATCCGGGGATTGCCATAGCCCGTGAAATCCTCAGCGAGGGCAGAAACGAGGTTCTTTTTGTGGGAACGGAGCAGGGGATCGAAGCCAGAGTCCTTGCGAAAGAAGGGCTGCCGGTGCGCTTCATTACCGCAGGAAAGCTGAAAGGCATGAAGCTCATGTCGGCGATAAAGACGGTGTTGACCCTGCCGCGAAGCATCTATCAGTCACTCCGCTTGCTGAAAGAGATCCGGCCTGATGTGGTGATCGGCGTGGGCGGCTATTCCTCGGGGCCGCTGGGGATGGCGGCGCTGGGCCTCGGAGTGCCTCTCCTCATTGTTGAACCGAACTCCTATGCGGGCCTTGCGAACAGAAAGCTGGGAAAGCTCGCAGATAAAGTAGTTCTGTGCTTCCCGGGCTCGAACAGGATGGGCTTTTTCCAGCATCAGAAGACCGTCAGCATGGGGCCGCTCGTCAGAAAAGGGATAGAGCACGGGGACAGGGACGCGGCGCTTCGAGACTACGGACTTGATCCGGACAGGTATCTGGTCTTCGTAATGGGGGGGAGCGGAGGCGCGCACGCCATCAACATGGCCATGAAGGAGGCAACCCGCTATCTTCGGGACGTACCGGGCATCCAGATCCTTCACCAGACTGGTGAAAAAGACGCGGCTGAAGTGGCCGTCGGATACCGGGACTCGGGGATGCGGGCCGCAGTCGTCCCGTATATCTATGATATGGCCGGGGCGTATGCCGCGGCGGATCTCGTGGTCTCGCGCTCCGGCGCAACCACGGTGGCGGAGCTCGCGGTCTGCGGAAAGCGCGCGGTGCTGATACCTTTTCCCTTTGCGGCTGACAATCACCAGGAGTATAACGCGCGGGCGCTGGAAGCCCTCGGTGCAGCCGAGGTGCTCATTCAGAAAGACTTGAGGCCTGAACTACTGTCAGGACTGATAAAGAAATATGCCGAGCAGGGGCGCGGCGCACCAGCAGTTGACCGTATGGAGAACAGGGCGGCCGAGGATATTGTAGGGATTTGTAAAAGCTATGTTCAAAAAAATTAAGCACATCCATTTTGTAGGCATCGGTGGCATCGGCATGAGCGGTATCGCCGAAGTACTTTTGAATCTCGACTACCGTGTCTCGGGCTCGGACATAAAGGAGTCTGATATCACCGAGCGTCTGAGAAAATTGGGCGGGGAGATATACATCGGCCACCGCTCCGAAAACATCACCACACCGCACGTAGTGGTGATCTCATCGGCTGTCACAAGAGACAATGTAGAAGTGGTGGCAGCTCGGGAGAAGCAGATACCGGTGATCCCGCGAGCAGAGATGCTCGCCGAGCTCATGCGGCTCAAGTACGGAGTTGCCATTGCCGGAGCCCACGGCAAGACGACGACAACCTCCATGGTCTCAACAGTCCTCGCTGCGGGGGGGATCGATCCCACGGTCGTTATCGGCGGCAAGCTCAACAGCCTCGGTACGAACGCCAAGCTCGGCCAGGGAGATTTCCTCGTGGCCGAGGCAGACGAAAGCGACGGGAGCTTTCTCAAGCTCACGCCGACCATAGCCGTGGTCACGACCATTGATGCCGAACACCTTGATTACTACAAGGACATTGCCGAGATCAAGGACGCCTTTCTCGCGTTCATTAACAAGATTCCCTTCTACGGCGTCTCGGTCTTGTGTCTAGACCAGCCTCACATTCAGGCGCTTATCCCATCGGTGCAGAAGCGGTACCGGACCTACGGAATGAGTTCGCAAGCCGATTACCAGGCCAAAGAAGTATCGCTTAAGCCTCTTGGATCGCGGTTCAAGGTACTCCATCACAACCAGGACCTCGGATGGTTCGAGCTGTCCGTGCCGGGCGTACATAACATCAATAACAGCCTCGCGGCCATTGCTGTCGCCCGAGAGCTGGACATCGATCTCGAAATCATCAGGAAAGCACTCAGGGATTTCAGCGGTGTACAGCGGAGATTCCAGATCAAGGGAGAAGTCAACGGGGTAATTGTGGTAGACGACTACGGCCATCATCCCACGGAGGTGAAGGCTACGCTCGCAGCGGCCGCATCAGGCCAAGAACGCAGGGTAGTGGTCGTGTTCCAACCGCACCGGTACACACGAACGCAGCATCTGTTCGAGGAATTTCTTACCGCTTTCAACCAGGCGGACAAACTGGTAGTCATGGACATCTATGCCGCAGGGGAAACGCCTATCCCCGGTGTGTCGGGTCAGGCGCTCTACGAGGGGATCAAAAAATACGGGCATAAGGATGTAATCTATATCCCCGACAAGGAAAAGGTAGTGGGCCATATGCTTGAAGTGCTCAGGAAGGGGGACCTCATGATCACGCTTGGCGCCGGCGACGTGTGGAAAATCGGAGAGCAGGTTGTAGAGAAACTAAAATTCGCCCAGAGGACGCACCGCTAAAGGCCAGTAGCAAAGAATCTATTCCTCTACATGGATAAAATCATGGAGATTGCAAACATTAAAGGTGAGGTCAGGCAGAACGAACCCTTGAGCAGGCACACTTCATTCGGCATCGGGGGGCCGGCCGATTTTCTGGCGTATCCAGCAGACCGGGATGATCTCATGGCTCTCTTGTCCAGTATCATAAAGCAGGGAGCGAATTATATTGTCATCGGTGGCGGCACGAACCTTCTCGTGCGCGACGGCGGCTTCCGCGGCGTCGTGATCTGCCTTCAGAGGTTGAACACAATCAGAATCGAGAGGGAGTACCGCTCAGTAGGGGGTTCATTCTCCGTGGTCTATATCGAAGCGGGAGCGCTTCTTGCCAAGCTGCTCAGCTTTGCGGCGGAACAGGGTCTCACCGGGCTTGAATTTGCAGCGGGCATTCCGGGGACTGTCGGCGGCGCGATCTGCATGAACGCAGGGACAGCTGCCGGAGAGATTGGAGATGTCGTAGACTCCGTTACGCTGATTTCTCCTAACGGGATATTTGTTACCCGGGGCAGGGAGGAGATCGGCTTCGGCTATCGTACCTCTAACATACCAGCCGGACACGTTGTTTATGATACAAAAATCATCCTGCGTCGCGGTGACCGGGAGAGAATAAAGGCACGGGTGATGGAAATGCAGGAAACGAGGAAGCAGCGCCAGCCGTGGGGATTTCCGAGCGCAGGCTCGGTTTTCAAAAACCCGCAGGAACAGGCTGCAGGGAAACTCATCGAAGAGGCAAATCTCAAGGGGAAGAAGGTCGGAGATGCACAGATATCGGACAAACATGCGAACTTCATAGTGAACCTGGGCAATGCGAAGGCCAAGGACGTGGTGGCGCTCATGGAAATCGTGAAGCAGACAGTGCTTGATGTGCACGGCGTGAGGCTCGAACCGGAAATAAAAATAATAGGAGAAGATTAGCGGGGTTAGAAGGAATTTACATTTGTAATTTCATATCATGACTTTGGTTACAAATAAGAAAATCGGCGTTCTTCTGGGCGGGCTGTCGTCCGAGCGAGAGGTATCCCTTGCCAGCGGGGCAGCCATACTTAAGGCGCTCAGGGAAAAGGGCTACAATGCAGTGGCCATCGATGTCGGCAGGGACGTGTCTGAGAAGATCCATGATAGCTGCATCGAAGTCGCGTTCATTGCATTGCACGGCAGGTTCGGTGAAGACGGGGCCATCCAGGGGGTGCTCGAGGTCATGGGGATCCCGTATACAGGCTCTGGCATTCTCGCGAGCGCTCTGGGCATGAACAAGACTGTAGCGAAACAGGTATTCAGGTCTCAGGGACTTCTGGTCGGTCCCTACGAGGTCATCTATTCAGGTGAAGCGGGAAAGGCAATGACGGTTCTTGAACAGCTTCAGTTCCCCGCTGTGGTCAAGCCCCATGCCGAGGGGTCGAGCGTGGGTGTAAGTCTTGTTTTTAAGCAAGAGGACGTGGCGCCGGCGGTTGCACTAGCCTTTAAATACGGAGGCGAGATCCTGATCGAAAAATTCATTAAAGGCAAGGAAGTCCAAGTCGGTATACTCGGCAATGCGGCGCTCGGTGCAATCGAGATCGTCCCTAAGAGGGCGTTCTACGATTATACGGCAAAATATGAAAAAGGGATGTCCGACCACTTCTTCCCGGCCAGAATTCCCGATGCGGCATATAAGCGGACGCTTGACGCGGGCTTGGCGGCACACCGTGCGATTGGCTGCCGGGGGTACAGCAGGGTCGACTTTATCGTTGATGAAGCCGGCAGGCCCTATATCCTCGAAGTAAACACCCTGCCAGGCATGACCGCCACGAGCCTGCTGCCGGAGATCGCGAAGGGTGTGGGGATATCGTTCCCTGATCTGGTGGAAGAGATACTGAGGCTGGCCCTCATGGAGCAGTAACGAGCAAAGAGATAGCGGGGGCCGGGGATCAAGGGAACGAGGGTTAAAACCTTTCAACGAGTGACGCGTGAGAGATTATAAGAGCGTAAAAGTACCTAGGAGATATCGCGCCGCGGCTGCCCGTTCTGCACCAACACGACGGATCACGATGAGCCGTGGCCCCAAAAAGGGTACTTTAAAACTTGGTAGTACCGTTGTTAAGGTCTTGATCGTGGCGGTGATTTTTTCGGGCTGTTATTTGGGCTGGCTGGCATACACTTGGGTTATCCGGTCCGAGGCCTTTCAAATAGCCGGCGTGGATGTCACCGGCGTAAAGCATTTGAGTGAGGGCGAGCTCAAGAACATCGCCGGATTTTTTACCGGACAGAACATCTTCCGCGTGAACCTTGGGGATGCCGTCCGCCGTGCGCGTGCGAACTCTTGGGTAAAGGAAGTGCGGATCTACCGTAGGTTGCCGAACAGAGTCAGCATGGTCGTGAACGAACGGATACCCGCGGTCATTCTTGATACTGGCACGGGACGATACCTCGTCGACGGCGAGACAGTGGTCATTGATCGGTTGACAAATGAAAGCGCCTCTCCATGGCCCCTTCCGACTGTAGTGATAAAAGACTATAGGCCTCGGACCGGGGATCAGGTAGCCACCGAAGGCATGAACGAGGCTCTAACGCTCATCGCGGAGCTCTCGGCCAGAGGCGGGTGGAAGCTTTCCGATATCACGATCGAGGCAAACTCGCCAGATGCGCTGACCGTGCTATATGCGGATCATGAATTTAAGATTGGCAGCGGGAACTACGGGGAGAAGCTCCGCAGGCTTACCGAGATCATGGAGGACGTGAAGCAGCGCGGCCTGAACATTGCCTATGTTGATCTTCGTCCCGAGCGCCAGGCCGCGGTAATGGTTGTGACTGACAAGGGCAGGGGTCGGGGGGCAAGGGCCAAAGGGAGACCGTGAGGCGAGCGGGACCGATTCAACATCAAATGATCAAACAAAACATGTGGCTTTCTTTTTGAATTCTTATGAAACAATGCGGCACATAGCCAGGGAGATTGTGCTATGGTCTGGGTTCTGTGTGCAATATCGTTTTTCGCTGGTTGTACTGTTACAATATTTTTCTTGTCCTGTTTCGCGATAGCCCAGCAGGCAGATGAACAGAGCGAGAGGACATATTATGTCTTGACAGAGAAAATGTAGCTCAATGAAACTCAGCAAGGAATATCCTTAAACTTTGTTTTGCATAGCCTGTTTTCCTGTTCCGATTGTGAGGGTTCTGGATCCCGATATTTCATGTTTCATTTGTTTCTTAGATTAGACAAAGCTCGAACGCAATAGTGTATTCGGAGCCTTGAGTTTGCAATTGCTTGAACTTTGATATTGTTTAAAACGGGGGTGTAGCGTGGTAAAGAAACCGGATAATGTGCTCGTAGGGTTGGACCTGGGAACAACCAAGGTCTGCGCTATCGTGGGCGAGGTCAAGGATGGAGGACAGGTCGACATCATCGGGATTGGCATCAGCCCCTCGCACGGCCTGAAGAAAGGCGTGGTCGTCAACATCGACAGCACGGTGGAGTCCATCAAGAAGGCCGTCCAGGAGGCCGAGCTCATGGCCGGCGTGGAGATCAACTCCGTGTATGTCGGGATCTCCGGCAGTCATATCAAGGGCATCAACTCTCGCGGAGTCGTGGCTATAAAGAACAAAGAAGTGGGGCCTTCTGACATAGCACGCGTGATCGATGCGGCCCGAGCAGTGAATATCCCCATGGACCAGCAAGTTCTTCATGTCCTGCCTCAGGAGTTCATCATCGACGAGCAGGACGGGATCAAGGACCCTCTTGGCATGTTCGGCGTACGCCTCGAAGCCAAGGTACACATCATTACCGGCGCGCTCACCTCGATCCAGAATATCGTCAAAAGCTGTTCGCGCGCCGGTCTCCACGTGAACGATCTCGTGCTGCAACCCCTTGCGTCGAGCCGAGCCGTGCTTACTGCCGAGGAGCAGAGCCTGGGCGTGGTGGTCGTGGACATCGGCGGCGGCACCACAGACGTCGCGCTCTTCCTCGAAGGCAGCCTGTGGTACACGGAGGTCCTCCCTATCGGGGGGAACCACCTCACGAACGATATCGCGATTGGTCTCCGTACGCCGGCCTCGGAGGCCGAAAAGATCAAAATTAAGTATGGGTGTGCGCTTTCGTCGCTCGTCAAGCATGAAGAGACTCTTGATGTGCCGAGCGTGGGCGGCAGACCGCCGCGCCTTCTTTCGCGCCAGATCCTTTCGGAGATCATCGAGCCACGTGTCGAGGAACTCTTCAGCATGGTCCAGCAGCGACTCAAAAAGACGGGTTTCGAGGACATGTTCGCCTCGGGAATAGTGCTCACCGGCGGTGTAGCGCTCATGGAAGGGGTACAGGAGGCAGCCGAGCATTTCCTCGGACTGCCCATTCGACGCGGCACCCCGCGGAACATCGGCGGCCTCATGGACGTGGTCAACAGTCCGATATACGCAACGGGTGTGGGGCTTGTGCTCTACGGTGCCGAAAACCAGCAAGAGTCGCCGAGGAAATTCAAGGGCAGCGGTATGGTTAATCGGTTTTGGAAGTGGCTGGGGGAGTACATATGAATCAGAGCGACAGTCATGGCCTAAAAAAGCGGGGCACACGAGGCTTGAGGGTAAAGAAAGAAGACCGAGAGGAGATGACGATGGACGACAATATCGAAATGAGATTTCAGGACGTCATGGAATTTGCCGCTGAGGTCGAAAGAAATTCAGCAAAAGATCCGTGCGCATTCGGAGAACAGGGAGAGAGGAGGACGGACGGGATGTTCCAGTTTGAAGAAGAGAGGCAGCCTGCCGTCATAAAAGTAATTGGTATTGGCGGTGGCGGTAGCAATGCTGTAAGCACTATGGCTCAGTCCGACATCAGAGGAGTGCAATTCATTGTAGCGAATACCGATATGCAGGCGCTCGAACTCAGCCGGGCACCCATCAAGATCCAGATCGGCTCCAAGATAACAAACGGCAGGGGAGCGGGGGCGAACCCGGAGATAGGCAGGTCAGCGGCGCTCGAGGATGCGGATAAACTCAAATCCGTGATGGAGGGCGCCGACATGGTCTTCATCACCGCTGGAATGGGCGGCGGCACCGGCACCGGCGCCGCACCGGTTATAGCCAACCTCGCCCGTGAGGTCGGTGCTCTCGCGGTCGGAGTGGTCACGAAGCCTTTCACCTTCGAGGGCATGATACGGATGCACAAAGCGGAAGAAGGTATTGCCGAGCTCAAGAAAAACGTGGATGCGCTCATCGTAATCCCGAACGAGCGTCTGCTGAATCTGGCGGAGAAAAAGACCACCCTTCTCGATTCTTTCAAGCTCGCTGACGATGTGCTCAGCCAGGCAGTGAAGGGTATCTCGGATGTCGTGATGGTCCCGGGATACGTGAACGTGGACTTTGCGGACATCAAGACCGTCATGGCGAGCCGGGGGAGGGCGGTCATGGGCACCGGCATCGGCAAGGGCGAGAACAGGGCCATGGAGGCAGCGCAGAAAGCGATCGCGAGCCCCCTCCTCGAAGACGGCTCCATCAAAGGTGCGCGCGCCGTGCTCATCAACATTACTGGCGGGAATGACATGGGGATCTACGAGCTGAATGAGGCTTCCGCCATTATCAAGGAAGAGGTGGACCTTGGCGCGAACATCATTTTCGGGGCGGTGATCAATCCGGTGATGAGCGAGGAGGTCATGGTCACGGTGATAGCGACCGGATTTGACGAAGAAGGCATCCGAGAGCTCGTAAAGCGCCCGGTGAGCCTCAAGGAGTACCGGGCGGTTCTAGAAAAACCGAAACGCAAACAGGAGTCATTCGATTTCAAGAACGAAGCTTTAGGTATCGATAACGAGGACCTGGACAAACCCACGTTCCTTAGACGGCAGGCGGATTGAGAGCAACAAGCTGCGCAGATGAAGAGCTATCGAAAAGAACTGTGGTTTGAGGTGAAGACTCGAAGGGCTTTTATCAACATCACTCAGAACGTAGAGGAATGTATCAGAGAGAGTGCCATTAGAGAGGGGCTCGCTCTCGTCAATGCCATGCATATCACAGCCTCGGTTTTCATCAATGATGACGAATCAGGACTACATCATGATTTTGACGTCTGGCTCGAGGCCCTCGCTCCCCATGAGCCGGTTTCCCAATATAGTCACAATGACGGCGAGGACAATGCCGATGCCCATCTCAAGAGGCAGATCATGGGCCGGGAAGTCGTGGTCGCTGTTACGGACGGAAAACTGGATTTTGGCCCCTGGGAACAAATTTTTTACGGCGAGTTCGACGGTAGACGGAGAAAGAGGGTTTTAATAAAGATCATCGGTGAGTGACGACAAGCACCACCTGCCTTAGAAAGCCTTTACGGACAAATAGCTAGAGCATGAGAATCGATCATATTTTCTGGATCTTCGCTGCTCTTTCCATCTGATGCAAAATTCCCCTCAATATGCTGACATCCCTGCTGTCCAGTCTTGCCCTTCCGAACAGCTGCCGCAAAGAATTCATCATATGCTCCGGATGTGCTCTATCGATGAACCCGATGACCTGAAGAGTGTTCCGTAAGTGCTTGTAGAAGTCTTCGAGTTCTCTGGAAGGGGCGAGGGTGCGATCGGAAACCGGGACTTTTACCCGCGCCGCGAGGAAAAGCTCGTAGGCAACGACCATGACGGCGTGTGAAACGTTCAGCGAAGGGAAGGCGCTTGACGACGGTATGGATATGAGCTCGTGGCACAGCGAAATGTCGTCGTTGTCTAGGCCGTTCACCTCGTTTCCGAATACGATCGCGACCCTGTTTCCGCCAAGAAGGGAGATCAGCTTTTCCGCAATTTCTGCCGGCGCACTGACGTTCTTTCTTCGGCGGGTCCTGTGCCGCGACGAGCCAACCACCAGACCGAAGTCCGATACAGCATCTGAGAGTGTGGAAAACATTCGAGCATTCTCAAGAATACGGTGCGCTCCGGCGGCGAGCTTCAGAGCCTGACCGTTTCGGTCAGCGGGGGGCCTCACGAGCACGAGGTTGGAGAGCCCCATGTTCATCATGCACCGGGCCACAGCGCCGATATTGCCGGGCGTTTTGGTGTCCACGAGAACGACATTGACATTGTCGAGGGGTGAAGGCGAAAACATAGAGTTGAGATGCCACTTCAAAAAAACGATGAAGGTCAGTTCTCAGGCATCATGTGGCATGCATTATACCGTATGAGAGCACAGCCCTCAAGAACAATCTGGGACATTACAGCTGGAAAATTCTTCAGAAAAGACCCTCAATGCGTCCGATCAAGTGAGCGGGTTGGAGCTAAGATCCATGCTCGTGACGAGGCTCAGCACCACGGCGTTGGATCCGCGTTCTGCGCCATACGCGGTGTTCGGAGCACGTTTTGTATTCCGGTTGACAATCTTCTGAAGGACTGATAGAGTACCTATGACCATGAGCATGATCGCGATATCACTACAGTCGGGCAGCAACGGCAACTGTATTTATGTTGAGACAGGCAGCGTGAAGCTCCTGTTCGATGCTGGCATTAGCGGTGTGCAGGCGGCTGAACGGCTCGCTGCTCACGGCCGGGACATCCGGGAGATAGACGCAGTGATCATCTCCCACGACCACGGCGATCACATTCGACATGCCGGAGTGATTCACAGGAAGTTCGGCCTGCCGATCTACATCACGCCGGCGACGCTTGCCGCCGCCTCTTCGCGGTGCACGCTCGGAAAACTGCAGGATGTGCGACACTTCCGGTCCAGTGGCAATCTCCGATTTGGCGACGTGCTCGTACAGGCTATCCCCACGCCGCACGACGGCGCAGACGGAGCGGCATTCATCGTCTGCTCGGGCCCCAAGCGGCTCGGCATCATGACCGACCTCGGGCACGTATTCAAGGATCTTGTCCACATCGTTTCATCACTGGACGCCGTGTTCCTCGAAAGCAATTACGATCCGGACATGCTCGCAGCCGGGCCATATCCTTCCTATCTCAAAAAGCGCATCAAGGGCCCCCGGGGCCACCTTTCGAATATCGAGGCCGCTGAGATCTTGCGCCGCGCTTCCGAAGCGAAACGGCTCAAGTGGGCATGCCTGTCGCACCTGTCGGAGCAGAATAACCATCCCGATGTTGCCCTTGGAACACACCGCAGGCTTGGCGCCGAGAATATCACCCTCTATACCGCCGATCGCCATGCAGTTTCGGATATTTTCACGATATGAAGCGTAATAGATGCATTCTGTTCTGAATATGGACTTGATTTCGCCAACATCTTGTTTAGTTCCGTATGGTGTATCTTATTCTACAAGGATCGAACATGGGAGTTCTAGACAGCATCGGCAATACACCGCTCGTAAAGCTGGAAACGCTCTGCACCAATCCGAGGGTAAAAGTCCTCGCGAAACTCGAAGGCAATAACCCCGGTGGATCGGTCAAGGACAGAATCGCGTATTCCATGATCAGGGACGCTGAGGCATCGGGCCGCATCAAAAAAGGGGATGTCGTCCTTGAGGCGACGTCGGGGAACACGGGCATCGGGCTTGCCATGGTGGGCGCGGCCCTGGGATATAGGGTGGTCCTGGTTATGCCTGCGTGTGTGAGCCTCGAGCGCAGAAAGATCCTTGAGGCTTTTGGAGCCGAGCTTGTCCTCAGCCCGGGCAATGAAGGGACAGACGGTGCAATCAAGCTTGCAGGAAGGATGAGGGAAGAGTCGCCGGGCAAATATTTCATGCCAAACCAGTTCGACAATCCAGCCAACGTCCACGCCCATTACGAGACTACGGGGAGAGAGATCATCGACCAGACCGGAGGAGACGTCGATGTCTTTGTCGCTGGCATGGGTACTACGGGCACACTCATGGGAGCAGGCAAAAGACTCAAGGAGTTTCAGCCTGCTCTCACAGTCGTTGGAGTGGAGCCCTTTCTCGGCCACAAGATTCAGGGGCTCAAAAACATGCAGGAATCCATAGTCCCAAAGATTTACAATCCTGCTTTCCCCGACGAGGTAATCCACGTGAATGATGATGAAGCGTTCACAACAACTAGACGCCTGGCCTTGCAGGAGGGCATTTTCTCAGGCATGAGCAGCGGGGCTGCGGTGTTCGGTGCTCTAAAAATGGCGGAGCGGATCGAGCGAGGCACGATCGTCGTAATCCTGCCCGACCGCGGGGACCGCTACCTCAGCACATCCCTGTTTACTTCCGTCTGCGCTAAGTGCCCTCCGTGATGCATCAGGTGAAATTGTCAGAACTACGGGCTGAACTCGGATACCAGAGAATTCAGGGTCATCGGCGGCGTTGCGGATTTTTTCGAAACCCGTCGACAAAATGGAAAAGAGCGAGGAAAGGGTGCAGGTAGGCCATGCGGGGGCCTGCATATTTCATGACTCCTCTTATCTTCTCCCCCATGTCAGGCTTGTAACAATGCACCGTGCAGTTAGCACAGGTCGTCTTTCTCTCCTGGAATGGACATCGGTCAAGGCGCTGGCGCGCATACGCTTCGAGGTCCTTACACTCGGTGCACAAGCTCTTTTCCGCAACGCCATGGTGACCGCGACAGTAGACCCGAATCATGGCTTCCATCGTCTCATGTTCCCTGCTCATTCTGCTCGTTTGTCTGTTATCCATAGCTGATCAGCTCCTCTTCTTTTCCCAATTATACTGTTTACGGAAGCACTACGGGATGATTTGCATCATACGTAACCGAAAAAGTGCCTGCTATTGTCTGTCGTTTCAGAGGATCTAAATTACTTTGCGCAAAGAGGCCAACAATAGTATAATTTTCTCATGTCTCGGAAACTCAAGGGGAAAATAGATGCCCTGCTTGCGGCTGAGCGCGGGACCGTCTACAAAGCTCAGGGCATTGATGTAAAGATTGCACTCGCCTATCCGAACACCTACCACGTGGGCATGTCGAACCTTGGCGTGCATCAGATTTATTCCATCCTGAACAGCCGTGCGGACACGGTATGCGAGCGCGTGTTTTTGCCTGACGAAGAAGATATCGACGAGTATAACAAGACCGGCACGAAATTGTTCAGCCTTGAGAGCAAGCGGCCCCTCAAAGAGTTCGATATTCTCGCTTTCTCCGTTTCCTTCGAGCAGGACTACGTGAACATCCTTGAAATCCTGGACCTCTCCGGCATCCCTGTTCTTAAGCGCGACCGGAGCGATGGTGATCCGCTCGTAATTCTCGGCGGTGCCTGCTCATTCTTTAATCCGGAGCCGCTCACGGATTTCATAGATGCCGTAATCGTGGGTGAAGGAGAAGAGGTCGTGGCCGAGTTTATCGACGCCTATCGAGAAAGCAGAGATAAAGACCGCCTTGCCTTGCTCAGAGCAGTGGGCCGGATACCGGGGGTTTATGTGCCGGAGTTTTATGACGTAATCTACAATGTGGACGGTACGCTCAAAGAGCGAAAGGTGATCGTTTCCTCCGCACCGGAGCGCATAGTCAAGCGTACGGTCAAAGACATCAATAGAATGCCAGCAGCAACAGTGATCCTGACACCAAATACTGAGTTTAGCGATATGTACCTCTCGGAAGTGACACGGGGTTGCGGAAGGCATTGCCGGTTCTGCATGGCAGGATACATTTACCTTCCGCCCCGGAACCTCAGTATCGATGGGGCAAAGTCGCAGGCTGCAAAGGCAGATGATCTCTGCGGCAAGATCGGCCTCGTAGGCGCCGCGCTTTCGGACTATCCCGACATCGGAGAAGCCTGCGCTGAGATCAAAGGCGGGGTCTCAGTCTCATCGCTCCGGGCCGACTCGGTAAGCGAGGAACTTATCGACCGGCTTGCGAAGAGCGGGCACAAAACGATAGCGATCGCTCCGGAGGCGGGCTCTGAGCGGCTCAGGAATGTGATCAACAAAGGCATCACAGAGGCAGACATTCTTCACGCTGCTGACATGATCTTCGGCCGCGGCATCCCGAACCTCAAGCTCTATTTCATGATGGGCCTGCCGACGGAAACATACGAAGATGTGGATGCTATTATCTCGCTCGCTGGAATGGTGCGCGAGGTGCAGCTAAAGCACGCGAGGAATGCCGGCAGGATCGGCGTGATTACGCTCTCGGTAAATTCCTTTGTGCCGAAGCCGTTTACGCCGTTCCAGTGGGAACCGATGGAGTCTGTCGAGAGCCTGAACAAAAAGCAGCGGTATCTTGAAAAGGCAGTACGGAAGATCGGGAATATGAACATCATCCACGACCTTCCGAAGTGGGAGTATATCCAGGCCTTGCTTTCACGCGGCGATCGGAGGACCGGGAGGCTCATCATGACTGCTCATGTGAAAAGCGGTGATTGGAGGATGGCAGCCAGGGAGCTAAAAATGGACACGGAGTTCTACGTTACCCGTCGGCGACCGTTCAGCGAGGTTTTGCCGTGGGATTTTATTGACATCGGTGTGCGGAAAGATTATCTTATGAGCGAACGCGAACGGGCACGTGAGGGCAAGTTCACGCCGGGCTGCCGCGTGGGCGTATGCATGGCCTGCGGAGTGTGTCACGGGATGAGCAACGAAGAATAAGCGTCAAATATCATGTAAAACTCAAGCACCAATTGCATGCGCTCGGGAAATTGGTAATTCGAACTTGGATATAGCGTCTTGTGCCCGGAACCTGAAATTGACATGACTGAGAGTCAGTATCTCACTATTCCTGCTCTCGATAAGACAGGCAGAGTCATCCACGCCTTCACCACCCGTAAGAACGGTCTTGGCGGCAGAAATAACGGGGTCAGGCAGCCTGGTGACTGGATTGCAGTGGCTCAAATGTTCGGAGTCAATCCTGACCGGATTGTGACAGCGAACCAGGTTCATGGTGAGCGTATCGTGGTCGTGGATGCCGATAACTATAGGGGCATTAGGACGGTTGAGGCCGATGCCATGATAACGAACATACCGGGGTTCGCCATAGGCGTCGAGACCGCAGACTGCGTACCGTTGTTGCTCCTTGATCCGGAAACTCCTGCTGTTGGGGCGATTCATGCGGGCTGGAGAAGCACGGCGAAGAAGATCGTTGAGAAGGCCGTGAAGAAAATGCAGGACAGATTCGGTTCGAATCCTTCCCGTATGGTTGCGGCGATTGGTCCGGCGATTGGACCCGAATGCTACGAAGTCGATGAACCGGTAATGGTGCGGGTCCGCGAAGCCTTTTCGTTCTGGATGTATGCGGCATCGTCACGAGGCAGCAACAAGTGGAGCCTTGATCTGGCGGGGCTGAACCGGATGGAGCTGGTTCAGGCCGGTCTTGATGAAAAGAACATACACTCGATCGGGATGTGTACCTCGTGCAGGAAAGACCTGTTCTATTCTTTCCGTTCAGAAGGCAGGACCGGCAGGATGCTGTCGGTGATAATGATCAAGCCTTGAACCTTTTTGGGCCATGAAGGCTCGAAGGAGGCTCCCGTCATTCATGCATGGAGTGTTTAGTATCATCGTATCCGGGAGGAAAATGAATATATGTCGATAGCAGAAAACCTGGCAGCAGTGGTGAATAGGTGCACATCCGCAGCACAACGAGCGGGGCGCGATCCATTGTCCGTTAAGCTCGTTGTCGTCACCAAGACCGTTGATACGGAGCGTATCAGTGAAGCTGTCGCCGCGGGCGCACTGATCCTGGGCGAGAACCGGGTGCAGGAGGCGAAAGAAAAGATCGAGAAGCTTGGTCCGATCGCGAGCTGGCATCTCATCGGCCACCTGCAGACGAACAAGGCGAAGTACGCAGTCAAACTCTTCTACATGATTCATTCAGTTGACAATCTTCAACTTGCGGAGGAGATAGACAAGCAGGCATCGAAGGTAAACAAGGTGCAGGATGTGTTGATCGAAGTGAGCATTGCCGGTGAGGAGAGCAAGGCAGGCGTGGCGATGGAGGATGCTGTTACCCTCATCAAAGAAGCGTCAAAGCTCAAGAACATCTCGATCAAGGGGCTGATGACCATGCCGCCCTTTTCCGACAATCCCGAGGACTCACGGCCATACTTTAAGAAGCTCCGTCAGCTGTCCGAGAGCGTCGTGAATGAACATATCCCCGGAGTTTCCATGAGGGAGCTTTCGATGGGAATGAGCGGGGATTATGAAGTGGCCATCGAGGAGGGCTCGACGATGGTGCGCATCGGCACGGCGATATTCGGGGAGAGAAAATAATCATGGCAATGCCACGGATGCCGAAAAGCGCACCGATGAGAAAAATGACCTCATAAAATCGGGCGGCTCACTCATCGTATTCTTCGTAGATTCCGTGTCCTTTTCGGTTTAAAGCGTTGCGAGGGAGGCTCTATGACTTTAGATAAAAAGATCGCATTTTTAGGCGGCGGGAACATGGCCGAGGCTCTCATTAGGGGACTGATCGCGGCGGGTAAGGCAAAGCATGATCAAATTTTAGTCACCGACATTTCAGTGGACCGGCTTGAGCATCTCAGGAAGACCTATGGTATCCTTGTGCAAAACAGCAATTCTGAAGCGGCACGCGAGGCGGGGATCATCCTCCTGAGCGTGAAGCCCCAGGTGATCGAGAGAGTTCTTGGTGAGATTGCCCCGGTCATTGACAGCAAGAAACTCGTGATTTCCATTGCCGCCGGTATCGCTATTGCGAAGGTCGAGAATGCCCTGAAGGACGGTTCGCGGGTCGTGCGCGTGATGCCGAATACGCCGGCACTGGTGCTCGCAGGAGCAGCCGCACTCGCAGGCGGAAAGGACGCCACAGCTGACGACCTTGGCCTAGTGCAGAGTATATTCAACTCCGTGGGCAGGTCTGTAGTTGTTGACGAGAAGCTTATGGATGCAGTGACCGGACTCTCGGGAAGCGGGCCTGCGTATGTGTTCACGATTATCGAAGCACTGTCCGATGCAGGGGTAAAGGCTGGCCTGCCCCGGCAGCTTGCGCTCGAGCTTGCAGCCCAGACCGTGTATGGCGCAGCCAAGATGGTGCTTGATACAAAAGAGCACCCGAGCAAGCTCAGAGACATGGTGACGTCTCCCGGCGGTACAACGATCGAAGGATTACACGCTCTCGAAAAGGGAAAGCTCCGTGCTACGATCATAAACGCGGTAGAGGCAGCGACGGAGCGGAGTAGGGAACTGGATCGGTAGACTCCAAATAACAACATCCGAGAACCATAGAAATGCTGATTTCGGCGATCGGTGCGGGCGTTCGGCAATTTTCATTTCAGATTCACCTGGAAATTTGTCATTTGTGTGCTGAAACTTGTCTTAATCTAAGGAGGGATGATGTTCGTCATCGGAAATATTCTTCACGGCATTGCCGATGTGCTTGACGTGGTTTTGACCATTTATATGTGGGTCATCATCATCAGAGCGCTCATATCGTGGGTGAACCCCGATCCCTATAATCCGATCATTCAGATTCTCAACCGACTGACAGAACCGGTGCTCGGACCGCTGAGGAAACTGGCTCCGCCATGGAAAATCGGCATCGATCTTTCGCCGCTTATCGCGGTCCTTATCATCATCTTCCTGAGGGTGGCGCTGATCAGGACTCTGTATCGACTGGCGATATCGATGAGTTGATATCTTGGACAGGTTCATGATATTGGCATCGTCTGAGGAGGCAATTGTATGAGTAATGGTATCAAGGTGACGCCGATCGACATACAACAGAAGCGTTTCCACGTTGGTTTCCGCGGCTATGACCGGACCGAAGTCGAGATGTTTCTCGATCTTGTACGTGACGAAATGGAAAATCTGGTCCGAGACATGGCGGAGCTGCGGGAGTTCCGCGAGACCTACGATGAGCGCATGCGGGAGCTGACCGCGAAAGAAGAGACGGTTAAGAACACGATGCTCATGACCCAGAAGCTGGTGGAGGACCTGAAAGAGAACGCGCGTAAGGAAGCGTCATTAATCATCAAAGATGCGGAGGTCCGAAGCCAGCAGATCGTCGGCGATTCTCAACAGGAAAAGGTCTCACTTGAAGCAGACATATTGAACCTCAGGAGGCGCAAGCACCATTTTCTTCAAGATCTCAAGAAGGTGATTCAGATGCACTTGGAAATGGTCAACTTCGAGGAATCCGGCGGTGAAGTCAAAGAAGAGCCCAAACAGGGATAAAGCGCCAACGGAGGCAGCAGCCTTGTCGGTCCGCATACAGCCGCGTGCGTCGAAGAACGAGATTACCAAGATGGAGAACGGCGGACTCAAGATCAGGCTCATCGCCCCGCCCGTGGACGGCGCGGCGAACGATGCACTCGTCCGATTTCTTGCTGAAATGCTCTCTGTTCCCAGGTCGCGGATCGAGATCGTCTCAGGCAAAACATCGAGGGATAAAATTGTCAGGATCAGCGGTGTGAGCAAGGCCGATGCCGAACGGCTATTGTATTCGAAAGAGAAATAGAGTAGTATAATTATAAGGAGAAAGTTGATCTTTGGACGCAGATTGACGCGGATAAGCGCAGGGATACTATCCCTCCTACTCTATCCCTTCTTGTGCCTATTAGCATTGATCTGTGTCCAAGCCTATTTGTCTTCACAGCAACGACAGGTTCAATCTCATCAAAAAGGGGGCGACAGGCTTCGACGGGGATCGAGAGGTCAGGAGTTGCATGCCGAGGTGCCATGGGGCTCGTAAAACACATGGCAAACAATAACTGCCAATACACCAGAACTGGCACTCGCTGCCTAATAATATAGGCTAGCGCGTCTCCCGGCTGTAGCCTGAGCGGCCGAAGGGACGTCACACTTCAGGCTGGTCTTCCCGACATCGTCCGGGGCGGGGAGATAAGAAAAAACCGGACTGGCCGATTCCGGAGCTTTCCCCAAGGCGCCGGAGGAGGCGAGAACCAAAGGCGGGGATAAGCATGTATGAGCTTCTGGCTAAAGGTTTTCGGACGTGGGTTCGAATCCCACCGCCTCCACCAATTAAATTATTGATTTTATTGAATTTATTTAATTTTTCCTCAATTCTCCATCGATTAGATCTGAGGCCGAGAGCTAATTCCTTCAAGAAATTAGCTCTTTTTTTTCAAGCATTCGCAAGATGGGGTACATTTGGGGGTATGTCGAAAACTGTGGGCTGCAATTAATGACGACAATTCAGGTGATTAGACAAACTATTCGATTCCTCCTCATGTCATCAGGAACAATTGAATCCTCTTCGATATTTATTGTCGTATGTCAGTATTAGAGAGATTCGGACTTTCTAATAAATGTACAGGAGTTTCACTTGCATTATATATCCAAATGGGTATAATAGAAACTAGGAGACGGATGACGTGAAGCCTTTGTTCTGGGTAGGATCATCGAAAAAAGATCTTTTGGAAATGCCAGCGAAGGTTGTCGATGTCTTCGGTTATGCTCTCTATCTGGCTCAAAGCGGCAATAAGCATCAGCAAGCCAAGCCCCTCAAAGGCTTTGGATCGGCCGGAGTGCTTGAGGTCGTAGAAGACTACGATGGCAGTACGTACCGTGCGGTGTATACCGTGAGATTCAGCAATGGCGTATATGTGTTGCATTGCTTCCAGAAGAAGTCACGCAAGGGGATCGAGACGCCCAAAGCGGACAAGGATATGATTGAAGCGAGATTGAAACTGGCCCAAAAGCATTCGGAAGGAGTATAACAATGAGCAGAATTGAAAAAGGAAGCATGAATGTCTATGCTGATCTCAGGGTTGCGGACGCTGAGGAGATGCTGGTCAAGGCCCAGCTTGCTGCGAAGATTGCTGAGATCATCAAATTTCGAAATCTTACGCAGACGCAGGCTGCGTCTTTGCTCGGGATGACCCAACCCAAGCTATCCAATATGCTGCGTGGTCGGTTCCGCGGCATTTCCGAGGCCAAGATGCTCGAGTGCATGACCCTCCTGGGTCGCGACGTGCAGATCGTCGTCAAGCCGGCCTCCCGTTCACGCAAGACCGGCCACTTGTCAGTGCATTTTGCTTGACAGATGCAATCATCGTAATAACGCATGGCTAGTTGGGCGCGCAATGAATCTTGTAGAGTAAGTTAAAAGAGTGCAATAAGTTCACAAGAAATACTTGAGTGGCCATGAGTTTAGAGACGCGGGCTTAGGTGCATTGGTAAGCAATCATGTTCTGGCAGATGCAACCCGCTATATTATGCAGTTCGAAACAGGATCTGGAGACTACACAAAGATTCGGAAGAATGTCGTAATGGGTAAACGTGTTGCCGATCTGTATAAAAAGAGCGTGCTATTCGAGAAGAAAAAACCAAGAGCAGGCGTTTTTAAGGATGAATCCGTTTCTCATCGCAATACCATCCATGGTATATCTCTCATCCGCGCATGGTCACCTTGCAATTGTCTGATACGGAGAATCAATGTCAGATAAGAAAGTACTTCTCAAGGCCATAGCCAAAGAAGAAGAACTTCTTTCCAAATTGAACAGCGAACGCGAGCAAGCGCTTTCGAGGCTTAATTCGCTCAAACAGCAACTTACCATCCTGGAGGCAGCGTGCGCCAAGCTGACAAGAACCCGTGCTGCCAGAACGCCTCAGGAAAAAGTGAAATTGTTCCGCTCTCTGTTTCACGGGAGGGAGGATCTCTTCCCGAAACTGTGGACAAGCCGTACTGGTAAGAAGGGCTACTCACCTGCTTGCAAGAATGAATGGGTCACCGGAACCTGTGGAAAGACCCTCAAACCTCTGGGTAAGTGCAGCGAGTGTGCCAATCGAAAGTTCCTTCCTATAACCGATCAGGTCATTATGGATCATCTTCAGGGGCGCCACGTCATAGGCGTATACCCAATGTTGCCCGACGATACTTCCTGGTTTCTTGCTGCTGATTTCGATAACGAGACTTGGAAGGATGATGTTGCGGCTTTCCGGGAAACCTGTAAGAATTTGAGAATCTCCGTAGCTATTGAACGATCACGCTCTGGAAATGGGGCTCATGCTTGGTTCTTCTTTGCTGCACCTGTGCCGGCAGCGACTGCCAGGACTATGGGCTGCTACCTGATCACGGAAACTATGAGCAGGAGGCATCAGCTCAGCATGGAATCCTATGATCGGCTGTTTCCTAGTCAGGACAATTTGCCCAAGGGGGGCTTCGGAAACCTGATTGCGCTTCCATTCCAACATGAACCGCGGCAGAAAGGCAATACGGTATTTCTCGATGAGAACTTTACGCCATATACAGATCAATGGGAATACCTTGCGTCGATCAATAAACTTCAACCAGAAGCCGTCCAGCGAATTGCAGATGAAGCGATAAGGCAGGACAGCGTGACCGGTGTGCCGAGAGATACCGATGAAGATGCCGAAAAACAAGCTCCTTGGAACAGGACGCCTTCCCGAGGAAAGCCGAAAAAGAAAATCATTGGTAAGTTTCCTTCGGTGACACATTGCACTTTTTTGCAGCGGCTGTACGTTGAAAAGAAGGATCTGCCGTCGCCCTTCTTAACACGCATCAAACGGCTTGCAGCATTTCAGAACCCGATGTTTTATGAAAAGCAAAGTCTGCGTTTATCCACCGCGCGAATCCCGCGAGTAATATCCTGTTTCGAAGAGCATCCCGAACACATCGCCATCCCGAGGGGTTGTCTTGACAGCCTTCAAGAGCTATTTATGGAGCATGGCGTGAAACTCGTGCTAGATGACAAGCGAATTGCACCTGCAGGGCCATCGTATTCTTTCAATGGAACGTTGAGAGAAGCGCAGCAGGAGGCAATTGACGAAATCTTTAAGCACGATCTCGGAGTCCTCTCCGCGCCGCCGGGGTTTGGCAAAACCGTTATTGGCGCTCGTCTCATAGCGAAACGTGGTTGTAGGACGCTTGTGCTTGTCCATCGGAAAGAGCTCCTGGATCAATGGATTGCGCGACTTTCCCTCTTTCTCGGCATCGACCCGAGGGAAATTGGCAGGATCGGGGCGGGCAAGAATAAGCCGAACGGGATATTGGATGTTGCTATGATTCAAAGTCTGGTCCGGAAGGATGAGGTAAATGATATGGTCGCGGTATATGGTCACGTGATTGTGGATGAATGTCACCATCTCCCTGCTGTGTCCTTTGAGCGCGTTCTAAATGAGGTCAAGGCACGGTATATCGTAGGTCTTACTGCGACGCCTTATAGGCGCGATGGACATCAGCCGATTATTCACATGCAATGTGGTCCTATCAGGTATGCGGTGCATCCGAAAAGCCTGGAAGCAAGAGCGCGCTTCAAGCATCAGTTGATTTGCAGAACTACAGATTTTGCAATGGATAATCCCGACTCGTCGATTCAGCAAATATATGCTGGTCTTGTTTCCGATGAGCGACGGAACAATATCATTCTCACCGATGTCCGGCAGGCGATCCAAGAGGGGCGCTCTCCTGTACTGCTTACAGAGCGAAAAGAGCACCTAGATATTCTCACCGCAAGTCTACAAGGTGAAGTAAAACATCTCATAGTCCTGAGCGGCAGGCTATCTCCTAAAGAACGGCGAGAGACCATGGCACGACTGGACGCAATTCCAGATGGAGAAGCTAGGTTGATTGCAGCGACAGGCCGCTATCTTGGCGAAGGATTCGATGATCCTCGACTCGATACGCTTATCCTTGCTATGCCATTTTCTTGGAAAGGGACAATTGTGCAGTATGCAGGAAGGCTCCATCGGGAGCATCCGGGAAAACTAGAAGTGCGGGTGCATGATTACATCGATGCCAATGTACCTAAACTCCTTCGAATGCACAAGAAGCGTCTACGTGGCTTTCGGGATATCGGGTATACTGTGGTCGAGTAACCTTTCAGGTTGATAGTACCGAGGAATCAGAGTTAGTCCAAAGTGCATCAGCAGCTTGATGTCCGATGAAAATCAAAGATGTCCAACGAAGTCTCATGACATCCGACATTAAAGGGGTAGTTATGTGGGGTATATCCTAATCTCCCGTAGGAAATGTTCTGCAATATCAAAGGATTGGACAAACTATTGGAATCCCACCGCCTCCACCAATTAAATTGTCGTAATGAGGAGAAATATCAACACAAAAAGCCGTTGCGTAAGAAGAAATACAAAATGAAAAAGGCTTAGATGATTTACCTCTAAGCCTTTAATTTTTTCAATTGCAAACCAGCGATTTAAATCATATTTATTCTCATTTACTTTTCTGAGATTGGCTCGATAAAAAAACATTACAGTCATGTTGACAGTTTGTTTTTATTTTTGCACAGGTCTCTGAAGACAATTTATTATTAAGACATTCTCTCGAATAATCATCGCATATATCGCAGCAACAACGATATGCCGTGGGCCCGCTGTAATTCTGACAATCAGGCGTATCGGTTTTCTGTGCATGTTGCTTGATTCTGCTGCACTTGCCAACGTGATAGTCGTGTTCTGCAGCGTTCCAATCATAAGCATAAGCCGAGACGGTGAACGCAACCATAGCTACAGTCAGAGATATTCTTACAATCGATTTCATAATCCTCACTCACACGCTCCCCTCGATTATTAATAGAGCTTGGCGACGGTCTCAAGCATTTCTCACCCGCGCTCTCCAAAAATAATAATTCAAGAGATAATCCTTGTCAAGTAGGCAGTATATTACAAGTGTACTGTGATCGTACCATAAGCTTAATAAAGGCAAATACTATTTATAGATGGCAATTTGATCCCCTCGGCTCCACGATCCGTTACACCCCAGATTATACGAAAAAAGTAACAATGCCCGTATAAGAGCCATCTCTTCTGTTCTTTTCGTTGTTGTTTCTTTCCGCAATCAGACAAAGAATCATCTAACTGCTTGGAAACATGAGGAAAGATTACCTTAATTACACTTCCGTAAAAACTCGCGCCTACACTACGCACCAAAAAAAAGGTTGTCTGATTACGATACCTGCATGACCAAAAAACATCTGCTAATCGCCTATTCATCGGGTTAAGTTGCCAGCCTGATGTAGCTCGCAGATTTTTCCGCAATCAAAAAATTGACAGCCATTAAGGAGCCTCACCGGTAACTTGTTGAAATAAAAAATCTTTTAGTTTGGCATCTGATATGCTTTATGAATATTAAAGGCGAGAAGGTCTTTTTCTTGTATGGAAAAATTGATTCCCGAGTCTGGAAGCGGGGCTTGCGGAAGCACTCGGCAAGTAGTTTGTAGAACTCATTTTAATCATGTGCAAGTTGCTATGCTGCCTTGGAGGCGTCATGACACATCCCCGAAGTAGGAGCGACCGTCCTGCTGCCCTGCGGATCGTCATAATCTATGCATTGTTTGCTGCATCGTGGATTTACCTTTCCGACAATGCCTTGACTTCGCTGCTGGGGGATACAGAGTTCCTCATCCGTATTTCCGTGTTGAAAGGCTTACTCTTCGTTGTCGTGACAGGCATCCTCCTGTATCAACTTATCTCCCGGCATATTCAGAAAACCTGGCAGATAGAGGAGAAACTGCGTTTAAGTCAGAACCTCATAAATGCCCTGCTCGACGGGACCACCGATGCCATTTATGCGAAGGACAGGCAGGGGCGGTATCTCATGCTCAATGCCGCCGCAACAAATTTCACCGGCAAGGCAGCTGCGGAGGTGATCGGCAATGACGACACAACGCTGTTCCCTGCCGAAAATGCCGGGGATATTATGGCGGGAGATCGAAAGGTAATGGATGCCGGCCGGGTGCTGACCTACGAAGAGCGTCTACCAGTGGGTAATGGTACTTACAGGACTTATCTCGCCACAAAAGGGCCTATCTTCAATGTAAATGGGGAGATCAGCGGTTTGTTCGGTATTGCGCGGGACATCACTGATCGCAAACAGGCGGAAGATGCTATCCGGGCAAGTGAAAGGCGTTTTCACTCTCTTTTCGATAACATGCTCGAAGGATTCGCCTATTGCCGTATTTTGTTCGAAAACGATCAGCCGAAGGATTTTGTATATCTGGAGGTAAACACGGCATTTGAACGTTTGACCGGATTAAAAAATGTCGTCGGGAAAAAGGTCAACGAAGTACTCCCGGGCATATACGAATCCAACCCGGAGTTGTTCGAAATTTACGGCAGAGTGGCTTCGAGCGGTAATCCGGAGAGGTTTGAAACATATATAGCGCCATTGGCTAACTGGTTCTCTTTCTACGTGTATAGTCCGGAAAATGGGTGCTTTGTTACCGTATTTGATGTCATAACCAAGCGTAAGGAGGCAGAGGAAAAGCTGCGACAACTTTCGCGCAAGATAGAATTGATCATAAATTCCGCAGGCGATGGTATTTATGGGCTGGATATGGCTGGGAAAGTGACATTCATCAATTCTGCCGGGGCCCGGATGCTGGGTTGGGATCAGAAGGAACTAATCGGAAAGAGCAGCCATGCGGCGTGGCATCACTCCAGGCCTGATAATTCCCCATTTCCCGAGAAAGAATGCGAACTGCACGCCTTGTTGACAAACGAAATCACTAATGCAGTTGACAAGGATATATTCTGGAAGAAGGATGGTACTTGTTTCTCTGTCGAATATACCAGTGTCCCGATCTATGATAATCAAATGCTCTCAGGCAGGGTTGTCACTTTCAGGGATATAACCCAGCGCCTTAATGCCGAGCAAGAAAGGAAGAAGCTTGAGAACCAATTCTACCAGGCGCAAAAAATGGAGGTGATCGGGCACCTTGCTGGCGGTATAGCGCATGATTTCAATAATATTCTGACGGCCATAATCGGGTACGCAAACCTTTTGAACATGAAGATCCCGGCGTCCGCTCCATTACATAATTATGTGAATCAAATACTTGCTTCAGCGGAAAAAGCAGCCAATCTCACGCACAGCCTGCTTGCATTTAGCAGGAAACAGGTAATAAACCCGATGCCGATTAACATCAACGAAATCGTAGTGGGTATGAAGAAGATATTGGATAGGATCATTGGCGAAGATATTGAATTCAACGTTGAAACCACTGATCATGACTTGATCGTAAAATCTGATAAAGGACAGATAGAGCAGGTGCTGATGAACCTGGCAACGAACGCACGGGACGCAATGCCTCATGGGGGGATGCTGACAATGACCACAGACGAGGCCGAAATAGATGAGCTGTTCGTTCAGGTTCATCAATACGGCAACGTCGGCAGGTATGCAGTTGTTTCGGTAACGGATACAGGCGTGGGGATGGATAAAATAACGCAAGAACACCTCTTTGAGCCTTTTTATACAACAAAAGAGGTTGGTAAGGGCACCGGATTAGGACTGGCAATGGTCTACGGAACAATCAAACAGCATGATGGCTTCATAAATGTGTACAGTGAGTCCGGTACGGGAACAACACTCAAGATATACATACCCTTGGCAGAACCCCATAGGCAGCTTGCCGCAAAGCCCGCATCAATCGCTGTTATCGCAGGCAATGAGACACTCCTCTTAGTAGAAGACGACCCGGCTGTTAGAAAGGTAACAAAAACATTGCTTGAGGAGTTAGGCTATAGCGTGATAGAGGCCGTTGATGGAGAACAGGCCATCAGACTTTTCCGGGAAAATATTGAGAGAATACAACTCATTGTTTCCGATATGATAATGCCCAAGCTGAGCGGAAAAGACGTGCATGATGAATTGAAGAAGATAAAACCTGATATAAGAATTCTTTTTATAAGCGGATATACAGCGGACATCCTCAAACAAAAGGGCATCGAAAATGAAAAAATAAACTTCATATCAAAGCCATTAAGGGCCGATGCTCTTTCGAGAAAAATACGGGAAGTCTTAGGCAAGCAATGTACATGACTATACAGCCTTTATCTTCCGTTGAATCAGCTCTTCATGTCTCGGTGCGGTTCGAGCGCACGTTGAAGTAAATAGGCAATAAACGTGTGCTGCACCAGATGGATTCCTGCCGCTACAAGCGATTTTAAGTCCGGTTTTCTCCTAAGCAGTCATTCCACCTGCCGAAAATACGTTCCATTCCGTTACCATAGCAGGATGTATACAGAAATCGAGAAAAAGACATGACTTGATTTACTTTTCGATCTGGACAATTGGCGTCAAGGTTAGTAATTGAAATCTCACTCTTTTACATCTTCCAAGCCTTTTCGTAAATTTACATTGCTATGATAGTTAAGATAAATTTGTGTACAATCAATATCTTACAGTAATAATTATTAATACTTTTGGACATATCACCTATTAACATAGCCTAATAACCCAAATATTTATAAGTATTAGAGCTTCATACGACTTAACTCAGCGATATCACAAGGTTTATAACCGTGGCACAAAGAATGCAACTATAGTATTTGAAAGCGAGTATTAGACCACTGATGATTAACTCCTTGAACGGATAAGTGGTTTAGAGGAATAGACCAGGATGTTGATAAGCTCGTTACCCGGGGTCGTTATGTTAAAAGTATGCGGACATGTACATAAAATAAAACCGGGAGAATGGCAGCAAAGCTACGAAATACTTCATGAGGGCCATATCATCGGTTATGTGGACCATAAAAAAACGCAATCAGCCAGCGTCACCATAACCCGAAATCTACGAGGTGAGGTCATGGAAGGTGAGCGCCTTAATTGGCTCTTGAAAAGGATATAGTAGATACTTGTACACTCGTTTGGAAAAGTGGGTATAAAATGGATGCACTTCTTGGTATGTCAGGATACATAGAATTGTGGCTTTCAGAGCGAGGCTTAAATCCGTATGAGATAAGTCGCGGAATGGTACTTCTTCTTGGAGAGGATTGGAAACAGATGACTTATTTTGAATTATTCGACAGGATCAGGGCCAGGGGATCAGCTGTTTCTGATATAATGCCGGTCTTTGCCGATGAGCTTGAGGCTCTCGTCCGCGGCGCGCTTAAGTTGGAAGATATCTATAAAACTGTTGGCTTAATTTAGAGACCATGAAACAGACGTGATTAAGGCTGTTGAGATAGCTGTAGGAATCGATAAGAAACTTCAGATGATCAATGCTAAAGAGGTTGCCTAGGAGTAGCGAAATATACTTGATCCCGTTAGTTCGTTGCCGGTGCTCGCATACTGCAAAAAGTAAATAGTGTTATATGACAGGCCGGCTGATGCGGGCGTTTTGGGGGGGGCGTATATGGCACTGGTTGTGCAGTTCCCAGGATCAGTGAAAAGTTGTCGTCGGCGCAGTTCTGACAGACGACTAAAATTTAGTTTCTCACATTTTCGAAGCTCCGTAGATTGGTTAATGATCAAGAAAGTTTTGATTCATATCATGGCATTTTCTAATTTTCCTTTCTATCTATGGATTGATTGTTCGTCATGTGGCGACTGAAATTGCTTTATCAGGAATTTTCTAATGCTTAATGACGTTCAACTGTATCAAGCGCTATGTCTGCTGTTTCAGAGGATAATAAATTCCTTTCCTAATACATAAGCATCCTTTGATCTTGCCTGTCAAAAAGCGGAGCCACTCTTATTATTGCCGGCCGGACGCACTTCGCCCATCGGATAAGTTTTATATCGACGCTGCTTCCTCTTGACGATACGTCGAAAAAACCCGATGACAGGGTTCCTTCGAGTTTTAATGGAAAGCTATGATCATCAAAACGTAGCGAGGTTAAAACCGGAACTGTTACATGTTAAAATTTTGAAGTGAAAACCTAAAGCTTGGAACCCGCAAAGAATAAGTGACCGAACCTCCCTGCAATTTCAATTATTACACGAACTTATATCCCCCGATGCTCTTTCATATCCAAATTATATATACATAACAAGAGCATAGTTTGATAAAATATGCTCAACAGACCGGTGCCCGGGGAAATATTATAACAGCCCGCATATGAGCAGTAGCAGCAGAAGGCTTCTCACAATGCAGATGTCGATGCAGCATGAGGCTGGAATAAGGAGGATCCAATGGAAGGGAAACGGGTAAACGACAGCAGCGTGACCATGGCACAGATGATGATCCCCCAGGATGCGAACCCTGCGGGGAATGTTCACGGCGGCGTGGTCGTAAAAATCATCGATGAGGCGGCAGGCGTTGTAGCCGCGCGGCATGCACGGAGCAACGTCGTTACCGCCTCGATCGATCGAATGGACTTCCATCATCCGGTCTTTGTTGGCGACGTTTTGTTCGTCAAGGCAAGCCTGAATCTGGTCGGGAGGACGTCCATGGAGATCGGGGTCCGCGTAGAGGCGGAGAACCTCATCACCGGAGAAGTGCGTCATGCAGCGTCGGCGTACCTGACCTATGTTGCGCTTGACCAGCGCGGAAAACCGCGAGAGATTCCCCCGCTCATCCTTGAAACCGAAGAGGAAAAGCGGCGAAGCAGAGAGGCGAAGGCACGGCGAGAGATACGACTTGCCGAAAAAAAGCGAGAATCAGGATGCCAGAAGGACCCTGCAGCCTGCGCCTGAGAATGAGGGCCTGTGACATTATCCGACGAAAAGATCTCCACAGAGCTCGATTACCTGAGAGAGGAAGTCAAGCGGCTTCGCGCCTCTCTGAATATCATGACGCCGCGCATCGATATCCTTCTGAAGCGCCGAGGATTCACGGTCTATAAAAAGGAACCTTCTGATGACCTTCTGACCCCGTCAAAAAAGTATCTGAATTCTTATTACCAGATGCTGCACAAGTATTCTTTCAGACTCTTCCTGCGCGACGTGATCAAAAATCAAGGGCTATTCACGCTCGAACAGGTCTCTAAGTACGCAACCCCCGGCGTAACGAAGGACTATATCGACTACCTCCTTTCCATCAAGTTGGCCAAAAAAAGAGCCCACGTGCATTACCTCACCATGGGCCCGGTCAAAAGCTTTGGAGAGACGCTCGAATGGTTTATCGCTGAAGTGTTCAAGCGGGAATTCGGCTCAGAGGCGGTCTGGGGTGTAAAGTTTAAGCGACCGGCGGTCGGAGGCGACTATGATGTGATCGCGAAGTTCAATGGATCGCTCCTGTATACGGAGGTCAAGTCATCTCCGCCCAAGCAGATCTACGACGCAGAGATCGCTGCTTTCCTCAACCGAGTAGTCGATCTCTCACCTGAGATTGCAGTCTTTCTGATGGACACCGAGCTCCGGATGAAGGACAAGATCGTTCCCATGTTTGAGGCCCAACTGGCGAAAAGACATTCCTCGCCTCCCGAAGTAGTACGGATGGAGCGTGAGCTCTTTCACATACAGAACAGAATATTCATCGTCAATGCGAAGGAAAGCATCATCAGGAACATCGAGAGGGTGCTCTACCGGTATTACAAGGCAAGAGAGACCGCATTGTCAGCCATGCCCTGAAAGGCCACGAAGGGTACAAAAGAGGACACGCCGAGCGGGCGCTATTTGCCGCTCTGTCCTTCGTAAACATACCTGCGAAGCACGGCAAGTGCGCTGTCAATTTCCTTCGACCTCGGGAGCGCTGCGGCAATGCCCTCGATATATCGCCTCGACTCCAGGATTCTCAGAGAGCTTGCGAAGTTGAGATCATAAATCCAAATCAACTGGAGCAATTTAAAGTCGTTCAAAGTCTTCAGCGCTGACATCCGGATCATCCGCTTGCTCGTCAAGGCTGTCAGGATTTCTGGGGAATATCCGGGGACATCTGGGAGTCCGAGCCCAACGGCTGATGCTCTTTTTCCCTCCGGCTGCCCGTAGTACTCAATGGCAACTCTCAAGATATCAAGCTTGTCGGCATCACGAACGAGTTTGAGGAAAAAAAGCATTTCCTGGTCAAGCCCGTTGGGCAGTGAATAGACATTGTGCAAGGTAACTGACCGTAATATAATGTCTCGCTCATGCCGGCGAAGGGCCCGCAGGACGTTATTCTCTATCAGCACCCGTGCTCCAAGGGACGCGTGATTTATCGAGACGCTGTCTTTGAATGTTTTGTACTTCTGATACTGCAGGAATCGGCCGATGTCATGGTACAAGGCGATCGTTTCAGCGAGTATGGCTCGCTCTTCGTCGAGCGAAATACCGTGCGCGATCTGCACGGTGTTTTCGCATACACGGGTAGTGTGTTCCTGTTTGAGGACGATATTTTGCTGGTCTTCCCGAGAGGATGTGTAAAATGACCTGCAGTATTCGGCAAACCAGCGTTTGTGATCATTCAATTCGTGTTGGTCCATATGACTGATATCCGAACGCGGTAACTGATTGTACTGTATCGTCATGTTTGCGTCAAGACCGTCCGGGATCCAATTCGGGATCAAAGCGGATGACCGTCAATTGGTCTCAGCATGGCTGGCGAGTCGTGCTCGGCAGGGGCTTACAGGCAGGAAATCAATGGCCTGTTTGAGGATGCCTTGAAAAAGACTGAATTTATGATAAAGTTGAGTCAAACGAATGCGTAAAATGAAAGGGTCGTTAGGAGAAGCCCGTCATGTTCATACGAAACCTGAAAGACTGCACAGAATTCGTTGCAGGAGACAACAGTGTCCTTCGGGAGATCCTCCACCCGGACAAGGCTGACCTCAAGCTCCGTTACAGCCTTGCACACGCGAGAGTGAGGCCCGGTCAGACCACGAAGCCGCACCGGCTCAAAACCTCCGAGGTCTACTATATCATGGAGGGTGAAGGGGTCATGCATATCGACAGCGAGACCGGGATCGTGCGCCCCGGCTCGACGGTTTATATCCCTCCGAAGACGACACAGTTTATCAGCAATACCGGCAAGATGGATATTGTCTTTCTCTGCATCGTTGATCCGGCTTGGCGTCAGGAAGATGAAGAGGTATTTTGACGCTGAACGCAAGATGAGATAGTGACTAGGAGGCCGCGGCGAGCATCTTGATTATTCTCGCACATCCAACCTAAGCGAACGTCAATAATTCCGCCGCGGATATATATAAAAAACCCTACGGACATCGATTGCCGCATCCGCGTTTTTTACATGAAAAAAGGGAATATTCCTACTTGATAAAAGCGAGAAGAATATGGAGATAGTCCGGTTAAAAAATAAAATGATAGCAAAGGTCATCACTCGTTTCCCGTCGCTGGCGAAGATGTTTATACGCTCCCACGATCCGTGGGAATCCGAAGACGTCCCGTGGACACCGGTGACGAAGTCTCTGGATGAGTCGAAGGTCGCCATTGTCACAACAGCGGGCGTTCATCATAAAGACCAGACTCCATTCGACATGGGTGATCCGGA